>Ga0302303_10000009_pt1 | contig 337460 bp, 279 predicted proteins | sample III_Palsa_E2_1_FD_194542 | JGI IMG/M metagenome (GOLD analysis project Ga0302303, IMG submission 194542) | Peat permafrost microbial communities from Stordalen Mire near Abisko, Sweden - III_Palsa_E2_1 | ecosystem: Environmental > Terrestrial > Soil > Palsa > Peat permafrost | place: Sweden... | reverse complement strand
CTACGGCTTCCAGCTGCAGCGCCAGCCGCGCGATCGTCCGCTGTGAAAATATGTCCTTCACGCTCAGCTTATAGCCCGAGCGCTGCAATCTTGAAATGATCTGTATCGATTTGATTGAATCTCCTCCTGAGGCGAAAAAATCATCCTCCCGGTCCGGGTTTTCTACCCCAAGCACCTGGCTCCAGATGCCCGCCAGCAAGAGCTCCTGTTCTCCCTGCGGTGCTGTTATCCCCACTTTCCTCGTCTTTTGAACAGGTAACGGCAGCGCCTTCCGGTCCAGCTTCCCCGTCGCTGTCAGCGGCATCGATCCTAATCTCACATAAACTCCCGGTACCATATAACCCGGTAACAGATTCTCTAAATATACCCCTAATCCCTCTTCGCTTACCTCTGTTGTGGCCGTGTAGTACGCCGCTAAAATATCATTATTAGCCATGCGACTTAGTTGAACAGTAACCTCGTTAATACCGGGATAGATCGCCAAATGGCTTTCAATCTCAGCAGGTTCAACCCTATAACCTCTTATTTTAATCTGATGATCGGTTCGGCCTAAAAATTCAAGTACGGCTGTTTCTCTATTCCAACGGGCTAAATCCCCGGTACGATAAAGCAACTGGCCATTTCTATTAATATGAGCAATAAAACGCTCAGCACTAAGCAATGCGTTACCAATGTAACCGCGGGCAACACCTTTGCCACCTATATACATTTCCCCGGTTACTCCATCGGGCAATAATTCTCCGCCTTTGCCTAAAATGAATACATCTGTATTCCATATGGGCGAACCTATGGTAGTATTGTTTTCAGTTGTTAGTTTATGACTTTGAGTTGCTCCAATGGTAGCTTCTGTAGGGCCATACTGGTTTTGTAACCATAGACCGGGCAGGGTTGTATAACTTTTTTCAATTAATTTTTTGCCTGCAAGTTCACCCGCTAATATTACAAAGCGTAATTGCAGATTTGGTTTTAATGGTTCAAGCTCATCAAGCAATTCGCCATATAAACCTGGCACCATGGCAAAGTTTGTTACTTTATTTTGCTCAATAGTATTGGCAATGTAAGCTGTATTAAGTTTGCATTCATCAGGTATTAATACTATCGCCGCGCCGGATACCAACGCTGGATAAATATTAGCGCCAAAGCCATCAAAATGGAAGGCTACCAATTGTAAAGCAACATCATCAGGCGTAATTGAGTGATGGGCAGCACTCCATAGCGCATAGTTCACCAAGCCCTTGTGCATTACATCTACACCTTTAGGGTTACCTGTTGTTCCGGAAGTATAGATTATATATACTGAATCTTCCGGTTTAACAATCGTCGCTTCATCTGTTAGCGTTTCTGGTACTAATGTACCTGATGGTATTTGTACTGTTTTAGCCTCGTCAATAAGTAACTTATCGGGGTATTGTTTTTCATATAAGTCTTCCTGTATTAGCAATAGCTCAGCTTCGCTATTTTCCAGGATATACCTATTTCGTTCAGCAGGTGCTTCTGCAGATAGCGGGATGTAAGCACAACCTGCTTTTAATACTGCCAGCAAACTGATAATCATCTCTGTAGAGGATTTGAAAAGTAACCCTACACGTGATTTTTGATTATTAGTATACTGCCGTATAATCTGAGCTATTGTATTGGCTTTGTTGTTAAGCTGTGCATACGTTAGTTTTTCATCAGTAAATGAAACTGCCAAACTTTGGGGCTGTAGTTTTACCTGATTTAAAAATAGTGACAGAACCGTGTCTTCCTCATTATAATCTACACGTGTTTGGTTACAACGTTCTAACAGCAGATTCTTTTCTTCTGCTGAAAGCACATCTATCACGGCTATTCTTACCTTGCTGTTATTTACAACAGCAGTAATTATATTCTCAAAATAAGCAGCAAAACGCCTGATTAATTCTTCGCTGAATAATGCCCGGGCATACACAAATTCTAAATTTAGTTTACCCTGCAATTCAACAACTGACAAAGTAAGATCCAGCTTGGTGGTAAGGTGCTGGCTGCGGTCCAATGTTATGGATAAACCTGGCACTTCCTTACTAACGCCATCAGCTTTGTGATACACAAAGAACACATCAAAAAGCGGGTTCCTGTCCATGTCACGCTCCAGGTTCAGTGCATCTACCAGCTCGTCAAAAGGGTATGCCTGGTTTTCAAAACAAGCCAGGTTTTTTGAGCTGACAGCTGCAACAAATTCATTAAATGATAGTTCTGGATTTGGAGTATTCTTTAAGGGCAATGTCTTTACAAACATCCCCACTACCTGCTCCAGATCGGTGTTCATCCTGCCCGAAACCGGGGTGCCGACTACGATATCGTCCTGGTTGCTTATTTTATTTAGAAAAACGTAATAGGCCGCAAGCAAAACAGTATACAGTGTAGTGCCGCCGGTAATAGCAATGGCTTTTAAAGCAGCTGTTGTTTCAGGCGATAAATCGAACCGAAAAGAAGCCCCTTTGTAATCCGGGTTTGCCGTTCTGGGGTAATCGGTAAGCAGATCAAGCTTTTGAGGCTCATCTGCAAACTCATTCATCCAAAAACTTTTTTGTTTTTCAATTACTGAGCGCTGCTCTGGCCCCTGCTGCCATTCCGCATAATCCTTATATTGAACCGGTTGTTCCGGCAATGTTTCATTATTATACAGCGCTTTAAATTGCTCTGTAATTAAGTGTTTTGATGTCCCATCAAGCACAATATGGTGCGAGTCCATTATAATTGTATAACTTCCCGGCTCTCTTTCAATTACGCCGACCCTGTATAAAGGGCCATTACTTAAATCAAATGGTTTAACAAACTGTAAAACAGTCTCATGCCAGTCGCTATAACCTGTTAATGTCAAATACTGGATATCAAGATTAAAGGATTGAACTATTTTTTGTCTCGGAATACCATTTTCCAATATAAATTCAGTCCGTAAACTTTCGTTCTTATCTAAAATCTGTGTAAAAAGCTGTTTTATTTTTTCGAAATTGATGTTGCCGCTTACATGTACTATCTCTGTCTCATTGTACGCGGTGCTTTCCGGACTGTACATCTGCAGGAAAAACATGCGTTTTTGTTCAGAAGAGATTTCGTATAGGTCTTTTTCCGGTGCTGTCGGGATAATATTGTTTTCAGGACGACCTTCCTGTTTGTTGAGTTTTTTAGCTAAAGAACCAATAGCGGGATTTTTATACAGATCGCGGATCGAGATGTTTGTACCAAGCGCCTGGTTAATCCGGCCTACAAGCGTCATCGCTTTTAATGAATCGCCTCCGAGCTCAAAAAAGTTGTCTTTATCGTTGATATCTTCGTTACTAAAAAACTTGCGGAAGATTTGCAGCAATGATTGCTCTACGCTTTCACCTGTTTTTATCTCACCTGCCGCACTATCGATAGTTAACTTAGTATTGTTGCGTAAATCTTTTAACCGTTTACGGTTTCTTTTGATTTCCTGAAGGATATCGCCTTTATGAATACTATAAGCAGGGATCTTATTTTCAAGACAGTTATAAAATATTTTTATTCCCTCATCAGGATAAATGCCGTCATGGATTTTTGAATTAATAGCATCCAGATCAACATCGGCTGCGCCTGAGGTTAAGGTTTTTACAGTCATCCCAACGTTATACCAGTCGCACCAGTTAATGGCGAAAACATGCGATTTAATGGTTGTCTGTGCATACTTAGCATAGCTTTCTAAAAACTCGTTAGCGGCATTATAAGCTACCTGTCCAAACTTCATCTGGTAAAAATCATTACCGATAGATGAAAACAGGGCTATAAAATCAAAGGAGTTAAAGTTTAAATATTTTTGGAAGAGCAGTAAACCTGCCACTTTTGATGTTGTGTATTTAATGAAGTCGTCACTACTGCGGTTCATCATTATACCGCCGTAATCTACTTGCCCTGCGGCCCAAATTAGGCCGTTAACAGTTGGGTATTTATTGGCAATCTTATCAGCAAAATCTTTTACTTCTGCTTCGTTAGCTACATCAACCTGGTAAAGGTCAACTTTACTGCCCGTCGCCTCAATTTTCAGTATAGCTTCTATTTTTTTGCTGGTCTCGTCATTTATGCCTTTTGTTTCCAGCCACATATCCCACTCTTCCCTTTGCGGGAAAGATGAACGATGTACTAAAATAAGATTAGCATGGTGGCGATGCGCTAAATCCTGCGCAATGGTAAACCCCATACCCCCAAACCCACCGGTAACTATATAGGTTCCGTTGTTGGTTATCGCAGCGCCGGATCTTATTTTTTCGTTATCAACCACAGGTTCATAATGTTTAACCCAGCGTTCACCATGGCGATATGCTACGAAATGCTCATCGGTATGATAAAACACCTCATTTATAACCTGCTGTACGTAGTTGTCTGTTAAAGAGTCCGTTTCGGATGCATATGGGATATCAATAATCCGGCAGTTGATGTTTTCAATTTCTGAAGGCAAGATAGCCGCAGGAGCCTGTATAGCTGCCTTAAGCGGGTCTATTACATCCAGAGCCATAACTTTTGCCAGGTGATTGGTGACCAAAGTAACGTCGACAATATTTTTAGGATTCCATAACGCCAAGGACTTGGCTAATAGCGCAAAGTGCAAATAATGACCGGCCATACGGCGTTCCACTACTTCATATACCACAGGCCCTGTTTCATTTGTTAGTGAGGCGCAATGGATTATATTGCCGATCTGTGTTTGTTGATTACCCAGGTGCTCCCACAACTGAATCAGATCGTCTTCATTATTATAATTTAACTCGAAAATGTTTTGCCTCAGCAATTTAAATTCATTTCCGGCCCGTACCTCTATTACTTCCTGACCTGAAGTATTTAACAACTCAATAACTGAACGGCCAAATGCCTGGCTCCCTGAAAAAACAACAAAGCTTGTGTGCTTTTTATTCAGTTCGTTAGCCTGGTTGGGCAGAAGTGATTTTTTCCAGTCAGTTGCATATACTCCGCTATCCTGATAAGAAGTCGCGGCGCCTCCGGTTGATAACCTGGTATTTAATAATTCATCCAGATTAAAATCAGTGGCATATGGTATTTTTTCAAATGAGTAGGTTGGCAGCGACAGTTTCTTTTTAGATTGATCGCCGTAAAAGTTATCCCAGTTTATCTTTAAACCCTTCAGCCAAAAATCACCCAATTTTTCCAGCAAATAATGCTGATCGTTGATAGCTTGCTTGCTTTGGCGTACAGTGTTTATAAAAAGATGATTTTCACCTTTTTTATTGTTATCTGTAATGTAATTACTTAATGTACGGCCGGGGCCTAATTCAATAAAGCATGCGCCACCCAACTTCAATAATGTTTCTGAGCCTTTATTGAATTGCACAGTATTACGTAAATGATCACTCCAATAAGATGCATTCTTTATTTGCTCATAGGTAACCAGTTCGCCAGTAATATTTGATATATATGGTATTTGCGGCGCATTTATTGAAACAGCGTTTACTTCTTGTTCAAAGCCCTCCAAAATATCATCCATCATGGAAGAATGAAAGGCATGAGAAGTGTGTAGTTTCTTGGTTTCAATACCTTGCGCGGATAATTCTTCTTCTAAGGCAGCAATAGCACCAGGTTCTCCTGCCACTACCACAGATACATCGGTGTTGATAACCGCGATGTCTATCTGTTTGTGCAAAACAAGCAAAGGCTTTAATTCTGCATGGTTCATGTTTACACTTAACATGCTGCCACGCGGCACACTGCCCATTAACTCACCTCTGCGTATAACTAACTTAATAGCATCCTTTAAACTAAATACCCCGCTTATGCAGGCGGCTACATATTCGCCTATGCTATGGCCTATCATGTAATCGGGTTTTATACCCCAACTGTCCAATACTTTTGCAAGCGCGTACTCTATAATAAATAAAAGTGGCTGGGCGAATGTGGTATCATTAATTGATAATTCACCACTATCACTTGTTTCCGGGAATAATGCCGCTTTAAAATCGCTTTTAGAGTAGGTAGCCGCTATTGACAAACAGTTATCAACCGTTTGTTTAAATATGGTATTACTGCTGTAAAGGCCTTTACACATATCTGTGTATTGTGCACCCTGACCAGGGAAAAGGAATACAATATTTTGCAGATCTTCGCGGATCGAGTTCCCTTTAAAATCCAGGTATTCCTTGTTGGTTATTTTCGAGATCGCTTCTTCGATTGTTTCACAAGTCAGTATCCGGCGGTGTTCAAAGCGATTACGGCCAGCCTGTAATGTGTAGGCAATATCACCAAGATTAGCTTGTGAATTTTCAGTTAAGTAATTTTTTAATGCTGATGTATTCCTTTCAAGGCTTTTATTTGTTTTTGCTGATAGAGTTAGCACATGGCAGGTGGTATCCTGAACTGATGAAACAGATTCAGGCGCTTGCTCTAAAACCACATGCGCGTTAGTTCCGCCTATACCGAATGAGCTAACACCGGCCCTTAACGGATATTGCGAGTTATTCCATTCTATTAATTCCTTATTTACATAGAATGGCCCATTGTTAAAATCAATTTTGGGGTTAGGGTTTTCAAAATGTAATGTGGCAGGTATCTTCTTATTGTTTATTGCCAATACCGCTTTTATAAAGCCGGCTATTCCGGCAGCCGTATCAGCATGGCCAATATTTGATTTTACAGACCCGAGCGCACAATGCTTATCCGGGTTATTGTTAAAGGCCTGGTTTAGCGCTTCAACTTCAACCGGATCACCAAGTGAGGTGGCTGTGCCATGCGCTTCCACATAGCCTATGGTATGTGGTTCTACATCTGCTATTTTTTGTGCTTTTTGTATTACTTCTGTTTGGCCGGCCACGCTTGGCGCGGTATAACCAATTTTGTTGTTACCATCGTTATTTACAGCGGTGCCTTTTACAATGGCATATATATGGTCATTATCTTTGATAGCATCTTTAAGTCTTTTTAATACAACCACGCCGGCACCTTCACCTACTACTGTGCCACTGGAATCGCTGCTAAAGGGGCGGCAATTGCCATCCTGCGATAATATCGCGCCTTCTTTATACATATACCCCTTGTGCGAATAGTGCTGCACATTAATGCCGCCTGCAAGTGCAAGGTTGCATTCACCAAGCAATAAACTATTGCAAGCTTCATGTACTGCTACTAATGATGACGAACAGGCAGTTTGTACCATAACCGCTGGACCTTTAAGATTAAACTTATAGGCTATGGTTGATGATAAGAAATTCACATCGCGCAGGTGCATAGCGGTAAAATCGTCAACAAGGCCTTCTTTATTATTGGCCACTGCATTCAAGATCCATGGTACGTTTGCTGCCCCTGCCGCGAAAATACCAACCTTGCTTTTATTAGTATCAAGGCTGTATCCGCTGTCTTCAATAGCTTCCCAGCAGCATTCGTGATATAGCCTGGTTTGCGGGTTCATCAATTGTGCCTCTTCATCACGGTATCCGAAGAAAGCTGAATCAAAAAATCCTTTGTTTTTTAAATAAGCGTTCGCTTTTACATATTGCTTATTTTTAAGCAGCGCAGGAGATTCTTTTTCTGCCAGCAACTCAGCATCTGTAAGCGTACTGATGCAGTTTGCTCCGTTTTGTAAATTATTCCAGTATTCCGAAACATTATCTGCATCAGGAAAGCGGCAGGACATACCGATTACTGCAATTTCTAGGCCTGAGTATTTTGTCATGATTTAATCTTGAATGCGTTTAAATAAATTGATGGCGTCTGACATTTGCTCAACATCGCTGTCTGCAATTGTCGTATTGCCTGCTGTGATACCTGATCTTTCGGTTTCCAAGTAATCAGCCAATAGCGAGATCACCGGATAGGTAAATGCTTTAATTACGGGAATATTTGAAGAAAAATGATTATTTACTTTATTAACCATTTTTACCAGCTTTAATGAATTCCCGCCTATATCAAAAAAGTTTGTTTGAATGCCTACCCGGTCTTCAGGAAGGTCCAATGTTTCTGACCAAATCTTAATCAGCTCCTTTTGAACCTGATTTTTAGGTTTTTCTGATGCTTCGGTTATCTTAAAAACAGGGTCGGGTAATGCTTTTTTATCTAATTTGCTGTTTTGGTTGAGTTGTAGTTTTTCAACCTGCAGAAAATACCCAGGGATCATATACTCAGGTATCTTTGCCCTTAAATGATCTTTAAACTCCTGGCTTTCTATTGGCTGATCAGCTATGTAATAGGCTATTATATATTTTTCGCCATTATACTCCCTAACAATTACTGCCGCTTCCTGAACCTGTGGATGCGAAATGATATTGCTTTCAATTTCGCCTAATTCTATTCTAAAACCACGTATTTTAACCTGTTCGTCGGCCCTTCCTAAATATTCTATACTTCCGTCTGGTAATAACCGGCCCACATCTCCTGATCTGTAGATCCTTTCCCCCGGTTTAAACGGATGCGGCACAAAGCGCTCGGCAGTTAGCGTATCTCTTTTTAAATAGCATCTTGCTACACCTTCGCCGCCTACATATATCTCACCTTTAACATTTGGTGGCACTATATTTTGGTACTTATCTAACAGATATACTGAAAGGGTTGGAATTGGTGTGCCTACATTACTGATACCTGCATCCATGTCGGCAGATGTGATCTCTTTGTATGTAACATGTACAGTGGTTTCGGTTATACCAAACATGTTAATCAATTTTACATGCGGATAGCTTTGGTTCCACTGTTTTAATTTGTGCGGGGATAAAGCCTCACCACCAAAAATCACGTAACGCAATGCTGATAGATCTGCATTTGTTTCCAGACTTTCATGGATCAGGTTATAAAAGGCACTTGGGGTTTGATTAAGTACTGTTACCCGTTCATTTGATAAGATGTTAAGGTATTTACGGGTGTCGATAGCATCAGACTTGGAAATAACTACCAGCTTACCGCCAAAGAGCAAGGCCCCGTACATTTCCCACACACTAAAATCGAAGCAATGACTATGGAACATCGTCCATACGTCTGATCCGTCGAATTTAAATTGGAAAGCGTCATTAAAGAACAACCTCACCACATTTCTGTGTTCTATAACCACACCTTTAGGTTTACCGGTTGTTCCAGAAGTATAAATGACATAACAGGCATCCTGCGGCTTGTTCACTATCTCTAAATCCGGCGTAACCTCGCTGCTACTGATAATAGCATCTATATCAAGTACATTTTTTTTGCTGTCAATTATTTTATTAAATCTTTGAGATGTCAGGATCACTTCTGCGCCGCTATCTTCAATCAAGTAATTAATGCGGTCCTCCGGATAATCAGTATCTATCGGCAAATATGCCCCACCTGCTTTAAGAATGGCCAGCATGCCTATTACCGTTTCAATTGACCGGTCCATTACCAAGGCAACTATCGTATTGGGCTTTACGCCTTGGGAGCGCAAAGTGGCGGCAACCCGATTTGTTTGTTGAAAAGCTTCCTGGTAGGTAATGCTTTTCCCATCAAAACTAATCGCCGTTTTACCGGGATTTTTTAATGCCTGTTTTTCAAACAACGAGCATATTGTTTCTTCAACAGGGAACTGTACTTGTGTATTATCCAGTGATTTTATAATGGCCTGTTTTTCATTCTCGTTAATCAGTTGTACTGAAGATAAGGCCACCTCGCTATCAGCATACATTGCCGAGATAATCCTTTTTAAATAGATTAGGTATCTGTTTATGGTTTCGTTTTCAAACAGCGTATCTGCATATTCAAAACTGAGCCTGATGCGGTCATTCTTTTTAATGGCAGAAAGTGTAAGATCAAATTTTGAAATGCCACAGCCGGGATCTTCTTCAGACACCAAATTCCCATCTAACTTCAAATTGGTTTCTTCAAAGTTTTCATAAGAAAAAACCACATCAAATAATGGGTTGCGACTTGTATCCCGCTCCAGTTCTAATTCGTTTATTAAATCTTCATAAGGGTAGTCCTGGTTATCAAAAGAAGCTAAAACCCGCTCCTTTAATTGGCTGATAAAAGACTTGATGGTTAAAGAACCGTCTGGCCGGGTGCGCTGTGGTATTGTATTCACGAACATTCCCAACATGTTTTCCAGATCGGTATGACGGCGACCGGCCACGGGATAACCTATTACCAGATCTTCCTGACCGCTAAGTTTAGAAAGCAAAATGCTGTATGCTGATAATAATATTATAAAAACACTTGCATTATTTTTTTCGGCTATAGTTAATATCTGTTTTGTTTCTTCTTTGCTCAGTTCCAGCTCTACACGGTTGCCGGTGTAAGTTTTTACAACTGGCCTTGCAAAGTCGGAAGGCAATTCGAGCGGAGTGGGCAGTTCTTCAAACTCGCCCAGCCAAAAGTTTTTTTGCTGTTGCAAACGCGCTTTGTATGCAGCGCCTGTTTGCCATACCGCATAGTCTGTATATTGTAGTTTTGGCGCAGGCAGTTCAACATGATTGTAAAGCGCAGCCAGTTCTTGTAAGATAATACTCCCTGATACCCCATCAGAAATAATGTGGTGCATATCGGTTACAAGGAAGTACCTGCCATCAGCAGTTTCTATAATCCCGGCTCTTAATAATGACGCATTACTTAGATCAAATGGTTGAATAAATTCATTTATCGCTTGTTGAGCGCTTTCTTCAGTCAGTTTACGATAGGATATAGCAAAATCCATCGCAGGAATAACTTTTTGGCGGGGCTCTTCATTTTCATATTCAAAACATGTCCTTAAAATTTCATGCCGCTCAATTAGCCTTTGAAATGCCTGACTAAGCCTTTTAATATCAGGTGCCTGCTGCAAACTAACTACAAACGGCATGTTATAAGCCGTTTCCATTATATCCAGCTCATACAAAAAGAACAAACGCCTTTGTGCTAATGACAAGGGATAAGTGGATTGAACAGGAGCCTTTAAAATGGCCATATAACTGGTTTCTTCTGCCTCGCTGATGCTGGCTGCCAAACTTTTTACAGTTGGGTTTTTAAAGAAAATATTGTAGGAAATTTTTACACCAAACTCTTTGCTTATACTATTTAGCAACGTTGTTGCTCTTAGGGAATGGCCACCCAGATCAAAGAAACTGCTTTTTACGCTTATTGTTTCCTCTTTAATTTTTAACACCTTCGCCCATAATACAGCCAGTTTCTTTTCAACTTCGTTAGCAGGCGGGGTAAACTGGTCGCTAATGTTTACTGTTATTTCAGCGAGCGCGGCTTTGTTAATTTTGCCATCAAAAGTAAGCGGCATTTCATACAGATGAACATAATGCGCCGGAACCAAATAAGCAGGCAATGAGGCAGAGAGGTATTTTTTAATTTCGCTTTGCTTAAGTTTTTGTGGGGCGCTATAATATACTACTATATGGTCGTTTCCACTTATATGTTTTAATACAACCGCGCATTCTATAATCCTGTTAAAAGTAAACAACTGTTGCTCTATCCGATTAAGATTTATCCGTAGGTTTTGTATGTTAACTACATCTTGTATAGTGCCAAGATATTGGATAGTGCCATCCGGCAGCCATTGTCCTATATAGCCGGTTTTAAATAATTTTTGCCCGTTTAAATAGGGGTCCTCAATAATTTCAGGCAATTGTTTATTTAAGTACCCGGATATGCTTAAGCCTGATATTGCTATCTCACCAGTGGTACCGGCAGGAACGAATTGTTCATCATTATTCAATACATATAACTTTGTATTTTCAACAGCTCTGCCTATACGTATTATCGGGGTACTATTTTCCTCCTGTGTATATTCACAAAAAGCTACAGTTCCGTTGGTTTCCGCCCAACCATATTTGGCAATTAATTGCGTGTTACTATTTAGCGAAACTGTTTTACCAAATAATTCTGCCTGATTAGGATATAATATCCCATCGCCGATAAATATGTACCTGAGTGATTGAATTTTCGCATACCCGGTATTATTTGAAAGCGCAGTGCAAAATTTGGTTAATAATGAAGGGGTGAAATTTGCAATTGTTGCTTTATACCTGTCGATACAATTTATCAACTCAGACATCTTAAGATCAGCGCTTTGCGGAAGGATTGCAAGAGATGCCCCTGCAATAACCCATCCAAACAGTTCCTCCAGTGAGATGTGAGAATCAAGCTGAGCTTTCAGCAAAATCACATCTTCCTTTTTTAAGGGATAGGCATGCTGTATTTGCGCCATGCTATCTGATAACTGAGCATGATTAATCACTACTCCTTTAACCTTGTGCTGAGAGTCGGCCTTATAGATAATAACTGCGGGCCTGTCGCGGCGAATAGGGGGCGGAGTAATTAAGCCCTGATAATTAATAATAATATCTAATTGCTTATCCAGGTTGATAATGCTTAATGACGGGTTTAACCCTTTAGGCAATGACCTGCCGCCGGTAACTAAAAACTTTATATCTGCATCTTCAATTATAGTATTAATACCGTCTGAAGAAAAACCTGCGCTTATTGGTACGTAAACCATACCCGCTTCTAATAAACCGAAAACGAAAGGTACAAGATGCTCATTACGCTCAACAATAAAGCCTACTCTACTTCCGGCAGGCAAATTGGTTTCGTTTAATACCCATGAGGCAACCTGGCGAGCCCTATCATGTAACTGCCAGTAGGTTAATTCAACGTTATTATATCTTACAGCAATATTTGCAGGAGTGGCTATTACATTCTTTTTAAATGTATCGATGATAGTTTCACTCCTTAACTGCCGACCGGTTTCCGGGGTTTCTAATGCTTTTAATACCTGTTGTTTTTGCTGATCGGTTAGCAAATCCAACTGGCCATATGTTGTTTCAGGCTTGTATACTATCGCCTCTAAAATTGCACCAAATTGTTCCTTGAGCTGGCTAATAGTTTCTTCGTCCCAATATTGCTGGTTGTAATTAAAGCCGATCTCAGTTTTTTCAAAAAGGCTTACTGTAACGGTGAGGTTATAGTGCGTACTTTCAATTGCTTTAAAACCGGTAACTTTAATGCTGTTATCACGCTTAATTTTATCACTTTCCAAAGGGTAGTTCTCTACCACCATAATAGAATCGAATAACTCCGCTGAAACGTTTCCAAGTGCCAACCGCTTGATCTCTACCAGTGGAAAGTTTTCAAAACTTTCTCGTTCCTGTAGATGTGCATTTACTTCGACAAGAAGCTGGTGTAGTGTTTTATGTTGATCTGCAGAGACTTTTAGGGGAAGTGTATTAATAAAAAGCCCGATAGCTTGCTCAATGTTTGGTAGTTTTATATTGCGCCCGGATACGGTAGTGCCAAAAATCACCATATTATTGTTTAACCTTTTTTGCAGCAGCAAACCCCAGGCAGCGTATAAAACGGCTGCAATGGTAATTTTATGCTTTTGGGAGAATGCAATAAGATCATCATTCAACTCTTCAGGAAGAATAAATTTATGATCACCAAAGCCTTCAATACCCACTCTGGTCTGTAAGCTACCGGACAGGCCGGTATTGTGTAGATAATTTTTAAAGTAGCCGGTCCAATAATCCAGCCCTAAAGCATTATTTTGGTTTAATATGGCGATGGAGTAGTCTTTTACTGATGGTTTTACAACTACTGTAGATGCATATTGATCAGCATTAAGATAAGCGGTAAAAAATTCATTAATAAGTATTCCGGTGCTCCATCCATCATATAATATATGATGATGACATATTTCCATAATAAAGCGCTGATCTGAAATTTTGTATAGAAAAACGCGGAAGGGATTAGTTGTCAAATCAAGCTCTACATCTGATTTAAACCTGGTCATTAGTGAATCCAGTTTCTCTTCATTAAGGCCACGATCTGAAAGATCATTATATTCTATTTGGAATCCGGTATCTTTTAAGATGATTTGCACGGGCGTTGTAATCCCCTCCCACCTGAAAACAGTTCTTAGTATTTCGTTTTTATTAATAACAGATAGCCACGCGTCATTACAGTTTTGTATATCCAGGTTTCCGTCTATATCTAATCCAAGGCATACTGAATAAGCAAGGCTATCAGGATGCTCAAGGCTGTGAAATAACATCCCCTCCTGTAATGAAGTAAGGCTGCATATTTCAACAATATTGTTTTTATCTATTTTTAATGGGGTGCTCATATTCTAAACTTTACGTATTGAATACCGGCTTTAGTTGACCGGTTTTTGCCCCGGCAATTGCCGGTGGAATGCAGAAATAAAAGGTTAAATTCTTTTCGGAGTTCAGGCGCTAGAACAAAACGTCCAGATCCTCATTGCTCAAACCAGCCATATCAAAATCAGAAGCAGTAAAATGTATTTCTTTTTCGTTTTTGATGTGGCAAAGGATAAGCTGTAACTCGCTTATGAAGCTTTTTTTCAAACTATCAATTGTTTCTTTGCGATAGGACAGCTTATTGTATTGTATTTCTACCCGGAATTTACCGTCAATCACAAGGCAATTAAATTCTAAAACAGCAGTAAGATGATTTTCGGGATCACTTTCAAAACCGGTATCCTGCCTGGTAAAAGAGAACAGATCATTATCAAACGCCTCATTAAATTCACCTAAATAATTAAACCTTACCTGTGAAATTTTGGGTTGGATGTAGTTCTGGCTGTCGTATTTATAAATCCCATAGCCTGCCCCGTCATTTGGCACATTGCGAAACTGCTCTTTAACTGCTTTAATGCGGCTAGCAATATCTGTATCTGCTAAATTTAAAACTAAAGGGTACATTGTTGTAAACCAACCCACCGTTCTTGTGCTATTTACATTTTCCAGATGCCTGCCTTTATTCTCCTGTTCAATAACAAAAGTGTTTAAGCCTGTCCAATTGCTTAATGCAGTGGCTAATGCGGTGTTTAATAAAATGGCTACGTTTGTTTTATAAGTGTAATTAGCTTCTCTAATTAAAAATGTTGTTTCTTCCTGTCCGAGTGTTTCAGCAGCTGTTGCCTGGTTTAGTATTCGCCAGTCGGTTGTTGGCTGATCAAGCGGTAATTTAAAACCGAGGTCAATAATAGCTTGCCAGTACTTGCTTTCGGCGTCGGTTGCTTTAAGGTCTTTAGTATAATTATGTTGAGCTTCTGCATAGTCTATAACACTTGCCGTTTTTAATGGCAACTGCAACTCGCGGCTGTTCTCTAATGTATTATATATGTTATAAAGATCTTCTAATAATATTCTCCAGGAAACGCCATCTACCAACAGGTGATGCATTGTTATAAAAAGGGTTTCATAACAATTTTCAAGGTTATCATTTTTGATGATCACCGCTTTCAGCAGCAAATCTTTACTAAGATCAAGCCTCGCTTTAATATTGTAATAACAAAGATCGGCACCGGCATTACATTGCCCATTCTCTGATTTTATAGTTTGTTTGGTGATCTTAAAATCAGCTTCCAAATGATCATTATTGATAAAAAGCTGTTGTTTTGCTGAATTGTAGTTCATCCGTAACCCATCATGATGAGCTATCAGCATACTAAAAGCCTTTTCCATGTTTTTAATGTTTACCTCTTTGTTCAGGTTGAGGGAAACAGATTGCATGTAATACCCGGGTTTGGAAAAGTGTTGATTGAAAAACCATTTCTCAATGGGCGTTTTCAGTTTATTTCCTTCTATTATTCCCTGATCATAACTTGACTTACCTAAATTTGACGTTGCGTATAGGCTTACCTGGGCAATAGTATGATACCGAAGGATGTCTTTTGCTTTAATTTCGACGCCATGTTCGGATAATCTTGATGCGATCTGTATTGCTTTAATAGAATCACCGCCCAACTCAAAGAAGTTATCGTCTACATGGATATCGGTCATTTTTAATACATCTGCCCATACCATTAAGAATACCTCTTCAACATAATTCTTTGGCTGAACCTTAGGTTTAGTTGTTAATTCGGTATCGATGTCAGGCAATGCATTGTAATTAACTTTTCCATTACCAGTTAAAGGAATTTGTTGTAAGTGGATATAATATCCAGGAACCATATAGTAAGGCAGATACTTCGCCATAAACCTTCTTAAATCATTGGTATCAGTTACAGTGCCGGTGTAATAAACACATAGTAGGTTTTGGCCTGTTTTATTAATTTTTACCACAGCCAAAGCATCCGCTATATCAGCATGCTTCATAAGCTGATTTTCAATTTCAGCCAGCTCGATGCGATAACCGTTCAGCTTTACCTGCTGATCAAAGCGACCAACGTATTGCAATTGTTCACATAACAGGCGTTTGGCAATATCCCCTGTTTTATACATTCTTGTTCCTTCAATAAAAGGATTGGGAATGAATTTTTCATTTGTTATATCCTCTTTATATAAATAGCCCCTTGCCAAACCATCGCCCGAGATAAACATTTCACCGGTTACGTTAATTGGTACCGGGTTCATATACTTATCAAGCACATAAATCTGCATATTGGCAGCCGGAACACCTATAGGAACATGAACCGAAGTTTCGCCCGGTTTAAATTCATAGATCATACATCCTACTGTTGCTTCAGTTGGCCCATATTCATTATATATGGTTACGTTATGATTAAATTTATCGCAGATTTCTTCTGCCAGTAATGTTTCTAATTGTTCGCCACCAACTATAAATGTTCTTACTTTATATTGGTTACCAGAAGCGATCACTTTGCTCTCGTTTATAATTTTAAGATGAGATGGTGTAAGTTTTACAACATCTGTTTTATTGTCGGTAATTACCCTTTCAATTAATATTTCTTTATTGTTATCCTGGTAAATCACAATTTTATTACCGGTAATAAGCGGTGTAAAAATGGAAGTAACTGTTAAATCAAATGAAACAGAACTGTATAAAGCAAATGCGCCGGCGTTATCTTTTAAATAAGTGTGGGCAGCCCAGCAGATGTAGTTTATTAATGAGCGATGCTCAATCATTACGCCCTTAGGTGTACCTGTTGTGCCTGATGTATAAATTACATAGGCCAAATTGCGGGCCGTAGGTTTAATTACCAAATGATCATTTTGGGTATTTAAAGGCTCGTAATTATCAACATCAATAATTAGCAATGGCCACTCACGCGCTGTATTTTGTGCGGTTGCAAGCAATTGCTGATGATTAACATCTGTTATTACAATTTGGGTCCTGCTATCTGTAAGCAGGTAATTTATTCTTTCCTCTGGCAAGCTTACATCTATGGGTAAATATGCACCACCTGCTTTAAGTACCCCTAATATCGCTACCAGTAATTCAGGAGAATGAGGCAGTAATATACCAACTGTATTATCCGGCCTAACACCTTGTGATGAAAGCAGTTTTGCCAACTCGTTAGCTTTGTCGTCAAGCTCTTTATAGGTAATTTGTATGTCACCATATTCAAGTGCAATATTTAACGGGCTCCTGGCTACCTGCTCTTCAAAAAGCTCATGAATAGTAGTATTATTGGGATAGCTGAGTTTGCTGTCATTAAATTCTTCGATATAATTTTTATAATCCTCTGCATTAAGGCATGACAGGTTTTTTAGTTTTGCATGCGGATTTGCAATGATATTTTGCACTAAATTATGAAGTTGTGAAGACAGCTTTATAATTGTTTGTTCGTTAAATAACGAGATAGCATATTCAAAGTTATACTCTATAGACTTTGGATGCTCAAAAACTTCCATTGAGAGATCGTACTTAGCACTTCCCGGATCGAAAAAATGTTTAGTAAATCCAAACTCACAACCCTCAACCTCCGGAATGCCCATATTTTGATAGACAAACATGGTATCAAATAGTGGGTTTCTGCTTACATCACGCTGTTTCCTTAACAATGACAGCATATTATCAAATGGATATTGCTGATTTTGAAGCGAAAGATCCAAGTCAGCCTGTGCAGCCTGAAGGAATGAAACGAAGCTGTTTTCCGCATCAAAGTCGGCTATAACAGGAAGATTGTTTACAAACATTCCTTGCAGCTGGAACAGATCAGGATGTTGCCTGCCGGCAACCGGTATTCCTGTAACTACTCGTTTGTGGCCTGTAGATTTTAACAAAAACAAATTGTAAATGCTAAGCAGGAGCACATGCATCGAAACATTATTCTGGCGGGCAAGCTGTTGTAAGTTTTGGGTTATCGTTTCATTGATGATAAAGCTTATTTTACTGCCTTTAGTGTTAAATACCGCAGGGCGTTTAAAATCTGCAGGTAACTCTAAAACAGGCACATTATCCTTAAGCTTATTTGCCCAGTAAAGTTCCTGATCTTTTAAATTTTCGGGCTTGGCATTCTGATTTGCCCAGCACGCATAATCGCTGTATTGTATAGGTGCCAGTTCATTAGTTTTTCCGGTATATATAAGCTGCAATTCATATAAGAAATTGTGAACCGAAACACCATCAGAAATAATATGATGAAAATCGATAAACAGGAAAGTTTTTCCTGAGTTTGTAACAAACACTGTGCTTTTAAACAGTGGTGCAGCTTTTAAATCAAAGGGTTGTATTTGCGCTCTTAGTCTTTCATCAAGTTCACTATCATCAATGTACTCAGTTTTTAATGTAAAAGCAACATCTTCCTTCACACTGAAAACAGGTTCATCCCTCATCAAAAACACGGATCTGAAAGCTTCATGCTGTTGTAATAAAATGCGTATACAATCCTCCAAACGTACCACATCCAATTTCCCGGAAAGTTGCAATGCAGTTGGCATGTTATAGGCAACTGATTGCTGATCGACCTCCCATTGATAATATATTGCCTTTTGGCTGGGAGATAAAGCATAATACTTCTGTTTATCAGCATTAGGGATAGGTGCATAGGCTTGCTCCTTAAATGAGCTGATGCTATCGGCAAGCTGACGTACAGTAGGTGTTTGGTATAATGCCGCCACAGGTAACTCCACACGGAATTCCTTTTGGATATACATTGTTAGCTCTGCGGCTTTAAGCGAATTGCCGCCTGTGCTGAAAAAATTGTCTGTAGTGCCTACCCTATCAGTTTTAAGAGCCTTTTTCCATAAGTTAAGCAAGCGTTGTTCTGTATCATTTTGCGGTAATTCAAATATATTATCATTCACAAAATTTGCTGCCTCAATATTGTTTAATTCCTCTTCTATTTGCCTGAACTCCCCGGCCTGGTAACGCTCTGATAATTTAAAGCGTTGAAGTTTTCCGCTTGTGGTACGCGGGATATCCTTTACAGGTATAACCTTATCCACCTCGAGGCCAATATTTAAATTTACGATCTCTTTCAAGCGGTTGGCCGTAGTAGCAAAATCATTCAGGCTGCCGCGGTGAAATACAAAAGCAACTATTTCATCTTTTCCTGCTTCATGGTTATAGCTTCCTACAACCGCAACTTTGTTAAGGGAAATACCTTCTACCTGCTCTGCAACACGCTCAATATCATGAGGATAAAAATTATGCCCATTTACGAAGATGATATCTTTTATTCTCCCGGTTATATACAAATCACCATCTTTGATAAATCCTAAATCACCAGTTTTTAGCCAGCCATCATTAGCATATAAAGCCGAAGTTGCAGCTGGATTATTATAATAGCCCTGAGTTACGTTAACGCCTTTTATTGTTACACCGCCAACTGTATTTGCCGGTAATTGGTTACCATCGTTATCTAAAATAGCTACCGCGCAGTTATCTACGGGCTTACCTACGTTTACAAAATCAATTGCATCTCCATCAGCACCAGTTGTTATACTGATAGTATCCAGGCAGCTAACTTGTTTACGATCAAGTGTAACCCAATCAATTTCATTTGTAAGCCCTGAGGTAGTAACCGCTAAGCTTGCCTCTGCAAGGCCATAAACCGGGCACATAGCAACATTACGCAATCCGAATGGCTCCAGAAAAGCATTAAACTCGTAGCAAAGCTTTAATGATATAGGCTCCGCACCATTATAAATTAACCTTACGCGGCTAAAATCCCAATCGGCTTGTTGTTTTGCCGTGCAGTGCTTAAGTATATAGTGATAACCAAAATTAGGTGAACACAATACAGATAGTTTGTGTTCGCTTGCCTTATCAAGCCATAATGCGGGCCTGCGGATAAAAAGGGATGTAGGTATAAGATATTGCTGAACATTATGGTATAAAGGACTTAAGTGAAAGCCAATAAGGCCCATATCATGAGTAAGCGGCATCCAGCTCATTAGTGAATCGCCTTCATTATATTGCCCGGCAGCGCCTATCGCTTCAATATTTGCTATCAAATTTTGATGGGTAAGTATTACCCCTTTGGGGCTACCGGTAGAACCAGACGAAAATTGAACAAAAGCAATATCGTTTGGATCAGCCTGGTAAACTGCAGGCACACCAGCCTTTAAGAAAAGTATATCTTCATCAACATGTTTAATGGCCATCTCCACATAATATTTTGACAGGGCATTTACCCCTGCAAAATCCTTAATTGCTTTAAGACTTTTTGAAGAGATGAACAGATATGGGTTATTCAATACTTTCCAGATATTGAATAGCTTCTGTTTATGATCATCAGTTTGCCCTACTGAAACCGGCACCGGGATAATACCTCCAAGCAAACATGCCCAAAAAGTGATCACAAAAGACTGGTTGTCTTCCGTTTGAAACACCAATTCATCTTTGGGTTTAAGCCCTTTAATTTGCAAAAAGGAAAGTGCGTTTAAGGCTGCTTCATAAAGCTCCTTATAAGACAGGAAATGTTCCTGGTTAGCACTATCAATAAAAGTAACACCTGTGTGGTTTTGGTTTACTTTATCTTTTATTACGTCGGTAAGAGTTAAATACTTAAACATGGAAATTGGTGTAATAAGGTTACAGATTATAACAGTTTTCTTCTATTAGTATATCGTTTATAATTTTTACTATCTTTTCAGTTTGCTGGTGCAGGAAGAAGTGCCCTCCTTTAAAGTAATACTCAGTGCATAAGCGGTTTGTATGCAATTTCCAGCCGTCACGTTGTTCTGGGGTCAGATCATCATCTTCGCCTATAAAAACAGATATATCGACCTCCAAAGGCACTATTTCTTTATTAATGATAGCTGTTTCTATTATCTTAAAATCGTTTTTTAGTATGGGAAGAAACAGGTTCATGAGCTCTTTATGTTCGAAAAATTCTGGTGGTGTACCCCCCAGCTTTAACACTTCCTGTTCAAATTCTTTGGCGTCAAGCAGGTGATATTTCACCTTGTCGGGCCTTTCGATATGAGGCGCCCCTCGTCCCGAGAAAAAAATATGCTGAGGAAGCTCCAGGTTTAACCTTGCCAGTTTTTGAACCAATTTGTAGCAAAGCAAGCTGCCCATGCTGTGACCAAAAAAGGCATAGGGCTCATTATTATTAATGTACTTTAATACAAGCGCAAACACATCTTCTGTAGCTTCATCAATGTCAGCATACAGGCTTTCATTCATTCGCATGCCCCTCCCTGCAGTTTCAACCGGGATAAGTTTAATTTGCGGATGGATATGTTTTCTCCAACTGCTAAAAACAGTTGCAGAGCCGCCTGCGTAATGGAAACAGAAGAGATTAATCTGGCTCATTGTGGTGTTTTAAATTATGCGGTTAAGGCTTGTGGCGTTTTAAAACTTGCCAGCTGGCATTCAGGTACATCTATAATAAGGCTGCGGTCCAGCAATTCGATATTTACAATAATTTTATTCTTCCTATCGGCTGTGACTATTTTGCCTGAAACGCCGGTTAGCGGCCCTTCGGTAATTGTTACTTGCTGGCCGGCTGTAAAACGGGCGGTGGATACTTCTATATTTTTCACGTTGTTTACTACAGTTTGTAATTGATTAATTAGTGACTGGCTTATTATAGCGACCTGGGTACCCGTTTTTATAAAAGTTAGCGCCCCATCGCAGTTTAAACATTCGAAATAGTCGTCTGCTGTTTTGAGGTATACAAACAGGTAGCTTGGAAACAGCGGCTCTTCAATAAGCTTTTTCCTATCATGCCATTGTTTGATGACTTTATTGAGCGGTAAGAACGACTCTATATTTTTCCATTCTAAAAACGTGGCCACTTTTCGTTCATGTTTTGACCGCGTGTAGATTAAGTACCAAGCATTGCTCTTTATCATAACTTGTTTATTTAAAGATTTTAGATTTTCCCGGGTTGAATATTTAGGGCATTAATGCTTTTGTTTTCGACCCGGTAAACCCGGATATACTTGTTTACAGTTTATTTTTCAGTTAGAGCACAGCTATCGCTACTGCAACTAACACTTTCTTGTTGCTCTAAAATTTAATGGCAGTTTACACTTGGTATTGCGGTATAAACTTTATTTATCAAAGAGAGGGGCTAACAATAGCTGCTTTAACAGTAGTTAAGTCAGCGCCTCTGCTTTGATATTATAAATGTAGATTGAAGGGGAAAGAATTGAAAAAAATTTAGGTGAACTAGGCAATTCGGAGGGTCAAAATGTGTTTTGTAATGCTTTACGGTATAGGGCTTTTTTGCAAGCAGCCGCAAACAACAAAATAACAGCGCTTTAGGGTGCTGAAATACCTGGTTTACTAAACAGTTTTAGTATATAATGCAAGAAAGGCCGCCCAATAGTTGAACAGCCTTTTTATTGAAATCCCCGGTAGAATAAGAGTGCTTATCTCGAGCTTTTTATAGTATGATTTTGAATGAGGTTTAAGAAGGCTTCTTTATAAGTATTCCCTATTTGCAGCACCGTTTTATCGATCAGAATAATCTGGTTACCATCTATAAAGTTGATTTTACTGTGATTGATAATAAAAGATTTGTGAACACGGTAAAATAACCTGGCAGGCAGTTGGGTGGCAATTTCGGTAAGGGTTAAATAGGCATTGTATTTTTGGTTCAGCAGGGCAATGGTTACATAATTGTTGTTGGACTCCACATACAAAATATCCTGATAATTGATCTTTATCATTTTGCCTTTGTTCTCGCTTTTAATGTAGAAATATTCATTGCTGTCGGCTACGGGTTTTGTGCTTTCAGCATTGATGGCTGTTATTTTGTTGATGCATCTGTAAAAGCGTGATGTTGAGATGGGCTTTAACAAATAATCGAATGCATTTACCTCAAATGCCTCGATGGCAAAATTGGGCGATGCTGTTGTGAAAATTATTTTAGTATCGGTAGTTACCAGTTTACTTAACTCAATCCCGTTTAAACCCGGCATATCTACATCCAAAAATAAAAAATCGGGGGCAATGGTGTTAACGTTTCTTAAACCCTCAGTAGGATCCTGGTATGCCCCTAAAAGCGTAAAACCAGGCACATTTAATAAATAATCCGATAGCAATTCTATCGCATGGATCTCATCATCAATAATTAAGCACTTCCTGTTTTCCATTTTATAGCTGTATTTTTAAATTTATTCCAAAATTGTCCGAACCATTTGTAATACTTAAGCTGAATTTATCTTTATAATAATTTTTAAGGCGCGACTCTGCATTTTTTATGCCCACCTTATCACCGCTGCGCTCTAAAGGGAGCGTTGTAATCTGATTTAATGTTTTAAAATATATCTCCGTTTCGGAAACATCGATACTTATTAATGCCGGGAAATCAGCATTTCGCAGGTTTCCGTATTTAAAAATATTTTCGACAAAGGTGAGCAATGACAGGGGTGGAATCAGATGGTATTCCATATCTCCGTTTGTTTTAAGGGTGATGCACAATTCATGGTCGAACCGGATTTGATTAAGGCGGATCAGATTCCTGATCTGCTCTACCTCATCCATCAGGCTCGATAGCTCTTCGTGGCTGGTGGCTATGTAGGTATACCTTGACACTTCGGACAAGAGCATAATTGCCTCGCCGGCCTCAGCAGATGTTTTGCGTACTTTGTTATATATGAAATTGAGCGTGTTAAAAAGCATATGCGGATTCACCTGCATTTTCAAAATAGCATTTTTTGATTGCAACAGCTCCTTTTCCAATTGGTTTTTTGAGCTTAGCGCGCTTAACTGGTCCTGCTGAAGATCGATTATTTGCTTTTTGAAATTAATATTATATACGTAAAAGGTATAGCCGGTGCTTAAAGCCATAAAATATATCCCCCGCCAAACTACAGGCACAATAAATAGTTTTAAAGGGTGTACCATTTTTGAAACCAATATGTGATGTATCTCGAGGTAATTATCAACCTGGTAGTTGATAATTAAATAGCCCATCATTTCTAACAATAAAAATATAAACAGAAAGAAATACGTTTTTTTAAGAGGGCCGCATTTTAAAACAATGTATGCATTAACATAAAACAACGCGATGTTTAAAATGTAGTGTATCAAATAGTCCGCAAATGAGCTGGTTAGCATATTCAGGATGAAGAATAGGCCTAATTCATACAGAACAAAAAAGAACCAAAAGATGGCATGATAGAGAATAATTTTCCTATTAATTATAATTCTAACCATGCTAAATTCATCTTTAACCATTGTATAATCCTATTTTACCTAAATTATTTTCAAACAATTGTTGTGGTAGCGTTCTTTGATAAAAAAACAAAAACATTATGAAAACTTTAAAAGCAACCGCACCTTCACTTCACATCAAAACATTGTACAACTTCTCTAACACTGGTGGAATCAGCCACGCATCGTTAGATCCAACTACTGTCACTATGACCACTGTAACCGGTTTTATGAATAAATATAACCCGGTAAGATCAGAGATCAACTAATTTTAGTGAATACAACTACGCATTGTTAGTTTTTAAATGGCGGGTAAATATATTTATTTATTCGCCATTTAGTTTAAATCATTTGCTACCACTTTTTTCATACGTTGCGCATATCTGTGGAAATTTCCATCCAAAACAAGATCCGAAATTTCGCATTTATTTTTAAGATCAACTGGTTGATCACTTCAATTGTCAATCCATCATTTAACTTTAAGTTAAGTTTCGATTTATCGCATTTAACAACTCCGCGTTAAAAATAAGCTACCTCAAGTAATACTATTTAAAATCATTTCACCCAAATTCAGCTCCTGTTTTAACCTGCCCTTTTTTGGCTATTTGAGCTATTTGTGAAGTGCAAAACTTGCTTGCCAGGTAGTAGGTTACCATTTCCTGCCTACGCTGTTTGTGTTTAAAAGTGCGATTTAAGTGCATGTGAATAAGATCAGCCATTAACTGTGTTTTCCTGTCATAATTTTTAACAGTTACCTTATCTATCAACTCCTTTAAACTGTCAAGCATTTCTGCGAAATACTCTCCCAGTTCTGCCTGCAGGATATTATTCGGGGCCGACAATAGGTACAAGATCTCCTCCCTCATTTCCCTATATTTTGTATCTAACTCTACGCGCAACAATTTATCGGTTGAAAATTCAACATAAAATTGGTTTGCCATGGTTTTAAGAAAGTGCTCCTGCTCATTTCTGTCGGGATATGCGAGGGCGCTCATATAATAAACTGAAATCAAGGCTAGCTGATAGTCCGGATAATGTTCCGGCGCCTGCCTGTTTCTATCTATAAAAGCTGCTACTAACTTGCTGCTCGTAAAAAACACATTCTCCGTCTCGCTCATGGTTTGCGGCCCATAACGTTCCAATTCAGGGAAATAAATATCAGCCTGATAATTGTGAATAACACCACATTTTAAGCTATCGTCCATATTACGCCGAAATGCATTCAGAATATCCCCGATGTACTGATCCTTTACCTTCATCCGCAGCCTAATATGATATCCCCCAACATCGCTATAACGAATGAAAAACCATTTGTACATCTTATTCTTCATAAAACGGTTTATGAGCGGGAATACTTTGGTTGTGAGCAAGTAATCGGAAGAAGCCGGGGTACAGTAAATTTTAAGATAAAGCCACTCCGAACCCAGCATATATTTCCGCTTAACATTTTTAGCCTCCGTTTGCTTCCCATCGGATAATGGGCTTAGTATCCTATCTTTTGAATAAAAGAATGCGATCATCTGACTATTAACGGGTTGGTCTTCTCTTTTTACGAGTGCACTCTCGGCATCAGGCAGGAAATACTCCTGAATTACAGCCTTGGTTAGCCCACTTAATGATTTTAAAAGCATCGCGCATTCGTTTTCATCATTAAGGTTAAATATCAGTTGCTGATCGTGCCGGGTGAGGGCAATCAAATCCGGCCAATTTAATTGCTGCTTTAGTTGCTTTAAGTTTTGGCAGGCATTAATTAAATCCTTAACCTGCAACGGAAGCAGCTCACCTTTATTAAGATGCCATGTGGCCAAAGAAATAATAATTTCATCTACCTCTACCCTCGGATAAAAGGATTGGCCCGGGAAGTATGTTTCCAGGTCAAATGATAAATTGCAGTGCAGCCCGTGATATTGCATATCGCACAAAAACCGGAATATAGCCAGATCATTACGCTGATAGTTATAGGCAGTAGTTAACCGGGGTATAACCCGCTTATGTTTAGAGACCGACTCCAAAATTAAGTCGTTACCTTTTAAGCTAATCACCAGGTCAGAAAGTGCGATAACGTTCCCGGAATCTAAAACAGAGCGACTGTTAATGGGGATCTCGAAATCATAGGTTGGCCTGCGCCTATTTATATTATCTACATGAGGATCAGAAAGCTGGCCTAATTCAGCAAAAACAACATCAGGGTTAGCAACCTGCTCATATTGAGCCAGTGTTTTCCCAAGCTGCCAATTGCTATCGCTAAATAAATTAAACCGCCCCATAATAGCCGTGCCTGTAACCCCGCCTGCATTATCTACTATAACTTTATTGTTCACAATCCTGAAAACCAGTGGGAATGACGGAGATTGAACCGCTTCGACATTTTGCTTGATATCCTCCTCAAGGGTTTTAGAGGTTAAACTAATAGGAGCATAAATATTTTGGCCCCGCTGCTGTGTCCAGGCCTTTAATAATAATTGATGAGCAGATGACCACTGCAAAGAAACAGCTGCATTTAAGTTGTTGAAGCTTATATCCTTTAAAAGAGGGCTTTGCTCTGAGTGAAAGGCTGAATCGGCATAACCAATTCCCAAATCGGGATCTAAGGCCGATAGCAAGCTTACTTTCTTTTGCTCATATCTTTCCCTAAATCGTTCGATAAAAGTATCCATTTGCCCGTTGGAGGACGGTTGCGACAGGCAATTTAATATTTTTGCAGCTTTGTTTAATTGTTGCTGATACCGGATGTCAACGCCTCCGCCAGCTACTTTTTGTTCGGAATTTGCATAGTAATAATTTTTAGGCACAGTTAGGTTCCTATCAACCAGCCAGGTATTGAATTTAGCCGAGATATCCACCAATGCTGAAACTTCGGGTAAGTTTACTGTAGCCAGGCCTTGAAATTTATCGAAAGCATCTGATAAAAGTGTTTCGTTACTGTATAATTCCGCCAATCGGGGAAGTTGATTCGGCCCAATGATATAGGGATGGTGAGCGGCAAATATTAATTGGGCATCAAGCAAAAAATCAATATAGGTTTGAGCTTCTTCTTTATTAAACCCCGTTTCCTGCAATAAAAAATCTACTAAATTTTGTTTCGGCTTTACCTCATTTAAAAAAACCACCAGTTTTTTGCTGAAACCATTATACTCGTAGGAATCTAAAGAATAAAAAACCTTACTGTTAACATAATCATAGCTTGTTTTAACAAACCTAAAATCTTTATAGGCTTTATAAAGTGTTGAGTTTATTATATACCCGTGCTGCGCATCGGGCAGGGCACCATGTATGTTTATCAGTAATTCCTGATCGGGCACAACATGCAGTTTAAACCCATCTAATGTGCAAGCTCCGCCTGTTGAGGTCCATTCGGCTATGCTGGTTGACGAAAAGGCACCAAACGGAGTTGTACGAAATGACATCCGGTTATAATACTTAGCAATTGTAAGCTGTTCCTTATCATTTAAAGCGTCCCACTGAAAATCTTTAGCCTTTATAACATTGTAAAATGCGGGGTTTGCAATATACAAAGCCAATTGAAAGTTGGCATCTTTAATAATTTCGGGGCAGTTTTTTATGTTGTACCTGGCATACGAAAAATTTGGTGTACGAACAATAAGCAGAGGTAAGATGTTAAATTGGTTCATTAAATTGGTGTGACTCAGGTCTTCACAATATTAATAAAAATTTAAATAGTTAAGCATATTTTTTACAACACATTAATTTTAGTTTGACACTAACGCACATTCTTAACTAAAACGATATTATCAAATAAAATAGCCGCCTCGAAGTAAATTCGAGGCGGCTATTTGCTTCTTTGATGTATTCCTGGGATCTATTCGGATACTTGTAAAACTTTAATGTTTAACACGATTCTCCTCATCGGAAGATCCCTTCGCGTGATCGCGCGCGCCCTGAACCTGGGTACTACCGAAACGATAGTTTAATGAAATCCTGAATATGCGTGTTTCAAACTTTTGATAGATGCGGTAGTCCTGCCCCGGTATTACCGTATGTATGTTTTCATGATGCCAGTTAAATAAATCATCTGCTGATATTTTGGCTACAAGCCTTTTTTGGGCGAATGATTTTTTAACGCCCAAATCAAGCCAATACATGGCGTTTATAAAATAGGTGCCATAAATACGCTGTGAAAGATAGGTGAAAGATAAATCAACATTAGTGGTGCTGTTGGCAGTAAAGGTTTGGTTAGTATTAAAATCAAATGCTGCCCTGCCAACTGAATATGGCACGCCTAAAAGATTAGGGGTACTGAATTTATTGTAATATATGTTAGCATTGTTATAGGCTGTCCACCAGCTGGTAACAGTTAACGGATAACTTATATTTAACGAATAGTTTTCTTCGTTAGCAAGGTTTTGCTGTGTTACGTACAAGGTTTTATTTGCAGTATCTGGCAACGTAACCTCTGTAATAGCATCATTGGTTCTGCTGTATGAAAGCGAAAGGTAAAGCGCGCTTTTATAATTGTATGAAAAACTTACTGAATTGGTAAACTGCGGGTTTAGATATGGGTTACCCTTGTTTAAGGTATACAAATCAAAATTATAAACAAAAGGATTAAGGGTTGCATAGTTAGGCCTATCTACACGCCTGGAATATGAAAACCCGATAGTGTTGTTATCAGACAACTTCTTACGTAAAAACAAACTTGGAAACAAATCAAGATAATGGCGGTCGACTATATTATTTGTAGTAATAGAGTTTCCTTCGGAGTTTGTTTGTTCTGCTCGTAAGCCGGCTTGTATATCCATAAAATTGGTGCTTGTGCTAAAATTTGCATAAGCAGCGTTTATATTTTCGGTATATCTGAACTGGTTACTTTGTGTAGTATCGTTTACCCATGAATTGTTTATTAAATTTTCGTACACAATATTGTTATCAGTACGTACGTAGCTGGTTTTTAATCCCAAATCTAATTTTGTTTTATGGCTGAATGGATGTGTATAGTCAACCTTAGCTGAGAATATTTTTACAATGGTAGGTGTATTGTTTCTAAAAATATCCGGTGCTTTTAAGGTCTCGTCTCCACTTTGATCATAAAAATAATTGTTGTATTCTGTTTTAACATCATTGTTATAATATGCATAATCCAGGTCGGCACTCAATTCCTGGCCCAAAGAATCTAATTTGGAGTGATAATTAAGATTTAGCGCTGTGTATTGAAACTTGTTGGTTGTTGGATTATTGGCAACCACATTAGTATCAACCGGATTTACGTTACTGCTTACCAGGGTATTATTTGCCGTTTGGGTATTGCCATTATCAATGTATCCATTCACCATTATACCGATTACGTTTTTATCATTGATATTATAATCCATACCGGCCTTGTAAGTATTGTTTTGACTTTGAATTAAGGCTTGAGTAGTTTCATCAAAATAAGTTAATGTATTATCCGCCTTATTAGTCCTGTCAATTTGCAGGAACCGAGAAAGCTTGCTGTCATCATAGCTATAATTAAAGAATAAGTTCACCTTTTCCTGGCGGTAGTTAAGTGCGATTGAAGTATTATCCCTAAAGTTTTTTCCGTAGCCTGCACCTATGGTAACGTTCCCGTTAAAACCGTAATTGCGATTTTTTAACAGGCGGATGTTAATGATACCCGCTGAGCCTGCCGCATCATATTTTGCTGATGGATTGGTGATAAGCTCAATGGCCTGTACAGAATTTGCCTGCATTGATTTGAGCAATGAAGCAAGCTGATCTCCAGACAAATAGGTTAAACGGCCGTCAATCATTACAGTAACGCCTGCTTTACCTTTCATAGAAATATTGCCCTGATCATCGACTGTTACTCCCGGCGAGCGCTGTAAAACATCCATAACCGAATTACCCGCAGCTAAACTGCTGTTTTCTATATTCATCACGGTTTTATCTGTTTGCTGCTCTATCAAAGGTTTCTTAGCTACGATCACCACTTCGGTCAACGATTTGATAGTTGTTATATTGATATCTTCTACCTTTACAACAGTTGTGGTATCGCCAATTACAATAGGACCTTTTAGTGTACGTTTTTGCCCTGCCGGAGCCACCGCTAAAAAGTAGGTTCCTTTACCAATGTAACTGAATGCATAATCGCCCCCGTCGGCAGTTAAGGTGCCCTTAATTACACTCACGGAATCTTTTGCATTAACTAAAGTTACGGCTTCATAACTCACAGGTCCGTGGCTTTCATTCATCACCTTCCCGATAATTTTGGCCTGGCCTACTTGCGCTTGTGCAATATGTTGGGCACACAATAGGGTTAATGTTAATCCTATGGATTTTAAAAGAATTTTATTCATGGTGTTTGTACATTAATTTATAACTGGTATTTTTCAGCCTCATCTTACAATAGGGTTTATGCTAATTTTAATATTGCCTTATTTGGTCATGGTTTTTAGTACAGGCTTATTGATAACTTTCGGCAGCTTAACAGTTGTTGGGTTTAGCTTTTCATTCCGCATCCTTCAGCCTTGTTGTTAAATCAGCTTGTGAACAAATATATCCTCTACAATAGAACAACTAAAGGTTTTTACGTAAAATGGTCAATTCGCATGGTTAAATGACCTTTTGGAATTTCTTAATTGTGTTTTTTATGGATCGTTGTTCAAATACAGATCATCAACTATGCCTGCAGAACGCACAAATCAGCAAGATTTTTCTGGGCCACCCACAGTGGAAATTCATTTTACTTTTAAAGCCATTATGATAAAGCTTTCTGATTACTGGCTTGTTACGAAAACGAATTAGATGGCATAATAACCGGGCAGCTATTTGATTCCATTGCACAAATCTACGTCTATTTTAAACGGCCCCGCATGATCGAGAGAACACGATGGAGGGGAACCGCCGCAAGCACGATATACCTACAGATTTCCACGAAGCGACACTTCGCAGCATGATTATTTAACACCTTTAAAAACCACCAAAAGACTTATTTAACAATGAATAAGGCGGCTCTGTATAAGATCAATGGATATTTCTACCTAAATCTTTACAATTTTACTGAAGCAAGTGAAAACGACAAGACAAACTACATCAGTTGCCGGGGATTTACGGGCCGTCACTAACCGTAAAAAACTTCATTTCGAAAATTTGGATGAGGCAATTTTGAATGTCTTGTATATGCTTATGTAAACAAAAAGCCTTTAATCCAAAGATTAGAGGCTTTTGTTTTGGTTGCTAACTCATATTATCTCATAAAATAAGCCTCGCTGCCTAATTATTTACCATCGCGAGAACAGATATTCTGGAATTAATTATTCTGCGAATAAATTTCACCTTGAGTTTTAACCAATTCTACTTTTTTATTATCCCCTTGTAAAAACACCTGGTAATGATCGTTACCCCTATTTATCTGCACTAATAACTCCCCCTGGCCTTTATTATCCTTGCCATATATTTCTTCATAGGCTTTAACAATCTCGGCAGGCTCAAATGTTATTCCTAGTTGAAACCCTTGTTTTTTGCCCCCCAACTGCAAGCTCCAATTAAAATTAAGGCTTCTTATCCTTGCCCTGTCGGTGTATTCAATCTTAGTAACACCGGCACTATCTATTTCTTCCTGTTCTCCATTCAAAAAATTCATTACGATAGTTCCGATTTTAACCGGCTCGTGCTGATCAAATACAATTTTGGGGCGCATGCTGAAATGCTCTCTGTATTTATCCCACAAGCCATAAGGGATACCATTTTTAGCTAAATTATCGGTTATAACGGTGTCTTTTAATTGATCTTTTGTGTATTGAGTACGGGTGAATTTATAATCAGACCTGCCCGAAAATTCTTTCATATCAACATCAGTTTTATGAGCCTTAAAGCTGGCTACATCTACCTGATGCCCGGCCCCCGAAAGCCATACCACAACCATTCCCCCCGGCGCCATGCCCACTATAATTTCTTTAAAAGTCGAAGTAATGGGTTTGTTGATCCCATAATCAAAATCAGGCCATCCCTTTTTAAAAAGGGTTAATATTTTGTCATGCGGTAATACAAAACTGCCGGTATAAAACTGGTCTTCGGTGTATGACAGCCAGGTAACATTTAACCTTACCGGAATGGCTTTCAGATCATCGCCTACTTGTACGCTCGCTACATTGTCGCCCCACTGACTGCCTTTGTAACCAACAGATGCAGTTGGTGATGAAATGCTTGTACTATCCGCATTAACAAATGACAACATGGAATATTCCATTGGATAATTGGGTACACCCGCTGCGCCCGGGTTCCAGTCAAATTTCTCTTGGTCCATTGTTTTTTTAGTAAGATTTTGGCAAGATGCAAAGCAGCATGATAGCAGTATTGAACATATTAAAAATATATTTCTCATATTATCCAGGTAAGATAAGTCTTTCTGTATGATTATTTACCAACCGCGGGAACATGGGGTGCAGAACGCCAAATACAGTATCATAATTGGCATTCCAATGTAAATAGCCGTGTCGCAATAAGCGCAAATTTTGCTGGTTCGCTACATCCGCAGCAGTAGCCGGTGATTTAGGATTGTTTACGGATGAGGTATGCTGCTGGTTAAACACAAGTGGGGGGCCATTCTCAAATACTTGTTTTTCTAGTATTGTATTTATCGCCTCCAATAGCTTATCTCCTTTTATAGATGTATGTGATGATGGGTCTTCTATTTTTCCTTGATCAAAAGGTATCACATTATCCGGTGTATTTTTTTGAGTAAATTCAATAGCATGCCTGCACATAAAGTGTAAAGGAATAAAACTATAACTATTGCGTACAGATGTGCGGTGCCCCGATAATTCAAAAAGCGGCACATCACCCGCATTCTTAATAGTCGAGATTAACTCATCTTTGGTGTACCACCCTTGTGTTATTATTTCTTTCCGTTCGGTTTCCATATCAACATCTGAGCCTACATCAATAGCTGTTTCTACTTCGTTCATATTGTCGATATAGCATCCACCCACATCACTATGCACGCCGGGTAAACTAAAGCTCTGGCCTTTATTACCCGCGCTGGCAATTGTTGTAAGTGGGAAATTACCACGGTGCTCATCTGCAGCTGTAAGATGGATTGTTTTACGTGCCAGCGCCACTGCATTTAAATGCAGCTCAACAGTATTTTTCTTAAACTGGCTTGGCGTATCAGTGCCCATACCCGGCAAAAATAGCCCTTGATTATAGGAAGCCACACAATCAAATAACCCAGCAAAACGGATGACTACATTATTTATCAGTAGCTGATTTTTTTTTGCATATGCCCCAAGATATCCCCGCATTGGAAACTCTGAAAAATCTGTTGGGTTATGCATATCATCTTTGTATGATGTTAGCGTTTCTCCCCCGCCGAACTCTCCGCCGGGCACATAAGTAGTCACCACTTCGGCTTTGTAAGCAGCTTTAGTTATTTCATATATAAAATGCCTGGCAGCTGCAGCCCCACGGCTAAAGCCAAACACATCTACAATAAGGTTATCTATAGTGTGGGTGTTCTTATTTACAGCTAACTTATTAAGCTTGTCAGCCATCCATTGGCAACCTTTCTTAACTCTTGCAGGTACACCAGTGTTACCGCTGCCTGTAGCTGTCCCCTTACTGTCGTCTTCCTTCAAATCTTCGGTTCCTATTCCTTCAACATAATACTTGAATACATATTTGCCGGGATTTTCTGTGAAGTTATTCCACAACCGGGCTACATTGGAATAGTCGTTTTCATAACTGCTGCCTTGATGATCAGTGTTTTGCTCATAAACAGTTTGCTTTTCCTGCTTTTTATTAGAAATTTTACTGGCAGCAACACGCGCGTCCGTATTATTTTTATTATTACCGGTACCATCAAAAAACATTGACATGGTAACATTTATGCCGGGTACCGGATTTGTTTTTTGCTGGCCTGTGCCTGAATCTATTTTTGCTAAACCCATAAATTAATTATTTTGAGGATTATTGCCATTGCTTAATTGTTTAGTATTTACCAAGGGATTTAATTGAGCTGTAGTATTGCTATTAGCTTGCTGTGCATCCTGCCCGCTTGGTGAAGCTGTTTGCCCGTGCCAGGTTATACTTATACAATCCTTGGCGCCTGTAGGGCAGGTAGCCTTACTACTATCTAATAATGGATGCCCACCGGTTTCAATGGTGACCTTTTCGTAAAACCCGCTCCATTCCGTTACATTTACAGTGCACGCATTATTGTTCTTTTTACTGCAATCACCAAAAAATGGGGACTCAAATGGCTGCCCTAATTCTTTATGTGTAGCTAATAATTTTTCGCCGCCCTGTGGGTCATTTATATAATGCTTTTTTTGGGTGAGCACTTTAAACTTGGCAGGTGATTTGCCAAATTTACACTGGCACATTGCGCCGGCGCATATCATAAATCCTGTTTTATTACCCATGTCCTTATTTTAATTAATCACTAAAAAACAGACCACCAACTTTTAGATTTTGCATCTTCCTTTTCAGGCGCTGGTGTTTCCTTTGTTTCAATTTGATAACCGTTTAACCATAAATGATGTTCACCTTTATCAGTAATAACAGTTGCATGGCAGCTAATGTTTCTGATAGTATGGCCCGGTATATCTATATCATAAGTTGCTTCAAGTTTCCCGCTTAAAAGTATTTCGCTTTCAATTATGGTTGTGCCATCCAATGCAGCTTCAACAATTAATGCCTGTGACTTATTATCGAAGTTTGGCTTGTCTATCCTGATTGCTCCATTAAAAACTAATGGTTCCTGAAACCCAAAAAACGGGAGATTAATTGACAGCGGTTTAATCTTTTCACTATTATACTGGCCGATAATTGGACTGAAGAATAACGAAAGCCAAAGATCTGTTGTCGCTATTTTTTTTAATTGCTGAGGTTGATTTAATGCCTGTTCAGTTGCATTAATATATTGTAAGGCTATCCCCCCATCAAAATCCCGAAACAGAATCTCTTTAGCTTCTGCAAAGCGTTTTTTTATTTTTTCTGTATTAAGCAAACTTTTTATAATTCCATCCTTACTTGCATCAAACTCAAAAGTGTAGCAGGGTTCCGCACAGGCAATAGCTAATAATTCCAAAGGAGCCTCCGGTCTTATATTATCTAAATAGATATTATTCTTAGATATTTCCCAGGTAGCAATATCATCCTTTACCCCCTTGCAGTGCATCAGCATATCATAATACATGCTTTTTTCAGTGGCAGCAGATTGCCAGTTTACCTGCACACCATACGTACGCTGCATATCCGAATAATGCCACTGTACAACAGGACCTCCTCCGCTTTCATTGGGTTTTTCACCGGGATTAAGTATTATACTTGTTATAGCTGTCATTTAAATAGTTTTGTACTTATTTTTTCAGTCCAGAATATTGGGTTACCTATAAAACAGCCTTTTATATCATGCCTCTTTGCTAAATAGTGGTTGCCCTCAATTATTTTTTAAATAAACAGGTATTGAAAATGAAAAATCATACTTTTTGTCAAAATAGGTGCTAACCCGCGAGTTACAATTACTGGTCTTAGGCAGTGCAACCGCATTGCAAAAGAACAGGGTTACTATTGTAGCGAGTAGTATAAATTTTGTTAAACGATATAACTTATAATGGTCTTTCATATTAATAACAACGGGTTATTGTACAAAAAGGTCACTTGTTAAAAGACCTGCGGTCATATACCAGATGAAAATGTAAGCTGTTAAAAAAAATGCACAACACAGAATAATTACTGCCGACAGATATAAGATCCAACGTATTTTAACTTTTTTATATAGCGCATATATTATCAGGTATGCAATTGTGGTTGGGATGCTTAGTACAGCTCCATAATGTATAAAAATATGTACTATCGAATTGAAAGTAATATGTGGGACGGATGAATAAAAAGCAAACACAAACCATAATGTAATGATTACATCGCACAAGAGAAATACGAAAATTGTTCTGTAAAATACAATAAGTGCATTGTTCATAATTATTTCTTTTTATAACCAGGATTCACTCCTGAACTAAATGCGCCTTTTAACCCGCTTTCAACTTCAGGCCAAAACTGGGTATGGCTCAAACCATGCGATACTGTAGCTAAATAAGGTATGCTACCAGGTCTTTTAATAATTTCAGGGAAATCAGTTTCATCTTTTTTGGCAACCAAATCTGCATGATATTTTGTAACCAGATTTTCATATACTCCCATATTCATTCTCAATTTTTTAACTTGAGTATCTAAATCTCCTCCTACAAAAAATTCAGTTGCATCAAGTGCATAATATATTATTGTCATGGTTTTAGGAGTAACAAATTGGCTACATAAGCGCATTAATAGTTCCTCAAGATTATTCCTTTGCATTGCGCCGGCTGCGCCGGATATAAAGCCTTCACATATCGCTTTTTTACCACGGCTGTGATAAGGGTCGTGTGTGGTAATATTTACATCTTGGATACTCAAACCACTTGCTTGCTCTGCAGGAGACCATGAATTCACCTCGATACTATCTGTCACACCTCCATTTTCTGCAAATACTCTGGCCAGGAAAGTTAATATGTAACTATCATTTACACCGGTTTTAATATCAAACAATAAATTTAAAACTTTAACTATTGAAGTAAGGCTAAGATCTTGCAAAAACTGTTTATGCCCATATCCTCCCTCTCTTGTTACGCTATTCCTTGAAAAGGTGCTCTGTACGGTACTTGTCCATTGTGAAATATTATTAAGTATGCCTACAAGTATGTCCCTCTCTTTACTTAATGAGGTTACTTTAATATCAATTCCTTTAATGTATTTAATAAATTCATTCATTAAAATATTGAGGCCCGAAAAAGCTTTTGTTGTTTCCCTCCATAAAAAAGTGCCTTCACTTTCACTTATCCATATATGCTTAAGATTGTTAAACGCTGATGTATCTACTCCTTTCAATACATTAAGGCCTTTATTAAAATTATCCATATGGAAATCCCGAAGAAAATCTACTAACTCAACTAAACTAAAATCGGCTATTAGGCGCTGTGTTAAATCATATTCATTATGCACATTAATAATTTTGCATTCTTTGTGTAGTTTAGTATGATTTAATTGATGTTTCTTTTTGAAAAAAGGAGTGGATAAGTAAGTAATACTTTTAATTTTCCATAGTTTCGGGAATCTTTGATCTTTTACAATCAGGTTTGTAAACTGGTTAATTACATTTCCCCCATGTGAATGCCCAATTAAATGAAGATGAGTTTCGTGATTTTTATAAGCAGGGTATACTCTCATCAATAAATCCAACAGACGATCTGCAGCTTTATTTCTTTCTTCTGTATTGTTAGCACCAGACCAGCTAAAAAAACTACCTTCTACATGCAAATCAAGATACTGCGGCGCTAATTCCTTTGTTTTTTCCCAAAAACTTTGCAGGCCGTCTTGCCAATAGGTTGTATTTGCTTGATGTTTTAAACCGGCGATGTTTAAAGGATCTGTAGTTCCTGCAACAAACATTACAACATCAACAATTCCTTTTTTATGCAGCGGAGACTTAGGCGCACCAAATTTAACCCCTTTATTTGCCCCGGACTCAAGTACACTTTTGCCTGCAGTGTTTGTAATATTCCTGCCTGCATAAATATTATAATCGCCATCAACCGTTTCTGTAATAGAGCCGCCTGCGGTTTCTGAATAATTGCCTCCAGCCATAATTAATTATGTTTAGTGTTTTGGCCGCTATTATTTTGCAGTTCTTCCTGCGCGTGTTTATTAATATTACCGTTGGTACTGGTAATTTGCACATCCTGGTCGGCCTGCTTACTAACCGATTGACCCTGTACGCTTATATTGCCAATAGCTACTTTTTTAATATTCGCGGCTTGTAAGCTATAATCCTGTATCGCATTATGCGTCATCATTGCCCCTGCATTATCTACAATATCCGTACCTGCATTACTGGTTATGCTTTGCCCGGCATTGTTGTTAATTGCTTTACCTGCATTCGACAATATATTGCTACCTGCATTTAATGTAATATCTCCTCCTGCTATTACCGTAAAATTCTTGGGCGCGGTAACTGTGATATTTCCCTGGCCATCCATATACCATATATTTCCAGAGGGATCTGAAATAGTTATACTGCCCTGGCTATCCGTATCATTAAAAAGAATAAGACAGCCGCTACGTGTGCTAAGGCTTTTTAGATGATTATTTACCTGCTGAACGCTATCGCCATTGTTATTATGGTACACACTGCCCATAACTACCGGCCGTGCAATATTGCCTTCTTCAAAACCGACCAGTACCTGATCATTTAATTCGGGGATGGCTATAAAACCACGATTATTTTGCCCCTGACTATTGTTACCGGCACTTGGGGTAACTATTCTTAGCCATTCCGTATCATCATTTGAGGTACACTGCCATTTAAATTTAACCTTTATGCGGCCTTGTTTACCGGGGTCGTCATTGTCAACCACGGTAGCAATCTGCATGTCGGGCTGGGGTTTTTCAACCTCTTTAACGGGCAAGCGTTCTGTATCTGACGTTACACCTTCAAATGTGTTTTGATAGTGGCCTACGCCATCTATTTGATGATAAACGGCAGTAACCAAAAACTTCCCGAACTCCTGCACCTGGAAACTAACACCAGCTCGTGTGCTCATGCTAATGTTAAGCACTTTGCCTAAACCAACCTGCGGGTTATCGCCATTGCCCACAATGCTCACCAAATCTGATACAAGCGCTTTTTGCTCGTTATTTACAAAATCATTTATTTCCTTAGTAGTATTTACCCTAACAGATAAAGGTTCATTATATATTTTGCTGAAGACTTTATTTGAGGCATCAATCGCGTGTGAACTATCGGGGTTGCCCCCCATTGCTGCCTGCGGTTCAGCATAAAGCAATTCGTCCAGTGTCGGGCTGTATGCAAATTTGTTTTGTTTAAGTGGCGCTATCTGTAAAGCATATTGCAAACTATGCAGATCGCGGCCATAAATAAGGTTCACTTCATCTAACTTATCTGGCTTACCAAAATTCAGTTTAACGCCATCGTAATAAAACCATTCATAATACTCGGCCGACAAGCGATTGATAAAATCATAATCACTTTCGCGATATTGGATTATGTAATCAATAACAGCCCCATTGGTTGGTTGTATATTAAACTGAAGATCGTTTTGCGGGGCATCCTGCGTAGCTAATTGTACAATACTTCTTAAATTTTTATTCAGGTACGATCCCAAGTCCGGCCCTCTGTCCAGCAATATACCGGGGCTAAAACCGCTAACTAATATATCGCCATTAAACCCATGGCTTTGCGATAGTTCAACTTTAGTTACAATTCCACTAAATACATTATCACCGCCGTCGGCGGTTCCAAATTGTACCGTTATATTTTTACCTATAAAGTTTTTAGATTTTTCCAGCGTTACCGCATTATACTCCTCAACCATATCATGGTTAAAGCGTAATTGAAAGGTGTGATGCTCGTTAAAACGCTGGTCAAGGTTAAAATTTGAAAAATGCGTTATAGCGGTACCTTCAATATTTATTTCTACATTCAGTTTCTTTTCCATAATTCAGCATATAATCCATTAGCTTTTAACAGGCCAAGGGCAGAAATAACTGATAACTTTATAATGGCCTTTTACTTTGCCAAACACAAACCCATATGAGGTTTCTTTATTGTTAGCTTGCACATATTGCTGTTGCAATTCATATAATGTGCTGCCTTTATCAGTTACAGCTTTTAATGTTTTGTAATAACTCTCATTCGTATCATTATCAATTTGAACCAGGTTATCTTCGGTGCTTGCAGGTATTAACCGTATGGCATCCTTAGTAAAAATATCCCCTGCATATTGCGGATATTCCTGCTTTGTAATTAAGCCATCCGCAGGGTTTATAGTTGTTGCTTTTAAATCTTCATTACTCCACTGCGGCTGTGTTTGTAATGGAAAGTTTAGATATGTAATTAGCTTTTGCTTATCACCGTTTTTCACTCCTTGTTTAAACGCTTTTAAAAATTGCCTGAACTCCTTTTCATCATTGTTTACAGTTTGGCTTTCAGCATTTTGTTGTTGTTTAACCTGCACGGGCTTTGCTTCGTTGTTAACTGAAGTGCTTCCCTTGCATCCATTGTTTAACAATAGCAGCCCGAAAAAAAGCAAGCCCGAAAAAAAATATGTATCATTTCTTTTCATTTTAATTTCGCGGGATACTGATGAGCGCTCTATCTTCCATTCGCTTAAGTATCACAGCAGCTCCCATTTGTTCTGACACAGCATTGGCACTGAAGGTTCTGTCCTTTGTATATTTACCTTTTACATATTGATTGGAATAACTCCATAAATAAGGCGAGTTAATCCCTCTATTAGTGTAGCCGAAACCATTATATCCTTCCAATTTTTGCAATATAAATGGCAGACTCCAATTGGTTACTTTATCATAGCCCATTAACTTTAAAGCATCAACAGCACTCTCCTCAAATGTAAACGGAGCGCCATGACCTACTTTTGGGCGATGAACCGGTACGTGTATTGTGTAACCGGATAGCGGATCGCCGTTGTGAAGGTGCTTTTTAAAACTGAATGAACATTCAAGGTAATGCACACAGGCAATAAAATACCAGGGGATAGTTGAACCACTTGAAAAATAATTGTTTATGCCCAGTATACTGCTGTTTTGCAAGGTACTGCTGTCAAAAAAGCCTGTATTATTCAAATAATTACCTGTATCCCTAAGCACTGGTGCTATATTTAATATGCTTACAGTTTGCTGGCCTGACTGAACCGATGTTAAAGAAGAACCTGAATTATAACGATCAAAAAAAGGTGTATAACCCGAAGCGAATAATCCCTGATTTAACGGAAGGTTGCCGTTACCCAGGCGCACCAGATTGGCAATACTTTCATACCGACTACGGTTAACCGTAATATTCTCATCAATAGCTTTATCAACCTGGGCAAGTTTGTCCTTATTAATCTTGCAAGAGTTAAAAAGCAACAAATATTCCATAGCCGTAGGTATCGACGACTTTATTACTTTTTTTTTAACGGTAGGTAAAACATGGCCTATTATTCTTTTTTTCTTCTTCATAGGTTTAGTAAAGAATGAAATAAAAAGCTTTAAGAAAGATACGGAGAAAGCATATCAATACTTTCTCCGTATCTCCTTGTCATCTGGAAACTTATTGTGGCCAATCGTTTTCATGTTGCGCATTACCAATTTTAAGGGTGCGCGCGGAAATAACGAAGCTTAAGGTCATTGGATTATTACCCGTAATAGAGATACCTTCATTATACTGGATAATATATCCTTCTGTAAACGAAAGCTCTTTCATTTTTGCATCTTCGTCCGATTTTTTGAAAGTTATAGTGCCGTTAATGGGCTTGTATTGGTTATTAACCATTGATTCAATAACCGACGTATCTTCTGTTGATTCAACTTCTACCTGAATTGTACCGCCATATACACCTGATGATGGACGGCCTTTGGCGTCAACATCCCGGTTTAATGCATAACTGCATTGCAGTACATCAAACGTTTTTGCGCCTAAACTAATTGTTGCTTTGAAAGCCATGATTTTTAAATTTAAAAGTTTAAATAATAGCCGTACCTGTACAGGCCGACCCAATAGATCAAAATAAATTAATTAACCTTTCCGGGCCAATCATTTACATGCTGTGCATTGCCTAATGTGATCTTACGTGCCGAGATCACAAATTTTAAGCTCATTGGTGAGTCACCTGTAATGTCCAAACCTTCCTGGTAACTTACAATGTAGCCATCTTCAAAAGATACTTCTTTCATCTTAGCATCTTCATCAGATTTTTTAATTTGTAAAGTGCCGGCAATCGGCTTGTACTGGTTATTCACCATTGCTTCGACGATAGAAGTGTCTGCGGTCGACTCTATTTCTACATCGATTGTACCGCCATAAACGCCTGAGGATGGGCGCCCTTTTGAATCAACATCGCGGTTAAGTGCATAAGAGCAAGTAAGAACATCGTAATCCTTGCCCGAAAAATTTAATCTTGCTTTGAAAGCCATAACGATAAATTTTGAGGTTAATAATAAATAAATGGATATTGCTTCTCAATATCTGTTTATTACAACGAATGATCTTTTTTTTTGTTTTACGAAATGTTTATTATTTTTTAGATAAGTTTTAATCCAAAAGAATGTAATTTTTGAAGCCATTTTTTGCTATACTCATTTTCCAGGGAGTATAAATGACCAATGGTACTGGTGTGCACCGGGGTGATCTGCCGTTTTTCGAGCATGTTTTTCTTAATAGCCAAATAAGTGGGATGTTTATTGGCTTGCCAGTCAGTCCAGGCAGGTTCATCTAATATGGATATTATTCTCGCTGATCTTCCGCCGAAATTATTTACTGAACTTCTTTCATTACTGATAAACACCCGATCGGGCATAAATACACGATCGAAAAAACCTTTTATTTTTGTGTTTATTGAATCTTTATAAACAGGGCAAAAAATAGCAATATGCGTTGCCCACTTTAGTAAACTGATGGCGTGTTGCAGGTCAGGTTCATTTTCAGTAGCGTGTAATGAAAACTGTCTGTTAGAGTTAAACTTCATATCGGCTATGACAAGATCCTTTATCATAATTTGTGAAGTTGTCGCGCCGCTTTTATACGCGCTAATTAATGCCGCAGTAGTTTCACTTTTATCTATGTCTGCATTGATAATTAATAGCTGGCCCATTTGTTGCAAACATAGGCAGTATTTAACAATAAATAAAGTTGAGCATTAAGTTAAATTAACACAAATACAGATCAGCCATATAGTTGATATGGCTGATCTGTTTACAACAATTATTGTTGCTTATATTCTGTATCCCAAGTGGTGCTTTCGTCATCACCTTTTTGGCCGTCAAGTTTCACTACAAAGCTTTTTGCCGGGAAATATGGGGTAATATTAATATCCAGGTGTATCCGGTCTTTTTGTTGCTCATCCCGTTCAAAACGAATAATTTTGAAACGTTCGATCAGTCTGTCGGGTCCCTGAATATTATCTAAGAATTTTACTATTTGCGAACGCAGATCCTGTTCGGTTTTTGAGTTCCAATTTTCAAAAGCACGCCTGTTTAAAAAATCAAACAATACTTTAGTTATGTAATCAAACACCCGAACTACCGAGTAAGTTTGTAAGCCAATGTTATCGCCATTAAACAACGTTTTGGCAGAGAAAGCCATTACCTTGCCATACTCATTAACCATTGGTACAAGACCGATGCGTTCAAGGTGCGAGATCTCACTTTTTTTCAAGTCAAAACGAACACCATCAACCTCGTTCACTGCACCATGTTTTTTACCTGCGGTAACCTGCGACATTAAAGTATAATACATTTTACCCGCAAGCGCTGCTGAACCCGGTACATACAGGTCTTCTTCTTCACCCGCTTCTGCAACCTTACCACGGCCTACAAGCCAGTTACAGGTCATTATGGTATTAGATTTAAAGGCGTCACCACCGGTTAAATTGGCTGATGTAAAAAGGTCTATTACATCATCTGGTTGTTCCAGATCGGCAAAATCGGTAACCAACATTACCTTATTATCAAATGCTATTTTAGACCAGCGTTCAACCACTTTGTTTGAGCCCAGATAACCAGGTATTACCAGGATTGAATAATTTTGTCGCAGATCAAGTCTGTCATAATTTTGCTTTAACTCGTTAGCGGTATATTCAATAAACCTTGGATTATCCAATTCCTTTAACTGATCGAGCGAGGCATTCATAACCACCAGGTTCTTTAACTTATCAGTTTCGGTATTTTTATAAAAAAGATGCACAGAACGGTAAGCCTGCTCAAGCTCGCGTGTTGCCTGCAGGGTGTTAAATAAATTCTTACTTAAATTTTCCTCAGCATTTTTCAGGCTCTCGGTGCTTTTTTCAATAGTTTCACTTACTGATGCACCTTCTTCCAAGGCATTTATCCATTGGTTAAGTTTTAGTTTTAACTCTTCGCGTTCACTTTTCTTTTCATCATCTGTTAAAAAGATCTGTTTGCGGGCTTTGCGCTCAGGGTTAAGATTTTGCAGTCCATCTATCGTTGCTTCTAACAAGTCAAAACCACCTACGCGCGAAAGTTTATCTAAACTATCCTGTAACGATGTTTCCCTGGTGACTTTAGCTTTATAGGCCTGGTCTTTGCTATTTTCATTAAGTGACTGGTCATTTGCTGTTGCCATAGTCTATTTTTTTAATGTTTAGGATTGTGATTAAAGCGCTGTTATTGCAGTTCTTTAACTATACTTTTTAATACATCAATAAATGCCTCTTTAGTTTCGGCATTATCAAGTGTTGACTTTAAAGTTTTATTTGTTTTAAGCTGCTTAATGATATTTGAATACATTTCGCGTTGCAGGTTTAGCTTGCGCAAATAGTCGCTTTGCACTATCAGTTTTTTAGGACTAAAATCTCCAAGTGTTTCAAAGTGTAAGGTTTCGCTTACGTTTGATCCATCCTGTTTTTCCATAGCAACCCTAATTTTAGGTTTATAGTGCTTAAAAACTTCTTCAACATTTTTTAGCCCTTCTACCTTTTCAGGCTTCAGCGGTTCATTGTCTGTAAGTTTTTGAATAAACAGCGTTTTATTTGGAGCAATGTCACCAAATGCTTCTGAGGTATCGACCTTTTTTTCGTTTCCTCCTATTTCGTAGTTAAACATAATTTTCTATATAAAATGGATAAGTTTGGAGTTTATACTAATAATGTAATTAATTGAAAATTGTTTTAGTTAGTCTGTTTCAGTTAAAAATTAACTAATCACCCACAACAATTCCTCACTATTTTCCTTAATGTTAACAGCTATTGTATTACCTTTTTTTAATTCGCCAGATATAATGTAACGTGAAATGGGGCGTCGTAATTTATTTCGTATTACACCAGCTAATTGCCTTGCCCCATATTTTGGTGTAAACCCACCTAAAGCTAGCATGCTTTTAACTTCGGGGGATATGTTGAACCCGATACCCATCCTATCAAGCGCCTGTACCAGGCTTGTTAATTGTATCTCAAATATTCTGACCACATTTTGTTCAGATATTGGTGCGAATGGTACAATCTCAGAAAGTCGGGCTAAAAACTCAGGTCTGAAATTTTTGCCCATTACTTCCATTAGCTGAGTTGATGTGGGCATTGTACCATTTTGTATTTGACCGGCAATCCATTCACTGCCAATGTTCGATGTAAATAATATAAGCGAATTAGAAAAATCACCTTCTTTTCCCAATCTGTCATGAATCTGTCCTTCATCCAAAATCTGCAAAAAAATATCAAACACCGATGGGTGCGCTTTCTCTATCTCATCAAACAATACTACAGAATAAGGTTGCTGCCTGATTTTATTAACTAAAAGGCCGCCTTCTTCATAACCCACATATCCCGGAGGGGCGCCATATAATAAAGCTGCCGAGTGCTCTTCTTTAAACTCCGACATATCAAACCTTATCATGGCCTTTTCATCGTTAAATAAAAACTCTGCAATTGATTTGGCCAGTTCCGTTTTACCCGTACCTGTTGGGCCCAACAAGAAAAATGAACCTATCGGCTGCCCTTTTTTATTTAGACCACTCCTTGATTCAAGGATGGCATCTGATACCGCTTTTAGCGCCTGATCCTGGCCTACAACGCGTTTTTTCAAAAAACCTTCCATGTTCAAAAGCCTTTCTTTTTCGTGCGCTTGTATTTTACCTAAGGGGATGCCGGTTTTATAGGAAATAATTGCTGCGATATCAAATTTGTCAATTACTTCTGTTTTACTTTTGGCCAGTGTTTCCAGGCTTAATAAATTTCGTTCAAAATAGCTGATGTACTCCTGCGCGGTCTCAAAGTTCTCAACTTGTGTTTCATCTTCAAGCCTGCCTAATAATACTGCGCTAATTTTGTTCCGCAATAATGTATATAACCACTTGTATGATGTTATAGTATCTGCATCATCTTCTGCAGATCTGATCACATCAAACCCGGACCTCAGCTCCACCAGGGATGCATCGGTTGTGTCATTCATTAAGCGGATAGCAGCCATTGTACGGTCCAGCAGGTCAAACGCGGCATCGGGCAGGCGTTTATCTTTAAGATACCTTTGCGCTAACCGCACACATTCTTCGGCCGCGTTGGGGTCAACTTTTAAATTATGATGCTCCTCATACCTCGGAATCAGCTTTTTAAGCATTTTAATTGCGGAAGCGGTATCGGGCTCATTCACTTGTAATACTTCAAACCTTCGGCTAAAAGCCTGGTCAGGTTCAATAATTTTACGATACTCATCAATGGTGGTTGCTCCAATAACCGTTATCTCGCCACGGGCAAGTTCAGGTTTTAAAAGATTGCCTACGCCGCCGCCAATCGGACCCTTATTATCCAGCAGGGTGTGTATCTCATCAATAAATAATATAGCCTTATCAAACTGCTTTATTTCGCGGAGAATATTTTTAAGCCGGTCTTCAATCTCGCCTTTATAGGATGCGCCAGCTATTAATGAGCCCAGATCCAATTCAAATAGTTGTACATTTTTTAATGAATCGGGTACCTGTCCGTTTATAATATCAAGGGCAAATCCATCAACCAAGGCGGTTTTACCAACCCCGGCATCACCCGTAATCATAACATTGGGCTTAGTGCGCCGACTAAGAATTTCCATCACCATACGAGTTTCGCGCTCGCGCCCTATAATAGGGTCTAACTTACCTTCGCGGGCAAGCTCCACACGATCGATACAGTATTTTAATAATGCGCCTGTTTGTTTCGTTGTTCCATTAACCCCATCGGCCGCAGGAGGTAATATCGCTTGTTGTAATTCCTCTTCCTGCAAATACACATCAAGCAATTCTTTTTCCTTTACCGGGAAAGATTTAAGTTGGTTTACATCAAATCCGATGTTAGGTTTCACCAGGGCCACCAAAACACAAACCGGGGTAATAAGATCCTGCCCTAATTTTATCCGTACATTATCAGCTTCCTCAAAAACTAATCTTACCTGGCTATTGCCCAGCATTTCATCAGGAACAGTGATTGATGGTTGATAGTCTTCAATACGCACATCAGCCCAGTCACTAATATAATTGGCATCCTTACCTATCGCGAGTAATAAGTTTTTTAGGCCCACTTCCTGGTGCATCAGGCCTTTTAAAAGATGTGCCGGGCCAAACTCCTTATGATGATACTCTTTTGCTAAGGACTTTGCTACACGTACCGCCGTTTTAACCGACTCACTTAAATTTACTACTTCCATCTTATTTCAGGTTATCCTGAGTTATATAAACAAATGTTTTTCCGTTCGATGTAAAGTATTGATTAACCATAACAGCATGCTTAATCCGCTCATTACTATGCAGCAAAAAGCTGATATAAGTTTCAAACGCTTGCTGTGGCATAGAATCGGCATGCTTAATATCAATTACCTTATGATTTGCAAAATCTTTCCCATCCGGTAAAGGCAACCCGGTAACCGTTTTAAAATATGCAGCCAGGGTCATATTCTTTATATCGCTGCGCGATGTTTTTTTCTGGTTTAAATTCTTTCGAATAATATTCAAGTAGTTTTTAAACAATTTGCTGCGATAATCGGATGCGTCCTGCTGCAGGTTTTCTCCTATCATTAATGATAGTATATCACTCAATTGTTTATACTCCTGTTCGTTTAAAATAAGCAGGTATTGCAACTGGCCGGGGTGTGCACTTACAATGTTTGCAGGCACTTCAGCGCTTATATAATATTTAAAAGCGTTATGCGGCATATTGTTTCCCAGTTCGCTGGATGCCGGGTTCAATTGCAAGCTCACTACCTGTTGCACATATCTGTTTTCGCGGCCGGTAAGTCTGAAAGCGCTATCCAAACCACGTATTTGTGTGTGTATATCGGCGTCTGTTTCATGCATAAACCTATCAATCGACAACCGCATATCCTGGTTTGATTTTATCACCCCCTTTGGCGGAAAAACAACCGCGCCCTGTATCAGACTGTTTTTTGGATAATCCAGGTAAAATGAAACCGAATCTGTAAGTGAAGTGCTAAATTGCTGCACATTAGATAATCCTTCGCCCGTTATCATCCGCTGTTTTTTGCGATCGGCAAGTTTTATAGCCGCCTGCGAAACCATTTGCCTGGCCTGTATTACAAAATCATTATATATTGAATTATAATCGCTGTATAACTGTATAGCCAGCATCCGTGCATCAGCACGTGCTATATTATCAGTAATGGCGGCAATGTCTTCTGTAGTGTAACCAGGAGTAGTGGTTGTACCTATCAATACAACTAAATTGGTTTCATTATCATGCCCTCTAAACATATTTAGGCCAGCATTTACACCATCAAGTACAGGCTGAGGTGCGATATTTGTTGAACAGCCGGCGGTTAATGTCGATTCTTTATCCAGGTATTGCACCAGGTTACGGTAATCAGTTGTAAAAGGCATACTTTGTATTTCGCCTGCGGTACAATCCGCGGTGTTACGATATACCACTGCACTATATTTTAACTGATTACCTTTGTTGTGCGTGGTAAAGGATTCTTCAAATGATTGTATCGCGCTTGTAAGCCCTGCAAAATAGTTATGCATTGTGCTGCCGCCATCAATTACAAACACCACGTTAATATGATGTATATTTCTGCGGATCTTTAAGTAATCAGCATATTTGAGATGGCCTCCTTTAATATTAATAATAGTGTTATTGGTTTTATCATAAACATCTGTAGCCAGGCCAACTTTTAAATTCCCGGAAGCGGAAGTGTCGGAACCGCCTGATATTACCGGCAGGCTACGCAGTAATGGCTCATCATAATCTATTAACGGGTCGTATACAAAAGATCCTGAGGAGGAATTGTCTGTATGTATAGCCTGGTTTATAATTGCCGCGGTAGAATCATCAGCTTGAGCGCTGCCTGTTTTTGCGGAACCAATATATAAACGATCTCCCCAGTTATGGATAGCGTCTGCAGCTACCCAGCCGTATACACTCCTTGCAGCGCTATCAGCAATAAGCTGATTGTCTGAACCCACTAACAACTTGTTGCCATCATCAGATTTTTTATAAACATATACGATGTTATTTAAAGCGATTTTACCTTTTTTATGATCCAGGTCCGGCGATGTATACACATACATCGAGTCTGTTTTATCATAATAGAAACCAGGTATTGTTAACGGATTTTTGCCATTGATTATAGCAATATATTTTGCCGGATAACCGCGTTGACCAATAAAGGATGACTGCCAAAGCAATACTTTGGATTTATTTATCCATCCATAACTTTGGCTGGCCTTTCTGTTAACAAGTTTACGGCCCTGCACCATACCCTGCTCATATTTTATTAGTTTGATATAGCCATTCTTTTCTTCGCTTACATAAAACGGTTCCATAAAATGGATCTTCTTCATAACCAACATTCCACCGGGCGATGTATAGGTATAGTTTTCGTCGCGATCTGAAAAAACCACCCAGGGTAAGGATGTTTTTTTCTCTTCATCATAACTGTTGGTATGTTCATTAGGCTTTTCAAATGCAGCAGGCAGTGTAGCCACCTTTTTGCTTATAGAAACAGGTGATTGGGCGTTTACAACAAAACCTATGCATAATAGAGATATGGTTAATATATTTTTCATAATGACTTTTGCAGATAATTGAATCATGATAATATTATTGTTGGGCCTTTTTTGTAGCCGGGTTTGAAATTGATGAATGCTGTTTCACATCAAGCATGCTTGAGCAGTTTGATTTGGGCTTTAAGGTTACCTGCGCCTGATCAATACTAACGCCGCCACCAAATGTGAGCCTCATGCAATACGAATAAAGATCTGTCTGTTTGCTTTCGCCGTTGGTTTCCAGGTTTACAGCAACTTTTTCATCGCCGCAAAAATATTTATTAACCAGGTAATAGTAATTGGCGTTAAAATCAGCCCCGTTAGCAATGGCCTGAAGATGGGCCCTGATGTCATCAATTTCCTTGCGTTCACCTTCTCCGGGAGTTACAATTTGGTTTACGGTAGAATCGGGGTTGGTAACATACATTTTGTGGTATATTGGCCGGCTGCTTTTATCGGTACTAAGCCTGATAATGTATACACCTGGATTATGATAAGTATAAAGCGCGGTAGGTCCTTTGATATCTACCCTACCTGTTTCACCGAACGACCATTCGTAAATCCTGGCATTGCCTTGCGCATCAAGCCTAACCTGTTCATTAACCAATGCCTGGGTAGGGCCGTTTATGGTGACCAAAGTGTCGACAACGGTTGCAACAGTATCCTTTACATTTACCGGGAATTGTTGTTGCAGGTCTCCATCAACAGTAACCCTTATAATATAGTCTCCGGCCTTGTTAAAATGGTAACTACCATTTTGCCGGGTGGATTTATCGCCATTGCCAAACTCCCATAACCATTTTTTTGCATTAGCGGTGTTATCGGAATAAACAAGGTTCTCGTTTAGGAAAATTTCGTCTTTTAATATTCTGGCATTAATTACCCTTTTTTCAAACAGGGAACTTTTTAGTAAAATGATTAACCCCGCTATTAACAGGATGCCTAACACTATATATAAAAAAATAAAGGTTTGCCTGTTGGTGTTAACGGATCGGCCGTTGTTGTAATCTTCTTTCATTGGATTTAAGGTTGTTTTTTTATTGTAGATGAAATATTGTAATTAATGATTTACGCCTAAGCTTTGCTGGAGTTGTCGGGTAGATAATTTACATTCATCAAGCAGTTTCGTCATTCTTGCGATGTCGTTACCGTTGCCGGCTAACTCACGTTTATCGTAAAACAGATTTTCGTATAGTTTTGATGCGTATAAAAAAGATTGGTAGCGGCTATCATAAGGCCGGCGATAATAATAGGATTTTATCGCCCCTATTGAACCTTTGATATCATTTTCAAGAAATAGAGCCTCTACATTCGGATTGAATTTCTCAATCTTGGCATATGTTGTATCGGCTGTAGGTAATGCTTCGGCAACCAGGTTTTCAAATTCTTCTTCTTCATTAACCTTTCTTGAAAATTCGGTTTTTGAAACGGTCACTTCATCCCCATAATTATAAAATATGGCGGTGCATAATATAGCCGAGGTAATCAAAAACATTCCTAAAAAAAATAGGAATTTCTCTCTTTTTTCTTTTAAGCTAAACTTTATCATAGGTTGTTAATGTGAAAAGGGACCGCTAAGTTTATGCATTGCTGCTAAATTTATTTTGTTGCATGATTCTAATTGCGACCGCAGGCTTTCTATTTGGTAGCGTGTGGTAAACAGCGAATCCTTAATTGTAGCGATGATTACAACATTGTTGCTGAGTTTTTTATACAATTCAAAGCTTTTTAATGGATATGGATTGTTTTGTAATTTTTCCTGGATGAGCTGGTTATCAGTTTGAATATCATTTAAAAGGATGGTTTGATTATTCAACTCATCTGAATTCATTTTTGAATATTCTGATAGCTGCTGCATCTTTAGCAGGATGACCTGGAAGTTTTTATTTATATCGTTACGAACGGTAACCAACTGGTCTGTTTCTTTAACCTTAGCATTTAACAGAACTACTTCTTTATCAGAAGTGGAAAAGAAGAACAAAATTGTTAGGATACTGAAAATAAGCAGTATAACAAAATACAGTAAGAAGATTAAATAAGAGCGGTTCAGATCTTTAATATTTACAGGCTTCATTCAATTTATTTTATTGTTTAGGCATAAACCCCAACCACACGTTAAATAAGCACTTATTTAACCAATAAGAAATTATAGACGCTTTAATAACGTTTATAGCTAATTATTAAACCTTTGCAACATTACTACAACTATTTTGAAGAAAAATTGTTTAACAAAAAAATACAAAATTTCACCTAGCACTTAATGATTGGAATTTTATGCCTACTCATCTATATTCAAAACCTTTAAACTTTTCGAACATTGGCAAAGGGCATGACCTGGAAACCCAAGACCTGGGCGCGTCAATTTCTCAATATATTGAGCTGATAATATTTACAAGATATGGCGAGCATAGATATAACCCGGAGTTTGGCTGCGAAATTTGGGATATGGATTTTGAGCTGATACGTAGTGAAAGTATATGGGAGGAAAAGCTACGACAATCATTAATTACCTCAATAGTAAATTTTGAAAAAAGGATATATGATGTTAATGTTGATGTCCATATCAGCGAGATCAACAAATTCTATCCTTTAAGGAATGTAAGCGAAATTAAAAAACGCGTGGAAATTGTTATTAAAGGAAAATTAAACAAAACAGGCGAAACCTATGTTTTTTCTACCGCGTTATTTCTTAGCCCTTTATCTTCATAATTTTAGTACTACACATGAATAACTTATTTTCTAATTCAAAAGAAGAGATTAAAAGCAGGATGCTTAAGCATGCTATGGACTTTTGGGGTACTCTTAATGTTAACGATATTGACCCAATGGTTAAGCTGTTGGTTGAAGCACTTAGCACAGAATTATTCAATCTGTCGAACGATGTAAAAAATCTTGAAAACAGGGTCTTAAATAAAATATCGCGCATACTTGCCTCCGATTATCTTACAGCTCCACTGCCCGCGCACGCTATTTTAAAGGGCACCCCGGTTGAGATAACAGAAACGCTTAATGTAAAAAATCATTTTTATTACCGTAAAAATATTACACCTGATACTGCTAAAACGCCTGATGAACCCATTGATATTTTTTTTACCCCGATTGGGGAAAATAAAGTTTTTAATGCCGAGATTAAGTATACATTGATTGAACGGCAGCTTTTTGAACACACTTCGCCCACATTAAAAAATCAAATTAATACTATTGCCCCCAATGTAATGATTGAGAACAATACCTTGTGGGTGGGTATTGAAACATCTCCAAAACTTAACTCCCTTAAAGATGCAGGGATTTATTTTGAATGGCCGGGCTATACTACCAACAATAATTTTTATAACCTTTTACAGGTGGCTAAATATTATTTAGACGACAAGGAAATAGAAATAACGCAGGGCCTGGTATACCAGGAAGATAATGACATTTTAAACAAACCTATATTCTACGATCAGGACATTATAAATCTTATCACCCGTGATATTAAAGCTTATTACAACAACCGTTTTATTTCATTAACTGATGATAAGTTCGAAAACCTCTCAAATATTAGAAAAAATCACCCCGATCAGTTTCTAAATTTGTTTAACCCAGCCGACGTTGGAAGACTTAAACCTTGTGTTTGGATAAAAATCGTTTTTCCGGCGATGATCTCTATTGACGTCATTCGCGAGCTGCAGTTAAGTTTAAATTGTTTCCCTGTTCTTAACCGAAAATTGCACGAGCAGAAATTCAGAATCAAGGAATTAAATAATATTATTCCTATTAAGCCCGCCGCTCAAGACAGTTTCTTATCTGTATATAAGTTGCACGATGATTTGAATATGAGCTATAACGAAATACCTTATAGCCAGGCCGGGCAAAATTTTGAAGGTAGTTATTCGATAAGAAACGGCGGAGCCGAACGGTTCGACTCGCGTAACGCGCAACAAATAATTGAATACCTGTTTGAATTACTGCGCGATGAAAAGGCGGCATTCGCTGCTTTTGGGAATGATTTTTTAACCAGCACATTAAAAACACTTGAACAAAACATCGCCCTTATTGAAAAAAAATCAAACCTGACAAAGCATAACCATGAATTGATAAACTATCTAATCTTAAAACCCCAAAACAAAGCAAGCATGTTATACCTGCAGTTTTGGACCACACTATCAAACACGGCCAATAATGTACGAAAGGGATCGAGGCTACAACAATTTGAAATGGTAAAATTAAAAGCCGATAGTTTACGCCTGGTCACCACTTCTATTGGTGGCAGAAACAGCCTTGGAGCTACAGAGCGCATACAGGCTTATAAATATGGAATGACCACTAAGGACAGGATTGTTACCAAAGCCGACCTGGTTAGTTTTTGCCAATATGAATTGGGTGCAAAATTGAAAAATATACGGATAAGCAAAGGTGTTACCATATCGCCCGACCCTAAGGAGGGTTTTAGAAAAACAACCGACATTTATTTTAAACCCGATACTGACAACAAACTTTCTGTTAGCGAATGGGATACTTTATTAGGGCTTTTGGAAACAAAATTACAAGCAAGAAGCATAATTAATGCCAACTATCGCTTATTTATTGAGTAGTAATTAGTTGCCCAGGAAAGTTGTATAACCCAGTATTGCATTTGCTTGTTTACTGCCAATCACTAATTTTTGTGAATCTGTATTTGAAATCAAGTTTAATTGTGTACCCATTTGCATAGGTATAAAATACGATAACAAAACATCAATTGCAGTAACGGCATTGCTTCCCGGCAAAAACTTCACCATTTCGGCTGCGCTAACGGGCCCGATATTTATCTGCAAACACTCTTCAGGTTCTGCTAAATTACCTGCAATAAAATTCACACCTAATATTTTGCCTCCCGCCGGAGTATCCGTTTTAGTTTTATCCGATTTTTCTTTAGCATAACCAATTTTATAAGCGAGCTCTACAGGTGTTTTAAACATCATACTTAAAACTTTGCTTACAAAATCAATGTTATTTCTTTGTTCATGTATTATTGGTAATACATGTATTAAGATGAGCATTTGCTTATTAGTAAAACATGCAAATTCGCTCCATTCCTTTAAAAATATGTTTATCAATTCGTCATATTCATTCTTTTTATCAACCCTGTTTTCGTAAAGTTCAATCGTGGTTTTTAAATAATTAATTTCAGCTTCAAAGGGGGCAAAAAAGCGTCGGGCCTGCTTTTCTTCGGCCCGTCTTTCTTTAATATCCTTTATCATATCCTCTTCAGTGATCATTACACTTGAGGCCGGCGCTTTATGAAATAAACCTTCGGGAAGCATATCATAAATACCATCGCGGTTTACATTTATGTAAGTGATGAGCCTGTCATTACTATCAGATCGTTTTACAGTAATACCTGCAATTTCCTTGTCATAAGCACGTTTTTGAGGGCCAACGGGCAATACTAACAACTCGTTAATCGCAATCGAATCATTTTCAATTAATTCCGCAGCAATTGTTACTGCTTTAAAGTCTGTATCAATTTTGTTGGGACTTTTATTCTTCATATTCGTGTAAATTGCTTGCCATAATAAAACAATAACCCTAATTATTCGTAATTGATTATGATATATCAAAATATATTTTGAACACTACCAAAACCGAACTTACTTTTGACTCATGGACGTAAAATCGTTTTTTATACGTTATCTTATTTTCCCTATAATTTTTGTTATTGCCACAGCAATAATGAGCATTATTAATAAGAAGAATAAACTTTTAAGCAATGCCCGCCTTATAGTTATTGTACTTTTAACAGCTATAGCATTAGGCATACCCGGGCTATTGGGTTTTTTAGACATCCAGTTTATGCCCTGGGGATACCTGTTTTGCCAGTTTATATACCTTATTTTGGGCATAGTGTATGTTTGGCTCGCCGGTAAATATTACGAGAATGAGCTTATTAATAAAAAAGCGCTGTTCTTGTTTTGCAGTTTAATCTCGTGTCTACTCGGGTTTTATCTATTTAAACTCGGGTTTGATTGGTTAAACAACCTTAAATATGGGTTATGGGCAGCCAGTAGCATGTTTATATTTTTATTGCCGATGTTTTTTTGGTGGGCCTACATTGCATTTTTAAGCATCCCCGTTGAAATATATAAAGTTTGGCAATACCCAACTATTGCAGAGGATATAAGCATGGAACATTTAGATTTTGACAAGCTTTTAGTATTGGAGATAGACCTTTACAAAAACACCAAGGATAGCGAACCATTAAAGGTTAAAGCCAAAGCGCCGGCTAATATGAACTTTGGCTTATGGGTACAAAAGTTTATTGATGATTATAATCTAAAATTCCCTAATTCGCAGATACAATATAAGATTGATGAGATTGAAAATTATCAGTGGATATTTTATATAAAATCTTCCTTTTTTAAACAAAGGCAATTTATTGACCCGGATTTAAGTATTGAGGATAATAATATTATTGAGGCAAACACTATATATGCTAAACGTGTTTCAGAGATTGTGAGTGAGCCCGAATACTCCGCCGACCATGCCGTATATTTATAAAACATTGCTAATTAAATGATATGCTTAATCCATTAAAACATAAACCGGTAAACTGGATTGATGGGATGAAAATTTCCAGTGACCATTTTATCAACACAGATAATTTTATTCAGGATATTGTAAGGGACGGAAACTCGCTGCAATTAAATAATAATAATTTCGGCTTACTCCCACCTGTTTATAATGAAACTACTTCGCTTGATATACAAATTACCGAAAGGGCATCAAGTTATGTTGAAGTGAGGATAAACAAATGCAATGCTATTACAGCAGAAGGCTTAAGGATAGATATTAGCCAACCAGACCAGGCTATCACATTTAACCATTATTTTAACCAGACCACTGCGGTAGAAAATTCAGAAACCTATTATGTTTTATTAACCGTTAATCCGTTTGAACGTGTTACATCTGGCATGCCTGATCCTGAAGAAACACCAATAAGGCATCCGAATGTTGATAAGCATTACCAGATAACCATATCTCCTGCATCGCAGATCAATAATAACAATTCACAGTTTATGGAAGTGGGCAAATTTATACGCAATGGCGCTTCCCTACAAACTGATATCAACTATATCCCGCCTTGTACGGCAATAGTAAGCCACCCTGAACTTATTAAATATTATGAAAATTTTAGCAATCAACTAAACAACCTTCAATTGCTATCATTCCGCATTATCGACAAAATAACCTCTAAGGATTCTGTTTCAACTATCGGAAAAAACGTAAAAATACTATGCGAAAAATTGCTTGATTATATAGCAAGGATATATTTTTCTTACAGAAATATTGTTTACCAGCAACCGCCAATAAATCTTGTCGGCTGCTTTTCAGAAATGGCTCATATATTTTTTAGCGCTGTAAAAAGTATTCCGGGAGCCGAACGTGAGGAATTACTAAAGTATTTTTATGAATGGAAGGACGTAACACCAGGGAATTTTGAAGAACTTTTAGCCCGATTAATTGAAATAGTTTACAACCATCATGATATACGTTCATCAATGCTTACTGTTGAAGAATTTTTAAGAGTAATAAATGCATTATGGAATAAGTTAAGCTCATTGGAATATATTGGCCAACGCAAGGAAAATATTGTGGTAGCGGAGCAGCAAGTAATTCAAACTGTACAGGCCAAAAGAACCTGGACGTTGTTGGATTAGTTATTTAAACTTGTTATAGCACAACCTTAAGAGTATCAATATGTGATAGCTTACATGCTTAACACAAGCGGGACGCTTGCGGTAGCAGGGGATAAAATCCCGAAAATATATCGAACCGATACCCCTAATAAAAACAATTAATGATAATAACTTTCCGGCGGACCAAGGTACGATGGCCGCTCTGCACCTGTATCGATCACTATCTTTTGCAAAACAACCGCGGGATTAACCATCCAGTATTTTAAAACATGCGCGCCGCTTTTGCTGATGTGAAACTTAGATTCCATGATCTTGATATTGTCACTCACATCTTTGCTCCACGCTTTTGTTGATTCATCGGCATTAATATTAATTATTTGCGGCTTTTCATTATCTATGGATATTGCAAAATGCAATCCGTTGGAATTCGTAAAGTCGAGCGTTGGCGATATATAGGCTTTTACGTTTACCCACCCTGTATCAATCATATTTACTATATATTCCAAATGCGGACTATTACCAGCCGGAAACTGCGTTTTTGCGGTAACTGGTGCAGGCATTACGCCAGATAATGTTCGACCATAATCAGGAATTACCTGCCATTTAATATTATCTGAGTTGACGGCTTTACTATAATGAGCAGCTTCAATACTCACATAACCATTATTTTCATTAAACCCTATGCCATTCAATGGCAACACATTATTGATGATCGCATGGATGGTAACCTTGCTATTATCCGACCCGGTAATAATGATTGGCACATCCTTAACACCTTTAGGTACTTTGGCCCAGTTTACATTTACCCATATGCGTTGCTGTAGGCTAACATTTCCTTTTTGCGGTGCGACAGTGATGTATGGCGATGTACTTGTCACTGTAAAATTAAAATCTCCTTGTCCGCGGTTAAACACTTCGATGTAATAATCGTCGCAGCCCGGATAAAATCCCGGCAGAATTGCTTTGGATTGCTCTTGTGGCCACCATGCTTCGGAACCCTCAATTGCTACCCCCATTTGAGGTTGGACGGGTAGCTGAATGTTTTGCACCACTGGCATCTTATTAACCCGGGGTTCCTGCCAGTACGTATAGCCAATATGTGTCTGATCCATCATATGATCCCACTTACCATTAGCCATTATTTTATCATAATAATGCGATATGGCAGAATCTTTTTTAAACAACTCTTTTACGTCTCTCGCCATTAAATTGGTTGCGGCCCTGCCCTGTGCGGCATATAATTTATTCTTGGCTGCATCAAAATACAATTCATTCAAATTAGCACATGCCTCAATGGGATGAAGCACTAGCTGGTAATAGGCATCCTCATATTGTTGCGGAATGGCTTCATATAATCGTTTTGCTTTTATCTCCAATTGATTATAATCATTTACTACGCGCTCAAATTCGCGGTAATTAGTTAAACTATAAGTATTTTGATCTAGTTGTTCTGGCTTACGGCGGCCATTATATTTGGTATATGCCGTTAAAATATCCGCGATCTCAGCAGCGTGGGCATTTCCAAATTGCTGCGCTGCCCATTGGCGTGTATATTCATCCAATCGACTTGCAGGCCATTTATCCGGCGACCATGCATAATCCAGGAAGAAACTAATCGGGAATTCCATTGGCTTCAAATCGCCTACATTCACTATCCAAACTTGCCTGGCATCGTATTCATAGGCCAGGTGCATTTGCTCCCATGTTTTACTAATGGGGTTTGTATTTAACCATTTATAATTCCGCGGATCACCTACATAATCAAAATGATAATAAATACCATAACCACCTTTTCGGGCAGGTTCATTTAACTTAGGTAGTTTGCGAATGTTACCCCAGTTATCGTCACATAATAATAAAGTCACATCATCAGGTACACGCATGCCCTTATCATAATAATCCTGAACCTCTTTATACAAGGCCCACATTTGCGGCGTTTGCGAGGCATCTTTATGAGTTACATCTGCAATTATCGTACGCTGATCGGCTACAATTTTTTCCAGCAGGGCGATGTTGCTACCCTCCGTCATGGGTTTATCGCCATCGCCGCGCATACCAACGGTTACTATGGTTTCCTTGTTACCCATATGCTCAATCCCTTTTCGCCAGAAACTGCGCAGGGTATCAGCATTTGTTTCGTAATTCCACGGGCCTGAGCCGTATCGTTTCCATTCCTGCTGCGCCCTGTCCATTGGTTCATGGTGCGACGTTCCCATCACAACCCCATATTCATCAGCCAGTATTGGGTCAAGCTTATCATCGTCATTAAAAGCATTCCCCCACATGGCCGGCCACAAGTAATTGCCTTTTAACCTTAGAATAAGCTCGAACATTTTGGTGTATACTAAATGATTAACACCGCCGAACTTTTCCTTAGCCCAACCCGAAAATGACGGCGCCTCATCATTTATAAAAATACCACGGTACTTTACCGCAGGTCCCCTGTCCACGTATCTTCCGGGGATCACATACAAATTTTGCTGTTGTTCTACCGGCACATCGGCCCACCAATACCATGGCGACACACCTATTTGCGCCGAGAGATCATATATCCCATAAATTGTACCCCGTTTATCACTACCCACAATTATAAGTGCCTGCTTAACTCCCGGAAAGGGATCATCTATCACTTGCGTTATATGCGCCTCCCATTTACCCTTAATATTGCTAATGTTCAGTTTTTTTTCGCTGATAAGCCGATCTATCAATTCACTTTTACCCAGGGTACCGATAAGGATAATGTTTTTTGCTTGAGTGGTATGACCTGTTAATAACAAAGCTGAATCACCAGTAACTTTCTTAATATCCGCTTGCAGACTTTTCGAGGCGATGATCACACCTGGATAATCGGTACCGGCAGTATATATAGGTACTGCCTTGCCTTTTACCGCCAACGGAAAATAACCGTTGCCATTATTTGTAGATATATAGATTTTATCGCCCGGTGCCTGGGCAAAACTGGTACAGGGGATGATCAATAAACCCAATGTTGCCACAAGCAGGCAGAAAGAAGTTTTTATATTACTGCGATTCATATAGCTGTATATTATTGTTTAAAGTCGACAACACTCCAATAAGCTTTCTTACGCTGAAGCTGCTGATCGAATAATAACGGATAGTTTTTGCGTCCCTCAACCGGGTAATCGTCAAGCCAGGTACGCTTGTCGGAGATATTCCAGAACGTAACACCGGAGATCACATTTTTATAATCCCTGAAAACCTTAAATACCTCCGCGTACTTTTCATCCTGCTTTTTCTCCAGTTCAGGTGTATAAGCATCTGTTTCTCCCGGTCTTAAAGTTCTTTTATTTTTTTCCCATGGGTAGATAGATATATCCAGTTCGGTTACCTGAACCTTTAAGCCTAATGATGAGAATTTCTTTATTGTAGCGATCAGATCCTGTTGCGATGGTTCATCTAATGACCAATGCGCCTGGATTCCCACCGCGTTTATAGGCACTCCGGCGTCAACAAGTTTTTTTAGTAACCGGTAAACACGTTCCCGTTTTTCCGGTCGCTCGGTGTTATAGTCGTTGTAAAATAAAATAGCTTTAGGGTCGGCCTCGTGCGCGTACTCAAATGCTTTGGCAATAAAATCCTCTCCGCATATCTGGTACCATAACGAGTTACGTAAAAACTTAGTGCTATCATCATCTATGGCTTCGTTTACCACATCCCATGCATATATTTTCCCTTTATACCTATTAACTACTGTAGTAATATGATCTTTCAATCTTTTCAACAAAACATCTTTAGTAACCTGTTTACCATCTGCGCCTTTAAATAGCCAGGGAGGCGTTTGTTCGTGCCAGCAAAGGTTATGCCCCCTTACCCGCAAACCATTTGCCTGGGCAAATGCCACAATAGCATCAGCGTCTTTCCAGTAATACCTGTTTTCTTCGGGATGTATAGGGGCCATTTTCATCGCATTTTCAGGTGTAAGGCTATTAAACTCATGTAATATAAGTTTAACTTCTGCGGTATCCTTAATATCATGCGCCGAAACCGCTACACCAATAGGGAAATAGTTTTTATAATAATCTTTCAAACCCTCGGCCGACTTTGATTGCGCCTTTAACTGGATCACACTGCATAATTGCAGTATTAAAAAAAAACATAATTGTTTCTTTAACATACTAATGCTTTAAATAAATTGATAACAAGCGGTATTATAATGGCAGCTAAAATCGAACAACACAATTTAAGCAATCGATTACAAATATATGAGAATATTTTTTGAAATATTTTGATAAAAATGATGCGTAGCACATATTTTACCATCCAATAAAATTAATTAAACCCTTGATATTTGCCTGAATCATCCGCAGATTATTTATCTTTTATAAAAGACCCCATATTACAAATACAGCTATAAATACAATATTATCAAATATTTACACCATTTTTTAAAAAACAAAGCATCAAAACATCCTACAAATAAAAATTACGCAACCTGTTAAATAGGCTGAAACATTTTTATTTGAAAAATTAAAAAAATCATTGCAATCGATTGCATTTTTAATTTTTTGTTTCTACTTTTATTCCAAGTTAATAGCCAATTATAACTTAATAAACTGCCCAACAAATTAATTACCCGGCCGTACTGGCATTTGCCAATACTTCCTGACGATTTTTTTTCGAGTGCAAATAACTTACAATCAATTCATAACCCATAAAACCAATCCAGATTAAATGAAAAATCATGATGAAAACTCAACTTAACCAATCGCCTGTATTTCTATCGGGCCAACATGGATTATCATATTAGATAAGCCAATTATTGCAATAACATCAATTAAATAAACTATTACACCAATTAATTAAATTATGGAAATACTTAAACCTATTAAATATTGGAAGACCATGCTTTTGCTATTGAGTATAAGCATACTTTCTATATCGGCTTTCGCGCAAAGCTCAACCATTACCGGTAGAGTACTTGATGAAAAAGGCGACCCGATCCCAGGCGCGACCGTAAAATTAAAATCGCATGAAGGTGCTACATCAACCGATGTAAAGGGCAAATTCAGTATAAACGTACCTGCAAATGAAAATACAATTGTTATATCTTTTGTTGGATACAACAAACAGGAAGTGCATGTAACAGCAAAAAGCACCAACATTAGAATAGCGCTTACGGTAAATAATAATAACTTAAACGAAGTTGTGGTAGTTGGCTACGGTACGCAACGTAAGCGGGATGTTACCGGTGCAATTTCAAGCATTAGCGAGGAATCCTTAGCAGCAGTACCGTCTGATAACGTTGTTGACCAGTTAAAAGGCCGCCTTGCAGGTGTTGATATTGTGAGTAACAGCACGCAACCAGGAGCAAGCAATCAAATCAGGATTAGGGGTGAACGTTCATTGGGTGCATCACAATCTTTAAATGATGCGCAAAATCAACCTTTAATTATTTTGGATGGTGTTCCATTTGTTGGTGGCTCAATTAATGATTTAAACCCGGATGATATTGCCAGCCTTGATGTTTTAAAAGATGCCTCAGCTACCGCTATCTATGGTTCAAGAGCCTCGGGTGGTGTAATTTTAATCACCACCAAAAGAGGGAGAACCGGAAAAGCGGTAACCACTTATAATGCTTATTATGGTATCAGTCACATCACCAGCCAATATCCTGTATTCAATGGTGCACAATACGCCGCGTTTAAAGCACAGGCAGCAGCCGGAAATACAGTTAACCCGGGTACAACCGCCTATGGCCTTACCACAGCTGAACAAACTGGCCTTACTAATGGAACAAATACCGATTGGCAAAGCCTGATCTTCAGACCGGGATATACGACCGATCAATTATTAAGTATCTCAGGCGGATCAGAAGATACACAATACGGCATAAGCGCCGGTTATCACAAGGATCAGGGTACCGTTTATGGGCAGGATTTTGAAAGGTATACATTACGGACCACCATCGACCACAGAATAAATAGTCGTATACGGGTTGGATTAAATAGCCTTGAGAACGTAACGACTACCAATGGTGGAGATTTATATCCTCTATATAATACCATCAGCCTTAGTCCGCTTACCTCGCCATACAATGCGGATGGATCTATCAATTTATTGCCACTGGCCGGATCGATTGACGCGGTAAAAGTTAACCCCTTAACTATTCGCAATCCCAATTTACAGGATCTTAACAGAAGGTTAAATACCTTTAATAGTCTTTATGGTGAGGTTAATATTCTCGACGGGTTGAAATATCGCGCTAATATTGGTTTAACTTATGGACAAACACAGGGAAATGATTATACCCCCGTAAGTACTCTTTATAATACCGCGACTGCTACTTCACAAACAAGCGAATCAGTAGCCAATTCGCAGGACTATAGCTACCTGGTTGAGAACTTATTGACCTACGATAAGACCTATGGCAAAAACCATTTGACTTTAACAGGTTTATACAGTATTGAGAAAGACCATAGCGACGGATCAACTTTTAACGGTGTTGGCTTACCTGCAGATTATATCCAAAGCTACAACCTTAACCTTGCGAATTCAATAAGCGCATCCAACGGAACTTTTTCTGAAAAAGGATTGATCTCTTACATGGCTCGCGCGAATTATTCATTTGATGATAAATATCTGTTAACAGCTACTGTTAGACGAGATGGCTCATCCGTACTTACTGCAGGTCGACAATATTTAACCTATCCTGCTTTCGCTTTTGGATGGAACGCTGACAGGGAGGATTTCCTGAAGGATGTTTCGTGGGTATCAAACTTAAAGTTAAGGGCTGGTTATGGCGTAACTTCCAGCCAGTCGGTAGCCCCTTACTCAACTTTGGGTAACCTAACCATTAATGCCTATAATTTTGGCGCCAATGGCTATAACGGTTATTTAGTTACCAGCGTGCCTGCTAACTTAAAATTTGAAACAACACAAAACTATAACCTTGGTTTAGATTTCGGTTTTCTGCACAACCGAATAAGCGGTAGTGTTGATGTGTATGATCAAAGAACAAATAACATTTTACAAACCATCAGCTTACCGCCAAGTAACGGAGCCGGATCAACCTTAATTAATGCTGGTAAAACCAAAGGAACAGGTTTAGAAATAAGCTTAAGCAGCATCAACGTTAAAACGGCAAGCGGCTTTACCTGGAACACGGATTTTAACATCAGCTTTTATCGCGATGCGATTGTTGCATTGCACGATGGCTTGCAACAAGACCCAGGTAATGGCTGGTTTGTTGGGCAACCATTTGACGTGATTTATGATTATAAAAAGATAGGCATCTGGCAAACAAGCCAGGCTGCAGAGGCAGCCAAATATGGCGAGAAACCAGGTGAGATTGAAGTTCAGGATGTGAACAACGATGGCAAAATAAATGCAAGCGACAGGCAGATATTAGGAACTTATCAACCAAAATTTGAAAGCGGTATAACTAACAGGTTTGCCTACATGGGTATTGATCTTACGTTTGTAGCGTTCGCTCGTATCGGGCAAATGGTAGCAGTGCCTTATTTGGGTAGTGATAGCGGTTCATCGGGTTATCCATTCTTTAATACTGGTCGTGTTAACCAGTACAAAGTCGATTACTGGACGCCAACCAACCCAACTAATGAATTCCCTCGCCCTGATGCAAGTGGTACATTCCCTTATGCTTCAACACTACAATACCGCGATGGTTCATTTATCAAAATGCGTAGCATTAACGTAGGTTATACCATCCCTTCCAATTCGCTTAAGAAGTCAGGAATTTCTGCTATAAGAGTATTTGCAACCTGCTCTAATCCATTTATTATCTGGTCTCCGCTTACTAAAAGTGGTTTAGGTATTGATCCTGAAGGAAACGGTTATGGTGGGACATTGGTGGGTGCATCAGGTTATTCAGCTAATGCAATTGGTCGCGCTGTTACAGTTGGTTTAAATGACCCGCTAACCCGCACATTCCAGTTGGGTGTAAACGTAAAGTTTTAAATTTTTAAAGAAACTGACATGAAACTATTTAAGAAAATATCGATTTTAACTATATCACTTATATCAATTAGTGCTGTAAGTTGTAAAAAGCTGCTGGTTGAAAACCCCAGGGCGAACATAACCCCGCAGTTTTTTACTACTCCGGGAGGCGTTTTAGGTGGGATAATTGGTATATATGGTGATATGCGTAATTTATGGGGAACTGAAGGTTTTACCAATATTACTCTGGCCGGCACCGATGAATACCTGGCCGGCGGTAGCGCAACCTCGTCTACAATACCATTTTTTACTTATACTAATTTGGTTGGTAACATAACCGCTTATAATGCGGTATCTATTTTTGGTGTTGCTTACCAGGATATTAATACTGCGAACGGTGTATTACAGTATGGCCCATCAGCTTTCCCTGATGCAGAAACCCGCACAGAATACCTGGCTCAGGCCAAGTTTTTACGCGCCCTGTACTATTTCTATCTTGTTCAAACTTTCGGTCCGGTGCCTTTGCACACTACATTTATCAGCACACCAACCACTTCTGATTCGCGTGCACCAATTGCAGATATATATGCCCAAATCATAACTGATTTAACCCAGGCATCAACTGAACTGCAAACTATACCCGGCGAAACCATATCATCAACCGGAGCAACTTCTCCATTTGCAGGAAAAGCAGCTACCAAAGCAACTGCACAATACCTGCTGGCAAAAGTTTACTTAACAAGGGGATGGTCAGCCGCTGCGCAACCTAATGATTTTGCCATGGCACTTAGTACTGCGCAAGCCTTAATCAGCAATGCATCAACCTACAAAATTGGTTTATGGCCGGACTTTGCATCAGCTAATGCACCGGGTAATGAGTACGGGCAGGAAACGCTTTTTGTTGTTGATGAAAGCAACAGCACCAAATATGGCAACTATGTTGCTGGCGGTGCAGGTGGATCGTATAATATCACCAGCAACCTATTCAGGCCTAATTACCCTACAGTGAATGCTAACTACCCTGCATCGGGCGGATCAAGTGTAATGACGAGAGATATTGCCAACGGCCGTCCTTTTATCCGCATCAGGCCAAACCCTGCTTATGTAATTGAACAGGCTTTTGCTGATAAAGTAAATGATTCACGCTATTATAAAACGTTTCAAACTACATGGATCGCCAACACAGCTGGCGTGACCACACCAAGGGGAACGCTTACTGTTGGCGCTGATACCGCTATCTGGATGCCGCCTTATGATCCGGGTGCTACTAAAAGGGCTACGTTTAAGGGGATAATATTAACGCCACCTGAAGATAATGCGCCAAACCCATACACCACCGTATTTTATCCATCTATGAAAAAATATGATGACCCTAACAGAACCGGTGTAAATGACCCGTCGACCAGGCCATTTATATTATTCAGATACGCGGATGTTTATATGGTTGCGGCAGAAGCAGCATTTAAAACAGGCGACTTAACAACAGCGGCTGCCCTGATCAATGTAATCAGGAGCAGGGCTGCCTATCAGCCGACCAATAGCGGACCGCAAAATTCGGCAGCTGTGGCCGCAATGCAGATAACCCCGGCACAAGTTACGCTTGATTTTATATTGGATGAGCGCAGCAGGGAGTTTTATGGCGAATGCCAGCGCTGGTACGATCTTGCCCGTACACAATCGCTAATACGCAGAACACAGCAATACAACGCTGAGGGTGGACCAAATATCCAATCTTTTGAAGATTTGAGACCCATACCACAAACAGAAATTGATTTGGTGACAACAGGGCCAAAATTCCCGCAAAACCCGGGTTATTAATAATAAATGAAAACAAAAATGGGCTGCAATTGCAGCCCATTTTTGTTTTTCATTATTTAAAACGGTAAGCTGTCTAAAAAACAACATTTAATTGTTTTGAGACTGTCTCTAAGAACTCAGACAATACCTCTTTTTATCCCCATTTCTAATCCTCTCAGTTCAGCAAGACCTTTTAATCGGCCTGCTACTGAGTAGCCTGGGTAAGTATCGTAATTAAAATCATCCAATATCTTATGCCCATGATCGGGGCGCATCGGTATAGCAATATCTTCTCTGCCGCCTGCAAGCCGCTTTTGTTGTTCCAAAATCACGTTTTTCATAATGGCGTACATATCATTGCTGCCACCTAAATGGTCTGCTTCGTAAAAACTGCCGTCGGCTTCCCTTTGCACATTTCGCAAATGCAGAAAATGGATGTGCTCGCCCAACCGGCTTACGATCCCCGGCAAATCATTATCAGCTCTTGCGCCTAACGATCCTGTACAAAAGGTGATGCCATTATTCGGCGATGGGCAGGAATCAACAACATCTTTTAAATCTTTTTCCGTACTAACCACTCGTGGCAAACCTAGTATTGGGAACGGTGGATCATCCGGGTGTATACACATCTTTATGCCTGCTTTTTCAGCATGAGGTATTATCGCTTTTAAAAAGTAAGCAAGATTTTCTTTTAATTTATTCGCATCAGTATTCTGATATTTTTTAAGGTGCTCTTTAAATTCATCAATTGTGAACACCTCATCAGTACCTGGCAAACCAGCCATTATGGTATTAGTTAATAGCTCTTTTTCTGCTGCGCTGATGCCATCCAAAAAAGCTTTTGCGGCTTGCTGTTGTTGTTCACTAAAATCAGCATAAGCGCCTTCACGCTCAAGAATATACAAATCAAAGGTCGCAACTGCCGGGGCATGATACCTCAAAGCAGACGCGTCATTTGGCAACCTGAAATCAAGATTGGTACGTGTCCAGTCGAGCACAGGCATAAAGTTGTAGCAAATTACCTTAATGCCTGCGGCAGCTAAATTGTTAATGGTGGCTACATAGTTTTCTATATAATGATCTCTTAAGTTACCGGCTATTTTAATACTTTCATGAATATTAACACTCTCCACAACCGACCAGTTAAAACCAGCTGCTTTAATGATGGCATCGCGTTGTTTAATTTCATCTACACTCCACACATCGCCACATGGGATATGATGCAGGGCATTTACAATACCGGTTGCGCCTGTTTGTTTTATGGCGGCTAAGGTTACCGGGTCATTCGGGCCAAACCAACGGAAGGTTTGTTCTAAATTATTGAACATATACTTTATAAATTATTATTTTTAGGATGAGAAAATAAACATCGTTTCACCCGATCGGGAATAGTCTTTCCAGCTCATCTGTGCTAATATCCTTTCCGTGTTTATTTCACTTTTTAATGTTTTACTTCATTGAAGATAGAGATAAAAAATATATCTTTAGCAATCGATTGCATAAATTTAAAAAAGAAACTTATTCAATCAGATAATTAATGTTATTTTTAATAGTTTTAACCTAAAATACCCCATATTGAGCATTGTACGTACTGTAACCAATTGTAAATTATTTTAATCAACTGTAACAATGAGTAACCCCGAAAAAGAAGTTACCATATATGATATTGCCCAAAAGCTGAATATATCCGCCGCGACGGTGAGCAGGGGGCTAAAGGATCATCCCGGAATAAACAAGAACACTAAAAAGAAGATATTAGCTGCGGCAGCTGAGATGGGTTATCGCTCCAATTCATTCGCCAGCAGCCTGCGTACCAAACGAGGGAATGTGATAGGTGTTATTGTACCGCGACTGAACAGTAATTTCATGTCGGATGTGATTGCGGGGGTTGAAAAGGTTGTTAATGAATCGGGATACAACCTGTTCATCAGTCAATCACTGGAGACCATGGAAAAAGAGGTGAGCAATGCCAAAGCCATGTTTAATAATCGTGTTGACGGATTACTGGTTTCGCTGGCTTACAATACTGATAATATAGATCACTTTGAGGCATTTATTAAACGGGAAATTCCGGTAATATTTTTTGACCGCGTGGTGGAGCATGAGCATTGCCCAAGTATTTTTATTGATAATTATAAGGCCGCCTATAATATCACCGCGCATTTAATTGAACAGGGGTGTAAGCGCATTATGCATATTAGCGGCAACCAACTACGCAATGTTTACCGGGACCGGTTTAATGGTTATAAAAAAGCATTGGAAGACCATCAGATAGCTTTTGACGATGATCTGCTTATTGTTAATGACCTCAGTGCTCAGGCAGGTACTGAGGCCGCCCAACAAATATTGCAAATGGCGGTGAGGCCTGATGGGGTATTTGTATCAAACGATCTTTGCGCGATTAGCTGCATGCAGGTTTTAAAATCAGAGGGAATAAAAATACCGGAGGATATTGCCTTCGCGGGCTTTAATAATGACCCTACCTCTTGTGTTATTGAACCTAATTTAACCACCATAGATTACAAAGGATATGAGATGGGCGAAGTGGCCGCCAAAGTATTAATTGGCCACCTTGATCGTAATAACGATCTGCAACAAACACATAGCCTGATATTACGTTCGGAATTAATTGTACGTGATTCATCGAGGAAAAAAGGATAGTATATTAAATAGTTAAATGAATACTGAATTAAAAATAGCCATTGTAACTGGTGGCGCATCGGGGTTGGGACTAGCGACTGCCACTAAATTGGTTGAAAATAATATAAGAACGATTATTGTTGGAAGGAATGAACAGAATTTAAAAGAGGTTACCATAAACCTGGGCGAGCTATGCCACTATAAGGTTTGTGACTTGAGTAACCTAAAAGCTATACCTGAATTGGTAGCAGACATCGTAAATGAATACGGTAAGATTGATATACTGGTAAATAATGCAGGCATCAATCAAAAAAAAGCATTTACCGAAGTAACCGACGAGGAATTTGAGTTGGTTATTAAAACTAACTTAACCTCGGTTTTTGCTTTAAGCAGAGAGGTAGCTAAGGCTATGTTGAAGGAAAAATCGGGGAGTATTATTAATATCAGCTCCATGGCTGCACAATACGGCATACCTTACGTAATTGCTTATACTGCCGCTAAAACCGGAATTGAGGGCATGACGAAAGCGATGGCTGTTGAGCTATCGCCGGAAGGGATAAGAGTAAATTGTGTGGCTCCAGGATTTATAGCCACCAACATGTCGGCGAAAGCATTGGATAGTGATCCGCAGCGGAAACAAAAAGTTTTATCAAGAACACCAATGGGTAAATTAGGATTGCCCGAAGATATTGCCGAAGCTATTGTTTACCTATCATCCGACGCTGCCAAATATGTAACCGGAGTTATTTTGCCGGTTGATGGAGGGAACTCTATCGGGTTTTAATTACACTTTCGATCTAAATAAAAAAGCGATGAGTTTTAAAACTCATCGCTTTTTTATTTAAACGTTGTTTTCTACTACCAGAAGATAGTATAAAGTACTGTCAAGATAACGCAAATTATGATAGCGCCAATTGCAAAACTCTTATTGGGTTTGAACATAGAAGCATCTACTTCCAAGCCATTCGTAAGTACGCCCCTGGCGTTTTCAATCATTGATATGATATACATACCAACGATACAGATCACAAATACAAAACCCATTCTATCCATAAAAGGAATTTCATATACACCATCGGCATTCAATTTTGAATAGCCAAAAGGTGACAGAAAGGACAAGTTAGTCCAATAAGGTAAGAACTTAAATATAATTGCGAATATCAATCCACCTACTGTCGCGAATAATGCAGCATTTGAAGTTGCCTTTTTCCAGAAGAAACCCAGAATAAACATGGCAAATATACCAGGTGATACAAAGCCGGTATATTCCTGAATGTATTGGAAGCCCTGTTTGCCTTCGCCCATCAGCATATCGCCAATTACAAAAGATAATAAAACACCCAATACCATGGCAACCACTACTGCTATCTTACCTGTATTTACAAGGTTTTTTTCTGTTGCATCTACTTTTATAGCCTTTTTGTATATATCCAATGTAAATATGGTTGCTATACTATTGGCTTTACCTGCCAATGATGCTACAATAGCCGCTGTTAATGCTGCAAATGAAAGCCCTTTCAGATAATTTGGCAATAGATTAAGCACCGCTGGGTACGCTTTATTTACATCTAAAACACCTTTAGTACTCAGCATCTCCTGGTGGAACATTCCTTTTTGATAAAGTACGTATGCCGCTATTCCTGGCAATACTACAATTACAGGCATCAGCAATTTTAGAAAAGCCGCGAATAACAGACCACCACGAGCGGTTGGTAAGTCGGCTCCAAGCGCACGTTGAGTGATGTATTGGTTACAACCCCAGTAGTTAAGGTTAACTATCCACATACCGCCAATAAGCACACTAAGCCCCGGCAGATCCAGGTAATTGGCATTATCCTTTTTAAATATCATCTGGAAGTGATCACTCGCATCCGCTTTGAGCAATTTAAAGCCATTCCAAAGACCAGTGGTACCCGATTTTTCGCTTATTAAATGCAACGCGATGTAACTGGCTGCCAATCCTCCTAATATAAGGAAGAATACTTGTACAACATCGGTATAACCAATAACCTTCATACCACCCAGGGTGATGATTATGGAGAAAACCGCGATCACAACAATCACAAAATTAAGGTTTAACCCTGAAATGCCCGCTATCGCAACTCCACCTAAATAGAGTATCGACATTAAGTTTACAACAATGTAAAGCATTAGCCAAAATATAGCCATTATCATAGCTACGGTGCCATTGTACCGCTGATGCAGAAACTGCGGCATGGTTGCTATTTTATTTTTCAGATAAACAGGAATGAAAAATATAGCTACAATGATGAGCGTTAACGATGCCATCCACTCATAAGTTGATATGGCGAGACCCATTTTAAAGCCCGAGCCGCTCATACCCACCATTTGTTCGGCAGAGATATTCGAGGCGATTAATGATGCGCCTATTGCCCACCATGTTAATGAACCTTCGGCTAAAAAATAACCTTTAGATGTTGCATCGCTTTTATTTTTACGCTTGTATACCCAATAGCCATAAAAAGAAACTATTAGGAAGTAGATAAAAAATATGGCCCAGTCACCATAGCTTAGTGTTTTAGTCATAATCAGGGTTTAATCGTTAAATATGTTATTTTGACGGTTATTATTGGCAAATGCAATAATAAACTATATAAATCTATTTATCAAATTTTCTATATATTCTTGTTTGCCACTGATTGAGGCTGGTTCGCCATTGACAATGGCGAAGGCTTTTAAGTCTTCAAGCGTTAGCTTGCCGTTCTCAAAATCTTTTCCTTTACCGGCATCAAATGACGCATAGCGATCTGCGCGTATTTTTTTGTAATCAGATTTTTTCAGGATGTTATCAGCGGTAATTAATGCACGGGCAAAAAGATCCATACCACCAATGTGGGCATAGAATAAATCTGCGGGGTCTGTTGAGTTACGGCGGATCTTGGCATCAAAGTTAATACCACCACCTGCAAAACCGCCTGCTTCTAATATAATTAACATGGCTTCAGTAACCTCATTAATATCGTTAGGGAACTGATCCGTATCCCATCCGTTTTGGTTATCGCCACGGTTTGCGTCTATCGATCCTAACAAGCCGGAGTCAACCGCCACCTGTAATTCATGCTGAAAAGTATGACCTGCTAATGTAGCGTGGTTAACTTCCAGGTTTAATTTAAAATCATTTAACAAATCGTATTTCTGTAAAAAACCAAGCACTGTAGCGGCATCATAGTCGTACTGGTGTTTAGTTGGCTCACAAGGTTTTGGTTCGATAAAGAAGTTTCCTTTAAAGCCTTGTTTGCGTGCATAATCTTTAGCGGTATGTAAAAAACGGGCAAAATGCTCCTGCTCACGTTTCATATCAGTGTTAAGCAAAGTCATGTAGCCTTCACGTCCACCCCAAAAAACATAATTTTCGCCACCAAGTGCTATGGTAGCATCTATTGCAGCTTTTACCTGGGCGGCGGCATGGGTTAACACATGAAAATCAGGATTGGTCGAAGCCCCGTTCATGTATCTTTTGTTACTGAACAAATTAGCGGTCCCCCATAATAATTTCACACCGCTTGCTGCTTGTTTTTGTTTGGCGTAGTCAACTAACGCCTCTAGGCGCCTGTCGTTTTCTTTCACATCGTTGGTATAATCCACCACATCAACATCATGGAAACAATAATATTCCATACCCATTTTGGTGATGAATTCAAATGCCGCATCCATTTTGTCTTTGGCACGTTCAACAGCATCAGCTTTCGCATCCCATGGATGAATGTGAGTAGGTTCGCCAAAAGGATCAGCGCCGTTACCTACAAATGAATGCCAATAAGCGCAAGCAAAACGCAAATGATCTTTCATTGATTTGCCACCAACCATTTTATTTGCATCATACCACCTGAATGCTAAAGGATTATCTGATTGTAAACCTTCGTATTTGATCTGTCCGATCTGTTTAAAAAACTCTTTCTCGCCTGTTACTATACTTGCCATTTCAATTGTATTTATTTTTATTTTTTAATTATTTAAGAGTTGTGTTTTGAGCAAAGTTTGCCATTCCTGGTAAAAAGGTTCTAAGTGTTGTGATTTTGATGGTTCAATAAGTTGAACAGGGTGCATGTTTTTAAATGCTTCGGCAGCAGACGAAAAAACAGCTGCGCCAATACCTGCGCCAAGTGCCGCACCAACACTGCCATCATTTTTATAAAGTTCGACAGGGACACCGGTAGCATTTACAAATGTTTCGGTAAACAGTTCGCTTAAAAACAGGTTATTTTTTCCTGCACGGATGACGGTTGGCGTCATGCCATTTTCGCGCATAATATCAAGCCCGTACCTGAATGCAAATGCAATCCCCTCCTGCACAGCTCGGAACAAATGAGCTTGTGTATGTAAATTCAGATCGATATTATGCAAATGCGCACCTACTTGTTTGTTGTTCAGCATACGCTCGGCACCGTTACCAAAAGGCAACACCCGCAAACCATCAGAGCCGGCCGGGGCATTAACCGCATCGATATTCATTTGCAGATAACTTAAGCCCAAACCAAAGCTATTTTTAGCCCACCGGTACATACTACCTGTACCATTTATACATAGTAAAACGCCTAAACGTTTTTGTTCCTCGGTATAATTAACATGCGCAAAGGTATTTACACGCGATTGCTTATCATAAGTTAGCTGATCACTTACGCCATATATAACACCTGAAGTACCTGCTGTAGCGGCTACTTCGCCAGGGTTTAATACGTTTAATGATAGCGCGTTATTAGGTTGATCGCCTGCTTTGTAACTTACCGGGATGCCGGGTTTTAAGTTTAGTTTTTGGGCGATGGACGCCTGTAAATTTCCGTGAATAAAAAATACCGGTTTTATTACTGGGAAGAATGATTCATCAAAACCGAAATAGTCCACAATCTCTTTAGACAATCGATTGCCGATGAAATCAAAAAAAATGCCCTCGGATAATGCCGATACGGATGTAGTGATTTCGCCGGTAAGTTTCATCGCGATGAAATCGCCGGGAAGCATGATCTTATCTATTTGCGCATATATTTCCGGCTCATTCTCTTTAACCCAAGCCAGTTTTGAAGCGGTAAAATTACCGGGAGAATTTAAAAGATGACTAAGACAATTTTCTTCGCCGATGGAATGGAAAGCTTTTTCGCCAATTTCAACCGCGCGGCTATCGCACCAAATGATGCTGTTTCTTAGGGCTTTCTGATTTTTATCAACCAAAACCAAACCGTGCATCTGATAGGCAATACCAATTGCGCCAATATCCGAGGAATTATATTTACCCGTATTATGGCAGATAGCCAGGGCTTGCTGTACCTGATCCCACCACATTTCGGGCGACTGCTCTGCCCAGCCAGATTTAAGGGCCAGTATAGGCGCTTCAATATCGGGGTATTGCGCGGAGGCTACGGTTTTTTGCGTAGTTGCATCAATAACACTTACTTTTGTTGACGACGTGCCTATATCTATGCCTAATAATAACATATACGCTGGTTATAACGGTTTATTTTAAATGAATAATATAGTTTATATCTTGGTGAAGATTTCTAAAACGAAATTATATAAAATTTTGTATTCTGCAATCGATTGTCGAAATTATTTTTATTATCTTACCTAAAGATGAAAATCAAGAAGAGAACCACTATCTACGATATAGCTGAAAAGCTTAATATTACTGCCTCATCCGTTTCAAGAGCGTTGAATAACAGCAATTATGTAAATGAAAACACCAAAAAGCTTATTTTAAAAACAGCTGAAGAGCTGAATTATAAACGAAATACGCTTGCCTCCAATTTGCGCAAAGGGCATTCAAAAACTATAGGCATTGTGGTACCACGCATTAACCAGAATTTCTTTTCGAATGTAATTGCGGGGATTGAGGAAGCAACTTATCAAAAGGATTACAATTTAATCATCTGCCAATCCAGCGAATCGCAGAGCAAAGAGATTAAATGTGTAAACACGTTGATTAACCAACATGTTGATTGCATTGTAATATCGGTATCGGTTGATGGAACGGATTATCAGCATTTGCAAAATGTGCTGGACCATGGCATCCAACTGATACAATTTGACCGTGTAGCAGATGAACTGGAAACCCTGAAAGTTATTAATGATAACGAACAGGCTTCCTTTGAAGCGGTTTCGCACATGATTGAGCAGGGTTATAAGCGAATAAGTTTGTTGGAAGGGCCGCAAAACCTTCAAATTTTCAGGCAACGCAAAACCGGTTATTTAAATGCGTTGAAAAAATATGATCTGCCGATAATTGACGAACTCATTGTTGAAAATGCATGGACCAAAGAATTGGGTGCTGAAGCAACAAGAAAGGTATTAAGTATAAGTGAACCACCGGATGCCATCTTTGCGTCGACATCCGATTTCTCGGCGCTGGGTGTTTTAGAAGTAGCAACCGCAATGGGATTTAAAGTACCTAGTCAATTGGGCATCTGCGGCTATTCGAACGAGGCATTTACAGAGTTAACAAGTCCATCCATTACAACCGTCGATCAATTCAGCAGCTACATGGGTAAAACCATCGCTAATCTTTATTTTCAGGAGATGGAAAACAAAGAGGATATTGAGGTTGTACCTAAAATCATCAGTATTAAACCAAAACTGATCATACGCTCCTCAACAAAAAAGAACGGGGATTAATTTGACTTGATACCAGTTATTATTGATCCGGGTCGGTAGAGAATGGCGATGCGGGTAATCCATCAACATTGTATAAGTTGGCGCCTTCGGGATTATCAGCCCAGGCGTATCGTACATACAAAGGTTGATTAACCGCATCGTTCCAAACAATTACCTGATTGTTTTTGATGATGGCGTGCGCCCAAACATATTTTTTGTCGGCACCGGCAATGGCAAATTGTGGCAATTCATTGCTGTTATTTATTTTCAACCCGTGACCAGTCCCAGTAAAACTGATGATGATTTTATTATCCTCTATTTTAGCAGATTTATAAATCGGCCCCGAACTCACTATAGCTGTATCGCCATAAGCTAAATTCTCCGCAGCTAGTGCCAGTCTCTCGCCTACATCTTTTTTATCTAAAGGATGTATATCATTCCATTCACCAAGCCCAATGTTAACCGTCATTGCGGTATTAGGCATTGATAACGCATGTAGTTGTGCTTGCCTTAATTCAGCCCAATGGCTCTCCGCTGGTGAGTATTGCACTTCCATAAAATCAGGTAATTGTACGTAAATGAACGGAATATTACCCTCGTTCCATTTTTTGCGCCAGTCGCCGATAAGGGCAGGTAATAACTTCTTGTAATCATTAGGTTTGTCGGTGTTTGATTCACCCTGGTACCATACTATGCCTTTTATCTTATAAGGAATAACCGGCGCAACCATGGTATTATAAAGGCCTGCAGGCTCATTTTGCGCTACAAAAGGTTCATGATCTGATGAATTTCTCAACGATTCAAACACCTCACCCACCTGGTATTGCCAATCGCCTCGAAGATCAAGAGTATCTTTCCCAACACTTAAGAAATAGGGCTTATCCGGCACAAAGCCACCTTTGCCTGCGGTATTACTTATTTTTATAACGATGAGATTTTTGCCAGCTTTTAAAAGTCCAACAGGTAAAGCGTACCTACGGGGAGGATATTGATAAGTTGTTGAGCCTACTAACACGCCATTTACATAAGCATCATCCGCATCAACAATACGCCCCATAAAAAGCTTTGCCGGTTTCCCGGCCATGGATGCAGGCAGGTTAATTTCCTTACGGAACCATACAATACCGTTCAAACCTTTTACGCCCTGATCTGCCCAGTAGCCCGGCAGCCAGAAATGATGCCAGTTCAAAGCTTTATAGGTGGTATCAAACCAGAGCTTTTCGCCGTTTAGTCCTTTATCGTGTAGATTTATTTGCCTGCTCTCTTCCGCATAGTTTACCTTAGGTTGTTGCTGAAACTGATGCAGATAAGTGGTATCCTGTAATTGGATAACACGGTTATAGTAGGTTGGCAAATCATTAAACCCGTTTGCACTTATCCATGCCTGTATCGGAGTCCCACCAACACTGGAATTGATGATGCCGATCGGAACGTGATATTTATCAAACAATCGCTTCGCGAAGAAATAACTCGCGGCGCCAAACTGAAGTACCGTGTTGGAGTCGCAAGCGATCCATCTGCTTTTGGGGAGATCTTCAGCAACCGCACTTACATTGGAGATAGCGGGAATGAAAAAGTTTCTGATTCCAGGATAATTGGCTTTCGCTATTTCCTGCGGATATTTCTCTTTAACCCTTTCTATGGGTAGCACCATGTTTGATTGCCCGCTGCAAAACCACACATCACCAACCAAAATATCATGAATGATGATATGATTAGAGGCACTGATGTCCATATTATAAGGACCGCCGCTTTTCATAGCCGCAATAAGTACCGACCATTTGCCATTCGGTAATGTGGTGGTCTTATAGTTTTTTTGATGGAATTTGATGTTGATTTTTTCGCCCGGTGATGCCCATCCCCAGATGTTTAATTTGGTATCGCGCTGCAAAACCATGCCATCACTCACCAATTGCGGTAAACGCACCTGTGCCATTGATAATTGGTTAACACATAAAACTATGCCTATTAAAAACAGTTGTTTAAAATCAATTTTCATTAAGAGTTATTTATGGCGGATGCCCGCTTGGGTTATAATGGTATACCCGGCAAATATCAATAAAAATATGAGAAATACAATCGATTGCATAAATTGTAAATAAACAAAGTGTCATTGCGAGGTACGAAGCAATGACATAGTTTTACACCTACATAGTTTGGGATCGCCACTCCGTTAGCCAACAGCTCGTAATGACGATAGTTTATCAGCCGCTGACATAGCCTAATAATTATTATCCAAAATCTTTTGAAGTGCGGCCTGCGATTGGTTAACCTTTCCGCTTTTGATTGCTTTATACAATTGCTCATGAAGGTGATGATTCATTGCGAAACGACTAATCCCCTGCACTTCTCGCGCAGAGAAAAAGCTGCGAAGAATAAGCGTAAAACTATAATAAAGTTCAGCCAATACCGTGTTGCCTGCAGCACGGGCAATAGCCATATGAAATTCAATATCAGCATCCGCGGTTTCCTGGGGATTTTCCGCATGTATAGCGGCTTTACGTTGCTCCAGCGCTGCTTCAATCTCACTTATTTGGGCTTGGGTATGGTTTAGTGTAGCCAACTTTACAATCTCTTTCTCCAGCAAAGCCCGTACTGAATTTATTTCATCAAAATCAGCCCGGCGTAAGCGCTGTTCAATGCTAACATCCTGAATATTGGCGTTAACAAATGTGCCCGAACCCTGCTGCACCTGAAGAATACCAGACATTGCTAATGTTTTTACAGCTTCCCTTACTGTTGAGCGCCCAACGTCATATAATTTCATCAGTTCAGGTTCGGCGGGGATTTTTTCACCTGCTTTGAATATCCCAGTATTAATATCCTCTTTTATCCGGCTGACTATTTTATCGTAAAGTTTCATAAGCTGGCTTACATATGTGCAATTCCAAACATACGATGTTTTACGCTTATGAACAAACGCTTCAATCAAAACCATATCTATCGACTACAGATATTCTGAAGTGTTTTTTGTTTCGCTATAAAATACAAATACCTATATTCTGTCCTTTTACTACTAATTGTCTGCTTTTTAACTCTATTTTAACATTCAGATTAAAAATAGATTAGAATTTACAATTTCATCATATGATTTAATTAAACATATGATGTTTAATTTTGATTTTCAAATTTTGTTCTCTACGTTTGCCTTATATTAAATTAAAAAATCATGGAAAACTCAAGACGCAAGTTTCTCACAACAGCATCCTTATCCTCAATAGGCCTGGTTGCGGCAGCCACAAGCATTGGCACCTTTATGCCCGAAAATTTAAAAGCAAAGGGCTTATCCCCTGCCCTGGCTAAAAAGGCAATGGCGAAAGTGCAGGAACCGCTGGAAGACTTTGTTTATGATATTGAGAATGGAAGTACTGGTTATAAAAGCGAAGGTGGTTCAGCAAAAGAGGCTACTGTTGAAGAGTTTCCGGTTTCTCAGAGTATCGCGGGCGTATCGATGTATTTACAACCGGGTGCGTTTCGTGAGATGCACTGGCATTCTATAGCTGCTGAATGGGCTTATATTTTGGACGGGCAAGTGCGTACAACCGTTATTACACCCGACGGCACTACTTCAACCGATGATTTTGAAAAAGGTGATATCTGGTATTTCCCAAAGGGACATGGACATATGCTGCAGTGCCTGGGAGACAAACCATGTCATTTTTTATTAGGTTTTGACAATGGCCACTTTTCTGAATTCGGAACCTTTAGCATTACAGACTGGGTAAGTCATATTTCTCCGGATATTATGGCCCGTAACACCGGGTTACCCGCCAGTTTTTTTGCCAACCTTCCTAAAAAGGAATTGTATATAGGCGTTGGTAAAATTGCCGTAGAACCAAGGCCTAAAAACATTAACCCGGCTATCCCTTACAGTAATTCTTCGCATAAGTTCCGCATGGCTAAAGATGGGGTTTACCAGCAGTTCAAAGGAGGATCGGTAAAACTGGTTTCCTCTTTGGAATTCCCTATCCAGCAAACAATAACGTCTATGTTAATGGATATTGAACCGGGAGCAATGCGGGAGCTGCACTGGCACCCTAATGCCGACGAATGGCAGTATGTAATGGAAGGAAAAGGAGAAGTTAGCATTTTCGGTTCGCACGGGCGCGTAAAAACAATGCCTTACAGTAAAGGGATGGTTGCCTTTATAAAACAAGGCTATGGCCATTATATTGAAAACACCGGGACAGAAACTTTAAAATTGATCGTACTATTTAACAGTCCTGTTTACCAGGAGCTATCGCTGAACGATTGGATGACTTCAAACCCGCCGCAATTAATAGCTGATCACTTTGGGATGACCCTTGAACAGGCAAATTCGCTGATCAACCACAAGAACGGTATATATTAATTTAAAGAATCAACCTATATTAAGGCTACGCCATTAAATTCGAAAGAATAAATTAAACACGGCAAGCTCTCGGTTTAAAATCGAGAGCTTGCTGTGTTTAATAGTAAAGTAATATTGGTTAAAAACCGCCATAGCGATTTATTTAAAAACAATAAACGCAAATATTTCTTGATTAGGAATGATAACAGTGATCGGAATATTTAAAGATTTTAACTTGGCCGAAGATGCGAGTTTGTACCTCTTAGCCAATGATTTTGAAGATGAGAATATAGATCTGCATCTAGTTGGTAAAGACGAAAAAGTGGCAGATTTTTTCAATCATCTTTTTGAAGATAAAGCAGAAGCTAAAGCACACGTTGCTGCTGCACAAGATGGCACTATTCTTACGGTTCATGCTTTATCCATTCGCGAAGCACAGGAAGCCGCAGACGTGCTAAATAACTATGGCGCTGTTGATGTAAGCATCCCTGGCAATAAAGAAACCCTAAGCAAAATTGTGGAACAAGCGGTGAACGAAAGTGTAAGGTTGAGAGGGTAATTATTTAACATCGGCCTATCAATGAATCACCAGAATTATTAACCTGCCATTACCTGCTTTCTGTTGATCTTCTTCTCAGAAAATAAAAAGTAAAATAAATTTTGAGTTAATGATTTAATCTCTACATTTGCAATGTCTATAAAATTAGTAGACATTTATTAAATGGCCCAACACAGCAAAAAAAACACCGCGATCTCAATCCGAATATCCTTTAGTCCGAAGGGTATGTATAGCTGTTGTTGTTGCTAAATTTTACCTCGATAATTAATTAGCTTATTGCAATAAGAAGTATTCTATTAGGTCAGATGGCCGAGTGGTTAGGCACAGGTCTGCAAAACCTGGGACAGCGGTTCAAATCCGCTTCTGACCTCAATTATCTAAGTGGAAATAGATAATTAGTTGATTTATAGTTTTTTTTTAGTTTGGTTATTCAGTAAGAACAATGGGAAGAGCATAAATTGCTGCTGCCATTTACGGCTCCTCCCTTGTTTTTCTGAATTATTTTTAATGAAACCCTAAACTTTTAAACAAATAAGGCGGAGTGGCCGAGTGGTTAGGCGGGAGTCTGCAAAACTTCTTACAACGGTTCGAACCCGTTCTCACGCCTCATGCAGCAACAGTGTTATAGATCCCTGCAAGTATTTCAAAAGTATAATCTATTTCCTCGATTGTATTAAACTTACTGAATGAAAAGCGGACGGTATCTTTCGATCTATCACTTTTAATAGCCTGAAGTACATGCGACGCAGAACCGGTTGAACATGCGCTGCCACCTGATACAGAAATATTATTTTCATCAAGCAAAGCCAAAAGATCAATACCTGTTGGAGGGAAATTAACACTTAATACAGTGTAAAGGCTATCTTCCGTCGCCGACGTACTGTTAAATGTGATACCGGGTAGATCTTTCAATTTTGCAACAAGCCTGCTTTTTAGGCCCTGGATGTGATGCTTGTGCTCATCAATATCCCGGCAGACAATCTCAAACGCTTTAGCGAGGCCGATAATACCAGCAATATTTTCTGTTCCGGCGCGCAATTTACGCTCCTGCGAACCGCCATGTAATAACTGTGACAGGTTTGTACCCTTACGACAATACAAAAAACCCACTCCTTTTGGACCATGAAACTTATGCGCTGAGCAAGTAATATAATGCGCCTTTAAGTTTTGCAGATCATGACGGTAATGGCCAATGGTTTGTACCGTATCGCTATGGAAAATCGCGCCGTAGCTTTCACACAACCTGCCGATAGCCTCAATATCGTTAATAACCCCAATTTCGTTATTGGCATGCATGATGGATACAAAAGACGGCACGCCATCGCCAAGTAAAAGTTCCAGTTCAGCCAGATCTATTTCTCCTTTATTATTTACGGATAAATAATGCGGTTTATTTAATGCATGCAATACCGCGTGATGTTCCAAAGGTGTGGTGATAACCCTTCTGCCTTCGGCGGATAGTAAAGCGGTATTATCAGCTTCTGTACCTCCTCCGGTAAAAATAATTTCGGATGGATCGGCATTAATCAGGCTTGCTATGGTATTTCTGGCTTGTTCAATTGCGCGTTTAGCCTCACGGCCATGAGCATGATGCGATGAGGCATTACCATAATGCTCCAACAAATACGGCGTCATTGCGCTAAATACTTCCGGGTCAAGTTGTGTAGTTGCTGCGTTGTCGAGATAAATTTTCATGTTGCTGTGCTTTAAAAATTAAATAAAAACTTACCACAGCGAAGCAGGAGAAATACCCATTATCGGATATTAAATCTATCATCATCTTATCTTTCTTCGCAAGCGAAGCAGGATTTAGCACCTTGTAAGGTTACAGGTTGCTAAGACGTCATCGGGCCTTTCCCTCTGTCTTTCTGGATAAGTATTAAAGAACTATTACGATGCAAATATATAAATAAACTACTAATTCCATAGAATTAATATTTATTTTTGAAAACATGGGTTACCTTTTTAATTTTAAAGTATTAATCAGTGAAGTTGGCCTAATTAACAATGAAACAGAGGGCGTACAATGGGCGTTTTTAAATGCCAACAGCGATAAATAAGGAATAATTAATCACAATTTATATACACAAAAAACAAAAAAACATGAAAAATTCAATCAAAGTTAGCGTTTTAGCTATCGCAATCGCTTGTTCATTTGCAGCTTGCAAAAGCAAATCATCAACTGCTGCTGCAGATTCTTTAAAAGCTGCTGACTCAGCTAAAGCTGCAGATTCAGCTAAAGTAAAAACTGATAGCACTAAAGTTGACAGCGCTAAAGTTGATACAGCAAAGAAAGATACCACTAAGAAGAAATAATTAATTTTTTTAGTGATTTTTAGTTTTTAAAAGGCTCAAAGGTCGACTCATAAGTTTTTAAAATTGTGAGTTGGCTTTTGGGTTTTTTGTTTTAACTCCGCATTATTCTAACAATACCCACCACTCCTAAATTACCTTCTTGGTAACTTTTAGTCCTTCATTAAGGCTAATATTTTTCCTTCCCAATCCAAAGCTATCACATATAAAGGCTCTTGGTCTACATTTGGAATTCTCACAAAAACGCACTATTATCGCTTCTGATTGAAGCAATATCAATTCCAAGCCAATAAACCCATTGTACCGACTAATTATTTTAAGATGAAAACGTTTCGCTACCTGTTTATCGCCGCGGCAGCTATTATTTTGGTTTCCTTTAAAAAGCCCGATCCCCTACCGTTATATAAAAACAAATCGGCGCCGATTGAAAGTCGTGTAAATGACCTTTTAAAAAGGATGACTTTAGATGAAAAAGTTATGCAATTATCTCAGTATACACTCGGTTTAAATGATAATGAGAATAACATTGACGATTTATCAAAGGATTTTGATCCACATGCTGGTTCGTTGATCTATTTCGGAAGCGACCCTGTATTTCGCAATGCGGTTCAAAAAAAGGCTGTTGAAGAAACCCGCTTAGGTATCCCAATTCTTTTTGGGTTTGATATTATTCATGGTTGTAAAACATTATACCCTATCCCGTTGGCGGTGGGTTGTTCATGGAATACGGAATTAAACCGGGAGGCATGCTCCAACTCAGCAAAAGAAACTTATCTATCAGGCATTAACTGGACATTCTCTCCAATGGTTGATGTGGCACGTGACCCACGCTGGGGCCGTGTGGCTGAAGGTTATGGCGAAGACCCATACACAGGCGCTCAGTTTGGCGCATCTGCTGTAAGAGGCTACCAGGGGCAAAATTTATCGGCACCAAATAACATAGCAGCATGTTTAAAACATTACGTAGCCTACGGCTTGGTTGAAGGTGGTAGAGATTATTCATTTACCGATGTTTCGCAGCAGCTTTTGCAGGATACTTACCTGGTTTCATTTAAAGCAGGTGTTAAGGCAGGAGCGTCAACCGTAATGAGTTCATTTAATGATATAAGCGGAACGCCTGCAACCATAAATAAATACTTATTAACTGATATATTAAAAACACAATGGGGTTTTAAAGGCTTCGTAGTGGCTGATTGGCAGGCCATTGCACAGTTAATGAATCAGGGTGTAGCAAAAGATCCCGAGCAGGCTGGCGAAAGGGCCTTAAATGCAGGATTGGATATGGATATGCTGAGCGACATCTATCGCAAATACATACCAGACCTGCTGAAACAGAAGAAGATCAGCATGGCAACTGTTGACGAGGCTGTAAAACGTGTATTAACCCTGAAATTTAAATTAGGCTTGTTTGATAATCCCTACACACCCGTAGTAGACGAAAGCCAGCGGTACCTGCAACCTGAAGCTAAAAGAGTGGCTAATCAAATGGCTGCTGAATCGATGGTTTTATTAAAAAATAAGGATAACATATTACCTATTTTGTCATCCATAAAATCGGTAGCGATAATTGGCCCAATGGTTAAGGATTCAGCAGACTTGATGGGATCATGGACCGGGCGTGCAAATGCTAAAGATGTTGAATCAATCAACTCTGCACTACAAAACGAATTTGCAGGCAAACTACAACTTAACTACGCCCATGGCTGTAACTTTGACGGCAAAGATGATACTGGTTTTGATGAGGCTATAAATGCAGCCAAAAATTCAGATGAAGTGATCTTGTTTTTAGGCGAGAAAAATAGCTGGAGCGGCGAAAATACTTCACGTTCAACCATCGCGCTGCCTGAAATTCAGGAACGCCTGGTGGCTGCTATAAAAAAGACAGGCAAGCCCTTAGTTATTGTATTAAACAACGGTCGCCCTTTAGCACTAAGAAATATTGAACCTGATGCTGATGCTATTTTAGAGGCCTGGCAACCCGGCACTATTGGCGCGACAGCCATTACCGGTATCCTTTCGGGCAGGATAAACCCTTCGGGTAAACTGGATATTACCTTCCCGCTTACCACTGGGCAAATCCCGGTTTATTATGATATGCACCCACGCGCAAGACTATACCAACAAGGCAATTATCAGGATATTCCGACCGAACCATTATACTGGTTTGGACATGGCCTTAGTTATACAACTTATAATTACAGCGATGTAAAGTTATCATCCACAAAAATCAAAAAAAACGAACACCTGGTAGCTAAAGTAGAAGTTAACAATACAGGCAAAATGGATGGCAAAGAAGCCGTGCTATGGTATATATCTCATCCGGAAGCGACTATATCACGCCCAAGAAAAGAACTCAAATTTTTTGAAAAGAAACTGATTAAACAAGGCGAAAAGGTAGTGTATACTTTTGACCTGGACCCGGAAAGGGATTTGAGTTATCCTGATGCAAACGGGAAACAGATATTGGAGAGTGGCGACTATTATTTAATAGTCGGCTCACAAAAAGTAAAGTTTGAAGTAACAGATTAGGTAAAATCTGTTATAAGTATTGAGCCTTTAATCGAAAGATTAGAGGCTTTTTGTTACATCCTTAAACGAAGGGAAACAGACCTGCCTAAAGCCTGTATCAGCTCTGAGTCCAATTCCTGAACACCATCTTTCTGCTTCCAAACCAGTTTTATATCTCTTACAATACCAATTTTTTCACCGTTGAGCAATAGCTCAATTTCGGTGGTATTATGATTTATCTGTTTACTATCAATTATTTGGTAAACGTAATCATTGTCTTTAAAAGTTATTCTTAACGGTAATCCCATTCGCGTAATCCTCCGCCGTAAAGATATAAGTTCAAAGCTTATGGCGGTAGGGTATTGAAAATATATATTAATCATTTCGACTAACCGCCCTAAAATATTTCAACATAGTAAATATTTAATCTATACTATATTTTCAATTGCTTGTTGATTTTTATCATTTTGACAATTAATAATATTATGATACCTAATTTGACATCAACAACCTAAAGCAATCATTAGCTAACAGCTATTACCAATTAACCATAACCTAAAAATTACCATTATGAAAATCAACAAAAAATTGAATCAGATTAAATTTTCTGTATTATTATTTATGTTAATTGCTTTTGTAATTAATTTTAATTCGGCAAGCGCTTACGTAAACTCAAGTAAGTCTAAGCTTGATTATGCAAAGTTCCCCACAACAATTCCGGCATCATTAGTGGGTAACACGCAAACTAATATTCCTTATGCACCTTATATTGTAAATACAACCACCTATACTTTTAACTGTTCGTCTGATCATTCGGGCTACACCTATTTTAATGTATCCGTTAACGGCGTAAGCATTTCAGGAACAGAAGCCATCACAACGGGGTCGCCAGTTGCGGTGTATGATACCAATCCTGTTTCTAATAGCTCAACCGTAGTTGTCCAGATAACGGGAGGATACATGCCAACATCCTCAGTGCTGGAAGGACCATTCCCGGTTATTTGGGGCACCATCAGCGGCAGTACCATCACCTTTACTGATGTACCGTTAAACAACGGATACGTTGAGTGTGGCTTGCTTCTAAACTAAATAGTACTAAAAGGGATGATTTGGCGGCGAGTTTACGATTCTTGCGGTATTGTCTTTAATTAAATAATCAATAAACTTAAGTAATAAAATGCCTTTAATTGAAAGATTAGAGGCATTTTATTGAAGGTATTATCGATTGGATTAATTAAAATGCCTCATTCAAATTGAGGAAAAATCCTCTGTTGCCAAATCTGCCGAAAGCATAATCAAGAGCCAGGTTGGTGCGGGTAGCTTTGTTAAACAACACCCTTAAACCAGCGCCATAACCAGGTTGAAATACCTGGAAAATTTTTGTGCCTTGCTCATCGTTACCGGTTTGCGCGCTAACAAAGGTAACACCGCTAATAAATTTGTTCGCTAAAATAGGGAAGCGATACTCTAATTCGGTATCATTAAACTGTGTGCCTTTAAAGTATTGGGTAGTATATCCTCTTCCGCTTCTAAAAGTTATATCCCTTGCGGTGCCGGGTAATTCCAGGTAAGGAATATTACCGCTGATGAGATATGAACCCCAGTTCCAAAAAGCCAGCACTTCTTCAGGGTTGCTATCAGAAAGACTAAAGTATTTCCTGAAATCAGAGTTTAATTGCACCTCATTTTTGGTACTACCTATCCAGGTTTGGTTAATGCGCAAGCCCAAATCGGCATAAATACCTTTGTAGGCACGATTGGGATTATCACGAGAGATGTATTCTGCATCAAACAAAAATCCGTTTGATGAATAATGATCTTGCGGAAACCCATGCTGATTATTATATACACTGGATGGCGTAGCATTATTTACGGTATCCTTATTGGTGATATTACGCCTTATAGCAAAATCAAGCCCTGCGCCTAAAAATAAATCTTTTGCCACATTCTTGTATACCTTTTCTCTAATATCATAATACATGGAGTGTATAGAATAAGCTTTGCGTTCGGGATCTGCAAGTATATTATCTGCTGCATTACCTCCTGTAATATCGCGGCCTATCCCTAAGCCGTAATCAGGTATTACCGTTTTTGCGATGACAAGGTTACCCTGAAAATTCCATTTATTGCCGGGGGTAAATATGTTGTGATTTACGTAGAAATAAATGATGCCTTTACTGGTAATTGAAGCCGATGTAGCAGCAACCGACAAATAGGTATTAGGGTCGCCACCTAACCTGCGGCCTGCTACGGCTTTAATGCCAAGCTGTTCGCCAATGGTAGGATTGGCCGCGACATTAGGCACAACTATAATACCCGAACTTCTTTTAAGGGTATCAGCTTTTTTATGCGGATGAATGATATTCCGGGTAAGGTCGCCAAAGTCATACTGCTTATTGATGTTGTTGGCTATTTGCTGTTTTTTGATGCCCTTAGCATGAGCCGAGTCGGCTTTGATTGAATCTCTTGTTTCCTGAACCTGGCCATAAGCCAAGCCTTGTGTACTGACAAACAGCACAAAAAAAACAAATTTCAATAAAGGAAATTTTTTATAAGACAGGCTGTGCTGTACTGCTTTGGTATAAATGTTCAAATTAAAATGATATTAGGTGTAATAAATCATTTGTTAAACTCACAGAGCAGCCAAATGTTTGCCTGCTAAAATATATATACCAGTGGCTTTCTGAAAGTGACAAAAGTAAGATTCTAGCAGAGATCTAAATTACAACAAGATTGGCGGCGAAGACCTCTGAATACCGGGCGATTGTATGGCATATTTTTTAACCTGCAAAAACAATTGCTTGGGATGGAATGGTTTGGCGATACAATCCTCAAAACCAGCCTCAATTAGCCTGGCCAGCATCTGCCCATCTATTAATGAAGCCGTAAATGCCACTACCGGGATGTAAGGGAGTAGTTTCTTTATCTCTGTTATAACCTCATACCCGTTCATAATAGGCATTTCAAGGTCGAGCAGTATAATGTTAAAGTCTTTGTTTGTGTCGAGTATCTCTAAAGCCTCTTTGCCATTATAAGCAGGTGTACATGTCGCTTTATAGCCTGTGAGCATTTTACGTACAATGCTCATGTTAATCTGGTTATCTTCAATAATCAATATATTTAAACCAGATAAGCCTTCGCTTTCATTGTAAATACGTTCAACCTTATGCGTACGTTTTTCAACCTTGTTAAAGGTTAGCGAGAATGCGAAAGTAGTCCCTCTGCCCTTTTCGCTGGTTAATACCAGCGTACTATCCATTAGGTTTAATAGCCTTAAACAAATATTTAACCCCAAGCCAGTACCGGTATGCTTACGGGTGCTTTCGCTATATACCTGTTCAAATCCGGTAAATATCCGGACCTGATCTTCCTTGTCAATGCCGATACCGCTATCTTCTACAATAAAATTGGCTTTAACTAAAGTTGAGGTAACATTTTCGCAGGTAACATTTAAGCGGATATAACCTTCCTCGGTAAACTTTAACGCATTTGAAAGCAGGTTATTAATAACCTGGATGATTCTTACATCATCAGCCAAAACAAGTATATCAAGCTGCGGGTCGAGCTCAACCTTTAATTGTAAATTTTTCTTTTCGATATTGTTATAAAAAGGCAGCGTAGAGTTTGCTAATAACTCTTTTAAATTTACTTCGACTAAATGGATATTTAATTTACCCGCTTCTATCTTATTAAAGTCAAGTATATCATTAACCAACTGCTGCATGTGGTTTGAGCAGTATTTAAGTATCTGAAAATACTCATTTGTTGTAAATTGTGGCTGCTCATCAGTAAAAATATTCAAAGCACCTATAATACCGTTTAATGGTGTCCTTAACTCATGCCCCATTGTTGAAAGGAACTTTGTACGCTCGGCAATGGCGCGATTTTTTTCTGCAACTAAAGCCTTGATGTATTTTCTTTCATAATAAATATAGGCCAGGGCGAAACATAGTGTTAACAAAATAGCACAACTTGCATTAGTAAACATCATTCGGTGTGCAACATCCGCGGGTATATTTTCGATAGGAGGTATATTATGACCTACATAAAAGTTGACAAAAAATGCCACTATCCCCATTAAAAAGTAAGTACCTAATTCAGTAAAGGATGATTCCTTGTAATTCACTACTATCGGTATAACCACAATTACCGGGAAGAAATAAAAGTACTGCCCTGTTACCGAACCTTCTACAAAAGAACTAATGACAAGCAGGATACATATGGACGTCAGTATTAGTGGCTGAACGTTTTCCATTATGTGATATAATTGCAATAAAAGAATTATCAGCACGCAAAAGCTAAAGCAACCAACCATTAAGGCTGAGACTTTTAACCCCAACGCAAAATAATATACTGATATGCCAAGGCTTAGCACCAGTACAATAAAGCTTAACTGGCTTGTCCTCCGGGCAACACCTTTAAACTTAAACGACTCGTTATTAGTTGGTTCGCTGTTAATCACTATACGCTTTTACGAAAACTCACAAATATAGTTTTCATGATAATAAGGTTAATAGTAGCAATTACTACTACCCCTGTTTTTATATTGCTGCTAAGCTATATTTCAAACAGGTAGGTATATATCGAAACTTTATTCCAAAAAGATTCAAAAGAAGAATATATGATGTGAAAGTAATGAAAATCAATTAAATTACCTCATAAGAGAAAACATTTCCGTTAATCCCTATATCTTATTATAAACTAATTTTAAAATACACGTTGGCTGTTTAAATATACCGGAAGGCACAAAAATGATCATGAAACAGAATTGCAGACCTTGCCAGATCAGCCAGCCGGGAGCGGGGATAAAATGCCCCCAATTAGCGGGTTAAAAATGCGCCAAAAATCATAAAAACAGGTCAATAAAGATCTTTTTTTATGATTTTTTTATCCTATTTCGGTTAAATTAAACCCTTAAAAGAATATTTTAGATATATTTTCACCAAAAAAGCCTACCAAAATGGTATATTTTAATACCAAAAAAGCAGAAACGATAATTAAAATGCGTTTTTTTCAATAATATAGGCTGATTATCCAACCAAGGCAAAAAAATGATTATAAAAATTTTGCGTATTTTATTTATAAGCAAGATACAACATTCTCTTTTACAATCAATTACAAACACAAAAATGACAAATCTAATGATTTTCTAATTTCATTTCTCAAAAATATCATGTACCTTTGCAGCTTCATACAGCAGATGTTCTTATCTGCTTATTGTGATAAGGTTTAGGTTTAGGCCCCCAAACAGCGAGTGTGAGGGGGTCTTATTTTTTTTACAGGATTTACACCTCGGCCAATTCTATCCATACCGGTGCATGGTCACTGGTTTTTTCCCATCCTCTTACTTTCTTATCTACACCACCTGCCATCAATCGCTTGTCCAATTGCGAGCTCAGTAAAAAATGGTCTATTCGTAAACCCGCATCACGACCATAAGCATTGCGGAAATAATCATAAAACGTATATATTTTCTGATCGGGGTAAAGCTTCCGGATAGCATCCGTCCATCCCTGCCCAACTAAGGAGTGGAATGCCTCACGTGTTTCCGGGCGGAATAGTGCATCCTCAACCCAACGCTCCGGTTTGTAAACATCCAGATCTGTTGGTATTACATTATAATCCCCGGTAATTACAACGGGCTTTCCTGATGCGAGCAGATCACTAGCATGCAGTTTCAATCGTTCAAGCCAACGCAGTTTATAATCAAACTTTGGGCCCGGTGCGGGATTGCCATTTGGCAGATACAGGCAGGCAACAGTAATACCATTAACCACCGCCTCAATATAGCGGCTATGCTCATCCTCCGGATCACCGGGAAGAACATGCCTTACTTCCTCAATCTCTGCATTTCGGGCCAATATAGCCACGCCGTTCCAGCTTTTTTGTCCGTGCCAGATAGCATTATAGCCAGCATCCTTAATAGCCTGTTCAGGGAATTTTTCCTGCGGTGCTTTAAGTTCTTGCAGGCAGGCAATATCGGGCTGCGTTTCTTCCAACCAGCGCAGCAATACCGCCAGCCGGGCATTAATGCTATTTACATTGTAGGTAGCTATTTTCATATGTATTAAATGCTTTTATGGATAAATTGTTGTTACAATATATGTTATTCGCCTTTAAATTTTAGTCCGATAATTTCCCTTACATCATCCAGCATGGCAATCATTTGTCTTGAAATTTCATGGGTGATGATCGGGCTCTCTGTCAGGCCAGTCTTAATCAGTCCACAAAAATGCTCGGTTTCGTAGTTAAGTCCGCCTGCGGTAAATGGCTCATCAAGTTCAACAATATGCCCATCTAAATAATTGATAGTAGCGCGGGCAGGGTTCCACCAGTTTTTGTGTATGGTGATATGGCCTAATGTGCCGCAAATCAGCGCGTCACCTTTACCATGTAAGTCAAACCCGCAATAAAACTGTCCGTAACCATGTGTATGCTCTGTTTGAAAGATAGAGAACATATCGATCTTGTTATCGCCAAACCGACCCATCGCCTGCACTTTTTTAGTGTTACCAAGCCACTCAACCGCGAGATAAGCTTCATATATGCCAATGCCCATAGTTGCGCCACCTACCAGGTCATAACTAAAATTAGGATGATTCAGACTAATGTCCGCAACTGATGATCCTGCTCTCACATAGCCTACCTCTCCAATAGGATCGGTAAGTAAATAGTCTTTTAATCGTCTGTATAAAGGAAAGAATGGTGGTTTCATGCCCTCCATAAATAATAGTTTTTTTGCTTTGGCTACTTTAAGTATAGTTTCCAAAATATGCAGGTTGATAGCAGCAGGCTTTTCACATAACACATGCTTACCTGCATTTAAGGCAGCAATACTGTATTCGGCATGGCTATCGGGTAAGGTGGCTATATAAACTGCATCAATATCGCTAGCAAGTAATTCCTCAACACTGTTACAGTCCATGCCACCATATTGCTCAACAAAAGCAGTTACAGTTTCCGGTCGTCTGGACCACGAGGCTATCAGCACACAATCGGGTAATGCGTTTAAACCCTGCATAAACCGGTGCGCAATACGCCCGCAACCTATTATCCCCCAACGGATCATATATTATTTTTTAGGTAGACGAAAAGTAATAAAATACAATGGCCGGTTTATTAAAAACCAGCCATCTAATATCCTAATTGATTTGCATTAATTCAATCCAAAACCAATTAAAACCAAAACGGCCCATAAAGGGCCGCCCGGTAAAAACAATAAAAACTAAAGATTATTCAACAGCGTCACCCTGCTTAATTTCATCAGACGCGTGTACCAATATTTTATCATTTGGTTTTAGGTTACCAAAAACCTCGGTAGAATCATTACCTACCAATCCTTCTTTAATATTCACCAGGCTGGCTTTGCCTGAATTATCCTGAATCACATACTCATGTTCTGTTGAGCGGATGATAGCCGCGTTAGGCACAAGCATAGATTTTGCACCCGAAAGCAATGGTATATTCACCTCGGCATACATACCCGGCTTTAATTGCCCATTTTTGTTTTCTACGTCAATTTCTATGGCTTCCTGCTGCATGCTGCCTAGTGAATTTGCCGAACGACTGATCTTAGCAGTTTCTGTTTGCCCCGGCATAGCATTAAATACAAAGGATACCGGTTGTGAAAGATCAACCTTATCAACATAATCTTCAGGAATAGCTACCGTAAGCCTCATTTTATGAATATCCTGCAAAACTAACATGGGTTGATCGGTTGCCTTTCCAGGTGCTACCAAAGCGCCCGGCGAAACATTACGATCAATGATCATACCATCAAAAGGCGCCGAGATCCTCAAATAAGAGTTCATTGTTCTAACAGATTGTACATTTGATACCTGTGCTTGCACCATAGCCTGATCGGCTTTCATTTTGGATTGGGCATCATCCAGATCCAATGGTGAAACCGACCCAGGTTCTTTAGCGGCTTCTTTCAAACGTTCATATTTTTCCTTACTGGCTTCCGCATTTTCTTTAGCCTGATCGTATTGTGAAGTCGCAGCCGCTAGTTGCGATTCCATTTCAGGCGCTTCCAAAATCATCAATAGCTGGCCTTTTTTTACTATCGAGCCACGGTCGACAAATAGCTGTTTCACAAATCCGTTAACTTTAGGGAATATATTCACCTCATTAAACGGTATTAACTGCCCCGGTAATTGTGCCGAGGTTGACAGCACCTTTTCGGATACTGTTGCATATTGGTATTTACTGGCTTGTTTAGTTGATTGCGCTGTAAGGTCAACCGGTTTTTGGTTACCGCTACAGGCTGCAAGAAACAAGCATATGGTTATTAAACAAATTAGGTATTTCATGATATAGTTGTATTTAAGTTTTCAGTATCGTTAGCGGCCCCAGGCATTAGTGATGGCTCTAGGTAAGTGGTTTTTTCCTGTATCCAGGCAAACATTAATGGTAAAATAAACAAGGCGGCAAGCGTTGAGGCTGCTAAACCACCAATAACCGCGCGGCCTAATGGGGCGGATTGCTCGCCGGCCTCGCCCATGCCTGATGCCATCGGGATCATACCGGCTATCATGGCAAAACTTGTCATGAGTATTGGCCTTAATCTGATGGAGGCACTGGTGACAGCCGCACGGGTGGAATCTTTAAACTCTAACCTGAGGCTTTCTCCATTAGTCACAATTAATATCGCGTTAGCAACAGATACACCTGTTGACATGATCATACCCATATAGGATTGCAGGTTAAGCGTTGAACCTGTAAGCAACAAGGCTGTAATGGAGCCCAAAATTACTGCCGGGATAGTTACTAAAACCGTAAGCGACAATTTGAAAGATTGATAATTAGCCGCCAGCAACAAGAAGATAACCAGAATCGCGAAGCCCAAGCCATTTTGCAAACTGGTTAATGTATCTGTTAACAAATTCGACATACCCTCAATGGTTGCCACTAATCCTTTTGGCGGTGTACCTAATGATTTTACAGCCTTTTGTACCGCGGCTGTTGCTGTGCCCAAATCCATTTTGCTGATGTTGGCACTTATGGTTATAAATCGGCGGGGGCCAGTGCGGTCATACTCGGCTGGGGTATAGCTTTGTTTAAAGGTAGCCACATCCGCAAGGGTTGGGCTGCTTTGGCCTTTTACCAACGGGATCTCCTTTAACGCGCTCATCGAGTTCATCACATATTCCGGTATCTCGGCCTGTACCTGGTAGGTGTAGGAATTGTTTTCATCCAGCCACAAGTTCTTCGTTGTGAAACGGCTTGATGAGGTACTCGCGGTAACAGATCTCGCGACATCGCTCACGTTTAGCCCCAACTGTGAAACTTTCAAACGATCCAGTGTGATGCCAATTACCGGGTAATCCAAAGGCTGATTGATCTGCACATCGCGCAAGTATGGAATCTGCTTCAGCTTGGCTAATACCTTATCGCCGTAGGTCTTTATTTGTTGCAGATCCTTACCTGCCACCTGAACCTCAATTGGTGTATTCGCACCCTGACTCATGATCTTTTCCGTCATGTCAATAGGTTCAAAGCTGATGGTCATTTCAGGAATTTCGGCCGCGATATTTTTGCGCAGCGCATCCTTTAGGTCATCCATATTAACATGGTAATTCTCATCCAGATTCACCTGTAACACGGCTTCATGTGTACCCGTGTTAAACACATACAGGTTACTACTACCAAAACTACTTGGCACCAAACCAATATAACCAGAAGTAATTTCTACATGATGATTTACCGTTTTATCGATGATTTGCAACACCTGTTTAAACTTATCCTCGGTAACCTCAAGCCGGGTACCCTGCGGTTCATCAATCCTCATCTGAAACTGCCCGTTATTGAGCTTTGGCATCATATCCTTACCAATAACCACAAATCCAACACCTGCTAAGCCAACAACTACTACCAGATATATAAAAATGATTAACTTTTTATTGGGCATTAATTTGTCCAATATCAATATAAAGCGCAGTTTCACACGTTCAAAAAAGTCGTTCTTTTCAGGCTCAGTTTCTTCTTCTTGCAGATGCTCATTTATCTGCTTCTCTTCCAATACATCAAAATCTTCTCCTGCATGCGCATGTGGCTTGCCGTGATGATACTGGTAACGCTCAGCTTTTATCATCCAGTTACTTAAAATTGGCACCAGTGTTTGCGCCAGGATGTATGATACGATCATGGTTAAACCAATCGACATCGAAAGCGGTAAAAACATCGCTTTAGGTACGCCATTCATCATAAACGATGGAGCGAATACTGCCAGGATACATAACAAGATTAGCAATAGTGGGAACGAGATCTCTTCGCAGGCATCATAAATGGCTAGCCGCTTGGGCTTGCCCATCTCCAAATGCTGGTGGATATTCTCGATAGTTACCGTAGCCTGATCAACGAGGATACCAATAGCCAGCGCCAACCCACTCAAGGTCATAATGTTGATGGTTTGCCCAAACAAACTCAGCAATAAAACACCAATTAATATAGATACCGGGATGGTGATCACCACAATTAAGCTGCTTCGCCAATCGCGCAGAAATAATAATACCATTAAACCGGTAAGCAAAGCGCCTAAACCACCCTCTGTCATCAAACTTTTCACCGCGTTTATTACGGCAACAGATTGATCAAACTCGTATGAGATTTTCACATCATTGGGTAATAAATTCTGCATCTCGGGCAGCTTGCTTTTTAAATCCTTTACCACCGACCAAGTTGAGGCTGATGCTGTTTTTACCACTGGGATATAAACCGATCGTTTGCCATTTATAAGCGCGTAATCCACCGTAATATCGGCGGCATCACTAACACGGGCTATATCTTTTATGTAGATAGGCACACCATTTTTGGTTAATACCGGGATGTTACCAAAGTTTGCTGAATTTTTAATTTGCGAATTCATCGTAGTTAAAAACATGGTATTATCTATCCTGATATTACCTGACGGCGACATCACGTTGTATTTTGCCAGGGCATCAACAACCTGATCGGGTGTCAGATCAAAGCTCCGTAGCTTGTCAGGATCGATGCTAAGGATGATCGACCTCGCATTTGAACCGAACGGTGGCGGAGCCGATAATCCGGGGATAGTAGCAAACATTGGCCTGATGCGGGTTGCCGCCAAATCATAAATATCTTTCAGGCTTTCTGTTTTGCTATCCAGCACCAGTTCGCCAACAGGTAATGATGAGGCATCATAACGAATGACCTGCGGAGGCAACGCGCCCGGCGGGAAAAAACTCTGTGCCCTGTTTACCTGCAATGCCACCTCGGCAGAAGCTTCGGCCATGTTGGTGCTTTCGTAAAAGGATATTTTAACAATTGTTAAGCCTTGTATGCTTTTACTGCTGATGTTTTTTACACCATCAACATATAAAAATTGGTTTTGCAAACCGGTGGCAAAAAAACCTTCCATTTGCTGCGGCGACATACCGCCGTAAGATTCGATAACATATATTGTAGGAAGATTAAGCTTCGGAAATATATCTATCGGTATATTGATTGCACTGAGCACTGCAAAAATCAAAAGGCTCATGGTTATCACCACTACGGTGATAGGCCTTTTCAGTGCGGATGTGACCATTGACATAATTAATTATTTTAATAAGTTTAAAACTGTATTTACCTGGTTCTCGGTAATCGCTTTCTGGAAAAGCGCACTCGAGTAATCGTATTTGGCCTGCATATAATCTGTTTCGGCACGATAAAGGATGTTTAAGGAAGCATCCAACGTAATAATATCCGATAAACCATTTTTATATAATGACAGGTTCTGCCTGTAACCATCGTTTGCCGCTTTAAGCTGTTTTGGAATTTCCTTTAGCCTGTTTATAGCCGTCTCCATTTCCACATCTGCCTGGCTGGCGCTTATATCAAGCAATTGCTGTTGCTCCTGTAATTTCTTCAACGAATAATCAGTACTCGCCTTTTGTGTGCGGAGCTTTAGTTGCTTTCTGCGCAAATCAAATAGATTATAGGAGATACCTATCCCCACCAAATAATTGGCGCGTTGAAAACCATATCCTGTTGAAAGGCTGTTATACTGCCCCGCGCCATCAATACTTGAGCCACGGTCCCAGGCTGCCGCCTCCAGCGATATTTTAGGATTATATTGTTTTTTTACGAGATCTTCCCGTTGTAAACTATTCTGATAAACAGAACGGTAATAATTTATCAATGGGTGATTTGTGGTATCCGCCGGAAATAAATAAGCAGTCGGCTGATCGATCAGGGTCATTTCAACCGTAGTATCAGGCACTATTGACTGATAGGGAAACCCGCTAACCGCCGACAGCTGCAATTGTACCTGTTTAAGTCGGTTACCAACTTCGATATAATTTAACCTTGCTTTTGATAATTCTGCTTCGGCTATACTGGTATCAACCCCAGCCCGTACTCCACTTTTTGCCAGCGACATAATGGAGTTTAAAATTTGCTGTGTGCGGGTAATATTGCGGTATTGAATACCCAACAGATCCTGCAAACGCAGTAATTGCAGATAATTACTGATGGTATATGCCCGCAAATCGTACTTTGATTGGGCATATTGGTTTTGTTGAACAGTAATATCTGAGTTGGCAACCTTGTTTTCGGCGTGGTATTTACCAAAGTTATAAACCTCCCAATTAAGGGCCGCTATACCCAGGTTGTCTGACACCGCGCTGGTTACACTGGTTGTATGGATACCACCTGAACTTGATGGAATAATCCCGAACCCGAAATATGGGCCGGTAGTATTGTTACTGGTACCAATATCGGCTTGATAATTTAAATTCAGATCAGGCAGCCAGTTATTTCTTACCTCTGCAGCCTGATCCTGTTTAATTTTGATGATGGATGAATCGGTAAGCAATTGCGGCGCTTTCTGATCAACGTTATTTAATAATTGCTTAAGTGTAATGGCAGATTGTTGCGCATTTGCTGTTATTGCAAACCCTAACAATAAAACAGCACTAAAGCATCGTTTTAAAATATACATGATGATTTTATAAGTTCATTTACAATTAGTTACCTCATATTAAGATAACTCGTTTGAAAGAAAAAAGTTCAATAAATTAACTGCACTCAATTAGTGAATTAACATTAATGATGATTGGTTGAGCCCGCTGTGAAAACAACTATGGCATAAATGAACTTCGATCAGATCCGGAAGGTGCAAAGCGTTAAATACGCGTACTGGTGGCTAAAAAAAGAATAGGAATCAGTAAAAACTAATTTCCGTTTTCTTCTTAAGGCTTCAAAAAAGGATATTAAAAAAAGGAAGGATATGCATAATGGAAAGGATGCGGTATAAAAGCTTATCGTTTTATCATTGATAATAACCTTATCCATGCGCCTAAGTATCAAACTGGTTGATGCCGGTGCAATTTCCTTACGTTTAAAAATAGAATTGTGTGATTGGTTGATGGAGAAATTTTGGCTGCTATAAGATGGAAGCAGCATAATGTGCGTTACAGTTATAAAAAAATAAACAAACAGGACTAATATTATATTCCAATTTATTTTTTTTATACTGTTGGGATTCATCACAATAAATAATATATGTTATTTATAATAATACATAACGCAATAACCGTGCAAATGTGCTAACAAATCAGCGGCTTAACCAAATGTAACACAAAAGTTGCATTTTATTGCACAAAAAAACTCCCGGCAATAATACCGGGAGTTTTAAAAACAGCTTTATTAACTATTACTATTTGTGCGTTAAATCTGTCATTCTTTTATCGTTTCCTTTTACAACAAACTCAATGCGCCTGTTTAACTGTCTTCCATCAGGATTGTCTTGCCCGTTAGGTAAAGAGTTTGGTGCAATTGGCCTGCTTCTGCCGTAACCTACCGCTGAAATTCTTGTCGCGGTGATTCCTTTGCTTATCATGTAATCAACACATGATTGTGCCCTGTCTTGTGATAATTTCAAGTTATAAGCATCGCTACCTACCGAATCTGTATGCGCGCTTAATTCAACTACAATTTTCGGGTTATCTACCATTGTTTTAACCAAACCATCAAGCACAGTGATTGATTCAGGCCTTAATGTTGCATAACCATAATCATATAATATGTTATTAATTACTATCGGTTTGTTAACCGCATAAGCTTGTAAGCGTATAGCAGGGCTAACAAATGCACCATTTGTTATTTTGCCGCTTTTTGCTAATGCTTGTGATGAAGTTCCATCACCTGATCCGCTATTGGATGATGCTCCACTTGCTGATGCATTACCAGAATCACCATTTGATGAAGAAACATTTGATCCTGAGCTTGCAGCGCCTGCCGATGATGAACCACCAGCAAATGATCTGGTTGCTGAACCGTCGCCGGTTGTGTTTCCTGATGCTGCTGAACCTGTTGCCGGGCCACCTGCTAATAATCCTGAAGTACCTGCTGCACCTGCAGCCGCTTTTTGTTTAGCTAACTCACGCTCATGCTGCAAATGCTCTTTATAATATATTGAATGCTTGTAACGACGTGAGTGTATGTATCTCATATATCTGGCTGATAAATGATTCCCATTTGATCCAATACCACTTGTTGCGCCATTTGTTGCAGCCAATGCACTTGTTGCTAATGCACCATTTGTTGCTGCATTATTTGATGAGCCTTGGTTAGCTGAGCCATTTGCACCGTTTCCGTTAGCAGTACTACCTGTGATTAAACCACCATTCGCTGAAGCACCTTTAGCTGATCCTAAACCATTTCCGTTAGATGCGCTGCCTGTGGTTAAACCACCATTCGCAGTAGCACCTTTAGCTGATTCTAAACCATTTGATGAACCATAGGTTGCAGATGATGAGTTACCGTTTGATGAATTATCAGCAAATGCTTTTCCGTCTGAAGCAGCTTCGCCTGTTAAGTTTTGTGTAAAGAAACCATTCTTTTCAACTTTTATACCAAACGGACGGCTATCAAGCACATTAAACTCATAACTACCGGTTGTACTTGTTAGTGTTTGTTTTACAACTTGCTGACTTGCTGAGTCGACATAGCTTACAGTAGCGCCAACTACACCTTTATGCGTGTCGTTGTCAATTATAGTACCTTTAAATAAGTAAGGTTTAAACAAATCAGCTGTGCTTTGAGCCGGAGTTGGAGGTGGCACCGGGGCTTCAATTTTTGGAGCATATATTTGGTTATAATCGTTAAATGCCGCTATAATGCCATTGGTTTCTGCATGCGAAGTGAATATGGTTCTGTTGCAAATTTCTGACATCCTTGTAAATATTGAACCATCAACATCTGGTTGATTACCGTAAGCGCCGGTTGAATATTTTTGTAATATTTGAGGAGTATCTTTAAAATATTTGGCTAAACCATAGGTATAGGCATTAACAAAATGCTTGGCATTATTCTTTTTAAAGATGATCCTGTATTTTATCATCGCGTTGTCGTTTCCAACAGGTTCTGTTTGGTCACCGTGGGGATCAGCAAAAAAATAATCAAAAAATTCAGGAGGAGATGAGTAAAACATATAGGCTACAAAGCGGCCATTTGCTACCCTTTCCAGCATCCATGAGTTTGAATAAAGATTTCTTAATTTAATAAACGCCTGATCAAAGTACGCAACCTTAACAAACTGGCGTGTACCTGCCTGGTAAAATTTCATATCAGCTGCATAAAGCTTTTTTGGCTTCGCATTTGGATTTGCTGCAACGGCTGCAGAATCTTTAAACCAAATATACCGCTGATTTTTCCAGGGTGCATTTTTATATAGCTTTATCTGGCCGCCAATACGTTTGCCATTTTTAAGAATAACGAAACCTGGCTGATAACTATCTGCTTTACAAATAGTTAAAGAAATCGTTAATAATAAAATCGCTAATAAGTAAATTTTTTTCATGTTAATGTTTTGGTTGATCACAATTGTCTACCCGATTTATCTACCAGGTATTAATTAGTCCATTTTTTACGTGTATCACAACCCAAAAGTTTCCCACGATAATTATTTAACTTGAATAATATTTTTTTACATCCTTGAAAACCTTCAGAATCCATCTCCCATATACAACCTTTTCCGCCATTTTTATGCTTGATTTATAGCCGAAACCTAAAATCAGGCACGAGTTGATCGTTGATAATAAAAGACAAAAAAATGTTGAAAATATTATTCAAATCCATTTGGCATTTGCAGGTAATTTGATTATTCCTTGAAATAAACGCCAATATTTACCGTAAAAAAGCCCGCCTTTTGGATAAAAGCGGCTAAAAGAAGATGTTGTAAACTAAAGCCTATGATTAAAAAACTATAGGCATAAATTTCTGCAGTTATCTTATTAATGTTTTATCTGAGGGTTTTTACCGGCTGCAGTTGCATAATCCATTGCCTGCTGAAAAGTAGCCACCCATATCTCTTTCCGATGTTTTTTAAGGTAGTTTATTAGCTCCTGATGTGCTTTAACAGAGGTGGTGATATAATCGCCACCAATGCCATGAAACATAATAACGCCCATCCCTCCGGTTTTCTCGGCCAGCTTTACAAAAGCTATCAGTTTATCGCCCGGGGTATTATCATCCAAACCATAAGACGGTACTTGCAACGGATCAAGATTTTTAAAATCAGTTACCACAGCATCTACATCACCACCAACACGGGCATATTTAACAAGGCTGTATTTTCTAAGTGTATCTACATAATCCTTACCACTGCCAACTGTGGTTTCGGTACATGGATACGCATAGGTACGGGTATTTTTACCATCAACAGCGAATAAAAAATGATTCATCACATCTATTTCCTTAATTATGCCATATGGGGTATAATCATCAGAATGTGTAGGGTTATCATCAGTGCTTAAGCAAGGGTGATATATGGTATGGTTGCCTAATTCAAAGCCTTTTTTACTCAGCGCACGCCACCTTGGGATAGTTTGGCTGTTAATATCACCCGTTAAAAAAAACGTAGCCGGTAAATGAGCCGCCTCTAATTGAGGAACCGCATTATTCAGTTGTGATTCAAGTGCATCATCATAAGTTAATACGATAACTGCTTTTTTATGATGTGGCCAGGTAATTTTTTGCTGTGCTTTTGCATGTAGAATTGAAATAAACAAAAAAAGAAGGACAAGTTTTTTCATCGGGGTATATTTTGCCTTGAAGAAATTCAATTTGCTAAAATAATACTAGTAAGCTTATTAACACATTATTACAATAATTTATATCGTTTCTTAGTTATAGAGATTCAACTACGCCTAATGACAATTCCCGACAAAAAGCAACTTAAATTGCTGGCTATATTTTATAAAAGCACACTACTTTTTAGCATAGCCTGCGGGGTAATGTTAGGCGCACTTAACTTTCAGATTTTTTTTGTGGCATTTGGATTTAGCTTTTTATCTGCCGGTACGGTAATTAGCCTGCTGTACAAAGAAATGTCAAAACAGCACGAATATTATTTTTACTACAACAAAGGCATATCTAAACAAACTTTGATTTTTACTTGCATACTTACCAATTTGGTTATTGGGATATTGCTCATCATAATTGGCAGCTATGCAAAGCATTCTTGAGATCGACAGTGTAATGCAATCGTTTGATGGACGCAACATACTATCAGACATCTACCTAAAATGCGAAACGGGTGATATTTTAGGCATACTGGGCCGTAATGGCAGCGGCAAATCAACACTGTTAAAAATATTGTTCGGCGCCATGAAAGGGGATCATAAATTCATCAGAATTGATGGAGAAGTTTATGATAAACCTTTTAAAACAACTGGCTTGGTTTGTTACCTGCCACAACACAGCTTTTTACTAGGGCATTTAGCTGTTGCTACTACGGTAGCCTTTTATTTAGATGGTATTGGGGTTGATGCTTTTTTGGATGATGAACTTCTTGGCAAGCTTCGGGATAATAAAATAAATTCCCTATCTGGTGGTGAATCGCGTTATCTTGAAATTAAGTTATTACTCAATATGCCATCAAAGTTTGTTTTGCTTGATGAACCTTTTAACGGTGTTGCACCGGTAATGATAGATCAGCTTAAAACCATGATCACCCAACATTCGGCAACCAAGGGCATCATTCTAACCGACCACGACTATAATAATGTGCTGGATGTTGCCAACAGGTATTGCCTGGTTTACGATGGCGGCATTAAGCATATTGAAACCAAGAATGATTTAGTTAGATGGCAATATTTAACAGTAAACAGCCTGGATTAACCCTTTACGCTATTTGATTGCGAACCCGCAATTAGCAATGCAACTCCTGAAAATATTAATACAACAAACAGGCTTGTCCACTCTGTTTCGGTATGTGGGCTGGCCACAACCCGTGGAATATGCAGTATGCAAAACCATATAAAAAACATGAGCGCCAATAACGACGTTGATAGCCTCACCAACACCCGGAAAAACAGGCTGATGGAAGCCGCAAAGAAAGCAACCATAACCACATAAGCCCAAAACAACCTGAATGGTAGCCATGCCGGGATAAGTGTTACTATAAAATCGAGATATTTTAGATGCAGTACTGCAAATACAAATATACATACCGCGAAAATATAACTACCAATAAGTACTAACCTGCTACTATTTTTTTTAATGCTTGTATTACCCATTAATATTAACGAGCCTGCAAATATGCCTGCGACTTCAAATGTTGGTGTCCACTCACTGGGTGAGTTGTAGGTAATGATAAGTTTAGGCAGATGTACTATCAACAATAATATGCACCATACAATCGCGGCTACACATGCACCGGAATATTGATACTTTTTAAAGAAGATCAATAAACCGATAATAACAAGTACTGCCCCGTTTATGTAGGCCAGGCTACTTGCTGCAGGGAATTTCGGGTCTACAAATAACAGCCCCGAAGGAAAGTGCCCGGTAACTAAATGGATGATTCCGATAGCCAGAATAGCTACAGCAAAAAATAGCTTTCCAACAGCCAGGTAAGTATTATTGTTCATGATAAAGTTTTATAATCAGCGGTTTATAAATCTAATATATGAAATATTTAAATTATCAATCAACCTTTTAATGTTAATTCCGCAACTTCCTCGCCCACCAAACTACCCATTGCTACGCCCATACCATTGCACCTTACCGCGCAAGAAACACTTGGCAGTTAACAGTTAAATATTTTTTATACATTTAAGGTCTTAACCTTAAATCATGAAATCTTTTAAACTTTCTCTCTCTTTATTGATACTACTCTTTTCAGTTACTTATCTAACCGCTTGCACATCTACCCAAACTTATACGCCTGAGTTAAATGCCAATCAAAAAGTGATTGCGGATAGTATAAATAGTAGATATGGGTTTGAAAATATTGAGATAACGGGCAAAAAGATGAGTGGAAGTGGTGGCAATCACACAAATGTGACCGTGAAATTTATTAATGGAAAAAATATTCCAACAGATGAAGCTACACAAACCACTATTGCTAAAGAATTAGCTCAGCTAATTAAAAAAGCATTAAAGAACCCCAATGAGTTTGAAAGCTATACAATATTATTTGTTACCAAAACAGTTGACGGCGCTTATGCAAGTGAGAAATATACCGGCCACGAATTTAAGTCGAGTGAGATTAATTGATAATAAGTTCTAAATATTTTTCAACGTGAGTTCCGCAACTTCCTCGCCTACCAAACTACCCATTGCTACCCCCATACCATTGCACCTTACCGCGCAAAATACATTTGGTTCTACTTGTTTAACTATGGGGGTAATATCCTCGCCAAAACCCATAATACCGCTCCACCAGTAATCAATCCCGGCATTTTGGCCGGGTAAAATCACTTCGTTCAAGTAAGTGGTTAATTGCTGCTTTACTTTTTCGGTATGGCCAAACTCCCAGGTAGCCTCAGCCTCAAAATCAAGGTTACGGCCACCGCCGAAGAGTATGCGGTTATTAATGTTCCTGAAATAATAATAGCCCTGATTAAAGTGATAAGTGCCCTTAAGCTTTAATCCATCAATTGGTTTGGTTACCAATACTTGCCCCCGACCGGGGATCACTTTCAGCTCCGGGAACAACTGATTGGCAAATGCATTTGTAGCTAAAATTACTTTAGCTGCCTTAAAATTGCCCTGGGAAGTTATTAGTTGAATCCCATTATCGTGCTGTTTTATATTTATTACAGCGCAAGAATTCAGAACCAAAACACCGGCATCGTAAACTTTAGTCAGCAAAGCCCGCATCATTTTACCGGTGTCTATCTGACCTTCAAAAGGGTTATAAATCATCCGGCTAACTTTATCAAAACCAAAATCAGCAATTTTGTTATTAGCGACCGAGTAAATACTATCTGTGCCGATGGCTTGCTTTAGTAAATTATTCAGATAAGTTATTTTTTCGATTTGCTTATCAGCATGGGCGATTTCATCAGCCATAAATAGCTCGTACCCGCCATGCTGCTGATAATCGATGTTGCTATCGCCAAGATTTTGCCTTAAGCGCTGCAAACCGCGCCATTTGTAATTTACCAGGTGGGCAACCTCCTCCTCGGATGAATGTTGTAGTGATTCCAATTGTTCAGATACCGTACCGAAGCAAGCAAAGCCCGCATTTTTAGTACTCGCTCCCGATGGCAGAAAGCCGCGTTCCAATACCAATACTTTTAACGTGGGTCCATTTTTCTTTAAATGCAGCGCTGCGCTTAAGCCAACCAAACCGCTACCGATGATAATCACATCAGCATTATCAATAAATGAGCTGCGCTCCCAGTATGAAAATTGTGGTTCCAAACTCAAATGTAAATAATAGGATTTTAAAAGTCGCTCGATTTTCTAATGCAATTCTAATCTAAACCTTCGAACTAAAATCCTGTCACATTGTAGTTACATAAAAACAAAATAATCACAATGAAAAACTTCGCAAAAGCATGTTTACTTATGATGGCCGCCTTTTTTATGGCACCCGGAGCTCATGCACAAATCAGTATTGGAATTTCTATTTCGGCGCATATTGCGCCACCCGCGTTGCCGGTATACGTACAACCTGCCTGCCCAACAGATGGTTATTTATGGGTTCCTGGTTATTGGGCCTATGATAACGACGCCGAAGACTACTATTGGGTACCTGGTGTATGGGTTGCACCGCCAAATCCCGGCCTATTATGGACACCCGCTTATTGGGGATATGATGGTGGCGTTTATGGCTTCCACGCAGGTTATTGGGGCCCACACGTAGGTTTTTACGGTGGTATTAATTATGGTGGTGGTTATGGTGGTGTTGGCTTTGCCGGTGGTGCATGGTCTGGCGGTTCATTCCGCTATAACACAGCAGTTGTTAACGTAAATACTACTGTGGTGCACAATACCTATATTGATCGTACGGTTATTAATAACAACGTTACCGTAAATAATCATACCAGCTTTAACGGCCCGGGTGGTGTAACTGCACAGCCACGCCCTGAAGAAATGGCGGCAATGCATGAACAACACGTAGCGCCAACCAGCCAGCAAATGTCGCATCAGCAAAATGCACATATGGATAAAACCGCCTTTGCATCAGCAAACCATGGTAAACCTACCAATGTAGCTATGAATAAGGTTGGTGGTGCCCATTTTAACCCACAAGGACAAAGAGCGCCACGTGCTAATAATGCAAACGCTAACAGGCCAAATGCAAATGGTCAATCAAACCAACAGCAGCATACGCAGCAAGCTAATGACAATACGCACAACGATGCCCAGGCACAGCCGCAACAACATAATGCAGCACAGCAACAGCAGCATAATGCGCAGCAACAGCATAACGCACAGCAGCAGCCTAAACAACAACATCAGCAGCAAAGGCAGCCGCAACACAAGGCAGCCCCAAGGCCTCACCCTCAAAAGCAAGAACACGAGAGGTAAGAGTTGATCAATAATAAAAAAGCCCCCGCCTGAAATTCAGGCGGGGCTTTTTATTGCGATCCTACTGACAAAACAGTGTCAGCACTTATCCCAATTCAATTCCCGAAATTTGAATGTACCGGTATCACACTCTTGAGAAAGAGAAAAAACTGTTCTTTGAAAATTTAAAAACATATGTGGTCAGATAAAGCAACGGCCTCGTGCGATTCCCTCCCCTGGGAGGGTGTAGGGAGGGGTTTATTCGCCAAGTAATGACAAATCGAAGTTTTAACCGTCGTTGTTGGTGTTGTCACCAACAACAGCTTCCACCAATAACTTTACCCATTATAATGATCTAATAAATCAAATTCATCTTCGCCTGTTAGATAAAATTTGGCTGATGAATATTTATAATTTTCTGAATAGTTTGCTAATCGCCATTTTTCTTGTAACGGATTATTATGAATATAATCTAACTTTTGCATAAATATACTTGGCGACCATAAATCAACGCTTAATGCATTTCGCTCCCAAAACTGGTACTGTCTGTCTTTTGCTTCAACTTTAAATATTTGTAATAACGGATTTGAAGTATCAATTAACTTGAATTTAAATTATTGAGCAGTAAACTTTAAAAAGCGTAATTGAACATTTTTAAATCCATCTTGTATTTGCCAGATCAAGTGGATGTGATTAGGCATTATTACAAAGGCATATACTTTTATAGCTTGTATAGCTTGTTCTTTTCTTAAATAAAGCAAGCTATTAATTATGATACCTTTATAGTCGTTAGTGGCTAATAAGGGCTTCCATTCTAATATAGTTGCTGTGAAAAATTGGGGATGATTATCGAAATTAATATCAGCCATTATTGTGGTTATAGGTTAGGTAAATGTAGGCATTCCGTGCTAATTTGTTGGTGACAACACCAACAACGGCAGAAATACCAGTCGCCTTCATCATCCTACCCAACCCGACATGCTTGCGTCAGTAGATGAATTTTTATTATATTTAACATCACAATTTAACCTTAAACACAATGGGAATAGACGGTCCGGTATTACTCCTTTTATCAATTTTATTTATTTTAATTGTTCCGTTCTTTTTATTTAGATGGATATTTGCTATCAATAAGTTTTTAGCATATCAAAAAGCACAAACAGCCTTATTAATCGAAATAGCAAAAAAACAAGAAATTGATAATAATCGATTAGGCGAGATAATAGGCGAATTGCATAATAGCTAGTACGTTTTTGCTCTTTACTTTAACCGCCGTTGTTGGTGTTGTCACCAACAACTACTTCCAAGAAATTGTACTGCCCCTGCTTTGCCTTAAGTAAAAGCAAGAGAGAACTCTATTCTAATTCATCCTGTACGGAGTGATCAAATAAAATTCGGGGATTTTTACGTTGAAAATGGAGTTATCCATCAGGCGCATCATTTGGTATTCGCCTTTCATGCTGCCCATGTCAGTTTTCAGGTTACAACCTGACACATATTCATGCGATTGGCCGGGTTCTATCATCGGCTGCTGACCAACTACACCTTCGCCTTCTACTTCGCGTTTAGCGCCGTTAGAATCAAAAATATACCAGTGTCGTGCTAAAAGTTGAACCGCATAATCGCCCATGTTTTCAATTTTTACCCGGTATGCAAACATAAAATGATCATTACCCGGATTGGAGTATTCGGGTTGATAGATCGTTTCTACTGAAACTTTTACACCATCGGTAATCGTTGTAACCATTGAGGACTGTTGTTATAAATCAAATATAAATACATATAGCAAATTTTACGCCATTGTAAAGGCATAATTTTCATTTATTTGCGATAAAATATCATATAATTCTTCCTGTGTGCCCGCTTTAACCAGATTCATGCGGTATTCTTTAAAATTCTCTATCCCTTTAAAGTAATTGGAGTAATGCCTGCGCATTTCAAAAACACCCGTTTTAGGGCCTTTCCATTCAATAGATTTATCTAAATGGGTTTTACAGGCATCAATTCTTTCGGCAATAGTTGGCTTATCTAAATGTTCGCCGGTTTTAAAGTAGTGTTTTATTTCGCGGAAGATCCATGGGTAGCCAATTGCTGCCCTGCCTATCATCATACCATCCACACCAAACTCCATACGCCAATCGGCTGCCTTTTCGGGCGAGTCGATGTCGCCATTGCCAAAAATGGGGATTTTAATACGCGGATTTTTTTTGATGTCGCGTATCAACGCCCAATCGGCAACGCCTTTGTACATTTGCGCACGGGTACGTCCGTGTATGGTTAAAGCTTTTATTCCTACATCCTGTAAGCGCTCGGCAACTTCGTAAACGTTTTTGGTATTATCATCCCAGCCTAAGCGGGTTTTAACGGTAACGGGCAAATGCGTGGCCTCAACCACTGCTTTTGTCATAGCTACCATCTTATCAATGTCCTGCAATAAACTGGCACCAGCGCCACGGCAAGCCACTTGTTTAACCGGGCAGCCATAGTTAATATCCATCAGATCCGGGCCAGCAAGGGAAGCTATTTCTGTAGCTTCACGCATGTGATCAATATCGCTACCAAAAATCTGGATTCCAATAGGGCGTTCGTACTCAAAAATGTCCAGCTTTTGGCGGCTTTTAGCGGCATCACGAATTAATCCTTCGCTGCTGATAAATTCAGTATACATCATATCGGCGCCATGTTGCTTGCACACATAACGGAACGGTGGATCACTCACATCCTCCATCGGCGCTAACAACAGCGGGAATTCGCCTAAATCAATATTTCCTATTTGTACACTCATGCCTTATATTCGTTGCAAAAATACAAAATTTACGCCGGATGATAAATAAGCCTGATAAACATGACATTACGCAGAATGTAGGCATACACCCGTTTTTTCAAATGCTCATACTATTTTCTTTGCTGATAGGCTTGTTTTTTATTGGTAGCGCCGTGGCAGTAGGTGTAATTACCACTAAATATGGCGCGCAAACCGTGACGGATGTAATGGCTTTTAATCTTACCAGTCAGCACGATTTAAATGGCCTATGGATATTGCAGATAGTTAGTACCACTATTCCGTTGTTTATTACACCGATACTATTTGCCTGGATAATTGTGCGGCAACCGCATGAGTATTTAATGGATAGATCGAAATTCCCGATAGTATTACTATTAGTGGCGTTTGTGATCATGTTTTTTTCAATGCCATTGATTGAGCTATTAAGCAATATCAACCAAAAAATGGTGCTACCTCATTTTTTAAAGGTTGTTGACGACTGGATGCGAAGCAGCGAAGCCCTTGCCCAAAAAGCGCAGGATGCAATGCTGAAAATGAATACAATAGGAGATATGCTTTTTGTGCTGGCTGTTGTGGCTTTTTTTACCGCCATTGCCGAGGAGTTTATGTTCAGGGGATGCCTGCAAACCATTTTTGTAAAATGGACAAAAAACCAGCATGCAGCGGTATGGATCACGGCCATATTATTCAGCGCGTTCCACATGGAGTTTTTTGGGTTTTTACCCAGGATGATGCTGGGCGTATTGTTCGGTTACTTTGTGGTATATAGCGGTAGTATCTGGCCTGCGGTTGTTGGTCATTTTGTAAATAACGGTACCGATGTGGTGATAACCTACCTATCGCAACACAAAAAAATAAACATCAATCCTGATGACCAGCATGTATTTAATTACGCGGGTTATATCATTAGCCTTATAATTATATTATTTTTGTTTTGGGTATACCGCAACATTGCATTAGGCAAAAAGCAGGTGCTGCTATAAATGGAAAAAAACTGGATCAAAATTTACAAGTCAACAAATTTTTATCAGTCGGAGATTGTGAAACAGATGCTTTTACAGCATAATATAACAGCCGTTTTGCTTAACAAGCAGGATTCATCGTACCGTAGCTTCGGAAATATAGAGGTTTACGTTCACCAGGAGGATTTTGACCATGCCATTGAGCTACTTATCCTCAATCAAATCGAATTATGAAAACACGTGCTATAACAGGCTTCTTCTTTATTATTGTTATGCTGGCTTCGGTGCTGTTGGGGCATTGGGTGTTCGGCGGCTTTTTTTTACTGCTAAGTCTGCTTTGCTTAAATGAATTTTACTCGCTCATTAAACAAACCGGTATCAGTCCAAACCAATCAACCGGAATGCTTAGCGGCCTTGTTATTTATACGGTATTCGCGCTTTTTAGCTCCGACAGTTATAACCTGCTATACCAAAAATTATTTTTTTTAATTGTGATCGCGATAACTGCTGTATTTGCACAGGAGCTATTCAAAAAAACGCCTGCTCCTTTCACCAACTTAGCTTATACTTTTTTAGGCCTGATATTAACTGTTGTACCATTTACTTTTTTCCATGCATTGGCTTATATCCAGCTTGGTTTTAACTTCCATTTTCCATTAGCCTTTTTGCTGATGCTTTGGGCGAATGATACCGGCGCCTACCTTAGCGGTATGGCCATCGGCAAGCACAAACTATTCGAACGCCATTCACCCAAAAAAACATGGGAAGGCTTTATTGGCGGCGTAGCCATTAGCGCTGGTGTCGCTTTTATCATCAGTAGGTTTTTTGTTGAACTGCAATGGCAGCAATGGGTAATCATGGCGATTTTGATAGGCACCGTAGGTACTATGGGCGATTTAGTGGAATCCATGTTTAAACGCAGCATTAATGTTAAGGATAGCGGCGGCATACTGCCTGGCCATGGCGGTTTGCTCGACCGTTTCGATGGGCTATTTTTAGCAGCCCCAATTGTATATAGTTACCTATACTTAATTTCAAAATAGTAATTTTGCATAATTATTGCTCTCATAACTTATCTTTAAAACAAAAAAACTGACTAATGACCATCCATAAAGAAGGATACACTTCCCTTGCCATCTGCATCCTGTTCATATTTGTACTGAATGCGGTAATACAATTTTATTATCCCGAGGCGCATGCTTTAAAATGGTTTATATACGTTTTATCATTCGTGCTGTTTGTTATTATACTGCAGTTCTTTCGCAGTCCATCAATCAGCATCACCCAAAACGAAACTCATGTACTTTGCCCTGCTGATGGTAAAGTGGTAGTAATTGAGGAAACCACCGAAACTGAGTATTTAAAAGATAGACGCATACAGGTATCGGTATTTATGTCGCCTGTTAATGTGCATGTTAACCGCAACCCTATAAGTGGTGTGATTAAATATTTCAAATATCATCCCGGTAAATATTTGGTGGCATGGCATCCAAAATCATCTACCGAAAACGAGCGCACAACTGTTGTAACTGAAAATAGTGCGGGCACACAAATACTTTTCCGCCAGATTGCAGGCGCTTTGGCCCGCAGGATTGTTTGGTATGTAAAAGAAGGCGATAAAGTACAACAAGGTGACCAGTTTGGCTTTATTAAATTTGGATCGAGGGTTGATGTTTATCTTCCACTGGGAACCGAAGTTAAAGTTGCCATTGGCGATGTTGTAAAAGGCGGCAGAACAGTTTTGGCTGAGTTAGCGAAAGAACTACCCGCCAAGAAAATTAAAGTTGAAACCGAGACTAATGTAAATCAAGCTACCATAGCTACCGATGTGCCTGTTAAGCCGGTTGCGGTGGTTGAGGCTAAAGAGAAAACCCCTGCCAGGAAAGCGAAAAAAGATATTTCTTAATAGCCAAATACCATTTATATAGAAAATCCCATCCGAAAAGATGGGATTTTTTTGTTTTATAAACTGTTTAAAAACAAAGCGTCATTGCGAGCGAAGCGTGGCAATCCCAAGCTATGCAGAGCCGCTCTGTAAGTAGGGGATTGCCACGCTTCGCTCGCAATGACGATTATTTATCATTTTCAAATCGCTTCTTATACTTACGACAATACAATAAAAAATCAAACGCACGAAAAAGCCTTTACAGAAAATCTGTAAAGGCTTTTATATTTTAAATGCATTCCCCATAACAGGGAACAACAGATATAATTAAACTCTTTTTGATTTAATACGAGCTGCTTTACCGGTAAGGGCACGCAGGTAGTAAAGTTTAGAGCGACGTACTTTACCGTGGCTGTTAACTTCTACTTTATCAATGTTAGGAGAGTTTACAGGGAAAATACGTTCAACGCCTATTCCGTTTGAAACTTTACGAACAGTGAATGTTTCGTTGTTACCAGTACTGTTACGTTGTATAACAACACCTTGATAAAGTTGGATACGTTCTTTGTTTCCTTCTCTGATTTTATAATGAACGCTCACAGTATCACCTGCCTTAAATGAAGGAAATTGTGTTGCTACTACTGATTGCTCTTCTACAAATTTTACTAAATCCATGATTTTAAGCTCTTAAAGCGATTTTTAACCCGTAAAAATCGGAGTGCAATTATAGGGATTTTATTTCAGAATAAAAAGCAGAATTTGAAAATAATAAATATTAGTTGACTGGGTTAGATTAAGTTGATTAAGTGAATAGTTATGAATAGCGAATAAATACAAGCACTCACTGAATAACTAAATCAACTATTCTTCATCCAACAAATCAGGTCTACGTTGCTTAGTACGCTCTACAGCCTGCTCAAAACGCCATTTTTCTATTTCAGGCGTATTACCACTTAATAGTATCGCAGGCACTGTATGACCCTTCCAATCCGCCGGGCGGGTATAAACCGGGGCATCCAGTAAGCCATCCTGAAAAGAATCCGACAATGCCGATGTTTCATCCGACAACACTCCCGGAATTAATCTAACCACAGCATCTACCACAATTGCCGCAGGTAGCTCACCGCCTGACAGTACGTAATCGCCCACGGAAATTTCTTTGGTTACAAACAGATCCCGTATACGCTGATCGATGCCCTTGTAGTGACCGCAAAGAATTATAAAATTTTGTTTGATAGATAGCTGGTTGGCCATTGCCTGGTTCAACGTTTCCCCATCCGGCGACATGAAAATGATCTCATCATACTCCCGCTCGGCTTTCAGCTTCTCAATGCAGGCCGCAAAGGGTTCAATCGTCATCACCATGCCGCTGCCACCGCCATAAGGGTAGTCGTCGACACTTTTTTGCTTACTGGTGGAGTAATCGCGCAGGTTATGCACATGTATTTCGGCAATGCCTTTCTTTTGCGCACGCTGTAATATAGAGTGAGCAAAAGGACTTTCCAATAATCCGGGCAATACAGTGATGATATCAAAACGCATGGAGCAAAGATAGGTAAACTAGCCAAAGACAAATAACAATAAAGCTAATTGTTCAATAGTTGCAATGCATTCAGTACAGTAATTAAATTTTAATACTTTTGAAAAAATCTTGTTATAGCACCACAATATTTTACACAATTACAACAAAATTTTGTAACTTTAGATGACCTTATACGTTTAGTATAACATTGTAATTCAATGGAAACCACAGAAATCACTCAAATATCACCCAAAATTGGAGAAGGCATCTATACAAAAAAAGATGTATCCAAAATCTTACAGCTACCTTACTCTAAAGTAAGCCGTTGGATGGATGAATTTTGGGATGATTATACATTTGGAATTAAAGGCAATAAATTAGTAAACTTCAAGACATTAATTGAATTCTATACTTTCTTTCATTTAAGGGAGAATGGGTTTACTTCTCAAAAGATAAAAAAAATACATTCTATTATTGCTAAAGATCTGGGCACTAATTATCCATTTGCAAGGAAAATTCACACTAATAAGAAGGACATATATTACGAGCAATTCGACAATTTGATAAAAGCGGATAGAAAAAAGCAGTTTGATATTAAACCTTTATTAATTCCTTTTTTGAACAAAATAGAGTTTAATGATGATGATATTGCTGATAGATATTTCCCATTAGAAAATTCAAAAAGAATTGTTGTTGATCCGAAATTACAATTCGGACAACCAACAATTACAGGTACTGGAATTAAAGCAGATATTATTGACGGATTTATAAAAGGCGGTGAAAGTAAGGAGACTATATGCAAATTATATCATTTGAATATAGAACAGGTAGAAGATGCTATTCTTTACTTTAGACAGACTGCTTAATGCGTGTTGTTTTTGACGAAAACGTCCCTGATTGTATAATTGAAGCTCTTACGGCTTTATCTACAATTGCGTTTCGAGAAGAAGTAGAAATCACCTCTGTTAGATTGTTAGGCCTAAACGGGAGACCTGATGAAGATGTTTTACATGCAGTGGGAAAACATGGCGTACTGGTTACCTACGACAAAGACTTTAAAACACAAAGAGCGCTATATCATATTATAAAAGAACATAATATTGGAGTATTTTGGGTTAGACAACCGCATGTTAAAACTATTTGGATATTAGCGCAACTCATGGTACAACATTGGCAAACTATTTTAGAAAAAGGGCGCGACGAACAAAGACCTTTCCTATTTGAGGTAACAAAAAAAGAAGTTGAACGTCGAGAATATTAGCCGCCGTTTTAAACTCACATATCTTAGCCTTATTACTCTAAATAAATATCCAACAAGCCATCCGGCAAATCAATGAATACTTCATTCTTCACCACATCAATAGCTTTGATGATGCTCTCGTTCAGCGGAAAAAGCACATCACAATCCTTATAATTTACTGTAGCGATCAATTGCTGCGGGAATTCGTTTATTTCCGTAATAACGCCTAATTCACCTTCATTTTCGTCAATTGCAGTAAAGCCTAACAGATCTTTTAAAGTGAATTCACTTTTTTTCTTTTTAGGCTTTAGCTTGTTGGGCAGATAGACATCTTTTTTTACCAGTGGGGTAGCTTTCTCAATGGTATCAATATCTTCTACATAAATATAGGCAATACCTTTTTGCGGATATTTTATCGATTCAACAAAATAGGGCACCAGTTTACCGGCCATATCAATAAAAATAGCTTCGATATTTATATCGTGCAGGTTTTCAAAGTCGATATATAATTGCAGTTCACCTTTTAGGCCCCTGCTTTTTAATATGGTACCTATTCTGAAACAATCTTCGATTTTCATAAAAATGCAAATTTAAGTGCTTGCGTTTTTACCCCCTCCGTCTCCTTTCAGTCGACACCTCGCCCTGATATCAGGGCGAGGCCGGGAGGGGGTAAAAGCAAAAGGCGAAGAACCTTAAACAGATCTTCGCCTTTTTTATAAAAAATTAAAAAAAATTATTCAGCGCTTTCTGCTTCTGCTGAAGTTTCTTCGGTAGCTTCTGCTGCCGGAGCTTCTTCTTCTTCTGGAGTTTCTTCAACTACAGGAGCATTTTTAGCTGCGATAGCTGCTGCTTTTTCTTCTTTCTTAATAGCTTCTGCTGCTAACGCTGCTTTGCGGGCTTCGTCTTTTGCTGAAACTAAACTTGTTTTTTTACCAGTGATCTTACCTTCTTTTTGATCTAACCATTCCTGGAACTTGCTTTCAACTTGTTCTTCAGTTAAAGCACCTTTCTTTAAACCACCTTCTAAGTGTTTTTTGTACAATACGCCTTTGTATGAAAGTATTGCGCGACAGGTGTCAGTTGGTTGTGCACCGTTATTAACCCAATCAAGAGTTTTGTCGAAATTGATGTCGATAGTTGCTGGGTTGGTGTTTGGGTTGTATGAACCTAAACGCTCAATAAAACGTCCGTCTCTTGGAGCACGTGCGTCTGCCACTACGATGTAGTAAAAAGGTTTTCCTTTTTTACCGTGTCTTTGCAATCTGATTTTAGTTGCCATTTTTTAATTTTTTATGTGTTCAACATTATCCCCGGAGTTAACTTTCAGCGGGGCTGCAAAGGTAGGTAAAAATATAATAACTAAAAAGCTTTTGAAATAAAAGTTTGATAGTCAATTATCCATCCAACAAAAACACAAACAGCTCCTTAGGGCCATGGGCGCCTAAAACCAGCGTTTTCTCAATATCGGATGTACGGCTTGGGCCCGTTACATTGGTGATCATGGATGGCAGCTGATGCCCGTATTTAGCTTTGATGAGCTTAAAGCCATCCTTTAAATCGGTAACCAATTGTGAGGTGTAAGCCAAAACAATATGTACCGGCGGATAAATACTTAACCTGCGGCCTGCCATATTAGCGTTTGATAGCAAAATACTGCCATTACGTGCAATTAATGCTTCGCAAAGGGTAAAGCCTACCTGGGCCTGCTCAAAGTCTTTATCGGTTTCAAAGTAAGGGTACTCGTATTGGGTCAGTATTTTCTGCAATGGGGGTTCCCAGCAGTAAATTTTGTGCCATTTACGTTCTTCGGCAAGGGTAAGCAGGTTTTCAATAAACTGAATTTCATCCTCACAAAAAACAAACTGGCCCGCTATGGCGGTAAACTGCTCGGCAAAAAGCACTTCCAGCATCTCCTCATTCGGGGCATACATCGGCAGGTCTTCTAAATTAGGGTACGGATTGTCTCGCTTCTCGAGCAAGGCCTTACGTATCTTTTTTAGTAGTTTTTCCTTAGATGTAGTTATATCCCTCATTAGAGTCGAAAATTTAAAGTTTAAAGCCGAAAGTCCAAAATCAGGGTATGACTTCGGACTTTCAACTTAAGACTAATGACTTAATTATTCTTTATCAGAACTTGCCTCGTTCTCTTCTGGTTTTCTTTCGAAAGTTCCTGAATGATCACCAACACCTTCATGCACTAATCCTTGCGCTGCGGGGTCCTGGTTTGATTCAGCAGGCGTACCGTTCACAAATTCATCATAAGTAGTACGATTATCAAACGGACGTTTACCCAATATTTCTTCCAGATCTGATTGGAAAAGAATTTCTTTTTCTATCAGTTTATTAGCTAAAGCCTCTAATCCTACACGTTTATCGGTCAACAATTGTTTTGTACGTTGATAAACGGCATTGATCTGGTTACGAACTTCGGAATCAATTAACTCAGATGTTTTTTCAGAGTATGGTTTGTTGAACTGATACTCGCCTTGTGTATCATTAAATGATACGTTACCAACTTTCTCGTTCATACCATATATAGTAACCATGGCATAAGCCAGTTTGGTTATACGCTCCAAATCGTTTTGTGCACCGGTTGATATTTTACCGAAGACAATATCTTCAGCAACACGGCCGCCCAAAGTCATACACATACCGTCTTCCAACTGCTCAATAGTGTATAAAAATTGTTCTTTAGGCAGATACTGGGCATAACCCAAAGCTGCAACACCACGCGGAACAATAGATACCTTAACCAAAGGATCAGCATGCTCCAGGAACCAGCCTGCAATAGCGTGACCCGCTTCGTGATAAGCCACTATGCGTTTTTCCTCAGGAGAGATGATCTTGTTTTTCTTTTCTAAACCACCAATCACACGGTCAATCGCATCCTGGAAATCCTGCATATCAACAGCCTCTTTGTTTTTACGGGCAGCTATCAAAGCAGCTTCGTTACAAACGTTGGCAATTTCAGCGCCGGCAAATCCCGGGGTTTGAGCTGATAATTTTTTAGCGTCGACACCTTCCGCCAGTTTAACCGGTTTTAAGTGCACTTTAAATATCTGCTCACGGCCAATCAAATCCGGTTTATCAATTGATACCTGCCTGTCAAAACGTCCCGGGCGCAATAAAGCTGAATCCAGTACATCGGGGCGGTTGGTAGCTGCTAGGATGATGATGCCTGAATCCGTACCGAAACCATCCATCTCCACCAATAATTGGTTCAATGTATTTTCGCGTTCATCATTACCACCTACAATATTGTTTTTACCACGGGCACGGCCGATCGCGTCAATCTCATCAATAAAGATGATACATGGCGCTTTATCCTTAGCCTGGCGGAACAAGTCACGTACACGTGATGCACCTACACCCACAAACATCTCCACAAAATCAGAACCTGAAAGAGAGAAGAATGGCACCTGCGCCTCGCCTGCAACAGCTTTAGCCAATAAGGTTTTACCTGTACCCGGCGAACCTACCAGCAAAGCTCCCTTAGGTATTTTACCACCCAGGTTAGTATATTTTTTAGGGTTTTTAAGGAAATCTACAATTTCCATTACTTCCTGTTTTGCTTCTTCAAGGCCTGCAACATCATTAAATGTTACTGATACCTGGGCTTCTTTATCAAACAAGGTAGCTTTTGACTTACCAATGTTGAATATCTGACCACCCGGGCCACCGCCTGAACCACCCGACATGCGGCGCATTACAAACAGCCATAAACCGACTACCAAAATCACCATCAGTACAATTTGTACCAGTGGACTTGACAATAAGCTTTCGTTTGGTTTTAATTCGATACCAATCTGTTGTGAAACAGGCACACCTGTTTGGGCAACTACAGTAGCCTGGTTTAAGCTTTCAAAGGTAGGGTATGTAAATTCGAATTGCGGACTATCCCCCATATTAAATGAGGTCTGATCCTTAGTGAAGCCGTATTTTTTTAGGCTTGATGGTTTTAAATATACCTCAGCAGTAACAAAATCTCCTGTTTTTGAAGCATACACTTTATCTATGTCGCCAGCTTTCAGCATAATCGAAAACTGCTGAAAAGTAGTTGGCTTGCCGGGTGCATCATTCATCATGTACACAAAGGCAAACATTGCAGCTAAAATAATTCCGTAAATCCACATAAAATTAAATTTAGGTGGCTTTACAGACTTTTTATTCGATATTTTCCGTATTGGTTTGGGTTTTTCCAATTTATTATCTTTAGTATCTTTCATTTCTTTACAACAGCAAACTTACTATTTACAATTTAACATTTAAAAGGGGCCTTAAACGCTATTCTATCACGCGCTTTTATAAAACTTAATTTCGGCATCTCCCCACAAATCCTCTACTCCATAAAATTCGCGCTTGTCGGTCCTAAAAATGTGTATAACAACATCTATATAATCCAGCAAGATCCATTCACTATACTCCAGTCCTTCCTTGCGCCAGGGCTCCTGCTGTGTAGCTTTAAAAATCTCTTCCTCAACACTGTTTGCTATTGCTCTAACTTGCGTAGTCGAGTCAGCATGGCAGATCACAAAGTAATCAGATACTGAACTGAAAATATTACGGAGGTCTAATCTTACAATCTCATTTCCCTTTTTTTCCTGCATGCCATGTATGGCAAGTTCAGAAAGATAAGCGGATTCCTTTAACGTTTTACTTTTTACCATCAAAAAGAGTTAGTTTTGAACAACTTTGATATTACAAATATTATATTAATATACTTTGCAAAATAACATTATTTCAGGATTATTTGTTGGACAAAATTTAATCATCCTCAAAGAAGTCGACTCCACCAACAATTTCCTCAAGAATACCCTGTCAAATTCCAAGCCATTGCCTGAGGGAACGGTCATTATGGCAGAAAGCCAATATGCTGGCCGCGGCCAGCAGCAAAACCGTTGGCATAGCGACGCGGGGAAGAACTTAACATTCAGCATCCTGTTAAAGCCCTCTTTTTTAGCTATATCCGATCAATTCGACCTTACCCGCGCCATAAGCTTAGGTGTGTATGATGCGCTTTATCCGCTGCTTGGTGAGGGCTTAAAAATAAAATGGCCAAATGATATTTATTACAATGATATGAAACTTGGCGGTATGTTGATAGAGAATGCCATACAGGGCAGTCAGATAAAACACTCCATAATTGGCATTGGATTAAACATAAACCAGGATAATTTTCCTGAAAATGTACCAAATGCGGCATCAATTAAGCAAATCTTACAACGGGATTACGATTTAAGGCAGATATTATCAGACATTTGCAGCCATATTGAAGCCTGGTATCTTAAACTAAAGGCCGGACAGGTTGATGTTGTAAGGAAAGAATATTTATCCCGACTATATTGGCTGGGACAGAATAAACGTTTCAGATGCGCGACGGGTGATTTTGAAGGTATTGTTAAAGATGTGTTAAATAACGGCCTTTTGGTTGTTAAAAACAGTTTTGAAACAGAATTAACGTTCAACTTTAAGGAAATAGAATTTTTAAATAAATAATCAAATCTACGATGAAGAAGTTACTATTATTGGCATTTGTATTGGTGATGGGCACAAGCGCATTCGCACAAATTGAAGCACCTGTAAAATGGGCCTACGCCGCGAAAAGGATCAGTGCTACCGAGGCGGTGGTGTTTATCAGAGCCACTATCGAGCCTGAATGGCATATCTATTCAATAAATCAAAAAGATGGCGGCCCGGTTAAAACTTCGTTTACTTTCCCTGCATCTAAGGATTATGCACTAGTTGGTAAAGCATCAGAACCAACACCCGCTACCAAATTTGAAAAAGCTTTTGGTATTGATGTAAGCTATTTTGAAAAGACAGTAACCTTTCAGCAAAAAATAAAATTAAAAACACCGGGAGCAACCGTTGTTAAAGGCAGTTTAGAATATATGACCTGCAACGACCGCAAGTGCCTTCCACCGGATGATGTTGATTTCTCTATTCCAATCAACGCTAAGTAATTATATCCGGCTGAAAAGATGAAACTTTCCAAGAACAGATCTGCGATCAAGTTTATATTAATGGCTTTGCTGGCTGTCGCGTTTTTTATAACCGCACCGGCTAACCTTTACGCTAAAACTGCTGATACCGCATCATCAAGCGATGTGCAGTTTACCAGCATACCCACTGCTGCCGATAGCATGGCTGCCAGGAAACAGGCACAAGCTAAATTAGCAAAAGCTAAACAACCCACCATAAACAAAACTGTTAATCCAGAAAAGCCAAAAACACTTTGGGCCATTTTTTTAGCCGGGCTTTTGGGCGGATTCACTGCAATTTTAATGCCTTGTATCTACCCGCTTTTGCCATTGACCGTTAGTTTTTTTACTAAAAAAGCAGGATCGAGGGCGAAGGGTATTTTACAATCCTGTATATATGGCTTGTCAATTATTGTAATTTATGTGGCGCTGGGAATGATCATATCGATCGTATTTGGGTCAGATGCTTTGAACGCGCTGGCTACTAACGGCATTTTCAACTTGTTCTTTTTCTTACTACTGGTTGTTTTTGGTATATCATTTTTGGGCGCATTCGAAATTACTTTACCCAGCTCATTAGGCAATAAGCTGGATGCCAATGCTGATAAAGGTGGATCTGCAGGTATATTTTTTATGGCCGCAACTTTGGTTGTGGTGTCATTCTCCTGCACCGGGCCAATTATTGGAACGTTACTAGTTGATGCAGCCTCAAAAGGCGATCGCCTTGGACCAGCAATCGGGATGCTTGGTTTCTCGGTAGCTTTGGCATTGCCATTTACTATTTTTGCACTATTCCCATCAGCAATGAAGAGCCTGCCAAAATCAGGTGGTTGGTTAAATAGCGTTAAGGTAATACTGGGCTTTTTGGAGTTGGCTTTTGCTCTTAAATTCCTTTCAAACGTTGACTTAGCCTACCATTGGAACTGGTTTGACCGCGAAATATTTTTATCATTATGGATAGCCATTGGCTTAATGATGGGTTTATACCTGATAGGCAAGATCAAATTTTCGCATGATAGCGATACACCTTACTTATCAGTACCAAGGGCATTTTTATCCATCATCGTATTTGCCTTTGTGGTTTACATGATCCCGGGTTTATGGGGCGCGCCATTAAAATCCATCAGCGCGTTTTTACCGCCTATAGCTACGCAGGATTTTGATCTTTCACAATCACCGGGTGGTAACTCTGGTGGGCCAGCGGATACCGCATCAGTAAAAAACAGAAAATACGCGGGTAACTATGATCGTATAAAAACCCGCGGACTAGATGCATGGTATGATTACGACCAGGCTTTGCAGGAATCAAAAAAAATACACAAACCAATCCTGATAGATTTTACCGGCTTTAATTGTGTTAACTGCCGTAAGATGGAAGCTAATGTTTGGAGCAATCCGCAAGTTTTCAATCACCTGAAAAATGATTTTGTGCTACTGCAATTAGTGGTAGATGACAAAGCCGCGTTACCCGCAAATGAACAATTTGTATCTACCTACAGTGGTAAAACCATCACCAATTTGGGTGGCAAATGGAGCGATCTGGAAGCAAGCCGCTTCAACTCAAATTCGCAACCATTTTATGTGATGCTGGATAGCGATGGTAATTTACTTACCGATAAAAACGGCGCTACCATCAATCCATCTCCGGCGGATTATGATATAGCTGATTACAACAAGTTTTTGGAATCAGGGATTGCCGCTTACAAAAAATAAAGTCGTTATAACCGGCGTTAAGTTTTAAAAAACAAATAGCGCTCACAAAAAAATTAATGTAAATTCGCCCAACTTTATAGATTATGGTTTAACCCTAATCTGTAAAGCGGCAAATTACTAATTAACGCTCAACAGCGCCCTTTTTAAAATGACGCAGATTAAAAATATAGGATTATACACATCAGGCGGCGATGCGCCGGGCATGAATGCTGCCATTAGGGCAGTTGTACGTTCAGCATTATACTACGATATTGAAGTTACGGGCATATTACGTGGCTACGAAGGAATGGTTAGGAACGATATGTTCAAGATGAACCGTAAATCTGTTTCCAATATTGTTCAGCGTGGCGGTACTATTTTAAAAACTGCACGTTGCGATGCGTTCAGAACTCCTGAAGGCCGCAAAATAGCTTACGATAATTTAAAAAAGAATAATATTGATGCCCTTGTTGCCATTGGCGGCGATGGAACCTTTACAGGTGCCAAAATCTTCGGGCATGAGTATGATATACCTATTGTAGGCCTGCCGGGAACCATTGATAATGATTTAATGGGTACTGATTTTACCATTGGCTACGATACCGCTATAAATACAGTAGTTAATGCGGTGGATAAGATCAGGGATACCGCAGAATCGCACGATAGGCTATTTATTGTTGAGGTGATGGGACGTGATTCAGGCCTGATTGCTTTGAGAACAGGCATTGCAGCCGGTGCGGAGGCGATATTGATCCCTGAAAATAAAAACGGCATGGCAGGTTTGCTTGACAGGTTGGAGAATGGCCGTAAAGACAAAACATCAAGAATTGTTATAGCAGCTGAAGGCGATGATGCCGGTGGCGCTTTTGAAATAGGAAGAATTGTTACCGAACGTTTTCCGCATTATGATACCAGGGTTTCAATACTGGGGCATATCCAACGTGGTGGCAAACCTACGTGTATGGACCGCGTATTGGCAAGCCGTGTGGGTGTAGCTGCTGTTGAAGCATTAAGAGACGGGCACCGTAACGAAATGATCGGCGTTATTCACAACGAAATATCATACACCCCATTTGAGCATGCTATTAAACATGATCATGAGATCAGTAATAATTTCCTAAAAATTGTGGAGATATTATCGTTATAAGCGATTCTATTCTTCGCTGATAAAGGTTTTATTAACTATAAGGCGTATAACATCATCTATCTCGTTGCCTACAATCAACAGGTGATTAATTATTTCCATATTTTCGGGATTGTCAAGCTTTTCCTTGTCAATAATATTGATGAGGCCGAGCATTGTTGCCACCGGTCTGCGTAATTCGTGCGAACTTAACGAGGCAATATTTCGTAACCGCTCATTTTGGTCGATTATTGATTTGCTGGTATTAATCCGTTCGGTAATATTTCGTGAGAAACACCCTATACCTGTTATTGTACCTTCAGCATTAGATATTGGGTTAAAACTTGTTTCGTAAAAAAACAATTTGCCTGTTTTCGGATCTAAGAGCTCATCTTCAACAATATAAGCCTCACCCATAAAACCCCTGGCATAATATTCTTTCCACTTTGTTAAAACTTCATCGCTAAAAGTAGTATGCATTGAGCTGTCACCAGCTTGCGGCTCTATTCCTGTTTGCGTGCTGATTATATTTTTATACGCCTGATTCATATACAAATAACCCAAGTCGCGATCCAACGACCAGATCAAATCCTCCGTATTATTGATAATAGCTTCCAGGCTTTTTTTAGTCCAGCTTATTTCTTTCTGGCTGTTTATTTTATCGGTTATATCCTGCCCCACGCCCTGTATGCCGGTAACTTCTTTACTTTCATTGGTAACAGCAATAAACTCCCATTCAACATCATGCAAGTTGCCATTAATATCAGGTTTTTTATGGATGAGGGGAATTATTTTACCGGGGTTATTAATACAGGTATAAAAAGCTTCTTCACATAAATAAACTTCTTCCGGCAGGGCTGTAGTACTAAAATGTTTACCTATAATATCGGCTTTATTGTATCCAAGAATCTTCAAAAAACGCTTATTAACAAACGTATATTCCCCGGCCATATTTATCCGCACCAAAAAATTTGTTTGCGAATCTATAAGTGAGTTAAGGAATTGCTCGCGTATTTTCGCTTCTTCCTGGTAATAAAGCCTTTCGGTAACATTTGTGGCAACGGTTAAGCGGCAATCATAATGTTTGTATTGAATGGTATCGCCATACATTTCAGCATGTATCAGTTCGCCGCTTTTGGTTACATGGCGCCAGATACCTGAATTACTATACCCTACAAATTTAGCTTCGGCAACTCCTCTATCCTGTAGAAAATCATTCAGCGCGTTTTGATCTGATTTTGGGCGAAGATCCTGAATAGTCATTGTTAAAAACTCTGCTTCACTATAACCGTAGGTCCTGATAGCAGCAGCATTTACTTTTAAAAACCGAAGCGAGGACACTTCATATATCCACATAGGGTTCGGATTAGTATCAAATAATATTCCGTAACCGCTTATGGTTTCTTCTTTATTATATCGCTCCTCATCTTCACGTTCCAGGTCCTTAATAATACTCAATAAGATATTTTTCCCATACTCCTCAGTATATAAACATCTCTTCTCGTTTATCCACTTGGTTTTCCCTTCGGCGGTGGTAATGCGATAGGTTATACTGGTAGATTTATCGTTATCTAATGGCTTGTCATATAAATCTTCAACCACTTTAATATCCCTCTCATCGATAAGACTGAACCATAGTGACGCGTTATTTTCAAACTCAATAGGCTTATGGCCTGAAAGATCAGCTATGTTACTGCTTATATATGAGTAATTACCTTCATCCTGATTAAGGGCAAAGGCATAATCATTTAAAGCCGCCAATATATGATTGAGCATAAGGGGTGATAACGTGAATTATAAAGTTAGGTAATTTTACAAATAATAAGGGATATAGCTACATGTAGCTACTCAATTTTCAGGTCTTCAAGTTTACTTTCTTCTAAAACAACTCTGTCACTTCCCTTTTCATGTATGTAATGCCATTTTATCAGCCTGATGCAGCCATCTGCAATTTCTATCCCGGTAATATCTCCGTCATCAAAACAACAACATCCGCTATTAAAATAAGTATCCAGGTATCCGGTAAAATCGGGTAATTTATCCCCTTTACTTTTCCGTTTGCCAATTTGTGTCTGTAAATCAGTTATGGCACTTTTATCATTTTCTTTTTTAGCTAATCCCAGTTCGCTGTATAGTTTTTCGATGTGGGTAAACGATTTAAAAACGGGTTGATGGGTATGCCCGGTAATCAACAGTGTATTCTTTCGTTTCGAACTCCATTGATACATCATACGGTTATGCGCGGTTTTTAAATCATCGTTATTAGCCGGTGTGTTCGGATTAATCCGCAGATACGACTGGAAAGGCGCCCAAACATCAGAAACAAACCACTTGCTAAACCAATTACCGTCGCTTTGCAGATCGCCCTGGTGGCCATGAGTCATGTAGATGGAAAGTGTTTTATCTTTTATTTTAGTTTGAAGGATAGCGCCTTCATAAATTTTTACGCGTTCGCCATATATCTGTATCAAACTAACCGGCGCCAGCGGATCGTTAGCCCAATATAAATCATGATTGCCAAATATTTTGATGAATGCTTTACGGTGAAGAAAAAGCTTCTCCTTTTCGAACGTAGCCTTATTATGCCTTTTCACGGTGATGAACAAATTCTCCCAAAGCTCTTCGCTATCGCCTAAATTGATGTAGAAGAATTCATTTTTATGGTAATGATCCAGCGCAGCCAAATAGTTTTTAGCCGCTTTGGCAAAAATGTCCATACCATCACGCGCGCCTTTATGCTGGTCGGACAGGATGATGAATTTATCTTTTTTAGGATCGAAATTGATGATCTGACCTTTATCTCCGGGATGATCGGTAATGTTTTGGTATAGCTCACTCAACGCGGCATCCACACGTTTCCTATCAGGCCTGGAGGACAAGGTATTGGCCAGGTTAACAACAGGCTTGGTTAATAAACGTTGCAGGAACTTACGCATAAGTTGATAACGTTCAACATAGTTTTGTGTTTTGATGTATCTATCCCGCAGGTGTCCCGAAAATCAAGAAAGGGTCATGCTGAGCATAGTCGAAGTATGCGGGTTAGCCTCTGCGCCAATCCTTCGACTATGCTACCCATGACAAATTTTGTTTCAGAACTTTTTTAGGATGTCACCCTGAGGCACTCGAAGGGTGAGCGCAGAGGCCTTCCGCTTGCTTAACATGATGCAGAGGCCTTTACCCGCTATGCTTCGAGTACCTTAGCATGACACCCTTTATACATAACATATTGAAGTATAATTCAGATTAGATAATCTTCCGAACAACTATGATCTCCCTTAAAAATCTTGATAAATATTCATTCTATACATTGCATTTTACTAAAAATATTAGCAATTTTGTTTTATGTCGCACGAGGATAATGAGGAGTTTTTTAAGGGGAGAGGTGCCCAGGTTAACACGCATAACAAGTTCATCAAAAACAAATATGTACGTGAGCATATTGAAGGACTGGATGAACCGCTGCTTGAAAACATTGCAACCCAGCTTTTTGAAGAGAACCCTAAAAAGATAGTAAGCGAATCAAAAAGCCCCGACCTTAGCCATATGTTCTCCATTAATCCCTACCAGGGTTGCGAACATGGCTGTATTTATTGTTATGCCCGAAACACACACGAGTATTATGGCTTTAGCGCCGGACTTGATTTTGAGCGAAAGATAATCGTAAAACGCAATGCCGCTGAATTGCTGGAACAGTATTTTAATAAGAAGAATTATAAGCCGGTTTGCATATTGCTGTCAGGCAATACAGATTGTTATCAGCCGATAGAGCGTAAGTTAAAGATAACCCGCTCGCTGCTACAAGTGTTCTTGAAGTACCGAAACCCTGTGAGCGTCATCACCAAAAACAATGTGATACTTCGCGATTTGGATATTTTAACCGAGCTGGCCGCTATGAATTTGGTACACGTAAATGTATCTATCACTTCGCTAAATGAGTCGCTACGGCAAAAATTAGAGCCCCGTACAGTAACCGCTACAGGTAGGCTGGCAGTAATTCAAAAATTAACTGAAATAGGTGTTCCGGTAAGGGTGATGGCAGCGCCCATCATCCCTGGATTGAACAGCGAGGAAGTACCGAACATTATTAAAGCCGCGGCTGATAGGGGTGCTTTAGCAGCAGGTTTTACTATTGTAAGGCTGAATGGAAGCATTGCTGAGATCTTCAACGACTGGATATACAAAGCTTTTCCTGATCGTGCGGAGAAGGTGCTGAACATGATCAAATCCTGCCACGATGGTAAGCTTAACGACAGTGAATTTGGCCGCAGGATAAGCGGAGAAGGGCCTGTGGCGGAATCGATACATCAGTTGTACCGTATGGCCTGCATCCGCTTTCTTTCGGGAAGAGAGATGCCACCATTTGATTATACTTTGTTTACACCGAAAGGTGGTAAGCAGATGGATTTGTTCTAAGTGGATTTATTTAAGCTTTCTTTGTCATTTCTCCCGTTGGTCGAAATGACAAGGTTTATATTTTAATACATTTGCAGCATGAATTCATCTGTCCTTTGGCCTGTATTAAATGGTTTAGTTGCGCTTACAGGTATTGCCCTGATCTATTTTTTCCTGATAAGACCTTTGTTGAAAAAATAACCGGGTCACCTGCTTTTATAGATCATTATTACAGAATCCTTCTCGGCTTTACTGCTATCACTTTTAAACAGGATGTATAGGTCCAATTCATTAGCAGTTAATTTAATGACCTTATAAGCCGCGTTATTATTTACAAACACGGTATCGTGCAAAATGCGGTAAGCGTAAGCCGTTGAGTTATCTTTTACGGATTGATAGCTGAAGCGCAGTGTGTCTTTATTGGTTAAATCGAGCAGGTTTTTACCTATTAATCCGGGATTCTTCGCAACTGATCTTACGGTATCATATTTCCATATTTTATGAATAGAAACCGTATCAGTACTGCTGCTAACTTGCTTTTTATTGTTGGAGCAACCTGCGATTATTGCAACTATCGTTAAAAATCCTAACCCGTATTTCATTTATACAAGTTAGGATTTTTTGATACAATATCATTGTCATTTCGGCCGGAGGGGGAAATCTTCTAAAATGAACAAGGCAGATATGCATGGTCGCTGTTAAAGCCGTAGAAGATTTCTCCCCCTGGTCGAAATGACACGTGGGGCTTTAAACAAAAGGCGCTCAATGAGCGCCTTTTGTTTTTGTACCGTTTTCTTTACAGCTTATGGTCGGTGTTTTAACCCTAAGCTAAATATTATATCAAATCAACACTAATCGTATCGAACAGATTTTTAGTGCCCGATGAGTCTACCGTTGTAATTACAATCGTCAACTTACTTTCGGTAACCGTAATCGTACCATAACCATATGTAGACAATGATTTATCGAAGGTATGTGATGATGGTACGGTTGTAGCATCGGTAGTTTTTACACCGTTGGCTGAAGGTACGTGAGTAACCGGGCGACCGCCGCAACCTAAAATTACATAAGGTATTTGCACCTCTTTGCCATCAACGGTTATATAGCGCGTATAGCATTGGATATTATGCGAATGCCCTGAAAGAAATGCATCAGGAAATATAGATGCCTGCGTACAGCTGTCATCAATATCTATCAGCATATCGGTACTGGATGAATGGCTACCTGCGCTAAATGGCGGATGATGCGTGGCAATAAGCAACGCCTTACGTTTTTCGGTTTTACGGGCAGTGGCAATAGCCTGTAATGTTTGGGTTAGCCAATCTTTTTGGGCCGTGCCGATAGTTGAGCCGGATATATAGCCGGGGTTTTCAGCAATGTTCGAGTATAAACCAATAATATCCGCAAAAGGCGTATTCAAATACCAGTAAACAGCTGGTTGACTGATCATCTCTCTATAAATTGTTCCTGCCGCAGGTGGCACACCAGTTACAGGTTGGCAAAAATTAGCCTGAAATTCTTCTAATGTTGTTGTTTGGCCTGTGCTTACCCCGTTGTATTTAAATATTTCACCATCGTGATTACCGGGTATGGCTATTATTTTGCCGGGATAGGTTTTATATGGCTCATAAAACTGAGCGTGATAACCCTGGTCTGTATTATCATAATAATCCACATCACCTAAATGAAAAAAGAAGGCCGGTGAAGAAGCTGGCTCAGCAGCATTATAATCAGCCGACATGGCATCCGCAACCAATTGTTGGGTACTGCCGGTTTCAATTCCGGTATCGCCAACGGTGTGAAATATCAATGCGCCGGCTTGTTCAATTTCAGTAACACCCGAATCACCAATAATCTCTGCGAGCATCATGGTTGGGTTCCGTATCGGGGCAGGAATGGGCAAAAGCTGGGTTTGGACGTAATCCGTCATCCGGGTACCTATGCCGCTTACTTCGCTTCTTTCAGCAATTGGGGTTGGGGTGTAAAACGGATGCGCAAAGCGCAAAACCTCGCTGGTTGATTTTTTCTGGGTTGGATTTAATTCAGCTGCCATAATAAATTAATAAAGTTTAGGTTGATAACAATTAAAAGTAACTAGTTGTTATTAACGTTATGATATGCTTTTATTAAATATTTTGCAACAAAAAAGGCGCTCAATGAGCGCCTTTAAATTTTGTATAGCTTTCTTAGGGGAAAGGGTTTAAGCTGTTTCAGCTTCTAATGCCATTTGCTCATCAACCAAAATACGGCCGCAGTGTTCGCAAACGATAATTTTTTTACGCTGACGGATGTCCGACTGGCGCTGTGGAGGTATCTGGTTAAAGCAACCTGAACATGAATCGCGTTGGATAGTTACTACAGCCAAACCGTTTTTAGCGTTACCGCGTAAACGAGTGTAAGCAATTAATAAACGCTCATCAATTCCTGCTTTTGCTTTTTCAGCTTGTGCAGTTAGTTCGTTTTCTTCTTTTTCGGTTTCAGCAGTAATAGTACCTAATTCAGCTTTTTTAGCATCAAGGTCGCTTTTACGTGCTTCTAAATCAGCAAGCGCTTTTTCGTAAACCTGTGTTTTGGTAACGATTTCGAAACCAAACTCACGAATTTTTTTCTCACTTACCTGTATATCCAAACCTTGTATCTCAACTTCTTTCGAAATTGCATCATACTCACGGTTGTTTTTAACCTCATTAAGTTGCGTTTCGTACTTTTTAATGTTCGCTTGCGACTCTTTAATCAGGTTTTTACGGGTAACTATATCATCTTCCAAATCATCCAGCTCAGATTTGATTTTCTGAATGCGGGTTTCAAGACCAGCAACATCATCTTCAAGATCTGCCACTTCCATAGGTAATTCACCTCTTACTTGGCGAATTTTATCAACTTTGGTGTGGATGGTTTGTAGCTCGTATAAAGCCTTTAGCTTTTGTTCTACGGTTTGTTCCATTAAATAAAATATTTGACGGGGTTTGTATTAATCTCTGTTAAACGGACGGCAAAGGTAGTAAATTTTTTTCTAATTATTTCATACAATAATTGTTGCGTAAATTGCTCACTTTCAAAGTGCCCGATATCCGCTATTAGTATCTTTCCCTCGGCATCAAAAAACTCGTGATATTTGTAATCGGCAGTGATAAAAACATCTGCTCCCGCGGCTATGGCCTGCTTCAATAAAAAGCCACCGGCCCCACCGCAAACAGCCACTTTACGGATGTGTTTACCAGTAAATGCCGTATGCCTGATGACATGCGCCTTCATCTTTTCCTTCACCTCCTCTAAAAAGGCTTCTTCGGGTATCGGATATTCCAGTTCGCCTATCATACCTGCGCCAATCTGCTGGTTTTGGTTGGTAAGGTTAAACAGATCATAAGCCACTTCCTCGTAAGGATGCGCTAATATCAGCGCCATTAATATTTTGCTTTCCAGGTTTGCGGGATAAACAACCTCTACCCTAACCTCGTCTTCGGTATGCCTTACGCCTATTTCGCCAACGTAGGGGTCGGCGTTTTCATTGGCTTTGAACGTGCCTTTACCCTGAGCATTAAAACTGGCTTCGCTGTAATTCCCAATATTACCAGCACCCGCATGGAATAACGCATTACGCACCTGCTCCGCCTGTGCAAGCGGCACATAGGTAACCAGTTTTTTAATAGTATTATGTTTGGGCACTAAAATGCGGGTATTGGTTAAGCCTAAAGTTTCGCAAATACGGGCATTAACACCAGTATGCATATTATCTAGATTGGTATGGATAGCATATAGCGCGATATTATTACGGATAGCTTTTTCAACCACGCGCTCTACATAGGTTTTACTATTGAACTTTTTTAATCCCTTAAAAACGATGGGATGATGCGATATGATCACCTGGCAATTATTGGCGATCGCGTCATCTACCACAGCCTCGGTACAATCCAGTGATACCATCGCCTGAAAAACTTCCTGATCGGGCTTGCCTACTATCAACCCACAATTGTCATAATCTTCCTGATAAGCTAAAGGCGCCAGGCTTTCAAGGTAGTCGGTTAAGAGCGATAATTTCATATTATGATTTCACTGATTGATATTTAGATCATACAGATTTTTAAAAGTAAAAAAACCTATTACAATCAGCAAATTAATATGTTACTATACTCCTGCTTGCCCACCCATTTGCGCTATCTGGAAACTTTCGTAAGCTACTTTTTTGTTGAATTCCATCGCTAATGATTTATGGTTAACTAAATCAATTATCGACCCAATAAAACATAAGCCAGCTGTGAATAAATACAATATCCCCATACCTATCTGCCCTATGATGAAACGTTGCAGGCCCGGTACTAAAAAGCATCCTACAAGGCAAAATATCAGCATATCCTGCGGGCTTTTCCTTCTGCCGGAGTACACCATGAAGAAATACTTCTGTTGATTCTCATTTAAACCGTTGGTAGCTTGTTGTAAAAAGCCAATTTCTTCGGGTGTTATGCCGGGAAGGCCCATGTAAGAATTTTGAATAGGGTTCATTGTAATTTTTAGTTTGGTTATTGTTTCGTTTAATTGTGATGTAAAACTAAGGTAGGATTAAAACTTCAGCAATGCAAAACTGGCAGGGGTTTGCAATAAGTCGGTAAGCAGGCTGATAATAGCGGTGAGTTATAAAGGCCCGCTCATTATGAATGATGGTTCTTTTAGCCGTTGCCTGATCAGATCGTAAATACGATATATAATAATGATAAGCGCGGGCACGCCCAGCCAATGTGCATGAAATGAGCTACGTAAATCGCCGTGGAGCAAAAAAGCGATAGCGTGCCCCAGGCCGCAGCCGGGGCACCAGGCTATGCCCATTAATTTTAACGGGCATAAGGTAAAATGTGTTGTTTGTGTAGGATGGCTTACACCCAGCGCTATTAACGCGGTTACCCAAAAGGTTAATTCAAAATATTTTAAGAAAAACGCTTTAATCAACTTTATTCGACTTGGTGGTGAGGATTAATGACACAGCCAATGCGCTTAATACGCCAATTAATAACGCGGCAAACATACGGCCCGAAAAATCGCGGGCGTTATTGCCTGCATCTACGTAGCTAATGTATAATATCCCGGCAAAAATGGCAATAACACCAGCCAGTATTAATATTTTAAAACACTGAATCAGGGCCTCTAAAAAGCCCATATTGCCGGCACAGTCATTATCACGGTAGCTTTTCAAGCCAAAAAACAAGCCGGCGATAGGAATAATTACAGATACATATTCAAAAGGGGAAACCTGGTCTTTAGTTAAATCATACCCGGCAATGTGCATAACGAATAGCCACAAGCCGCTTAAAACTCCGATGATAACTCCGGTTATAAATGCGTTTTTCATTGTAATATAATTTGGTTTAACAATTTAGGTTTAATAGCAATTTGGTGTATTAAATCTATGATTAAAAAGTAAAAACCCAGTATATTGTTTTATAATTTGTCATAATTTGTGTTGCCGTGGGTAAAAGTGCTTTTTTGCGTATCTTCGCAACGTTTTGAACATCCGTGATATATTAGAAAAGTATAAAGCTGATGACAGGATTAAAGCGCTGGCGCAGGCCTTAAATGCTTCAAAAAATCCGAGGATTCAGTTACGTGGGCTAGTGGGGTCGGGCGATTCTGCTATGGCGGTAGCTTTGTATTTTTTGCAGCACCAGCACATGATATTTGTGTTGCCAGAGCGCGAAGAAGCCGGTTATTTTCAGGCCGATTTAGAAAACCTCACCGGCAAAGAAGTTTTACTTTTCCCGTCATCCTACCGAAAACCTTTCGAGTTTACCCAGCCCGATAGCAGCAATGTGCTTGCCCGTGCCGAGGTATTGAATGAGCTTAATCATTCATCAGAATTTGGCCAGCTGATTGTTACTTATCCCGAGGCTTTGGCCGAAAAGGTGATTGACCGCGCATCGCTCGAAAAAAACACACTCGAAATTTCCGTTAACAATAAACTCAGCATTGATTTTATCAACGAGTTTTTGGTGGAGTATGATTTTGACCGGGTTGATTTTGTGTACGAACCGGGACAGTTTTCAATTCGTGGCGGGATTGTGGATATCTTCTCTTTTTCACATGAGTTACCTTACCGCGTTGAGTTTTTTGGTGATCTGATTGAATCCATCAGAACCTTTGAAATTGAAAGTCAGCTTTCGGTTGAGCAGGTGAAGAGCATTACGATAGTGCCTAACGTTCAATCTAAATTCCTGACAGAGAGTAATATTTCTTTGCTGGAATATGTTGATGCCGGTACGCAGATTTGGATTAAGGATGTGCAATTCACTTTGGATATTATCCAGAGCGGTTATAAAAAGGCAACAGCCTTGTGGAAGGCGCTATCCCCGGAGGAAAAAAACCAAAACCAGGATTGGATAGACCCCAAATTTGGCTTTACTGATGAAAAGCTGATTGCGGACCAGTTAGCAGATTTCCCGATCATAGAATTTGGCAAGCAGTTTTTTTATACGCCAAATGAAACCATCAATTTTGACATGCGCCCGCAGCCATCCTTCAATAAGGACTTTAGCTTGCTGATACATAACTTTAAAAATAACGAGGCAGAGAAGATAGAGAACTTTATTCTTACGGATTCTGCCCGCCAGGTTGAGCGACTTTATGCCATTTTGGAAGATCTGGACAAGACGGTAAAATTTACACCGATAAGCGTTTCTATTCGCGAGGGTTTTGTGGATAGGGAGCAGAAGATCGCTTGCTATACCGATCACCAGATATTTGACCGTTACTATAAATACAAGCTAAAAAAGGGGTACCAGCGTTCGCAGGCTATCACACTGAAAGAATTGCGCGAGCTTAAACCAGGTGATTATGTTACCCATATAGACCATGGTATCGGTAAATACATGGGCCTTGAAAAGGTGGAAGTTAATGGCAAAATGCAGGAAATGATCAGGCTTACTTATGCTGATAACGACCTGCTTTATGTGAACATCAACTCGCTTAACCGCATATCCAAATACAGCGGCAAAGAAGGGGCCATACCTAAGATGAATAAATTAGGCACCGACACCTGGGAGCGCCTGAAGAAAACCACAAAAAAAAAAGTTAAAGACATCGCCCGCGACCTAATTAAGCTTTATGCCGTGCGTAAATCGCAGCAGGGTAACGCTTTTTCGCCAGATAGTTATTTGCAGACCGAGCTGGAAGCATCCTTTATTTATGAGGATACCCCGGACCAGGAAAAAGCCACCACCGATTTTAAAAAGGACATGGAAGCGCCCCACCCGATGGATAGGCTGATCTGTGGCGATGTGGGTTTTGGTAAAACGGAGGTGGCCATCCGTGCTGCGTTTAAAGCTGTCGCGGATAGTAAACAGGTGGCTATTTTAGTGCCTACAACTATATTAGCAGCCCAACATTATAAAACTTTCTCGGATAGATTGAAAGGTTTTCCATGTAATATTGATTACGTGAATCGCTTTAAATCGAGCAAGCAGATTAAGGATACTTTAGAAAAACTTAAAGAGGGCAAGGTTGATATTATCATCGGCACACACCGTTTGGTGAGCAAGGATGTTAAGTTTAAGGATCTGGGCTTGATGATCATCGATGAAGAACAGAAATTCGGCGTATCAACCAAAGAAAAGCTGAAACAGATGCGTGCCAACGTGGATACACTAACGTTGACGGCTACGCCTATTCCGCGTACCTTGCATTTCTCGTTAATGGGTGCAAGGGATTTGTCTATCATCTCTACCCCACCACCAAACCGTCAGCCGGTGGTTACCGAATTGCATGTTTTTAATGATAAGCTGATTAAAGAAGCTGTTGAATTTGAACTAGAGCGTGATGGCCAGATGTTTTTTATCCATAACCGTGTGAATGACCTACCGCAGTTAGGTGGCATGATCCACAAGCTGGTGCCAAAAGCAAGGATCGGCATAGCACACGGTCAGTTAGAAGGTGATGCTTTGGAAGATGTGATGCTGAAGTTTGTGAACCACGAGTACGATGTATTGGTGGCTACCACCATTATTGAGGCTGGTTTGGACATTCCGAATGCAAATACCATCATTATTAACCACGCGCATATGTTTGGCTTGAGCGATTTGCACCAGATGCGTGGTCGCGTTGGGCGAAGCAATAAAAAGGCTTACTGTTATTTGTTGAGTCCGCCGTTATCAACCCTGACTAACGAAGCCCGTAAACGTTTGAGCGCTATTGAGGAGTTCAGCGATCTCGGTAGTGGATTTAACGTTGCCATGCGCGATTTAGATATCCGCGGTAGCGGTAACTTATTGGGTGCCGAACAAAGCGGTTTTATTGCCGAGATTGGTTTCGAGATGTATCATAAAATACTGGATGAAGCTATACAAGAATTAAAAGAAGACGAATTTAAAGGTGTTTTCCCGGATGATAAACCACGACCATTTATCGCGTTTACGCAGATAGATACCGACCTGGAGATACTGATACCTAACGAATACGTAACTAGTTTATCCGAGCGGTATAATTTATATTCAGAACTCTCCAAGCTAGAGAACGAAGTTGAGCTGGATGCGTTCCAACAACAACTGCACGACAGGTTTGGCCCCATCCCGCCACAGGTAAACGACTTGCTGAATACTATGCGCCTGCAATGGCTGGGCAAAAGCATAGGCTTCGAAAAAATCTCGTTAAAAAAAGGAGTGTTGCGCGGATACTTTATCACCAACCAGCAATCGGCTTATTTTGAAACGGAGATGTTTCGCCAGGTGCTTGGCTTTGTACAAGCTAACCCTCGTCGTACCAATTTAAAGGAGGTGAAAAATACGCTTCGTTTGAGTATTGAGGGTGTTAGGGGGATTGATGAGGCTATTGAGTTGTTGAGTGGGATTATTGAGGTGGTTACGGCGTAGAAAAGAGCATGGGTCATGCTGAGCATGGTCGAAGCATAAGCGTAAAGGCCCACCCACATACTTCGACCATGCTCAGTATGACACCCCCTTAGTTTTGGTTCTTTTACAAGAGCTTACACCTTCTTATAAATATCCTTCAAATTCCTCCCCATTTCCTTATAATCCAAGCCATAACCTACCACAAAGTGGTTTTCAATTTCGAAGCCAATGTATTTAAGCTCATCAATTTTGGTTAGCAGGGATGCCGGTTTAAGCAACAGGGAACATAATTTGATGGATGCGGGTTCTTTTAGCTTTAGCTTGTCTATCAGGTAGTGGGCAGTGTTGCCGGTATCTACAATATCTTCTATTACCACAATATCACGGCCTTTTAGGTCAACGCTGATGTCAATATCATCGCGGATCTTCAGGGTGCTTTTGGTGCCGCCGTAATAACTGGCTAGTTTGGTAAAGGTGATTTCGCAGGGAATATCAACTTGTTTTATCAGGTCGGCTATGAATAGGAAGCTGCCGTTGAGTACACCTATAAACAGTGGCTTGGTATCTTTATAGTCCTCACTCAATAGTGCGCCGATGGCTTTAACGCGTTTCTCAATCGTATCGGCATCAATAAGGGGTTCAAACTCCAGGTCAGCAATTTTCATGTGTCTAATATAGGTACAATGCGCAACAGCATCAAAATAAAACCATGTATTTTGTTTGTCATTTAAAATAGCCCGATAGCTTAAATTCATTACTTTTAAACACTTTATTTATCATGGAAACTAACTTTAAATACATAGCCTCTTCACGATCTACCGAAGAATTAATTGAACGTGTTGAAAACAGACAGAAATACCTTCCCGAAACGATAGAAGCCTCTGTAGCGGAATTACAGTACCGTAAACATGAATTTACTGACGAAGAGTTAAAAGTAATTGGCGAAGATATTCAGGCACAGCGCGAAAATGCATCAATAGTTACCAGTCAATTAGGCTTTTTCAACAAAGAATATAAAAACGTAATTATTGAAGATCCTGATGCTCCATTGTTATATTCAAGAATAGCGATATATAGTTTTTCATTTTTATTCGGGGCCCCATTCGGTTCAATCATGATGGCTATGAACCTGGCTAAACTAGGCAAATCGAAAGAATCGCTTTGGGCTATATTATTTGGCATTGGCTTTACAACCTTGCAGTATATTGTCATATCTCACATCAACACAGGATCAACCAGTTCGTTACAAGTATTTTGTGGCTTTATTGCTGCTTATTGTCTCGATTTGTTCTTTTGGAAAAACTATATTGGCTATTCAACATTCTACAGGAAAAGGCCAATTTGGGTGCCTTTAATTATTGCACTGGTATTTGTATCGCTTATTTTGGCCGCAATTATTTTAGGCCCAAAACAGTAATTTATAGCATCCGAATATCATAATAGTCCTAACCAATTAAATAATCAGTGGTTAAAGTGTGTAAACCTTATCTTTGCGCTTCATGATCGACTACCAGGTTCATACTTTAGCTAACGGCATCCGTATACTTTTTAAGCATTCACCGTCAACCATTACGCATTGCTGTTTTGTGGTGAACGCCGGCTCGCGCGATGAGCCGGAGCAAAAAGAAGGTTTGGCCCATTTTATTGAGCATTTGGTTTTTAAAGAAACCGAAAAGCGCAGTACAAGCCAAATACTTAACCGCCTTGAACTGGTGGGTGCCGACCTGAACGCCTATACCACCAAAGAGTACACCTGCATACACGCCTCATTATTAAAACAGCATTTGGAGCGCACCATTGATCTGTTTGAGGATATATTATTTCACTCTACCTTCCCCGAAGATGAGATGGAAAAAGAACGTGGTGTGATATTGGATGAGATCGCATCCTATCTCGATCAACCCGAAGAAGCCATACAGGATGATTTTGAGGAGTTGTTATTTAAAGATCACCCAATAGGGAAAAACATATTAGGCACGCCCGAAACGGTAAGCGCTTTTGACAAGGCGGATATTAAAAGCTTTATGGCTGCTACATACAATACCTCTGAAATGGTTTTTGGTGTGTTTGGCGATTATGATCTGAATAAACTTATCAAACTTTTTGAAAAATATTTCGGCTGGATACCCGCTAATAATGCTGTTAAAACCAGGATAGCGCCAATAGCAAATGCAGGCAAGGAGCTGATTTTGCATAAACCTATCTCTCAAACACATTGCATTACCGGCAGCGCCGCCTACCCATCAAAACATGAAAAAAGATACGGTTTATTGCTATTGAACAACCTGTTAGGTGGCATGGGCATGAGTAGCAGGTTAAATTTGGAGATCCGCGAAAAGCATGGCATCGCTTATACTATTGAATCCAACTATACTTCGTTTTCCGATACCGGGATTTTCTCCATTTACTTTGGCACCGATACTGAAAAAGCTGATAAAGCCATGCGTCTGGTAAATAAGGAACTGAAGAAATTACGCGATAATAAACTCGGCACCTTACAATTACAGCAGGCCAAACAAAAATTTATTGGGCAGATAGCATTAGCCGAAGAAAACAGGATGAGCCTGATCATCGGCATGAGTAAAAGTTTGCTTGACTTTGGCGAGGTAGATAGCTTGGAGCAGATATTTGCGAAAATTAACGCGGTTACTGCCGATGAATTGCTTGATATAAGCAACGAAGTCTTTGATGTTAATCGTATGACAACCTTGCTATTTGAGCCTAAAGAATAAACCTGTATTTTTGCAGTTATGAAGTACCCGATTATAGCTTACGGCGACCCTGTTTTACGCAAACGAGCGACATCCATTGAGCCGGATGAATATCCAAACATTCAACAGATCATTAACGACATGTACGAGACCATGTATGGCGCACGTGGCGTTGGGCTGGCAGCCCCACAGGTGGGCTTATCCATGCGTTTGTTTGTGATTGACGCATCTGTATTCGCCGACGAAGAACCGGACTTAGAGGGCTTTAAAAAGGCCTTTATTAATGCTACTATTTTAGAGGAAACCGGCGAAGAGTGGCCTTTTAACGAAGGCTGCCTGAGCATACCTGATATAAGGGAAGATGTATACCGCAAACCGGTAGTTAAACTTTCATACTACGACGAGAACTGGAAACATCACGAAGCTACTTTTAAGGGATTAGCCGCACGCGTTATTCAGCATGAATATGACCACATTGAGGGCAAATTATTTACCGATAAATTGAGCCCGATACGTAAACGCCTGATAGAAAAAAGGCTTAACAATATATCCAAAGGCGAAGTGGACGTGGAATATAAAATGAAATTTCCTGCTGCTAAAAAAGGCCGTTAATTGTCGTAGTTAGTCGAATTAGCATTTGCACGGGCTTTATCACCCTGGGTTATTTCATTTATAAAGCTACCCCATGCAAGCGGATTCAATAACGGGTTTGGTGTTAGGGAATGTGAGTTTTCTATAGAAGTATTCAGGCCCTGGTAAAGCGCGTCCTGTATTTCCTGGCCATCACGTGGTAAAGTGGCAACTAAGGCCATTAATGTAGTACGGCTAACATTCTTTTTGGCAATCTCCAGATCATCATCAGCAACTTTCAGGGCTAAAAAATCTTTCTTGAACTCATCAGTAGTAGCCCAGGGGAATACGTGAAAAGTTGGCAGGTTGATAATGATCGGCTGTATCATTACCGGTATGGTATAGCTTTTATTTTTTATATCTGACGGGATAACTACTCTGGTGGTTGCATAGCCAACGCAGGTAAATATTAAGGTATCCTGCTCATGTGCTACAAATGAGAAATAACCTTCGTAATTTGATGCTGTAATTGTTTTGTGTGTAGCGGCATTGGTAATGTTCACATACGGAACTATAATTTTCGCGCTATCGGCGTTATGTACAATACCCGAAAATTGCACCAAAGGTTTCTCCTGCTGCGGTTGTTGTGCAAAAGCTGCTGTGGTTGCTAATAAAAAGAATATGCCAATTAAGTATTTCATCCTGCTCTAAAGCCTTTCTGTCTTTCTATATCAAAATCTATTCCGAAAAACAAAGCAAAAATAGTTTATTCATATTGCTATGTATGTAACTTTAACAATACTTAACACTATCGTAAATTTTCAGGGAGTACGGCGTTCGGATCGTCGATGTCCGTTAGGTTTATCGCTTCAATACTTGTGATCTCAGGAACAGCCTTCATTATAGCCTGCTCAATACCAGCTTTTAAGGTCATGATACTCATTGGGCACGAACCGCATGAGCCCAGCAATTTTAATCTTACAACATGATCAGGAGTGATCTCCTCGATAGAAACATTCCCGCCATCAGCCTCCAAATACGGACGAATACTGTCCAAAGCTGCTTCTACCTGCTCTAATAAACTCATTTTTACTAATTTATATAAGTAAAGTTATTAATTATTTACAACAATTATAATTGTTAATAGTGTTTTTACACGACAATGAAATTATCATAAACCAAATTACTGACTAACAACCGGCCTGTTCAATGCCTTTGCATTGGATATGGATACCTGTTGCGCCACTCTTTTTGCCATATCAATAAACGCTTTTGATTGTACCGAATCTTCATCCAAAACAATCGGCGTGCCTGCATCGCCTGAATCACTGATGCTTTTTACCAACGGAATTTCACCCAGAAATGGCACATCCAGCATATTAGCTAATTTCTCGCCGCCACCTTGTCCGAAGATGTAATATTTATTCTCAGGTAGTTCAGCCGGGGTGAAATAGGACATATTTTCCACGATTCCTAAAATAGGGACATTAATCGCATCCATCATAAACATGCCAATTCCTTTTTTAGCATCGGCCAGGGCAACATTTTGCGGTGTGGTGACAATAACCGCACCCGTAACCGGGAAGGTTTGCGTAATGGTGATGTGAATATCACCTGTACCAGGAGGTAGATCTATCACCAAATAATCCAAATCGCCCCAATCGGCATCATTAAACAATTGTTTAACCGCTGTTGAAACCATTGGCCCGCGCCATGGTACCGGTTGATTAGGATCAGTAAAGAAACCTATAGACAACAGCTTTACGCCGAATTTTTCGATTGGTTCGATGCGGGTTTTGCCGTTTTCTAATTTGCTGGCCTGTGGCCGCGCATTCTCCAAACCGAACATGATAGGGATTGACGGACCGTAAATATCGGCATCAATTAAACCAACTTTAGCGCCTGTTTTCACCAGGCCTAAAGCTAGGTTCACTGCCACAGTCGATTTACCTACACCGCCTTTGCCCGAGGCAACAGCAATAATATTTTTAACACCCGGCACCCCGGTATTCTTCTGCGTGGTAACGTGCGAGGTCATGTTGATATGGATGTCGGCCTCCTTGCTGATAAAGTGCAGGATAGCATTGCGACAGGCATTCTCAATCATCGCTTTTAAGGGGCAAGCCGGGGTAGTTAAGATTACTGAGAAACTTACACGGTTGCCATCGATATGTATATCCTGTATCATGTTCAGGGTAACCAGGTCTTTTTTCAGATCGGGTTCCTCAACATTACTCAGGGCTGCTAATACTTGTTCTTTAGTGATAGTCATATATTAAAGCAAATTTACTAAAACACGGGGGATTAGTGTCATGTGAATGATAAAATGAACGTATTAACTCTTGTGATACACATTACCACTGGCTTCAGTCTGTGACTGAAGCCTAACTGATCAGGAAAGTTTATAACTTTCTTATTTCTTTTCCGCACAAGATTTACCCTGTTGGATATTGTCAGTTACAAACTGAAGCTAGTTAGGGCTAGGAATATTAAATAGTAACAAAGTACTATTCATCTGTAATTTGAGAAACATTTTACCAATCTTCACGTTTGTCTCCTATAAGATTTAGTTTAGTTTTGGATAAATTTTTATAGATGCAGCGCCTCAAGCCTAAATATATACGTATTGCCGGTATTGTTATTATTTTATTAGTTATTCTGATTTTAATTGGTGGTTATATCGCTTATACCAAGCGCGAAGCCATACTGGAAAGGGAGCTTGCCAAAGCTGAATTAAAAGCAAAAACAGATTATAACCTCGATATAAAGATTGGTTCCGCAAGCTTTACCGGACTTAGTACGGTAGCTTTTTCCAATATCACCATCGTACCTGACGGGCGCGATAGTCTGTTGAAGATAGACAAGCTATCCATCACCGTAAAACTAATGCCACTAATTTTGGGTGAAGTTAAATTATCGGATGTAGCGCTTGATAATGGGCACCTTAACCTTGTAGACAGCAATAAGGTTAAGAACTTTGATTTTTTGTTTAAGCACAAAAAAGACACCACCGCTACTACTTCAAAAACCAACCTTGCCGATTTGGCCAACAACCTGATTAATAAGTTCTTATATAAAATTCCGGACAACCTCGACCTAAAAAACTTCCTGATAACTTTTAAGGGTGATAGCAGCAGTATAAAAATGCTCACCACCACAGCCAGCATACAAAATGGCAATTTAACCTCAAACATCATTATTGATGGCGGCGTAGCAACCTGGCATTTTGTGGGTAAAATGCACCCGTCCGATAAAGAAATTGATGTTAAACTTTATGCTGATGGCAAAAAGATTGAGCTACCCGTTCTTGAAAACAAGTTTAAAACCAAATTTAGCTTTGATACCATCAGCACCCAGTTAACCAAAGTTAAGCGCGAGGGCGGTGAAACGCAGATCTACGGCTCGTGGTCGGTAAGTAATTTACTGGTTAATAATCCACGCTTATCCGAGAATGACATTATTGTACCTTCCGCGTCAATTGATGCCAACGTATTTATTGGGCCGAATTATGTGTCGCTGGATAGTTCTTCGGTTATCCACCTAAAAAACATTACTGCTAATCCGTACATAAAATACACCCTTAGTCCTGTTAAAATATATGAGCTTAAGCTTAATACCGGCTGGGTAAACGCTCAGGATCTGTTCAACTCCTTCCCTACCGGTTTGTTCGAAACGTTCCAGGGCATACAAGTTGCGGGGAAAGTGAATTACAGCCTGAATTTTTACCTCGACACGGCAGACCCAGATGATGTGCAGTTTAACTCACAATTAGATAAACAGAACTTTAAGATTCTGAAATTTGGCAAAACAGATTTAACCAAGCTTAATCGTCCATTTTTACAACAGCCTTACGAAGTAAAATCGCAACCATCACCTTTTATAGTTGGCCCGCAAAACCCTGATTTTACACCACTGAGCGACATTCCCACAGATACCCGCAACGCGGTGATGACATCGGAAGACCCATCATTTTATACCAATAATGGTTTTGTGGAAGAATCTATCCGCAAATCAATCGCTACCGATTTTAAAAAGAAAAAATTTAGTCGTGGTGGCAGTACCATATCCATGCAGCTGATCAGGAACACTTTTCTTGATCGTAATAAAAACCTGGCCCGTAAAGCCGAGGAAATTTTAATTGTGTGGATGATAGAGAACAACAACCTGATGAGCAAGGACCGCATGCTGGAGGTTTACTTTAACATTGTGGAGTTTGGCTATCATATTTATGGCATTGGCCCAGCGGCACGCTATTATTTCGGCAAAACGCCATCGCAGCTTACTTTGGGCGAAAGCATATTTTTAGCGAGCATTTTACCGAATCCTAAAGCCGGTTTATATGCCTTTCAACCTGATGGCACTTTGCGGCCTGGCTTGCATGGTTACTTTAATTTAATTGGCAATTTAATGGCAGGCCATGGTAAAGCCCAGCGCGATAGCAATGCCTATGGCTTTTTTGATGTGCGGCTTAAAGAAAGCCTGCGCAGGGGCGTTGCCAATATTGATACAGCCAAGGTTGATAGCCTGATGCAGCAGAACGATGATGATAATGGCGCTGTGCCGGTAATAGAACCTGAAAAGAAATTAACCTTCTTCCAGCGCTTATTTGGAAAGAAAGACACAACCGAGAACAAAAAGGTTATTAAGAATAATAAGCATTCAACGGTAGTTGATTATGGCAACGGCATACAGATTGACACAGCCGGAAAGACTAAAAAAGAGATAAGGCAGGAAAAGCGGGCCTTAAAACAACAGCAAAAAGAGCTGGAGAAAGAAAATAATCCGGGTTATTGATAACGATTATATCCTTTTAGCAATTATTTTTTTAGTATAAATAAAATAAAACGAACAATAATTGCATATTACGCTAATAATAAAACAACTTTATTATATTTGGTGTATAAACAAAATACAGGGCAGAATAATTTTGCCGTTTAAATTAAAGATTGATGAACATATTTGTAGGAAGCCTTCCTTTTAAGTTAGAGGAAGCTGATTTAAAAGAACTTTTTGAAGCGTATGGCGAAGTAAGCTCCGTTAAGTTAATTAATGACAGAGAAACTGGCAGAAGCAAAGGTTTCGGATTTGTAGAAATGCCTGATGATGAAGGTGCACAGCAAGCTATTACAGCTTTAAATGGCAGCGAAGTTGGCGGCAGAACTATAGCTGTAAGCCAGGCTGAAGAAAGAAAACCTAATGATCGCAAGAGCTTCGGCGGCGGTGGAAACCGTGGTGGCGGCGGTGGTTACGGCGGCGGCGGAAACCGTGGCGGTGGTGGCGGTGGCTACTCTAAAGACAGCAGAGGCGGCGGCGGTGGCGGCGGCAGTCGTTGGTAATCTAAAAAAGGATTCCTAATATATAAAAAACGAACGCCAGAGGCATTTCCGGCGTTCGTTTTTCTGTACTTGTATTTTCCTAAACTTTATTGTTGGTATTTGTTTTGATGATTTATATTGGAGCAGTAATACCGTCGTGTTAACAAAAATCCGGCAAATCAATTCAGTTATCAATAGAAAAGCCCATCAAAATTTGACGGGCTTGAAATCGGTATGATTTAAAAATAATTTACAGAACAGGGTGATGATCATCCTTATTCGTTCTCAAATATTCCAGTAAACCATCTTCGTTTACATATAGGTTGCTTTTTTCAGCAGCAGTTTTTTTGGCTTTAGTGTTTTTTGGGCCGGCTAGTGGTAGTACTATAACTGTCAGTAGCGCACATATCTCAAACACCAGGTAAAAGGTTGACATTGCTTTAGTATTAAATTATTGAAAATATATTTAATATCTACACGCTAAATACATGCCAAATATTTCAAATTCTAAAAAATTACTTTCACAAGGGCTTAACAACCCAAAACTTAACAATTCAATTACCAAAACAGCACTTGTATTGTAATTTTTGCAGGACTTGAATTATCAAAATGAAATGGGGATGTATACAATACCTTTCAGTTTGATAAGGTCACTTTAGAGATTACGCCCATAGCCTGGATTAAGAATCAATTAAGACTATCCCATTGCAAGAAACGAAGAATGATAAGCGTATTATTGATTTAAATAATATTAACCTGTAGCGTTTCTACTATTTATTGCGTAGTATCTTATTATATGTAAACTTAAATTGTTCAGGAATGAAACATAAAATCTTACTACTTATAATAAGCGGCGTGTTATTATGTATGATTTACTGCAGAAAAGGCAACACCGACAATGCTTATGAATTAACCGGCAAGTGGCAGGAAATAAAAGTAAGAGCCCGTATTTTAGATAGCGGTAAAATAACCCATGATACTACTTATCTGCGCCCGTTTACTAACTTGGATTATATCCAATTCAAAAGCAGTGATTCCTGCGCAATGTCTATCGATCACTATTATTATTCCAAAATACCGCAATTAATTCCTCAAAGCATTACAAACGCTGGCTATGTGGCAATTGGCGGTGCCAAATTTGTGATAGATACGCAGAGTACCCTTGCTACCCCGGGCGGCTTTGTTACAGCAGATACCGTATATGAGATTAATAGTAATAATATATTGATTCATAGCGTATTTTATTCGCAGGTACCGGATTATGAATCCATAACTGATACCTACTATCAAAAGTAATTATGCCCGCGAAGAATACTAATGCAACTTCTAAATAGCAAATTATCTGGTTAGCTTGGGTATAAGATTTATGAAAACTTATTTTTAATATAAAAAATAAAGCCTCCTCGCACTCGCTGCTTGGAGGCTTAAACCTAAACCTTATCACAATAAGCAGGCAGGAATGCCCGCTATCTTGAAGCTATAAATATAGCTATTCTGAATTAATTTTTTTGCTTAGTAACAGTATTTTTAGCTTAGCTCATTTACATGTGCTAAAAGCTTTTCATAAGCACCTGTTTCATGGTTATAATCCCTGTTATTAGTTGAGGAAATAATATTATTATTTTCAAAATCGAAATTAATATCTGCTGAATATATATATGAGGCATTGCCTATCATCCTGCCACTCAAATCATTATTTACCAAACATTTAGTATAACCGCCCTTATTAAATAAGGTAATCCATTCGCCTTTTTTAACATGGCCACTGTTCACGGCAGATAGCGTGGTCGCGAACATACCTGTTCCGCATGAGTAAGTTAGCCCAACCCCACGTTCGTAGGTAGCAACATATATACTATTATCACTTATTATTTTACCGAAATTAACATTAACGCCATGCGGTAATATCCGCGGCGATGAATTAGCTTTTTCGCCCAGGGTACGCAATTCTTCCTCTGCAATATCATCCACAAAAGCAACAATATGTGGGTTGGGTAATGATAATGCCGTGAATTTTATAGTTGATGACAACTCAGGGATCAAACCATTTATTAATTCAGTGCTATTATTTTGAATAAGGAAATTACCTGAATCAAAATTCGCTTTAGGGAATGTCAATTCAAAAGCAGTAAGCTCCGGATAGAAGTTCTCAACCAAATTAAGCGGGTAAGGAATGCCTGTTTTGTTTTCAATAATAACCTGCGGTTTTTCCAATAACTCCGATACATAACGGGCCACAATTCTTATTCCGTTACCGCACATTTCGGCTTCAGAGCCATCAGCATTAAATATGACCATCTTGCCATCACCAACGGTACTGTTATCCACGTAGAGTATGCCATCAGCCCCAAAATCGGAGTTTCTGTTACATAGATGTATAGCAAGCTGTTTTTTCATAGCATCGGTTACAGCGCCGTTATAATGCCTGATATCGATCAGAAAAAAATCATTACCAGATCCCTGGCTCTTTAAAAGTGAAAATTGCATATCAAGTGTTTCAAAAAGCAATGCATTCCATTGCCGCAGGTACAAATTTACGTTTCTGCCCTCAAATATCGGATACAACGTATTATTTAATGTCATTCATAAACAACATTAAATATAATTAATACATTTAGGATATAACCTAAACAGGTATGAACAAGAAACTTATGCTTATTTTATATATTGTTGTTATAATAGTCGGCCTTACATATATAGGTTACCGCGGATGCCAGTTTGTTCACTGGCTTAGAGTAAGTAAATAAGCTTAATCATTCCTTACGCACTATTTGGCTGTTTACCTCAATCTCGTTTAACAATCCCGGGGATTTTACCGTACTGCTAAAACTTCTGTCAGTATTGGTTTGTGATATTTTATCCAGATCGATATTGGTTTGATCCAGTTGCTTTATCAGGGTATTGATCTCCTTTAGATGCGAATTAAAGAATTTCACCTTATTGTTATAAGTATCAATTTTATAATTGTTGGCTGTAGCCGAGGCTTGTTTTGAAGTATCGGGCGCCATATAACTATAAGCTGATAGATTATTTATAGTAGTTTCAATAGGCACTAGCGATGGGCTAGCATCTTTCGGGTCGATAGCCTGTAAACTAAGTCTTACCGGGTCGGGATTATAGGCTACCAGGCTTTTATACTCATCAACAATGGCATCAGTAATTTTATGCTGATTGGCGTATGTTTCAGCAATTATCTTGTTTTTCACGTTATTCTTAAAGCCGTTAAACAATAGCGAGGTCAAATCATAAGCTTTCGTTCGTAATACAGCGCCTTGTATGGAGTAATAATTACTAAGCGTTTTGCTTTTGGCATACATTACGCCCAAACTGGTACTGATAACCTGTGCAGGTGTGCTTAACGACAGGTCGGCTTCGTTACCTAAATTGTAATACTGCCTGCCATAAATCTCCAGATCATCGATCCGTTCATAAGATGAAAGAAAGTACAGCCGATAGCGTTGGTATTCTACATCCGGGTTATCTATCTGGGCATAGCAGTTCTGCAAAAAGTCGTCTACTGCTTTATCATTAAAAACCTGATATATATCGGCGCTTGCAGTTGGCTTCCACCGGATGAGTGAAAGTTTGCCTTTAAATTCAAGCTCAGCGGTATTATTTACATGCAGCGAATCGAACATTTTGGCAACAAAATAGGCTACTTGTGCGTTGGCCATTCCCCGCTTATCCTTATCAACCATGGCGTATAAACTATCCTGTATGGTGAGGTAATTTTCACTATTATTCCAGAATGATGGTTCTAAAGGCGGAAGCAAAAGCCGGTTGGTTTTGGTATCCACAAAAATGAAAGTTCCCAGCGGATAAACATTTTGAAAATTATTCTCGATCATGGACAGGCTGCTCATTGAAGTTGAATCCATCTTCAATAAAAAATTAAGCACCTTGTTATGCTCCAATTTAACGCTTAACCCTTCAAGCGACTCAAAGTTTGATGCCTGTTTTTCGGGGATGATAATCGGTATGTAGTATACCGTTTTTTTATTCTGCGATAACAGGGTGAAATCCTTTTTTACCAAAACCGAGGTTTCATCCTCCGCATCCTGCCCGTAAAAAGCAATGGTATCGCCTTTATCAACCGAAATATTTTTAATTTTTTCTTCATCGGGTTTAAGGTTTAATAGTGCTTTTAGCTTAAACCCGCCGGATTTTTTATTAATGCGGTAAAAAACCGCGACATTACTTTTAGCAGTATTTTTTATTTTGAATTTAAAGCTTGTAGCATAGGTGGGCAATGCCAAACAGCAAAAACAAATGCAAAAAAATAATAATTTGGTGATGGTTTGATTGTTGTTCGCCGCCGGCGTTTCAGATGTTTTCATTTTCGGGGTAAATAACAATAACGTCCTAACCGGTGCTTTAGTTTCTATTAATTAATAAAACAGTGTTTGTTAGCTATTTAATGGCAACGTAAACCAAAAGGTACTTCCATGGCCCAGAGCACTGTCAACCCCAATTTGACCGTCGTGTTTACGGATGATTTCGGCACTAATATACAGGCCTAAACCCAAGCCCGAATTATTAAACCCAGCAGATTGTGCCTGGTAATAGCGATCGAACAAAAAAGGAATTTTTTCAGGATCGATACCCGGGCCGGTATCTTTTATAGAAATTTTTACCGAATCGCCTGTTTTTTCAACTTTTATGGCAATCACCAAAGAATCAGGCGCATATTTCACAATATTATTAACCAGGTTTACCACTACCTGATCAATAGCATGTTCATCGGCATTAACTTTTAAGTTCAGATCGCCTTGTAACTTAAATTCATATTTGCCGGTAACCCTAACATGGCTGCAGCAATTATTAAGCAAGTTGGCCATTACAAATTCTGTTTTATTTAGCGTAAGATGGCTTTGTTGTGTACGGCTAACATTAAGCAGGTCCTCAACCAAAGTGCTTATTTTCCGCATGCTTTTTAATGACTGATCAATAAGTTTAGGCACAACGGCTGCTGTTGGGTTATCTTTCAACTTTTCAAGCAACTGCAGCGATGCTTTAAGGCTTGTGATCGGTGTTTTAAGCTCGTGGCTGGCAATGCTTATAAAGTCGTCTTTTTGTTGCTCCAGGCGTTTAAATTGGGTAATATCAAGCAGGGTGCCTAAAATTCTTTGCGGTTTGCCCGCTTTATCATAATACACATTGCCATGTACCCTTATCCAGTGTATTGATTGGTCGGCATAAATTACTCTTGCCTCATAAAATAATTTACCGCTAATTAATGCGCTTTTATGTGCGGCTTCCCGACCTGCCTGGTCTTCAGGATGTATCGCACTAGTGTACATTACCCAATCTACATGTTTATCGAACCCGAAAATGGTATCAAACCTTTCAGAGGTAAGCATTTCTCCGCTTACCAGGTTTAAATCAAATGTGCCAATCTCTGCCGCCTCTACAGCCAGTCTTATACGTTCTTCTACATCCTCTATGCTGCGCCGGGCAATTACCTTATCCGACACATCAATAGCCAATACCATTATTGCCTGTACAATATCATCCGTAAACATCGGTTCATAAACAAAATCAATAAAAACACGTTCAGGAACGCCATTCCGCACCAGCATCAATTCGTGTTCTTTGGCTTGATAAGCAATACCGGTTTTAATTACATCATTCATTATCGGAGCATAAACCTCAGCGGCTTCGGGTATAGCGTCCCAAATGGTGCGGTTTTCCAATTCTTCGCGCGGTTTTCCAACTAATTCAAGATAAGCTGTATTTACATCCTCAATAAAAAGATCGTTAGCTCTTATAATACATATGCCAACCGGGGCCTGCTTAACCATGTTACGAAAATAAGCATCACTTTCTGCCAGGTCCTGGTAAAGCTCCATCAGCTGTTTACGCGACTCGCTTAATTCTTCATTTGAAGCTAAGATCTCTTCATTGGCAGCGCGTATCTCCTCATTAGCAGCCGTAATCTCTGTATTAGCGGCTGTCATTTCCTCATTAGCAGCACGAATTTCTTCGTTAGCTGCCCGTATCTCTTCGTTGGCTGATAGTAGCTCCTCATTAACAGTCCTTAACTCTTCAATCAGGTCCTGCTCCCGTTTTCTGCCTAATATAACATCGGTAACATCCTTAGCCATGTGCAAAATGCAATACGTTTCGTCATTAGCATTTTTTATAGCGCGATATTCAAAATTAAAATAAAAGGTTTGCAGCTGGCCATCTATAACAAGATCGGCCGCGGTTTCGGTTCCTTTTATGGTTAGCCCTTCATTCCAAACCTGCTTAAACAAATCAATAAATGGCTGGCCTTTTAGTTCTGGCAGTGCATCTTCCAATGATTTACCAAAAACGTCTCTTCCTTTACCCCAAATAGACAGCATGGCATCATTCGCATATTGAATAACCGCATCTTCGGTAACATGAATAGCAGTTGCATCGGTAGAGAAAGCTAAAACTTCTAATAACTGTTTATCACTTAAAAGGTAGTCCGTATAACTCATTTATGGGTTTTATCGAGGATAAAGAGTAAAATTATAATAACTTATCCGGGCAAAAAATGTTTGAAATACTAACCGGTAATTTATATTGCGATAATACCATTTAATTTTATGAAAGAAGAGAAAAATCAAACCATAGCCAACCCTTCCGATCATTTGGCTAACGAGCGTACTTTTTTGGCCTGGATACGTACCAGCATCGCCATAATGGGTTTTGGGTTTGTGGTGGTAAAATTTTCGCTCTTTGTCAGGCAGATTGGCCTGGTATTAAAATCGAACCAGGATATATTACCTGAAAAAGGCTATTCCGCTCCAATAGGGATACTACTGGTTGCGGTAGGTGCTTTTATGGCGATGTACTCATACTTAAGTTACCGGAACACCGAAAAGCAATTGCTGAACCAGGTTTATAAACCCTCGGTATTACCCGCCTTGATTTTAACCATAGGCATTGTAATCATTGCGACTTTGCTGGTGATTTATTTGATACCGGGATTATGATTTAATATGCCTTATTTTTTAAAATAGTGCAAGACCGAATCGTAATGTAATGGTTACTGACAAAACAGTGTCAGCACTTTTCCCAACCCATTTCCCGAAATTTGTATATGCCGATGCTGCTCTTGTGAAAGAGTATATTACGTTCTTTGAAATATTAAATTTAAACTAAGACAATAAAATCTCTTTAACAAAGTTTCGAGCAACTTCCAATTCAGGATCATTTAATAAATCCTTTTCTAATACTTCATTAATCCATTTTGGCCCATGTCCACCTACCGTTTTATCAAAAGCTTCAATTTCACCAATATCAAGTACAATAATACCCTTTCCTCTTAGTTTGCTTTGAACACGATTAAAAGCATTAATAGCATCGCCTGCTGGCAAATATGCTTTTCCAGATGACTTAGCTTGTGACCATGGAGAAGATTTTTTTAATTCAGCCTGTATAAGTTTAATTTTATCTTCCGGCATAACTTTACCCCCTACAGATGTAAAGATTTGTTCGATAGATTGTTTAAGTTCATTTGTTTCAAGTTCCGGACGCTTTTGATCAATAGCTTGTTTGACAATTTTAAAATCAGTTTTGACTTCGTCCCAATCTCCTTCCAGATTTTCATAAATTGTTTTCAGTGGAGCTTCTTGATGATAAAGATCAAAATCGCCAATTATTGTTAATGGTACAGCCAGTTTTTTTAATGCTTTTACAACAACAGGGAATCTATGTTTTCCGCCGGATTGAATAAATAGGATATCTGGCGATACCAAACCTTCCTTTTCTACAATAGCTGTTGTTAATGCAGAATAAAATCGGCAATCTGAATCACTTTCGCAAAGTACAGCTCGTTTGTGAAATAAGCCGTCCAAGACGTTTGAATGTCGTAATAATGGATCGCTCCATATACTTTTAATTTCCGTATTATTAAGGGTGTTTATTTTATTAATTGACCCGTCTCGTTCTATTCTTACAACCAATAATCTATCAGAAGCGTAATCTAAAAGCCCTTTTAATATATGCTCACTATGTGTTGCTATAAAGATTTGTTTGTCATCTCCTAAGCTATTCGCAATCATTTGTCCAAGTAAAGTCGCTTGCGGTGGGTGTAAAAAGGCTTCGGGTTCATCAATTATGTTAACAGAATGATCCTGTACAAATAGTCCAAGAAATACACCTGCAAAACTTTTCATTCCATCTCCCTGACTTGCTAATTGATCTAAAGCACGTAGTTTTACTTGGTATGCCTTGGATACACGATCATTTTCAACTGTTGCAATTGGTCTTTCTCCTATATGTAGTGGGATTGTATTTCCTGCTCCGTGATTAACAATCACATCCTGCCCAAAAGCTAATTTAAAATAACGTGAAAATTCAGCTTCCTTTTCTCCACTTTCTTTGAGTATATGAATAGGATGAAATGGGGCCGAAGTTAAGAAATTTATGTTATTAGGAGAGTTAACTAAATTTAATCGTTCTGGGGTTGTAAGTTGCTTGAAAAAAAATGGGATTAAAGAGCCTCTATAGTTCAAGGAATGAGTAGTATAAAAATTTTGATGTGCTTTTAGTAATTGCTCATCATTAATGCCTTGCACTTGACTACTATTATTTACATAATAATATTGGTTATCTATGCGACGGTCTTCTAATTGCCTTAAAAGTGCAGATTCATCACCATCAAGTTGTAATTGCACTTCATCAATAATGATTGTTTTCTGAATCCCATTATGAAAAGGCGAACTATATAACTCTTGAAGCGTCTTGCTTTTACCAGTATTATTGGGACCTACAAATACAACAATAGAATTATTTTTAAGTTCTAAATTGTAATTTTTGAACTTGATGTTTTTAATCCATATTGATGCATGCATGTTATTTATATTAGAATCAAATATATTAATTTCTGTACATCAATTATTGTACATCTCTTAGATCCCGGCTTATCAATTGTCCTAATTAATTCTCTCCAACAAAAAAGCCTCCCCAAAAATGGAGAGGCTTTGAACTTTAAACTTTATACTTTTAACTTATTAAGAAGCCATTTGTTTCCTGATGATATTTAAAGCGCCGCCTGCTTTAAACCACTCTATCTGCTGCGCATTGTAAGTGTGGTTTACCGCGAATGATTCTGTTGAACCATCTTTATGGTGCAATACAACGGTTAACTGTTTGCCCGGGGCAAAGGTTGTTAAACCGGTGATGTCAAAAGTATCGTCTTCCTGTATTTTATCGTAATCGGCATTATCGGCGAAAGTGATGCCTAACATACCTTGTTTTTTAAGGTTGGTTTCGTGGATACGGGCAAATGATTTTACAAGTATGGCACGTACACCTAAATGGCGAGGCTCCATAGCCGCGTGCTCGCGTGATGAACCTTCGCCATAGTTCTCGTCACCAACAACGATTGAACCAATGCCATGCGCCTTATAATCGCGCTGCGTGGCAGGTACCGGGCCGTATTCGCCTGTTAATTCATTTTTAACGCTATCGGCAGTGTTATTAAAGTAGTTAATAGCACCGATCAACATATTGTTAGATATGTTATCCAGGTGACCACGGAATTTTAACCATGGACCAGCCATAGAGATATGATCTGTAGTACATTTACCTTTTGCTTTGATAAGTAATTTCAAACCGGTAAGGTCAGTGCCTTCCCAAGCTTTAAACGGCTCTAATAATTGCAAACGTGCCGATTTTGGATCAACAATAACGCTAACCGCGCTACCATCTTCTGCCGGTGCCTGGTAACCTGCATCTTGTACAGCGTAACCTTTAAGCGGCATTTCAATACCTTCCGGTTCATCAAATTTAACTTGCTCACCTTTATCGTTGGTTAACGTATCGGTTAACGGGTTAAAAGTTAAATCACCTGCTATCGCGAATGCGGTAACAATCTCCGGCGATGCAACAAACGCGTGAGTGTTAGGGTTACCATCCTGACGTTTCGCGAAGTTACGGTTGAACGAAGTGATGATAGAATTTTTGCGAGTTGGGTCATTAGTATGACGTGCCCACTGGCCAATACAAGGGCCGCAGGCGTTAGCCAAAACAACACCACCCATCTGCTCAAAAGTACCTAAGTAGCCGTCACGTTCAACAGTATAACGTACCAATTCCGAACCCGGAGTGATGGTAAATTCTGCTTTTGTTTTTAGATGTTTATCGGTAGCCTGTTTAGCAATAGATGCCGAACGGGTAATATCTTCGTATGATGAGTTGGTACATGAACCGATCAAACCAACCTCTAATTTAGTAGGCCAGCCATTTTCCTTAACTGCAGCAGCGAATTTTGAGATAGGCCAAGCCAAATCCGGAGTAAACGGACCGTTTACATGCGGCTCTAATTCGTCAAGGTTTATTTCGATAACCTGGTCAAAATATTGTTCAGGGTTAGCGTAAACTTCATCATCACCGGTTAAGTGTTCTTTAATAGCGTTTGCTAACTCAGCAATATCGCCGCGTTTTGTACCGCTCAAATAAATTGCCGCTTTTTCGTCGTAACCAAAAACTGAAGTAGTCGCGCCGATCTCAGCACCCATATTACAGATGGTTCCTTTACCTGTAGCAGATAATGAACGCGCACCTTCACCAAAATATTCAACGATAGCGCCTGTACCACCTTTTACGGTTAGGATACCTGCAACTTTAAGTATAACGTCTTTAGCTGATGTCCAGCCTGATAATTTACCGGTTAATTTTACACCGATCAGTTTAGGGAATTTTAGCTCCCAGGGTAAGCCAGCCATAACATCGCAAGCATCAGCACCACCAACACCAATCGCTATCATACCCAAACCACCTGCATTAGGTGTATGTGAGTCGGTACCGATCATCATACCACCCGGGAAAGCATAGTTTTCTAAAACCACCTGGTGAATGATACCTGCTCCTGGTTTCCAGAAACCGATGCCATATTTATCAGATACCGAAGCCAGGAAATCATAAACTTCCAGGTTCACATCTTTCGCAGTTTGCAAATCGATATCAGCGCCAACTTTAGCCTGTATCAAGTGATCGCAATGTACTGTTGAAGGTACAGCAACCTGCGGGCGGCCTGCCTGCATAAACTGCAATAGCGCCATTTGCGCCGTCGCATCCTGCATCGCTACACGGTCTGGTGCGAAGTCAACATAGTCAACGCCACGACCAAATGCTTTCTCAGCATCACCTTCGGAAAGGTGGGCGTATAATATTTTTTCAGTTAAAGTAAGGTGTTTACCGGTCGCTTTACGGGCAGCAGCCACACGGGTGCTGTAGCGATCATAAACCTTTTTGATCATATCTAAATCAAAAGCCATGGTATCGATCTTTTTAGGTAAAATAATATTTCAAACACAGCAAAACAGCCAAGCGGCTGCTGCTGAGCGGCGAATTTACAAAAATTGCAGGGAATATGCTGTCAGCCAAATATGTAAATACTATTTGGATAGGTTCTAAATAGAGGTTAGTGGTTGGAGATTAGTTAATGCCTTTGTTGGTGTTGTCACCAACAAACTACTTACCGAATTTAGATTTGTTGGTGACAACACCAACAAAGGCTCAAATCAACGTTGCCTGCTTTCACCCTCTTTGCCGCATAGCGGAAGAGAGGGTGGTCGAGCGAAGCAAAGACCGGGTGAGTAAACTATACGAGCGACACTTGCGCAAATACCCGGCGCACTTTGACTCACCCCGAATGCGCTGCGCTGTTCGACCCCCTCTTCGCCTTCGGCGGAAAGAGGGTGAAAATTCTTTTTAGCTAAATGACATTGAGTGCGGGCTGGTATCCGCTGCCATCGCTAACGCGGTAAGTCTGAACCATGATTTATAGGATTTATGGATTGCCATGATAAAATCAAGAAAATCTTTTAATCCTATAAGTCAAGGTTCAGACACTCAAGCCCCTTCCCCCTCCAAACCTCCATCGCCCGTGGCAAAACATATTCCAACGTATCAAAAGCTTTCAAACTATCATGAAATACCACGATCGATCCGCTCTCGGTATGCTTCAAAACATTTTGCAGGCATCTTTCGGGCGAGAGGTTAATATCGAAGTCGCCGCTGAGGACATCCCACATAATAATTTTAATATCGGGCTTAACACTTTTTAACAACTTTATTTGCGATCTTTTGATGCGCCCATACGGCGGCCGAAAAAGATTGGTTTTTAGCTGTTCATCAGCCTTTAAGGTATTTTCGATGTAGATATTATCGGCTGTTTTCCAGCCTTTAAGGTGGTTATAGGTGTGGTTTCCGATGGCGTGACCATCGTTTTTAACCTGGTTGAAAATGTCGGGGTGTTTGCTTACATTGTCGCCAATACAAAAAAAAGTAGCTTTAGCATTGTACTGCTTTAAAATATTTAACACAAAGGGTGTAACAATGGGGATAGGTCCATCGTCAAAAGTGAGATAAATGCAAGGTTTATCGGGTTTTACATCCCATATTAACGAAGAATAATATTTTTTTAACAGCCGGGGTGATTTAACCAGGTACATACAACAAATATAACCTTATGACTTTATATATATTAAATTTTAAACGGCTAAGCCTGCTCGGAATACTGCTTGCGGCAACATTGGGCTTTACTGCCCGTGCGCAGGAGGTGATCACCCTGCAAAAAGCGATAGACCTAACCTTGCAGAATAACCTCACCATTAAACAATCAAAAATAAATGAGGAGCTAGGTACCGCGGACTATCAGCAGGCAAAAAACAATTTACTGCCAAGTTTAACGGTTAACCCGCAGGCATCATACAATTTTGGTCGCAGCCCTAACTTAACTACCTATTCTTACACCAGCCAATCGTTTTTATATGTTAACGGGCAGGCATCGTTATCGTTAACAGTATTTCAGGGCGGGCAGTTGCGTAACCAGATATTAGCCAACAAACTAACACTCGACGCTGATAAAACCACTACCGAAAAAACCAAAAATGACTTGGTACTAAACGTAGTTACCGCCTATCTGCAAATATTAACTAACCAGGATTTGGTAACTGCTGCCAACCAGCAAATAGGCATCGCCAAAATAACCCTTGATCGCGCGCAAAAAAACTTTGATGCGGGAAATCAAACATTGGCCGATCTTTCACAAGCAAAAGCCGGACTTTCAACCGACGAATATAATTTGACCACCGCGCAAAATCAACTGGATATATCCATCCTCGCATTAAAACAATATATGGAAATGGACCCTGCTACCCAGATTACCATAGACAGGCCCGATGTATCAAAACTAACGGATATTCAAACCGCTTTCGCGGCGCCTGATGTTATTAAAACAGCGCTTGCCATTAACCCCGACATTAAGCTTGCCCAAATACAACAAGATGGTTATCTGCAAGCCATAAAAATTGCTAAAGGGGGTTACTACCCAACGGTATCATTATTTGGTGGGTTGGGAACCAACTATTCAAGTATATCGCAAAATGTTATTGGCACTACTACGCTGCAAACCCAAGTTGGTGTGGTACAGGGTACTAATACACCGGTTATCGGGCAGTATGAGTCGCCGGTTTATTCAAAATCTTACTCTATTGGTAACCAGTTCAGCAATAACCTTAACGAATCGTTTGGTGTGAGTGTGCAGATACCGATATTCAATAAATTCACAGCGCATACCGCCGTAAAAAAGGCCAAATTGAATTATGAATACGCGCAGCTAACTACTGATCTTGCTAAAAACACACTAAGCAAAACCATTACCCAGGCGGTACTGGATGTGCAGGCAGCAGAGAAGCAATATGTATCGGCACAACAAACTTATTATGCCAATAAAGAAGCTTTTAACGTAGTACAACAACGCTATAATGTAGGGCTGGTTAACTCACTGGATTATAATACATCACTTACCAACTATAATAAGGCTGAAACTGATATGATTGAGGCTAAATATGCGGTAGTATTCCGTAGCAAGGTGATTGACTATTATTTAGGCAACCCTATAACGTTATAAAGAAAAAAACAAATACGAAATTGAACATCCGAAACTCGAAATAAAAACATCATGGGAAAAACTACTAAATATATATTGATAACGCTTGGCGTTTTTATACTGCTCTTAATAGTGCTGAAAGTTGCCGGTGTAATTGGCGGAACCAATAAAACGCAGGTGGCAACTGAAAAAGCTACCGAGCGCGAAATTACCGAAACAGTTACCGCCAGCGGAAAAATAAAGCCACACCTGGAGGTGAAGATCACTGCCGAGGTTTCGGGTGAAATTGTTGAGCTGCCGGTAAAAGAGGGCGATGTGGTTAAAAAAGGCCAGTTGCTTTGTAAAATCAGGCCGGACATTTTGAAATCAGGCTTTGAACGCGCGGTGGCATCATATAACTCGCAAAAAGCAACTGTGGGCAACTCTAAGCAAATGCTGGCACAAGCACAGGCAACTTATGATAACCAGGCATCAATTTACAAACGCGATAAGGAACTTTTAGATAACAAGGTACTTACTGTAGCCGAATTTGAAGCCGCCAAAGCCAGCTACGAAGGCGCTAAAGCCGGATTAGAAGCTGCAAGGCAGAATGTGATCGGCTCAAACTTTGGGTTGGCCCAATCGTCTGCTTCGGTGCAGGAAGCTCAGGCTGATTTAGACAAAACCAGCATTTTTTCACCGATTGATGGTGTGGTATCTAAATTATCAGTAGAGAAAGGCGACCGCGTTTTAGGAACTATCCAATTTGCTGGTACCGATATCATGACCGTATCTGATCTATCTAAATTGGATGTGAACGTGGATGTGAATGAGAATGATATTAACCGTATTGAGATGGGTGATTCATCAAACATTGATGTGGATGCCTTTGCAGATAAAAAGTTCGCGGGTGCTGTGGCAGAAATTGGCAGCTCAGCCAACGTGGTAGGCACCAATGCCGACCAGGTGACCAACTTTACTGTTAAAGTGAGGATCAACCCGGAATCATACATAAGTCTGTTAAAGAAAACAGCAGCCAACCCATCACCCTTCCGCCCGGGATTGACCGCGACTGTTGACATCAGGACCAACCAGGTTAAAGGATTGTCGGTTCCGATCCAGTCTGTTACTACACGCGAGGAGAAAAAGAATACCGGAAAACCTCAAACTGATGATGATTCGCAAACAGTAAAAATGAATGCACCTGTAAAAGAATATGTATTTGTTTATAAGGCGGGTAAAATTAAACAGGTATTGGTAACTACAGGCATACAGGATGATAGCTACATCCAGATTCTATCAGGCCTTAAATCTGGGGATGAAGTGGTATCAGCGCCCTACGCCGCAATATCAAAAGACCTGAAAGATGGCATGTTAGTTGAAAAAGTAGATAAGTCGAAGTTGTTTGATAAGCCGGCGAATTAAAAGTTTAGATATGAGATTGGAGACGTTAGATTTGAGATAGCTTCGCTTGTCAAATAAATCTCCCGTCTCAAATCTCATATCTCACATCTATTCCCATATATTTGTCCCGTAACTAAAAACTAATTTTAGTTACGGGACTTTTTATTTGGAATGGACACGCAAAAGAAAAGAATAGCAGTTGTTGGTGGTGGTAGCTGGGCTACGGCCAATATTAAAATGCTTACTGATAATATTACGCCTAAAGAAGTTTTTTGGTGGATGCGTAACGCGCATGCCGTTGAGCATATCCGCAAATTTGGGCACAATCCCAATTATTTGAGTTCGGTGGATATTAAGCTGCCGGCTCTCCATATCTCAACTGATCTTAAGCACATCATCCATAACTCCGACTTCATTTTACTGAATGTACCTGCCGCGTTTTTAAAGCAGGCTTTAGAAGGCATTACGCCTGAAGACTTCGCCGGTAAAAAAATCATATCGGCTATTAAGGGTATCGTTCCGGATGAAAATCAGATCATCGGTGAGTTTTTGAATCAGCATTACAATATCTCTTTTGATAATTTCCTGGTGATCAGTGGCCCTTGCCATGCTGAGGAAGTTGCGTTGGAAAAATTATCATACCTAACCATTGCTTCCAGCGATATTGAACTTGCGACTGAGTTTGCAGGGATGATAAACACCCGCTACATCAAAACCAATGTATCTGACGATATTTATGGTACCGAGTATGGCGCTGTACTTAAAAACGTGTACGCGATTGCCGGTGGCATTTGTCATGGTGTGGGTTATGGTGATAACTTCCAGGCGGTATTGATATCAAACGCGATACGTGAACTGGAACGCTTTGTTGATACTGTACATCCTATCGATCGCGATATTAAAGAGTCTGCCTACCTGGGCGATTTGATGGTTACTGCTTACTCCCAATTTAGCCGTAACCGTACGTTTGGTAATATGATAGGTAAAGGTTACACCGTAAAATCGGCACAGTTGGAAATGAACATGGTTGCCGAAGGCTATTACGCTGTAAATTGCCTCCACGAAGTGAATAAAAACTACCATGTACACATGCCTATTTGTGATGCGGTATACAATATTCTCTACCAAAAGCATTCTCCGGCAATTGAAATGAAACATTTAGCAGAGCATTTGAGTTAATATTTCAATCAACAATTGAAATATCATGAAACACTCACTCAAAATTGCTTTATTGGCAACGGGATTATTCGCCGTTACACAAGTACATGCGCAAAGTACCATTAGCAAAGATGCTCATGCGGTAGGCCACAAAACATCAGAAATTGCGGCTAAAAGCAAAGCTGCCATTGTAGACAAAAAATACAGAGGCAAACAAGGCCCGGGCGGCCAAACTGTTTATATAGATAAGTATTCACACTATTACTACGTGAATTCAAAAGGCCATAAATATTATCTGAAAAAATCTCAGTTAAGAAATAAATAATATGGTTGGTTTACAGTAGCTTCAGCCTTTACATTGCCTGAATATGAAAATAACAACTTTTGTAATTATTGTTATGGCCTGTGCCATGATGCTTTTATCTGTTGCCTGTTCGCCAAAGCAAAAAAGAGATCCCAACCTTATAGGTGAGTGGAAATCAAGCGCTGATGGCAGCAAGCTTAGCATTACCGATAAAAGTTTTATGATGGCTAGTGATTCGCCGGAGCCGGAGGATTATTTTGTTAAGGGCGATACCATTTATACTTCATTTGAGGGCAACCTCCCGTATACCAAGTATGCTATTAAACATTTGGACGCGCATCAGCTAAAGCTATTTACCCCCGATTCAACTTTGGTTGAATTTACCAAATAAAAAAAGCTCCCGGTAAACTACTCCGGGAGCTTAACTAAACTAACTAAACTAATTGCATCTGATTAGGATGCGGTATGAAAACTAAAAAAAACTAAAATCTTTTGCGGCGTTCCGGGCGATCTTCACGGCGTTTGCCTGAGAAATCACGGAAACCACCGCCGCCGCCTTCACGTCTTTCGCCACCTGCGTTGCTGCGTTCACGGTTAAAGCCGCCTTCGCGTCTTTCACCACCACCGCTGCTACGGTCGCGGTTGTAACCGCCACCACCAGATCTGCCACCGCCGCTATATCCGCCTTCGCGTCTTTCGCCACCGGTACGGGTTGTGCTTGTGCCTTCGCCAGATACTTCAATCCTAACTTCACGGCCTTTAAAGTCGATGCCTTTAAAGCCTGTCATTACTTTTTCAACATCTGCATTAGCTACTTCGAAGAAAGAGTAAACACCCTTAACATCAATCTTGCCAACAGTACGGCCACTTATTTTGGTGTTGTTGCAAATGTAACCAAGCAAATCGCCGCGGTTAAATTCATCAACAGAACCTAAGTTTATAAATAAACGTGTAAATTCTGCTGAACCAGCGCGAGGGGCACGTTCACCGCGTTCTCCTCTTTCGCCACGCTCACCACGTTCTCCTTCAAACCTTACACGGTCATCAGCAGGCGCATTCAAATCAGGCGCGTTTTTGTAATATTCTAAAAAGCGGTTAAACTCTAATGATGCAAAGCGTTTAATAATATCTTCTTTGCTCAGCTCTTTAAACTCTTCCATTATACGTGGAATGTATTGTTCAATTTGCTGCTCGTTAACCTCAACATTATGTACTTTATGTACCAGGGCAAAAAGTTGTTTTTCAACAACATCAAATCCTGTTGGTATTTCGGCTTTAATAAATTTCTTGCCGATAACACGCTCTAACTGGCGTATTTTACCAAGCTCTTTACCGTTGATGATAGAGATAGATACACCTGTTTTACCAGCACGGGCTGTACGACCGCTACGGTGAGTGTAGTTTTCCATTTCATCAGGTAGCGAGTAGTTAATAACGTGTGTTACATCATTAACATCAATACCACGTGCAGCAACGTCAGTAGCAATAAGCAACTGTAAGCTACGGTCGCGGTAGCGTTTCATTACCTTATCGCGTTGTTGTTGCGATAAATCGCCGTGTAAAGCATCAGCATTGTAACCATCTTTAATTAAAGATTCGGCTATATCCTGCGTTTCAATTTTAGTACGGCAAAATACGATACCGAAAATTTCAGGGTTGAAATCAACGATACGTTTAAATGAGGCATACTTGTCACGTGCACGGATCACATAATATTCGTGCTCAATGTTAGCATTACCTGTGTTTTTTGTGCCCATAGTAAGCTCATGCGGATCGGTCATGTATTTTTTCGCGATCCTGCGAACTTCGGCAGGCATGGTGGCTGAAAACAGCCATGTTTTTTTCTCGTCGGGAGTAGTAGATAAAATACTGTCAATGTCTTCCTGAAAGCCCATATTGAGCATTTCATCAGCTTCGTCTAAAACTACAAATCTCACCTGCGAAAAGTCAATCGCTTTACGATTGATAATATCAAGCATACGGCCAGGGGTTGCAACAACAATTTGCACTCCACGTTTAATCTGGCGTAATTGATCTGAAATACTAGCACCGCCATATACAGCTACAACGTGTACCTGAGGCATATTTTTGGCGTAGTTATTCAGATCGTTAGTAATCTGTAAACAAAGTTCGCGCGTTGGGCACAAAATAAGTGCCTGCGGATAATTTTCTTCGAAATCCAGCAGTTCTAATAATGGTAGGCCAAAGGCAGCAGTCTTACCGGTCCCGGTTTGGGCTAATCCGACAAAATCGTTGCTGCCTGTTAACAATACCGGAATTGACTGTTCCTGGATTGGCGTAGGGTTTTCGAACCCTAACTCAGAGATGGCATTAACAATATCATGACGGATTCCCAGTTGAATAAATGGGTTCATGAATTTAAATAACGAATTTGACAACATCGTCAAATCGGCCGCAAAGGTAAGGTTAATAAATCACAATTCAAAGGGCGAATTTATACTTAAAAATAAAGCTGGTTTTTAACCCATGCTTAATGAGTATCCAACTTTATTATATTAACACCAAATTCATTTAAACTTAACCTAAATTTATTACCAATCACGAGTGGTTTTCCGCCCATTAAGGCTGTGATGGCGGTTTTATTATCCGCGTTTATATCAACTGTCACATCTTGTTTTTCTGCCGACAGGTTTATTACTACAATAAACTTTTCGTGCCCGTTATATCGCATAAATGAAAAAACATGATCGTTATTATTCATCAAATTGGTATAAGTGCCGGTTGTAATTATTGGGTTATTTTTTCTTAGGCTGATGATTTTACGGTAAAAATTCCAAAGCGATTTGGAGTCGTTTTTTTCTTCTTCCAGCGATATACCATCATTTGGGATATCGGTATTGTCCTTGGTATACCACGGGCCGTTTTCGTACCAATAAGCCATGCCAGGGCCTTTATCGCTCTTGTACCATTCAAATGCCTGCCGGTCCGGGATGTCGTTTCCATCTGTCATGCCGAAGTTTCCTTTGTTGCCTTTCATGCCTAACTCCTGTCCGTAGTAAATTGATGGCACCCCACCCATTAATAAATTCAGGGCGCAGCCAACTCTTAGTTTACCCGGATTACCTTTTACGGCATCGGCAAAGCGCTGCATATCATGATTCTCTATAAATACCACCTGCTGTTTATTTGCCGGGGTTTGCAGGAAGGTTGAATCGGCCACCAGCATCAGTTCTTTTTTGTTAAAGTTGCGGATAGCGAATGCTAATCTAAATGCAAAAACCCGATCTACACCGCCCGCTTTTAAATTATCTATACCGAATGAACCCCACTCGGCCTGCTCGGCAACTATTTTTATTTTAGGGTTGATGGCACGGAGCCTGGTTAATAACGGCCTCCAGAATGTGGTGAACAGATGCGGCAGGCGGTTAGCGTTATCCAGGTTATCCATCATATGATCTAACCGAAAGCCATCTACCCCATCATCAAAATTACCGTCGTTGTTGGGATCCAGCCAAAACTTAAAAAGGTTGTAGTTGAATTGCTGTACCTGTTTATTATTTAGGTTAACCATTACCAGTTTGCGGGTAACGCCATCATAGCCGGTAAAATCTGTTATGCCTGCAACTATTGATACGGGTTTTGTATTGCCTTTATCAGCATAAAAAATATAGTCGCTGTATTTTGATGCAGGATTTTTATAGGAGTCTCTGAACCATACGTTATCGCTGGCTACATATTGGGTTTCCATATCCATGTAAAACTTCATGTGCCGGCGGTGCAATTCTTTTATCAGCTTTAGATAATCGGCCATGGTGCCATAGCGCGGGTCTATCTTATAAAAATCGGTAGCGAAATAATTGTGATAGTACATGGATTCGTACAGCGGCGTTAACAAAACCGCGGTAACGCCTAATTGCTGCAGGTAATTAAGTTTCTGATAAATGCCATTCAGATCGCCGTGCGTATCGCCATTGCTATCAAAAAAACTACGCTGAAAAATGTGGTAAATGATCTCGGTATTATTTTTTGGACCAACCGATTTACCATGCTGCGTTGCTTGCCCCTGCGCGAATGGCAAGTACAACAAAAACGCGAATAATAGTAATTTGAGCTGTTTCACAGGCTTAAATTGGTTTACCAAAGTACAAAAAATATCACATCCAATTAAACCATTAAGATAATAAACAAGCGTATTGTTAACTCAATATTATCATTTTACTGTCAGTTTGAAATTTTTTTAACGGTGCATATATCCAAAAGCACAATTATTTCGTTTGTATAGGAGTATGTGATTCTTACATACATTGTGATAAGGTTTAGGTTGAAAGCCCCCAAGCAGCGAGTGCAAGGGGGCTTTTATTTTTTGATACCTTCGCAAATCAATATTCAGTATAAACTAAATGTCTACCATAAAACAGGAGCTTTATAATAAATGTGTTGCCTACGTACAAAGCCGTATGGATGCCGCCGAACAAGCTTTCAAGGCAGCCGAGCAGGCATCAAATGATGATACCAAAAGCAGCGCGGGCGATAAATACGAAACCGGCCGAGCCATGATGCAGCAGGAGAAAGACCGCAACACCATACAATTAAATGAAGCTAATAAATTGATGGTCGCTTTAAATTCGATTAGTACCAAAGGCGCATCGGATACTATTGAAACTGGAAGTTTGGTACTGACTAATGGCGGTAAATTTTACATCGCTATCAGTGCAGGGACTTTAGTGGTTGATAACGAGAATTATTTCGCGGTTTCTGCAGCGGCGCCTATTTGTATGCAGATGATGGGCAAGAAAGCTGGGGATGAATTTGTGGTGAACGGGAAAAGGTATAGTATTGAGGAGGTTTTATAAAATTTGTCTTTGCTGCGGTAGCGTGGCAATCCGGTGGGGGTTAGACGATGTTCTCGTTTTAATGAGATGCTCTGTTCCCCTCATTGCCGCGCGGGCTACTACTTTTGGCTTGATCCAAAATGTAGCAAAAGATCAAGGCGGAAAAAACCTTCTGCCCGCAAGGCCAGCTCCCGGCCCGGTTTTCCGTCGGGCGTTTGCGCACTTTTTTCTTCGATCTGCAAAGTTGAATAGTCTGGTTGTAGAAGATCTCTCCTTGCGGTCGAGATGACAGGGTGACTAATGTATTTGTACATCGCTAATAAATTCCGTTAACGTTATTTCTGTGTTTGGTGCTTCATTTGTGTACTCGATGCTTTCAAACTCGTGCCATGTGTGATCAAATTCATTACTCCATTTAGCGAAATGGAGGTCGGGTAAATTCCATTGGTTTACGTAGAACCAAGTTTCATCAATTAGCTTTGGTTTGATGATTTTTAATAGTGTTTCAGGGCTGATATTATCTGGATTATCAAATATTACTGAACTAAAATTTTTGTAGTTGGCACCGTCGCGATATAGGTAATTGAGTTTGATATTTGGCATGCGCCAAGCTATATCATTTGCTTTTTGTTGTCAATCGGATATAAGTGAACTTAGCCTTTAAAACTTTGGTTGTGAATTTTTAGAAATTCGGTATCGGGAAAGAATTTTTGTGGTTCGATGAGTGATTTACCATCGTAATCGATGAAGTTTTGTTTGATGCTGAGAATATCTTGATTTTTGAGGAACGAGGATGAAACCTTTATTTTTAAATCTTCGGTTATGGTGAGTAGGCCGCAGTCAAATGCTTTGTCGTGCAGGTAGTTTAGGGCTAATCCGTTTTTAGGATTCAGGCGATCCGCCTGGTGTTTACTCCAGGGTAAAATATGGCTGGCTACCAGTAATTCTGTTTGTTTAATGCCGGTAATGCAGCATTGGTTATTAAAATTGGTAAGCACTATTTTACGAAATAGCGATTGATTAACCCTAACTGTTACCAAGCGTTCCCGCTCCTTGCCTTGTATGTCTTTTAAATTATCAAGGTCGATATGGTTTAGTTGCTCAATGGTGGTATGTTTCTTTTTGGCTAATAGTTTTTCACTTTCGATGAATTGTTCGTCCCAGTTTTGCATGTATTCGTTCCAGATGTGTTTATCCAGCTTACTGGCATTTTCCAAACCTTTTACACCTCGCGCTCTGAGTTTCGGATCGAAACTGGCAAAGTTACCCAGTTTACGGGCAATGGAACTTGGCGATCTATCTATCAAATGAGCCAAAGCAATAACATCGGCATTGCGCGAATGCATTTGGCCGAAAGGAATTTTGCAATACAGATTAATGGTTAAAATTGATTCTTCCTCACTCCACAGCCGTTGGCCTTCTTTCATTTGTGATTTAGTTTTCTACCTCTAAAACTACGTGTTTACATTGGAAATTTAAACATTCGCTGATTTGGAGTTTGAGATTGGTGTGATGTAGATGAAATAATTTATCGCCTTTTTAATAATGCAATTGGCATCTGTTAAATACCTTGCCAATGTATAACCATTATTTTTTTTAAATTAATAAAGTCTGTTAGAACTTCTCTAAAAGTGTCAACAGAAGAACTTATATTAGATATTTTTACTGTTTCTCCATAGGAAATTTGATAACCAGAAAATTTATTTTTGATTACTCCTGATATTATTTTCCTTTTTTCATCATTAACTAAAGACCGATCATGAAATTGTATTTCTATACTTTTATCAACACGCGACTCTGGTCTGACTTCTATTGGTTTTTGTTTTATAGCACTGATGTTATTTTCTAACTGATCGAGTCTTCGTATAAGATATTCATTTATTGACTGTTCGCTTTTATCGCCTTTAATAATAGTGGCTTCTTCAACTACTTGATATATAGGATTATCTACTGATTCATCTTTCAGCGCTGATTCAATAGCTAATCTTAATTTAGGCTTAGCTTCTTCTGAGCCAAGTAACGTATCATAATAAAATATCGTTCTTTGATCGGTAATGTCAAATGGTAAGTTTGTTCCATGTTCTGCCATGATTATTACAGGAAGCCGTATGGCATGTCTAACCGCCAATTCATACATTACATTCGGGTTTAAATTGGTAAGGTTTGCGATTACCAATTTATCATTGACAATACTTTTTAAAATCTGCCTGGTTATTGAACCGCTATTATTAATTTCATACGCTGGTACGGCTTTGAAATCAAATTCGTTTAAAACAGGGTCAATCACCGAGGATATCAATCCCTTTGTTTTTTTGAAAACTTCTGAATCAATTGCACCAATTGGAGTTATTATAAAACAACTTTTTTTATCATCAGATAGATCATTAACTTTTTCAGTAGTTTTACTTGCCATGTTACAATAAACTATAAATATAAGACTTTTGTATTTAATTGTAGGTCTGTATAATCGGCATTTATCTTCCAATCACCCTCGTTCTGTCAAACTAAACACTGCTTACATATTAAGTTTCGCGTTAAGGATTGCAGCGGATACCGGCCTTCGCGACTAATGCTTCGCGGCGTATGAGCGGAAAGCCTGGGCCGCAGGCAACGCTCAAATCAACTGTACCAAAGTGTTTCAAATTGGAACAATTTCGGCTCAGTAACATGTGTAAATACCGATGTTTTCAGCGGAAAATGAGGTAAAAAATGTTAAAAAACAGCAGTTTTTTGTTTCTTTTCTTGGCTAAAAAACGGCATTTTGGTCTGAAAATGGGCTCAAAAACAGTTAAAATCGATTGTAATATCGTCGATTTTAGGGGTTTTTAGGCCTTTTTTAACCCTAAAAGTGTACCAAATGTACCAACTGTTTCATCTGTTCCATGGTACAGTACAACGAGAAATCGGGTAGTTTAACTCCACTTGCCTAAAGGCTTAATTTTGTACTTTTGTGCATGCTTAAAGTATTCCCAAACAACCCATATCAGGAAAACACGATCGTTTTATATGATGACAGCCTGGAGTGCGCCATCATCGACCCGGGTATGTACACCGCGGCTGAGCAGAACGCGGTAGTTAACTTCATCCGCGATAATAAGCTTAAACCGGTGCTGTTGCTCAACACGCATTGCCATATAGACCATGTGCTGGGCAACAAATTCGTGTTCGATCAGTATGGCCTGAAACCGCAGTTCAACATCGGCGAGCAGGATATATTGGATGCGGTACCGGCTTATGCACCAAGCATGGGTTTCCGCTATGAGGTATCACCCCAACCCGAAGTTTATTTGCCGGAGACTGGGACTGTAAGCTTCGGCAATACCGAGCTGGAACTGATCTTCGCGCCGGGGCATTCACCTGCTTCGTTGTGTTTTTATAACCGTAAGGACAATGTTTTGATAGGCGGCGATGTACTGTTCCGCGGCAGCGTAGGTCGCAGTGACCTGCCGGGCGGCAACCATGCCCAACTATTGAAGAATATAGAGGAAAAACTATTCACACTGCCGGATGATTGCACAGTATATCCGGGTCATGGCCCGGAAACTACTATCGGTTACGAGAAAGATACCAATCCCTTTTTTTAACTTAGGCCATTAATCACCTGGTTTGAACACATCGGTCTACATAGCTAAGCGGTACCTGTTTTCGCGTAAGAAAATGCATGCCATCAACATTATTTCGGGCATTAGCATGCTGGGGGTATTTGTAGGCAGCGCCGCGCTGGTTATTATACTGTCGGTTTTCAACGGTTTCGAGAAAGTGATCCTGGGCCTGTATAGCAACTTCACCCCGGAGCTGAAGATAGAGCCCCGTTTCGGCAAAACGTTCGACCCAAATACTACCTACTTTATGCAGTTGCATAAAGACCCAAGGGTATTTTCGTACACAGATGTGCTGCAGGAAAAGGCGCTGATTATGTATAATAATAAATCGTTCATTGGCAACGTCAAAGGCGTATCGGCCGATTTCCTCAAAAACAAGCAATTAGACAGTACCATACAGGATGGTTCATTCACCCTGCGAAGCGATAGCATTAATTACGCGGTTATTGGCGGTACAGTGGCAGGCAGCCTGTCGGTTAATATAAACGACCCTACCCCGCTCCGCATTTACGCGTCTAACCGTTCTGCGATGAGCAGCCCCGACCCGATGAATGAGTTTATAGTTCGTAATATATCGCCATCGGGCGTGTTCAGCATACAACAGGATTTTGATGATATAGCGGTAACACCTATCGACTTCGCGCGTGAGCTGCTCAATGAGCCCGTGAATGTATCGTCGATAGAGATCAATTGTATAAAAGGTACTAATGTTGATGGCTTTCAGCGGGAGATCATCGACCGGGCAGGAGGTAAATACACGGTAAAAAATCGTATCCAGCAAAATACCGAATTATATAAAACTTTAAACTACGAACGGTGGTTTATATTTATGATATTGGTTTTTGTGCTCATCATCGCTATATTTAACATCATCGGCTCGTTAACTATGCTGGTGATTGATAAGCGTAAAGACATAGCCATACTCAGTAGCCTGGGCGCAGGCAAAAAGCTGGTACAGGGTATTTTCTTTTTCGAGGGGATGATGATATCGGGCATTGGCTGTATAGCGGGGATGGTAGTCGGCTTGATATTCTGCTTATTACAGCAGAAATATGGTTTTATAAAGATGGGGGCCAGCATGTCGGTTATTGATGCATATCCGATAGAGCTAAGGGTGAAAGATTTTGGCCTTGTGCTGTTAACGGTAGGCTTTATAGCGGTGATGGCATCGTGGATAAGCTCGAGGTTGAGTATTAAGAATCTGGATGATATAAAGGGCGACCTTTAAAGAGTTAAAAGTACATAGTTTAAAGTTCAAAGTTGATCTTAACTATCTTCAACATAAAAAAAATAGTGGATTATAGAGTTCCTTTTAACTTTAAGCTTTCCACTTTCAACTTAAAATAAACAACATGGAATCAAAACGTCAGCAAAAATTCGCCGGAGTTATACAAGAAGATCTTGCCGCTATTTTACAGCGCGAAAGCAGTAGCTACCTCCCTAATACCATGGTTACCATTACCAAAGTACGCGTAACCCCCGATTTGGCCATTGCCCGTGTTTTCCTGAGCTTTTTTAGCAATAACAACAATCAACTGGCGCTGCAAACCATTAAGCAGCATGCATCAGAAATCCGCTATAAGTTAGGTTCAAGGATAAAAGACCAGGTGCGCGTTATCCCGCAACTGGAATTTTTTATTGATGATACCAGCGAGTATGTTGACCGCATGGATAAGATCTTCGACAAAATAAGCAAAGAGGAACGCCAGAAAGAGGAAGAATAGTTCCTGTTTATGGATGCATCCGCTCGTTTAGCAGTCGCGTTAAAGGCTAACCCACAAAATATTAGCAAGGTAGTTGATTTTGATGGGGTTGATGATCGCCTCTATCATTTCGACCTGACAAAAAACAACACCGAACTTAGTTTTGGGGTGGTTAATGATGTTGCCAAATTCAGCCATTGGGTTGATCAAAAGCTTGCCGACAATCATTGCCGCTATGGTATTGGCGGTTACATGGAGCTACGTACCATTTACGATAACCGTGAGCAATTTGAAATCAGCGGCGAACAACGCCAGCTACATTTAGGTGTAGATATTTGGGCAGATGCCGGCACGCCTGTTTATGCGCCTTTAAATGGCGAAGTTCATAGCTTTCAGGACAATGCACATTTTGGGGATTATGGACCAACTATCATTTTCAAACACCAAATTGGCAAATTAACATTCTACAGCCTTTATGGTCACTTAAATAGGGAATGCCTTACAAGTTTATACGTAGGCAAGCCAATACAAAGTGGTCAACATATAGCCAATTTCGGCACGGCCGAGGTTAATGGCGGGTGGCCGCCTCACTTACACTTTCAATTAATACTGGATATGGAAGATTGGGTTGGCGATTTTCCTGGTGCTTGCAGAAATTCAGATAAAGAACTTTACCTGAAAAATATTCCTGATCCGGCTTTACTGCTGCAATTTCCGCCTGCTATAAATGTGTAACACAAATTATGTTTAATCAATGTTATACTGTCATGCGCAAGATGCTGATTATATTAATGTTGATGGTAGTCGCCTTCGCGGGCTATGCCCAACAACCTGCTTTTAAGGGTGGGCAACAAGCATTAGATAATTTCCTATCGCAAAAAATAGTTTATCCTGAATATTCTAAGCAAAATTGTATATCCGGCACTATAAAAGTCAGTTTTGTGGTAGATGGGAATGGCAAAGTTATCAACCCAAGAGTAATACAAGGTTTAGGCATCGATCTGGATGATGAGGCATTGCGGGTTGTTAAATTGACTTCGGGCAGATGGGTTATTCCAACTAATTACCAGCCCTTGAATATTGTGCTGCCGGTTCGATTTGAAGCGGATCGAACTGTTTGCGGTATTAGTAATAATGATATGAATCTGGCCATCGCCAATTATAAAAGCCAGCAGAGTCTGGAGGATGTTGTAACCAATTACTACAAAGCTAAATACCTGGGTAAGGCAGATACTACGCATGAAGCTGCCATTGTCAGCCTGAAAAAGCAATTGGGTTATGATGACAAATTCATTGATGATGTATTAGAACAAGCCCATGAAAAGCTAAACCAGGGTGATAACGAAGGTGCCTGTCGCGACTGGACATTCATTCGCAACATCGGCAGCAACAGAGCTGATGATCTGCTTGCTAAATACTGTAAATAACAGCGCTACAAATAGCTCAGCCACCATTGTTTGTGAGTTTGTTTATACTTCATAAACCAGCGGCACGGGAAATACAGGATAAACACTACCAACAGCCAAACAATGTACACCGTACCTAATGAGAAGCTGTAACCGTGCTCTTTACCCATCACAACAAAAGTTAAAAAGCTTAATAAACGCGCCATGTAAAGATGAAGGATGTAATAAAACAAAGGCACGCGGCCATATACCAAAAAGATGGAGGTAAGCCGGTTATGTACATTTTCAAGCGCTGCCAACATCAGCATAACCGGGCCTAGCGTTATTAATAGATAGTCGAGCGAGGGTGGGTATTTGCTTACATCAATAAATGAAAGAACATCGCGGTACCAGCTATATTGGTTTGTCCAGTTGCTCGGGTCGCCGTAAAAATTAAATGACCTGATGGCTATAAACAGCGCTATTGCACCAATACCAAATGTGATCAACAGCTTTCTGCGTTTGGATTCATCCATTTTAAACAGCGTGCCGAAGCAATAACCAAGCGCCATTACACCTATCCAGGGGATCAACGGGTAAAAGAAAAGCACGTTAATATTGCCGAAATTAACCATGCCGCCTACGTGCAAAATATCCCAAACATCTTTACCAGCTACGCTAAAAGTTTTGGTTGAAAGGTTATCAAATAGATCGTGCCCGAAAACCAATATAAAACCAACTGCGGCTATTGCAGGCAATGGCAGATATACTAATGCGGCAAGTAATACCATACTTACACCTATGGCCCAGATTACCTGCAGGAATATAAAGTGATAATCCAGATCCATTATCCATCCAAAACGGATAATTGTTAACTCTAAAAACACCAACCATAAACCACGACTCAATAAAAATTTAGCGGCTTCATTTTTAGTTTTGCCCCGGCTGATAGATAAATACGCACTTGTACCTGCTAAAAAAACGAAGGTTGCGGCGCAGAAATGGGTAACAAAACGGGTTAAAAACAAAAAGCTTGATGCCTTCGAAAGGTCGGTCGGGTCGTAATTAAGATGGGTTAAAAAATCCCGGCAATGGTCGAGCGCCATTACCACCATCACTATACCGCGCATTATATCAATAGATTCAATACGTTTTTTGGCTGGAACAGCTACTGAGGTCATCTTTAAAATTGTGATTTGTGCAGTTAAGATACACCAAATCTGTCAATTACAAAAAATTAATGTATAACTCTAAATACTCTACTCCATCTGATCTTGTTTAAAAAATTGGCGCCGCTATCTACACTCATCCAGGTAAAAACGGCTTTACCGACAATATGATCTTCGGGCACAAACCCCCAAAATCGGGAATCTTCGGAGTTATGGCGGTTGTCGCCCATCATCCAATAGTAATTCATTTTAAAAGTATAGGTATCGGTTTTTTTACCGTTGATTAAAATATCGTTACCTAACACCAATAATTTATTGTTTTCATAAACCTGTATAGCCCTGCGATAAATAGGCAGGTTTAGGCTATTTAGCTTCACCGTCCAACCCTTTTTGGGGATGATGACAGGCCCATAATTATCAACGTTCCAACGCAAACGGGGGTCATGAGGGAATATATCCCGGTCATACACACCATTAAGCTGGTTATACTCGCGTACTGATGTTATATGCGCTGTTCCTTTTAACTTGGCTGCGGCCTGCCGGGTCATCAGCAACTCAAAATCATGCGTGGTAAGTTGCTGGCTAAGCGTGATGTTTAACTGATTTATCAACGGCTGACTTATTCCAGCGCTATCGGCATGCACTAAAAATGATGGCTGGCTATATTGAGGAATTGCCTCGGGTTTACCATTTATATAAACCTGGGCATCTTTGATACTTAAGGTATCTCCCGCGGTGGCCTGACAGCGTTTGATATAATTCTCCTGTTTATCAATGGGGCGGTAAAATGGCGAATCAATATCCATGGGATAATTAAAAACCACCACATCACCTTTTTTAACTTCGCTAAAGCCCGGCAAGCGGAAGTATGGTAATTGTATACCATCCCAATAAGATTTAGTGCCTGAAAACGGCATAGTATGCTGCGAAAATGGAAAAGATATGGGTGTGATTGGCATCCGGGCGCCATAATTCACCTTGCTTACAAAAAGAAAATCGCCAACCAGGAGTGTTCCTTCCATTGATCCGCTGGGTATCACAAAGGCCTCAATTAAAAGGCTGCGGATAAGGGTAGCTGCTATCACCGCGAAAAGAATAGCATTAGTCCATTCGCGTATTGCGCTCTTTTTCTTTTTGGATTTTGATCTTTTTCTTTTCCAGAATCTCCAATTCATGCAATATTGCAGGCAGGTATTAGTGTATAATATTAAACAGCCTGCTCCACCTTATTTTATGCAGGAAACTTGCGTTATCATCCCAGCTCATCCAAATAAATACAGCTTTGCCAACAATATGATCTTCCGGTACAAAACCCCAGTAGCGTGAATCTTCTGAATCATGACGGTTATCGCCCATCATCCAGTAATAATTCATTTTAAAGGTGTAGTTGTTCGTTTTTTGTCCGTTGATGTATATATCGTCGCCTTTTACCTCAACCTTATTATGCTCGTAAACTTCGATACAACGCTCATACAGTGGGAAATTCATACTATCCAGCTTAACAGTCCATCCTTTTTTAGGGATGATAATCGGGCCGAAATTATCTACGTTCCAGCCATATCTCGGCAACTTGTTATGCAGCTTAACATCTATTGGATACTTTAATGGGAACACCGGGTTATATATATCTGCATCATCCTTAGCACTGATTACCGGCATCAGGTTTTTAACATTAGAGTAAGTACTTAACTCATGTGCCGATTCGGCGGTCATGGTAGGCACGGTTGGCCTTCCCGGGTCATAATAAGAAATATGCAGCTCATCCATGATTTCAGGATTTACCTCTTCGCCTGTTGTGGTATAGCTGTATTCGGTTTGTTCTCCCGGCGGGTTTGGCGCTTTTTTGCCATTAACAACAACCTGACCATTAACAACACTTAAGGTATCGCCTGCGGTACCCTGGCATCGTTTTATATAATTTTCCTGTTTATCAACCGGCCTGTATAATGGCGAATCGGCATCCATCGGGTAATTAAACACTACTACATCGCCTTTTTTAACCTCGCTAAAGCCAGGTAAGCGATGGTAGTTCAATTCCCATCCATCCCAATAAGCTTTAGTGCCTAACAATGGCATGGTATGCTGCGCGAACGGAAACGATATCGGCGTCATCGGTGTACGTGCGCCGTAATTAAGCTTGCTTACGAATAAAAAATCGCCAACCAATAACGACCGCTCCATTGATGGGGTAGGTATAGTATAGGCCTCAATAAAAAAGGAACGGATAAGTGTGGCTGCAATAACCGCGAATATGATGGCTTCGGTCCACTCGCGTGTGCCGCTTTTTTTCTTCTTTCCGGTTGTTCTATTTTTCTTGCTCCAAAATTTCCAGTTCATCTTTTCTTTATCAGTTATCGCGGCAATAAATTAATTATTAAATACTAAAATCAAACATATCCTGTACCGAGTGGAAGCCTTTTTTATCCTGCAACCATTCTGCGGCCAACACCGCGCCCAATGCAAAACCATTACGGTTATGCGCGGTATGTTTAAACTCTATTGAATCCACCTCCGAATCATAAATTACGGTATGGGTTCCCGGCACGCTATCAATACGTAACGATTCGATTAGCAATTCGTTTTGACTAATATTACCTTCGTTCTTATTATCATCGGTAGTTAAAACATTTAACCAGTCTTTTTTAGCATCAATATTTTCAATAATACCTTCGGCGATGGTTATAGCAGTTCCGCTTGGCGAATCCAGTTTTTGAGTATGATGGATCTCTTCTACCTGTACATCATAATACGGGTAGTTGTTCATCAACTTGGCCAACATTTTGTTTATTTTGAAAAAGATATTTACTCCTACGCTAAAGTTGGTGGCGTATAACAGTGTACTGTTAGTCTCTTCGCATTGCTGTTTTATATTCTCCAACTCATCATACCAACCTGTTGTGCCCACAACCACGGGCGTACCTGCCTCAAAACATTTAGCGATGTTACCTAACACAGAACCGGGCATGGTGAACTCTATAGCAACATCAGCCTTTTTTAAGTTTTCGGCAGTTAGCTCGTGCAGGTTATCATGATCAATTTTTAATACAATTTCGTGTTTACGGTCGGTAGCTATTTTCTCAATGATTTTACCCATTTTACCATAGCCTAACAATGCGATCTTCATCGGTATAGATATTTTGAGGTTGATGAATTAATTTATTTGAGGGTAAAGGTAAGTTTTATCCCGGGAATTAGTAATGCATTTAAACTTTGTATATCCGGCCCTGAGAAAAATTTATCAGAAGGATAAAGTAAGTTTTAAACCCGGGATAACAGGCCCGTTGAAACCTTGTGCAAGCATGTTCTGCTGATTAAGAATGGTTGGATCTATCCTGAAGGAAAAATCAGTATCCATAGTATAAGAATGCTGAAACTTGGCATCAATATAAGCATCAACCATCTGGATACCCCAAAAAGCCACAAAACCCATTATGCTCAAATCCCGGTCTCGGCGATAGGCATCATTAGCATCGTATATGGTTTGGTCCTGTTGCCCCTGGTATAAAATGTAGTCGTTATAATATTTATCACCGGGTGATGGCGCTGTCCCATGTTCTCTATATTTGGATAGGGCTAAAAACTCCTGGTAATATCCTTCATTAAACACATAAGCATCACCCAATAAACCCAATGCTGTGTAAATTAAAGGCACTTTCCACCAACGGTGATTATAAACCTGTCCCCATCCCGGTAGTATTAAGGAGCGGATTACCGCTTTTTTCGGGCTATGTAAACTATCCGGATGATATTTTTTTTCGTCGTGCTTTATTTTGGGCGCAAAAGGTTTAGACGTAATAGAGTCACGATGTAAATTAATACTATCCCTTTTGGTTTCTTTGTTGCTTAAATCAGGGCTTTGTGCCCTGGCTGCTAACGCAAAACCACTAACCAGAAAAATTACAAGCAGGAATTTATACATTTTTTACCAATCCAACATTTCAAGGATACGGCCAAGGTCATCCTCTGATAAAAATGGTATTTCAATGCTACCATTTCCTTTGCCGTTAACTTTAAGCTTAACCCTTGTACTAAATTTCGAAGCCAGGTCATCCTCTATCTTTTGCATGTGATAAGGAATAGGCTCGGGTTGTTTGCCTTCTTTTTTTACAGGCACCCGTTGCATGTCGCGCACCAGCTCTTCAACCTTACGAACGGATAAACCTTCCTTTATAATATGCTGATGAATAAATAATTGTTTAGCCGGATCATCAACAGTGATTAATGCACGCGCATGGCCCATGCTCAATTGCCCATCACGAATAGATGCTTGTATAGCAGGTGGTAGCTTAAGCAGGCGCAAATAATTGGTAACAGTTGAACGGTTTTTGCTCACGCGATCACCTAGTTCTTCCTGCTTCAAACTGCATTCATCAATCATTCGCTGAAAGCTGAGGGCAACTTCAATAGCATTCAGGTTTTCGCGCTGTATGTTTTCTATAAGCGCCATTTCCAGCATCTGCTGGTCGTTGGCGGTACGTACATAAGCCGGTATTTGTGTTAAACCTGCCAGTTTTGAGGCACGTAAACGGCGCTCGCCCGATATAAGCTGATAGCTATGCGCGTTGACACGCCTAACGGTAATAGGCTGTATAAGCCCTTGTAGTTTTATAGAGTCGGATAGTTCCTGTAATGCCTGTTCGTCAAAATCGGTACGTGGCTGAAACGGATTAACCTCAATTTCGGCTATCTTAATTTCGTTAACAGAACCCATGCTGTTAACCTCGGGCGACAAAGCAACCCCAGAGGAAGTATTTTTATCGGGATTTACACTTGCAGAATCATTAAGCAGCGCGCTTAACCCTTTACCAAGGGCATTTCTTTTTTCTGTGCTCATTTATATTAAGCTGTTACTGTGGTTTCCGCGGTTGGGTTTGCAATTAAACCGTTCTTCTGTACAATTTCGCGGGCCAGATTCAAATAATTTATAGCGCCTTTACAGGTTGCATCGTGCATAATTACCGATACACCAAAGCTTGGCGCCTCACTTAAACGTGTATTACGTTGTATAATAGTATCAAACACCATATCCTCAAAATGGCTACGCACTTCTTCAACAACCTGATTACTCAGGCGAAGGCGTACATCATACATCGTTAATAAAATACCTTCTATTTTAAGCTCGGTATTTAAACGGGTTTGAACAATTTTTATGGTGTTTAACAATTTACCCAACCCTTCTAACGCGAAGTATTCACACTGCACCGGTATAATTACCGAATCGGCAGCACTTAACGCGTTTATGGTAATTAAACCTAATGATGGCGAGCAATCAATAATAATAAAATCATACTCATCGCGCAGGCTGTTAAGCACATGCTTCATTTTAAACTCGCGGTTTTCCAGGTTTATCATCTCTATCTCGGCACCTACCAGGTCAATATGGGCAGGTAGCAAGTCAAGATTTGGGGTATCTGTTTTTTGGATGGCATCATGCGGGTCAATATCATTAATGATACACTCGTAAATGCTGTTTTTTATATTGCGTGGATCAAAACCAATACCCGATGTGGAGTTGGCCTGCGGATCAGCATCAACAAGTAATGTTCTGTATTCTAATACGGCTAAACTTGCGGCCAGATTTATGGATGATGTAGTTTTTCCTACGCCGCCCTTTTGGTTGGCTAAAGCAATAATTTTACACATTGTAGTATATTAAAATTTATTTTGGGGTTTATTCATAACGAAAAACAGAAACATAAATTTCTACCTTCGTAAAGTTAAACGGTGCTAATATACAAAGTTAATAATTGCCTGCATTTGTATGATGCCGGTTAAGGCGTTTAAGCTATAATTTTACTCACATTTTTGGCCCACTTACACACAATTTCAAGTATAAAAAGTTTAAAAACAGCTTAATAGCGTCGCAAATAAAAAGATGATCACTATAATCTCATCAACCAACAGACCGGGCAGTAATACCTTTAAGGTAGCTAAATATTACCAGCAAATGCTATTGCAAAAAGGCCAGGAGGCTAATATATTGTCATTAACCGAATTACCCGACGCGGTTATAGCCACCGATCTGTATGGAAAAAGAAGCGAAGCTTTTAAACTGATATTAGATAAGATCAACCCGTTGGATAAATTCCTGTTTGTTATTCCTGAATATAATGGCAGCTATCCCGGCGTGTTAAAAGTGTTTATTGATGCCTGCGATTTCCCTGAAAGCTTTTATGAGAAAAAAGCGGCTTTGGTTGGTATATCGTCAGGCAAATATGGTAACATACGTGGAGTTGACCACTTTACAGGCGTTTGCCATTATTTTAACCTGCATGTATTACCGCTAAAACTTCATATAGCCAACATAAAAACAGAATTGGACGAAAATAATAACCTGTTTAAAGAAGACACCGTTAAGTTTGTAAACGAGCAGATTGATAAGTTTATCGCCTTTTAATTAAAACCCGCCATTAATTAATTTAGCCATAATAAATGCTGCTGCTGCTGCAAGCGCACCTATAAACAGCACCTTTATAGCACCGCTAAATGCAGGCTGGCCTGTAACTTTACTTTTAAAATATCCAAAAATAAACAGGCATATCATCGTTACCCCGCAGGAGTAGTACAGGGCCATTTGCGAACTCGGAGTAAAAAAATAAGGTGAAAGCGGGATAATACCCCCAACTACATAGGATGCGCCGATTGTTATCGCGCTTTGCGTAGCGCGGTTAGCCAGCGGCTCTTCAAGCCCTAATTCATAGCGCATCATAAAATCAACCCACTTGTGTTTATCTTTTGCCATTTCATCAGCTACTTGCTGTTGCAGGGCAACCGATAGCCCGAAGTCAGCAAAAACCTCCATTACTTCTCTTTTTTCTTCGTCAGGTACCCGCTCAACCTCATCATATTCGCGCTTTAACTCAGCAGCATAATGGTCAGCTTCGGTACGCCCTGCCAAGAAGCCGCCAAGCCCCATCGCGATTGAGCCGGCAACAATTTCAGCTATACCCGCTGTTACTACAATGTGTGATGAATTTACTGCCCCGCTTAAACCTGCAGCCAGGGCGAATGGCACAGTTAAACCGTCAGACATGCCGATAACAATATCGCGAATAGTATCGGAGCTTTTTAAATGATGTTCATGATGCATGTTTAAAATTAGCTCCAATTAACGGATCATATCGCATTTATATGCAGTTTATTATTAGTCTGAATTGATTTTATATATTTGCCGCCGATTAAACCTTATTGCATGAAATATTTATACCTATTAATTGTACTAGTTCTTTTACGCCCTTTCTATTCCTCCGCACAAAACAATTACAAACCTGGTTACATAGTTACCCTTAAAAGCGATACTGTAAACGGATTTATTAACTATAAAGACTGGGATAAAAACCCTAAAATAATAACTTTTAAGAGTACGCTTCAAAGCGAGAAAACAGAATACTCCAGTAATGCTATTAAAGCTTTTACTGTAACCGGGTATGAAAAATACAAACGTTTTGATTTATGGATAAGCCAAGACTATGTTGATCATGAAAAATTAGTTCAATGGCTTGATACTACTAAAAAATTTGATACTGTTTTTTTAAGGACGGTAACCACCGGCAAAACCTTAACGCTGTATGCTTATAAAGATAAAATTAAACCACGTTTTTTCATTAGTGAAAAAGGAAATGAGCCACTAGAATTAGACTACCACATCTATCTTGATACAACATACGCCACCGTTGTGCATGTAAAAGATACCTATAAAATTCAACTGCAAAAGCTAACGGCTACATATAAACCAGGCGATCAAAAACTGATAGACCAAATTCAATTAGGTTCATATAATGAAGATAATCTATCGGATATTGTATACAAGATAAATGGATCTCCCGAGGCTCAGAAAGCAACTTTAAGTCGAAATGCGCCGCGTTTTTTTGCGGGCATTAGCATTAACAGCTTTTCTAGTTCTTTTAAAGTTGGCAGCGATGCATCGGCAACTACCAAATCCACCTCAACGCTGTCTCCCGGATTAGATATCGGCACAGATATTTATACTAATAAAAATGTTGGCAGATGGATTTTAAGACTTGAAGTATCAGCTATACCTAATAGCGTAAATATTAGCTATCAAACAACCCAGGGCACTGCCAGCACAACTGATTATGATTTAAAATTCAAACAATTAACATTTGGATTTACTCCTCAGCTTATTTATAACTTATATAATACCGATAATTTCAGATTATATCTTGATGCCGGTGTAGGTTTAAATGCGAACATCTTCAGTTCAAAACAATATACAGGCACCATTACTTATACAGTTAGCGGCACAAGTGGTTCAGGTAATTTGCAAATGCCAAATCTTCAGTTTTTCGCTTTTAATATACCGGTAAAAATTGGTGTCGTTCTCAATAAAAATATAGATATATATGCAGGCTATAATCCTAAAACAAGGCTGGACGATGATTCAGATTACCAGGTAAATCAAGTATCAGTTACCGCAGGCATACATTACTTTTTTAGCAGATAATTACTACCTGACAACCAGCACCCAACCCGATATTTTAGGGGTGTTGTTTTTCAGATCAAGAACGTAATAATATGTACCAACCGGCACCGGTTGGCCATTATACTTTCCATCCCATGGGGTGGCGTACCCTACGCTTTTGAATACTTGCTGCCCATACCTGTCAAACACTAGCATCAGGCTTTCCGGATAGGTGATCAGCGCGTCAATGTTCCAATAATCATTTCGCCCATCGCCATTGGGTGAAAATGTATTGGGAATGGTGATCTTTTTATAAACCCTGACAAAAACACTACTGCTATCTATACCGCAACTAGTTGTTGAGGTAACATGTAACGTGTAGGTTATATCATTTATCGGGTTGGCAAGGGGATTGAGCACGTTTGGATCGCTTAACCCGGTGGTTGGTGTCCAGTAAAACAGGTTGCCATATTGCTCGCTCGCGGTGAGCTTTACCGTTTGGCCCTCAAAAATAACTTTGTTGGTGCCCGCGTTAGCAATTGCCTTTTTTAATGTATTAACCGTTACTGTTTTGGTAGCAAAACAACCGCTGGCATTACTTACCTTAACGGTATAAGTTGTGGTATCTGTTGGGAACGCAACCGGGTTTGATATGGTTGAATCAGATAATGTTTTTCCCGGCGACCATAAATAAAACGCGCCGCCTGATGCAGTTAAGCTGGTACTGTCGCCGGTACAGATGGTAGTCGCGCCTGCCACAGTTGCCACAGGTACGGGACTTACATTAATTTGTGTGGATGCAGTTGAAGAACAATCATATTGATTATAGGCAACCACGGTGTATTGCCCGGCATTAGCCGCGCTGATACCATTTATGGTTACCGGGTTATTAGTAGTAGCAGGCAAATTGGGGCCCGACCATTGGTAACTTGACCCGCCTGTAGCATTAAGCACCACAGTATCGCCTACACATTGCTGCATAACCGGGCTTACACCCTGTATTACCGGGTTTGGTGATACATTAACCGTTAATGGCTGAGAATATACCCGGCAACTTGCTAAAGTACTGGTGCCATTAGTTACCCCCAGGCGGTACTGATAAGTGCCTGGTATGGCATTTACAAACTGAACATTAAGCGTATTGCTGGTTTGCCCCGCAGTATCAACCCAACCACCATTGGTATGATAAGATTGCCATTGGTAAGACGGCGCTGTATTACTGCTATTATCAACCTGCGCCTGCAGGGTATAGTTAGCACTTTGCCCCTGACAAAGCGCTTGTGCCGGCGATCCCGATATTGATCCGAAACCTGTTTCAATTACGGGCCCGCATGCCCTAAAGGTGATATCATCCAAAATAAGGTCGTTACCATTACCACCGGGAGCATTGTTAGTCATTTTAACTACTACCGATGTTGCGTTATTGGGTGTAGTAAAAAACAAACTTCTTTGCACCCAGGTTGGGCTACTTGTTGGGGCTATTGTACCACTTGAATCTATAGCTAATACTTGACCATCGGTTGTTTCAACAGAAAAGGTAATGTTAGGTTCACTAACACCTGATCCGCTGGCTTGAAGCGTAATAAGATTAAGTATATAAGCGGAGAATTGATATGTTGTACCGGGGCATAACGTTGGTGCGCTTTGAGTAAAAAACACACTGGGAGCTACTGATGCGTTAACAATCATCATGTATCCATTAGGATTACCTGTATGATCTGATGTTACGTTCTGCCAAGTATCCGGGTGGCAATTGCCGCTACCTGTTAAACTATTGGCAATAGTATATTGACCATCATCAGGGCAATTGCTGCTGGTATATGTTAAATTGGTAATTCCTGCCGCCAGTGGTGCACCGGGGTTTGAGCCCGAACCAAAGTCTTGATTGATAACCGGGTCGCCGAGGCTGCCATTACACGTGGTTTGCGGCCCAGTTTGTGTTTGAGCATTACAAGTTAAGGATGCTGCTATAATTACAGGCAAAATGAAAATAAAAGCAGCTACTTTAATCAAAGTTTTATTGGGGTTAAACAATTGGCTTCCAAAAGTAAAATTTTTACCGGATGCTGCACATATTAAGTTGATAATAACGTGTTTATTACAAAACTATACTACATGATTTACCGGAGCTAAAGATGATGCTCTGTAATCGCACCGGCCAGTAAAAGAATAGCATAACAAATTGTAATTTTATAGCATCAATAACCGCTTGTGATAAAAATATACGCTACCCTGTTTTTGCTTTTTTCCTGTACCTTATGCTTATCGGCGCAGCAAAAAGATTCTTTAAAAATAGATTCTTCGCGGCGTTTAAACGATGTAATAGTCAGGGGTTATCTTTCCAATCAACCTATTCTGAATGTGCCTGCATCGGTCAACGTGTTAAGTAATGAACAATTAGCCGTACAACCCGATAATTCATTAGTATCTGCATTAAATACAGTCCCGGGTGTACGAATGGAAGAACGTTCGCCGGGCAGTTATCGGCTCTCAATTCGTGGCAGTTTATTACGCTCACCTTTTGGTATACGCGATGTGAAGATCTATTATGATGAAATTCCATTAACCGATGCCGGAGGCAATACCTATCTGAATGCCATTGATATGAACAGTATCCAGCATATCGAAGTGTTAAAAGGCCCGGATGGTAGTTTATTCGGTGCGAATTCGGGAGGAGTAGTTTTGGTAAGTCCGGTTGCACGATATACCGATAGTAATTTTGTTTCTGCTGAGGTGAACGGTGGTTCCTATTCACTTTTTCATGAAAACGTGGCTTATCAGGATCACCAGGCTAACAAACAGTTAAACATCAATCAGGCATATGAAACTTATGGCGGCTATCGTCAACACAGCAGCATGTACCGCAATTACTTCCAGGCAGTTGATAAATGGACCTACGCCAAACATGATGATCTCAAAATATTAGGCTTTTACTCCGACTTAAATTATCAAACCCCGGGTGGTTTAACTTTAAGTCAGTTTGAAGCTGATCCGCAATCGGCAAGGCCGCCAACACCTACCGTGCCCGGCGCGGTTGAACAGCATAGCGGCATTATCCAAAAAATGCTTTTCGGTGGCTTGGTAAACGAAGTAAATATCACCGATAACCTTCGGAACGTATTATCCGTTTTTGGCACTTATGTAAACTTCGCCAATCCTTTCCTTACCGATTATGAGCAACGATATGAGGGCACTTTAGGCTTCCGTACCTATTTTGAGTATACGGGTTCGGATAGAAAAAGCTATAGCTGGAAAGTTAACGCAGGGATAGAATGGCAGCAAACCAACTCAGACATTAACAACTATGGCAACAAGTTAGGGGTACGGGATACCTCACAAACGCTGGATAAAATCAATACCAATCAGCATTTTATGTTTGCCCGCTATGTGGCTGATATTAACAGAAAACTACACATAGAAACCGCGCTGAGTTTAAACTTTTACGATTACAAATTCAGGAATGTATACCCGAATGATGAAACAAATTTTACTAACCGGCCATTTACACCCGAATTAATGCCAAGGATAGCCTTATCCTATCAACTCACCAATGATTTTGCATGGCGGGCATCTGTTAGTCGAGGCTATTCAACCCCTACAACCGCCGAGATTCGCCCAACCGACCACGCCATCAATACCGGACTGGATGCCGAATACGGCTGGAACTATGAAACAGGCTTCCGTTTGCGAAACAGCGATGAAACCATGTATTTGGATGCTTCGGTATTTTATTATAAGTTGAATGATGCTATTATCAGTCACGAAGATGCAAATGGAAACGAGTATTATACCAACTCCGGCGGCACCAATCAACCCGGTTTCGAGCTTTATTTTACCGATTGGATTATTCGCCAAAATACAAATCTATTTGTTAGAGGTTTGCAGTTTAACGAGTCGACCACTATTGATAAGTTCACTTTCAGCGCTACCCACAACCAGCTTACCGGAGTGCCTGAGCAGGTTTATATAACCAGTTTGCGGTTAAACTTACCACAGCAGATTTTTATTTATGCAGAGCACAATTACACCGCCAAAATCCCGCTGAATGATGCTAATACAGCATTTGCACCGCATTATAATTTACTGGCTGCAAAAGTGGGCTGGGCACATCAATTATCCCACAAATCAAATTTCGAAGTGTATGCCGGGGCTGAGAATATCCTAAATGAAAAATACAGTTTGGGTGATGATCTTAATGCAGTAGGTAATCGATACTATAATGCGGCCGCTTTGCGTAATTATTACGTAGGATTAAAGGTGAGTATATGACAGGATAAACTTTGTCTTTAACCATTTGGTGTTATTTATTACTGATGTAACCGCCGTCAAAAAAAATTAAAAGCCAGGAGAAGAAATCAACACCACGTTAAAATTATTTGCATTTTTACTATTTTAGTGCCCTAAACCAATCACAACATGAAAATAACACTTGCTTTATTCCTGCTAATTTGTTTCTCTTTTGTTTCTAGTGCGCAAAAATTAACAGCATACAAGGCTGTTAACGGCATTACCTATAAAGTGGGCGACACGGTAAGATTAGGAAGAGGATCGTCGCCAAGTGGTACATTTCTTTATTTACAAATGGGCGGCTGGGGAGCTGTTTTAAATTATGATGCAAGTGCAGGCCCGAACCAATTAAATATAGGACGTGGTTATGCTAATACAGCTGTTATAATTAAGAAAATAAAAACAGGCAAAATACAAGGTATTGTAAAATACTACTTTACTGTTGGTGGTGGCAATATAACTAACTATGTTTTAACAATTGATGATGCTATACAAGCTTGCGAGGTGGTTCCGTGTTCTTCAACCGATAATACGGCAGTTGTTCAACAATCAGATGACCAGTTTGATAAATTAAAAAAATTGAAAGGTCTTTTGGATAGCGGCGCCATAACGCAATCTGAATACGATACTCAGAAAGCAAAGCTATTAAGCCAATAAAACCCGAAATGACATCATAGTCAGAATGCGGAATATATCATATAAATATTTTAACGTAATTTTGTAATACTATGGGTGTATATAATTTACAGGTAACTATCGACCAGGATTCGGGCTTTTGCTTTGGGGTGGTTTACGCTATTGATATGGCTGAAGAAATACTGGAAGAAGAAGGTTACCTGTACTGCCTTGGAGATATTGTACACAATGATGAAGAGGTTGAACGCCTTAAGGCAAAAGGCCTGCGTATTATTGAACATGACGCGCTGAAGGGTCTGCATAATGAAAAAGTACTCATCCGCGCGCATGGCGAAGCTCCTGATACTTATCGCACCGCTTTAGAGAATAATATTACGCTGATTGATGCCTCCTGCCCGGTTGTGTTGAAGTTGCAAAACCGCATCAAATCATCGTTCGATCAAAACGAAAAAATATTAATATTCGGCAAGCATGGCCACGCCGAGGTTATAGGCTTACAGGGCCAAACAAATAATGAGGCTTTGGTTTTCCAGGATATTGCCGAGCTGGATAATGTGGAATTACCGCAGAACATCACGCTTTACAGCCAGACCACCAAAAGCATGGATAAGTTTTATGGTGTAAAGGATGAATTGATTGCCCGTGGCTATAACCTGAAAGCGAATGATACTATTTGTCGCCAGGTAAGTAATCGTGATAAGGACCTGCCTAAATTTGCCCAAAAATTTGATAAGATTGTATTTGTATCGGGTCGTAAATCATCAAATGGTAAGGTACTTTATGAAGTATGCCTGAAGAACAATCCTAATACCTATTTTATCTCATCCTCCAGCGAACTGGATGTTAATTTGTTTGCTCCCGGAGATAGTGTGGGCATAGCCGGCGCTACATCAACACCGATGTGGCTGATGCAGGAGGTTAAGGCAGCGTTGGAAGCGTTTTAGTCACAAACAAATCTCATTTATAATTGTCATTTCGACCGGAGGGAGAAATCTTCTAAAATCATGCTTATCGTTAATGCAAATTGGAGAAGATTTCTCCCTCCGGTCGAAATGACAAGTGGTAAATATTAGATTGTGCAAAAATCTTCCAACATTGGTTTATTAATTGCCTTAATGGTACTAGGGTGTTGGGCTGCATCTATTATTTTGCTGATGCAGTGGCGGGTTAACTTCGCTAATCCTTTGCTTTATCTGTTTATTTTGGTGCAGATGCACTTGTATACCGGTTTGTTTATCACCGCGCATGATGCTATGCACGGCTCGGTATCGCCTAATAAAATCCTGAATAACCTGGTGGGCTATACCTGCACTCTGCTTTACGCATCGTTTTGGTATCCTAAGTTATATACCAAACACCATGAACATCATAATCATGTACATACTGCCGAAGATCCGGATTATCATACCGGCAACTTTGTACAGTGGTATGTGCGATTTATCCGCAATTATTTGTCGGTTTGGCAAATTGTGGTGATGGCGGTGCTGTTTAATGTGTTGAAGCTGTGCGTTCCGCAGGCTAATTTGCTGCTATTTTGGGTGGCACCATCGTTATTAAGCACCTTGCAGTTGTTTTATTTTGGCACATACCTGCCCCATAAGGGCGAACATGATAATAAGCACCAATCGCGCAGCCAGGCTAAGAACCATGTGCTGGCATTTTTTTCCTGTTACTTTTTTGGCTACCACTATGAGCATCATGATGCGCCGTGGCTGCCGTGGTGGAAATTGTGGCGAGCTACCTCATCCACAACCACCTAACAGTATTTATTTAGTGCCTTAACCTGTTTGGGTTGTAAGCAATTAAATATTGTAAACCGCTTTCGGTTACGTTGTGTGTACCCGCTTTTTCGGCATTGTATTTTACGTGTACCAACTGTGATTTAACCTGGTGAAATAACTCCGATAAAAATTCAGGTAATACCTTGGCTGATATAGTTGGGAAGTATTTCTTTTCGAGAGCTACCTTTTCCAGATCAGTTGCCAAACTAAATTCCCATGTTTCATCTGGTTTAAAACCATTTTCGGTGGCGCAGTTGTTCAAATCGTATACATACATTTTCGCTTTGCGTTCAATCGTTTCGTTTATCATTATTTTTTCTTTTTTGTCAGGGGTGCAGTTTCAATTTTAGCGGTCGAGGTTTTACCTGACTGGTAGTCGGATGGCCCCTTCTTCCCTACCGGGTTGGGCATATTTTTTTTGTCTTTACTCATGATTTTCAATTAGCATAAAGCTTAAATATTACCGTAGCAGATTAATGGCAATGCCTAAGTGGAGAGGATTTAAAACCCACAATTATGGGTTTTTCTAAGTTAGTTAATATAAATGGCTTAACAGTAAGTATTGGATATTATGACAGTTGCTGGTTTTAATGAAACCAGAGGTAAATATTAACCTAGCTGACAAAAATTTCATTTTTAACACTTTCCTGTCTGAAATAATCAAAAAATATACATTTTTTCAATTTTTATAATGATAAAGGCTATTTTAAGTCATTTTTGATAAAAACAGCCTTTTATTAGGGTAATTAGCAATGAATATTATATTTTTTTGAGTGATTTATGCTTCAAACCGGGTTGATTTTACTGTTTTTTAGCAACTTTTTTGTTAAAAAATGTAAAAAAATTATACAGATATTGTTTCAAGTTATATATTTGTGCTATTGTTATTATCGGTCTAACAAGCTTGTTCTTTATGATATAATAATGAGGTCAGTTAAAATGAAAAAAAGAGATAGTCTGAAAGCTTTCTCTTTTTTTTGCCCAAAATTTGGGATCAGCTCAAAACCTCTTCGAGCACGGCCTGGGAGCGGATATTCCCGAAGCTTTCAATATGCAAAGCATAATACTCTAACAACTTATTCAGCAGGTAGCGGCGGTCGTCGTTAGTTAACTTTAATTGGAGACTATTCTCAAAACTGCATTCCAATAAATTATAAAAATTGCGCGTATGTGGTGGCGACAGATAGGAGAAGCTATCCGGTTTGTAACGCCTAAAAACGCCGTTCTTCATATCAAAATATTCGGCATTGGCGGCAAATGTAGTATCGGGATAAAAGCCCAGGTATCGCGTAAGCTGAATTAAAAACAGCAGGTGAAAATTGGCCAAACCATCGGCCTGGTGATCCAGCCATTCTATCGAACTAAAAACAAAACCAAATAAACTTTCATCAGTGCCTTGTTGCTTTACGGCTTTGTACAGTACTTCATTCAAAAAAATAGCTATACAGCTTTTTATCACATCATAAGGCAGCGATAATAATACCGGAGAATTCTTCAACTCGGAGATGCGCTGTATACTGTTGTTATTTTTATGATAAACCACTACATCCAACAAATGCAGGGGCTGCAGCATATTGCCGGTAATTTTGGCGCGCGTTTTTTTTACACCATTAATGATGTAGGATTGCAATCCAAATTTCTCGGTAAAAAGCTGGACGATAACGCTGCTTTCACCGTAATCGGTTGTTTTAAATACAATGGCCCGCGTTTTATGCAGCATGATGAAAAACGAGAATGAGTTTAGGCAGAAAGATGATGATACCGGTAATCAGCGCGAAACAGGCAGCAACAACTACCGCTCCGGCGCATATATCTTTAACATGGCCCGCTTTCTCGTTGTAGTCTGGGGATACCAGATCGGTTAGGGTTTCGATGCCGGTGTTGGTGAGTTCGGTTAATAGAACGATGGCAATACTGAGTGCGATCCATAGCCATTCGGTTGTTGCTATGTTTAGGGCGAAACCCAAGGCTATAGCTATAACTGACGCAAATAAATGTATCCTAAAGTTGAGTTGACTTTTGGTAGCATACGCTAATCCTTTAAAGGCATAGCCAAAGCTGCGGATCAGTTTTTTAATCATTGCCTCAAATTTAGTTAAAAATTAGAATAGAGAATCAAGAGTAAAGATACAAGAGTCAGGATGAATACATGGTGACGATTGACTCACCCTGCTACGCTGCGCTGGCCGACCTCTTTCCGCCGGTGGCGCAAAGAGGTTAGAAAAAGTTTTTCAGCCCTCTTTGCCGCAAGCGGCAGAGAGGGTGGTCGAGCGGAGCAAGACCGGATGAGTGCTATGTAAGCGATCGTGGTAAACATATTTATTAAATGGAACAAAATCAGCTTCATCTTGATTCTTGTATCTTTACTCTTGATTCTATCTAACTAAATAAAATGGATTTAAAACTCACCAACAAGGTTGCTATTGTATTGGCCGCCAGCAAAGGTTTAGGCAGGGCGATAGCCACTATGCTATCCGCCGAGGGCGCAAAGGTTATTATTGGCTCGCGCGATGAGGCGGAGTTGAATAAAACCGCTGCCGAAATCAAAAAGCAAACCGGTAACGAGGTGGTGGCTATCCCGATTGATGTGAGCAAGAGCGGGGATATTGAAGCCTTTGTTAAAAAAGCTGCCGCTGCTTTTGGGCGGATAGATATTTTGTTGAACAATGCCGGCGGACCACCATTTGATAAGTTTGAGAACTTTGATGAAAGCGCCTGGCAAAAGGCCTTTGAACTAAATTTGCTAAGCGTAGCGCATGTGAGCAGGTTGGTGCTACCATATTTAAAGGAATCGGGCAATGGGCGGATTATTAATATTGTGAGCGGATCGGTGAAGTCGGTGTTGGCTAATTCGGTGTTATCAACCAGTATGCGGATGGGAATTGTGGGGATGGCTAAGTTAATGGCTGATGAATTTGGGCCATACAATATCACCGTAAACAATATAGCGCCGGGATTAATACTAACTGACAGGATAAAGGATACAGTGCCTAAAGGTGTTGACCCGGAAGCGGCGTTAAAGGAAAAAGCTAAAAGCATTCCTTTAGGAAGAATTGGTAAACCTGAAGAACTGGCCGCGGTAGTGGTGTTTTTGGCTTCGGAACAGGCTGCTTATGTTTCGGGGACTACAATACAGGTTGATGGCGGGGCAAATAGGAGTATATTTTAGGGTAAAGAATTATTATTGAACATGTTTTCAAATAAAATTTAAACTTTCAAAACAAACTCACGCTATAAATTATTAATTTAGCGGCGTTATTAGTAAATAAAAATTAAAGCAGAATGAAACCATTCATTTCACTATCAACTTACGGAGTTATCAACTGGTTAGCGGTTGTTTTATTATTAGGCAGCCCATGGGCTTTAGGTTTTTATAAATTAGGCGGCGCAGCTTTATTTTTGCCTTTGCTGTTTGGATGGATAGAATTTATTATGGCTGTTTTCAGCGCTAACAAGCACGGGTTTATTAAACAAATGCCAATGGAGATGCATTTATTTTTAGATGTAATCATAGGTTCATTCTTGTTGATGTCGCCGTTCATTTTCCATTTTTCTGATAAAGTTGTTTGGCCACAGGTTTTAATAGGCGGATTGGTATTTATTGCCGGGGCATTTACTCACAAATCTCCTTTTACTGATAAGTATCGCCATCATTTACCAGAAGGACAGTTACAGTCTGTAGATTCAGAATAATATTTTATTTGATTTCACCGATTCTGGGGTGATTTCACAGATATAGAAAAAGGCAATTGGAGATGATCCAGTTGCCTTTTTATTTGCAATGTATTGCCCCTACAGGGCAAGGAAATGGGGGCCGTTAATTGTGCTACCAACATTGGGCTCCGATGGAGCCGGGACAGTTTGATAAAATATTCTACAGGATAAAAAATCAAAAACCTTATCCGAATTTAGCGACCTCCGATGGAACCGGGATGTATTGATAAAACATCCCGCAGAATAAAAAATCAAGAACCCTATCCGGATTTAGCAACCTCCGATGGAACCGGAATAACTTGATAAACATCCCGCAGGATACAAAAAATAAAAATCATCAAAACCCCATCGGGGTTAAATGTTGGTAGCCTAAAAATGTTATTGTATTTTTCGTGCCGTAGGTACGCAACCTGTTAAATTTAAACACAAAATTGTCTGAACTCGAATTTCAGGAATTTGTTGAATTTTCAGAATTCAGGTAATTCTTTAATTCTACAAATTCAGGTTCAGACAACATTATGCATAGCTTGGGATTGCCACGCTTCGCTCGCAATGACGATGGTTTTATTGTTTTTTAAACCACTTCTTAACAGCTCATTTTGTTTACACGGTTGGCATGGCGGCCGCCTTCAAAATCGGTGCTCAGGAAAGCATCTACTATTGCTTTTGCTTCGCCGATAGAAATAAACCGGGCCGGGATACAAACAACATTGGCATTATTATGCTGGCGTGCAAGGCAAGCTAATTCGGTATTCCAGCAAATGGCTGCACGGATGCCCTGGTGTTTGTTAGCGGTCATGGCTACGCCGTTGGCGCTACCGCAGATCAATATACCTAAATCATAGTCGCCGCTTTCTACAGCAAGAGCTACGGGGTGGGCAAAGTCGGGATAATCAACAGAATCGACGGAATAGGTTCCAAAATCTCTTATTTCAATGGCGGTAGTTAATGCCGCTGCTAAAGGTTGTTTATAATCGAATCCTGCGTGATCTGCACCTATGGCAATTCTTAGTCCCTCTTTCATTTTGGTGTGTAATGATTAAGGGACGAAGATAAATATTTTGTGAAAATTAATGCCTTATGATTCCATTATCTCTTCATGCTTTTTCAAGCGGCGTTTTTCAACAACGGAGGCTACTACTATACCTACTTCGTACAAGGCGAATAATGGTACTGTTGCTATCATGGTTGTTAAAAAATCCGGAGAAGGCGATATAATAGCGCCGACAATTAACAGGATAACTACCGAGTACCTGCGTGTTTTACGCATGAATGTACCTGATAATATACCTATTGAGGCAAGAATATAGATTAAGATAGGCAGCTCGAATACGATACCTATTATTAAGGTAATGGTAGCTACCATAGAAAGGTATGAGCTGATGGTAAACTGGTTTTGAATGATAGGGCTAACAGTGTACGCCGCCAAAAAAGAAATAGATTCAGGGGCTATAACATAATAGCCGAACAATATGCCTATAATAAAAAGGATAGAGGCATAAAAAACAAAACCACTTGCAGCTTTACGTTCTTTATCCAGTAAAGCGGGTTTTATAAAACGCCATATCTCCCATAAAATGTATGGAACAGCCAATATGATGCCTATTAATATGGAGGAGTTTATTTTAAGCATAAACTGCCCGGCCATTTCGGTGTTTATGATATTACCGTTAATGTGGGTGATGCAAAATCCGTTGCCGAACTTACACATCATACGATACGTCCAGAAATCGCCATGCATTGGGCCCATGATGATGGTCGCAAAGATAAAATCGTAAAAATACCAGGCGATACCAGTAAAAACAACAACACCAATAGCTGAGCGCATCAAGTGCCACCTTAGTGCTTCCAGATGGTCGAAGAAAGACATTTCGGATTCCAATGTCTTTCCTTTGTCCTTTATTGCTTGCACTATGTTTTTCTCGCTCATCTGATTTTTTGAATACCGTGTAGTAAGTGTTAAAACGTTATCTACGTTTTAACTTGTTGCTTCAGTTTTAATTATTCTGAATATTCAAAAGTTTCCATGAATTTGGTGGTGAAGTTACCGGCGCGGAAGTTAGGGTCCTGCAGTAATTTCAGGTGGAAAGGAATGGTAGTTTTTACACCTTCTATCACAAATTCGCTTAATGCGCGTTCCATAGTGCTCAGAGCTTCTTCGCGTGTTTGGGCAACGCAAATCACCTTGGCTATCATTGAATCGTAGTTAGGTGGGATAACGTAACCACTGTACACGTGCGTATCAATACGCACACCGTGACCACCCGGAGAGTGGAAGTTAGTGATTTTACCCGGTGACGGGCGGAAATTGTTAGCAGGATCTTCGGCATTGATACGGCACTCGATGGCGTGCATGGTTGGCTCGTAGTTTTTGCCTGAGATCGGGATGCCCGCGGCAACCTTTATTTGTTCTTTGATTAAATCGAAGTTGATTACTTCTTCCGTTACGGGATGTTCAACCTGTATACGGGTGTTCATCTCCATAAAGTAGAAGTTGCGGTCCTTATCAACCAAAAACTCAACGGTACCTGCTCCCTCGTATTTAACAGCTTTGGCGCCTTTGATGGCAGCCTCACCCATTTTTTTACGAAGTTTTTCGGTCATGAATGGTGAAGGAGATTCCTCAACCAATTTTTGGTGACGGCGCTGGATAGAGCAATCGCGTTCAGACAAATGACAAACTTTGCCATACTGGTCACCTACCACCTGTATCTCGATGTGGCGCGGGTCCTGAACATATTTTTCAAGGTACATGCCATCGTTACCGAAAGCGGCACCTGATTCTGCTCTTGCTGAATCCCAGGCTGCTTCAAATTCTTCATCTTTCCAAACAATACGCATACCACGGCCACCACCGCCGGCAGTTGCTTTTAGTATTACGGGATAGCCTATTTTTTTAGCGATGGAGATGCCTTCTTTTACGCTTTGCAACAAACCTTCGGAACCGGGTACGATAGGTACGCCAGCTTTTTTCATGGTTTCTTTAGCCGAAGCTTTATCGCCCATGGAGTTGATCTGCGCGGCGGTAGCGCCTATAAATTTGATGCCGTACTCGGCACAAATAGCGGAGAATTTAGCATTTTCAGACAAGAAACCATACCCTGGATGGATTGCATCGGCATTGGTTAACTCAGCGGCTGAAATGATATTCGGGATATTTAAGTAAGAATCGCGGCTTGGCGGCGGGCCAATACATACGGCCTCATCGGCAAAACGTACGTGCAGGCTATCGCGGTCGGCAGTAGAATAAACAGCTACGGTTTTAATACCCATTTCTTTGCAGGTGCGAATGATTCGCAGGGCAATTTCACCACGGTTAGCTATTAATATTTTTTTAAACATAGTATGATCTTTATTGCCTTCACCGATTGTAATTGACGTCACAGTTTTTGTGTTTAAGAACTAATGAAATTAATTGTCAACAATAGGTGTTGTGCACCTATTATTAATATTATTTAGGCTCAACCAAAAATAATGGCTGGTCGTACTCAACAGGCGATGCGTTATCAACCAAAATTTTAACAATACGGCCTGATATTTCAGATTCGATCTCGTTAAATAGTTTCATCGCTTCAATAATACAAAGTACAGTGCCAGTGTTTATCTCATCGCCAACATTCACCATCATTGGTTTATCAGGGCTTGCTGAACGGTAGAATGTACCGATCATTGGTGATTTGATAGTTACGTATTTTGAATTGTCATCAACAGCAACAGGCACAGCAGCATGAGCGATAGGATCGACAGGTGCAGGCGCGGCAGCAGCGGCCAATGGCTGGTGGGCAACCGGTACAGTTGCGTTAACATACGTTGCGGCCTGGTTAGTTTTAATGGTTATTTTAAACTCATTCTGCTCAATAGCAACTTCGTTTACTCCTGATTTGGCAACAAAGCGAATTAGGTCTTGTATTTGTTTAATATCCATGCTGAGGAATTGATTTTAGTTATCTGCAAATGTGCGGATATGCAAATGTGCAGATTTTTAATTAGTTAGATTAATTAGTTAGTGACTTACTACAAATAAATAAACAAAAGATTTTCAATAAAGTTTATTTCCTGTTTTTCAATTTGCACATCCGCATATAAGCATATTTGCACATCAAAGAATTATGAATTATAGGCCCATTTTAAATAAAGAGAACCCCATGTAAACCCGCCACCAAAAGCGGCAAATAACAGGTTATCACCTTTTTTAAATTTATTTTCCCACTCCCATAAACATAAAGGGATAGTGGCATTGGTAGTATTACCGTATTTTTCAATATTGATGATAACTTTATCAGGAGTTACACCTGTGCGGTTAGCGGTTGCATCAATAATACGTTTGTTGGCCTGATGAGGCACTAACCAGGCAATATCATCTGCTACCAGGTTATTGCGTTCCATTACTTCGGCGGCAACATCGGCCATATTGGTAACCGCGAATTTGAATACTGCCTGTCCTTCCTGGTAAGCAAAATGCTCGCGGGCGTCAACAGTTTCGTGGGTGGCTGGCTTTATTGAACCGCCTGCTTTTTGGTGCAGGTAAGGGATACCGGCGCCATCGCTTTTTAATACAGAATCAATTAAACCATAACCATCTGTGTTCGGCTCAAGCAGGGCACAGCCCGCGCCATCGCCAAAAATAATGCAGGTAGCACGATCCTGGTAATCTATCATGGCCGACATTTTATCGGCACCAACTACTAATACTTTTTTGTGTTTGCCGTTCTCGATAAACTGGGCGCCTGTTGTCAGTCCAAATAAAAAGCCTGAACATGCAGCCTGTAAATCAAATCCCCAGGCGTTTTTAGCGCCAATTTTATGGCCTAAGATATTCGCGGTAGCAGGGAAAGGCATATCGGGGGTGGTAGTGCAAAAGATGATCAGGTCGATCTCTTCGGCGCTGATGCCGCGTTTTTTCAGTAAACCTTCAACAGCAGGAACTGCCATATCCGATGTACCCAGGCCTTCGCCTTTTAGTATGCGGCGCTCTTTGATGCCTGTGCGGCTCATGATCCACTCGTCGTTGGTATCCACCATTGTTGCGAGCTCGTCGTTAGTTAGAATATATTCAGGAACGTAACCGTTTACAGCAGTAATAGCCGCATGAATTTTACTCATATATATTTTTTTTATTGAAACGCCTGCGTGATCTTATCAACCACACCACTTTCAAATACTGTTTTTGACAAAAGTACCATGTTTTTGATAGCCTCGGGCGGCGAAATTCCGTGGCCTACAACCACCGCGCCGTTCACCCCTAATATTGGGCTACCACCATATTGCTCGTAATTAAACATATCAAAGAAATGATCATTGATACCTTTTTGACGGGCAATTTCATAGAATGATTCGGAAAGTTTGATAATAGTATTGCCGGTAAAGCCGTCGCAAACCATTACATCGGCCACATCATCAAAAAGATGGCGGCTCTCCACATTACCTACAAAGTTAAGATGGCTCGCGGCCTTTAACAACGGGAATGTAGCTTGTGTGAGGATGTTGCCTTTTTCTTCTTCCTCGCCAATGTTTACCAAACCAACCCTGGGGTTAGCAATTTTGTAAACATACTCCGCATATAATGCGCCTAATGTGGCAAACTGGACCAGCATATCGGGCTTGCAGTCGGCATTTGCGCCAACATCAAGCAGGATACCTAATCCGCCTTTAACCTGCGGAACAATAGAAGTAATAGACGGGCGCAACACACCCGGTATAGCTTTTATACTAAACATGGAACCAACGAGCATAGCTCCGGTGTTACCAGCCGAAGAAAAGGCCTGTATGGCTCCTTCCTTCAACAGTTTAAACCCAACGCTAATGCTAGAGTCGGGTTTTTGAACAATGGCTTTTGTGGGATGCTCGCCCATGCCAATAACCTCGGTTGTGTGTACAAACTCGAAATTATCGGGGCTATAGTTGTTTTCCTGAAGAATTTTTATGGCGCTGTCCTTATCACCTATAAGCACGAGCTTTGGGCCGGATAAGGCTTTATGGGCCAATATCGCGCCTAAAACGGCTGCTTCGGGGGCAAAATCACCCCCCATAATATCTAAGCCGATCTTCATTTGCAGAAAATTACTTAGGCTACAGCTGCTTTCTCAATCAGTAATTTACCGTTGTAGTAAACGTTACCATCAACAGTATATGCTCTGTGTGGCAAGTGTACCGCGCCGGTAGTGCTACAAGTTGTTAAAGTAGGCGCTACAGCTTTGTAATGAGTCCTGCGTTTATCTCTTCTTGATTTGGATATTTTGCGCTTTGGATGTGGCATAACTTATTTTATTATTATTTAATTTTTTTGAGCGCGTCCCACCGTGGGTCCACTATCTCGTCTTCTGGTTCATTATTTACTGCAAGCTTGTTAAGGCTATCCAGCATTTCTTTATCACAATACTCGGTGTTACCCTCGTTGCCGCAACTGGCTACAAAAGGTACCGCGACGTTAATATATTCATAAATCAGCGGGGCTATGTTGATCTCGTGATCACTTTTACCCAACGTGATGATCTCATCGTCCTCGTCAATTTCCTCTTCACTAAACTTCGCTATCTGCTGCTCGCTTATATCAAGCGGCTGCGGATACGCGGCCAGGCAACGATCACAGGTTAAGTCGATGTGGCCGGTGATATGGAAGTTCAGGATAATTAATGTTTCCTGTTTTTCCAGCTCAACAACACATTTCAGATTGGCTTTTTTTACGAGAGAGTAATCAAACTCATCAAAAAAACTATCTGTAACATCAAACTCAAACTGATGCTTGCCTAACTTTAAACCTGTAAAAGGAATAGCATATATCCTAAGCGATTTCACTGAGCGACAATTAGCCCGCAAATGTAAGGGAAAAAATGGATATGTGGAAAGGGTTTTTAAAAATAGTGTTGATAAGTGTTAACAATTGATGTCTGAACTCGAATTTTGCGAATTTATTTAATTTTTAGAACTTTGATTATTCGTAAATTCTATGAATTCAGGTTCAAACAGTTTGCCGCTATTGTTGATTACCATTCTGCTCCTCATCAATAGTTTGATGAATTTGCTTTACGTCTGTCATAGCCTTCATTTCTTCCAGCTCTTTATCTTCTTCTGTTTTCAGGCCGAGCTTTTGATGGATCTCGTGCAGCATATTCAGCATCATGGTAATCTCGCTTTCGGCACGAACGTTTACTTCAAACTCAACCTGCTGGCGTATTTTATCCATATGGCCCTGGCGGTTTTGGTTAATTAAGACGGTTACGGACAGGATAATGGCGAACAGAGATACCACCATCTCCAATACAGGAAAAGGAAAACGGTCGAACGGATTGGGCGCGAACAGGTTCCAGGCGATCCATACCACGAAAAAAACTAAGCTACACAGCAGAAAAGTCATGCTTCCTAGCACATTGGTAGTAAAAATGGCAAACTTATCGGTAGGTGTTTTCGTAAACTCTAACGAGGACTTAAGCTGACTATCGGTTGGTGGGGTTTGCTTTGTCATATATAGTGAACAAAAATCAACCTTTAAAGTTGTACCCAATAATGCCGCGTTTAAGTATTACCTATAATATTGTGACATAGCAATTAAACTAATTACTCAAATAATCGTTATATTTATATGTGTATGCCTGTTAAGTATTGCATTTTGCTTTGTATGCTGATCGTTTTTGCCGCAGGTAATACAAAAGCACAAAGCATAAAAGAAGGGGAAAGAATTTGTGGCAAATGGGAGTCGACAGATAAGGAGCTGGATATAAAGGTTTACATGCATGACAATGAGTTTAGGGCAGAAATAATTTGGTTTAGTGATACTGACGGCAAGCCACTGGATTACTGGAAAGATGTACATAACCCCGACCCGGCATTACGCGACCGTAAAATTTTAGGCATGAGTGTTTTAAGCGGCCTTAAATATGATGCCGATACCCATACCTGGGAAGATGGTATGGTTTATGATTCGCGGCACGGGAGAGAATGGAACGCGTCGGCAACTATTGATAAAAAGGGCATGTTGCATGTTAGGGGTTACTGGCATTTTAAATTTATTGGCAGAACCATGAATTTTGTAAGAATTTGATTAGTAACAAATTGCAACAATATTGTTTATAACTATTAAAATGTGATAAAAAACCCGGAGCTAATTATTAACTATCCGCGCAAAAAATCGTAAAACGCGAATGTTTTATGTAACTTTTAAGCGTTATTAAACCTGGGCCGCACAATGAAATTTAGATAAAATATATGCAAAGTGAATAGATAGACCCTCAAAAACAAGCAAAAATGCCTCAAAAACCTGTTTTTTACAAATAATATTCGGATGACGCAGGCAGTCATTTAATTACGTTCAATCCACATAACTTTAATTACCTTTGCAGCAATAATATGAGACAACTAAAGATAACCCAATCGATTACCAACCGCGAATCACAATCACTTGATAAATACCTGAGTGAGATTGCAAAGGTAGATTTGATAACTGCGCAGGAAGAAGTGATACTGGCCCAAAAGATACGCGAGGGTGACCAGGCTGCTTTGGAACGCCTTACCAAAACGAATTTGCGTTTTGTGGTGTCGGTAGCCAAACAATATCAGAACCAGGGCTTAACCCTTGGCGACCTTATTAACGAAGGCAACTTAGGATTAATTAAAGCGGCAAGGCGTTTTGATGAAACTAAAGGATTTAAATTTATATCATACGCTGTATGGTGGATTCGCCAATCAATACTTTCTGCTGTTGCAGAGCAATCAAGAATTGTACGTTTACCATTAAACCAGGTAGGATCATTAAGTAAGATACGTAAATCGCACTCTAAATTAGAGCAGCAATTTGAGCGTGAACCAACGCCTGAAGAAATGGCTGAGGATTTGGAAACTACTGCTGATAAAATTTCGGACGCGTTATCAAATGCAGGCCGTCATGTATCGGTAGATGCGCCTTTTATCACCGGTGAGGAAAACACCTTATTAGATGTTTTACAAAGCGGCGATGCAGGAACAGACAGCGACCTGATCACAGATTCATTATCACAAGAGATTAAACGCTCGTTAGGTATTTTAGCCGAACGCGAGAAACAAGTTTTAGTATTGTTCTTCGGTTTAAACAGCACCGCGCCACACTCTCTTGAAGAAATTGGCGAGAAATTTAACTTAACCCGCGAACGTGTTCGCCAGATAAAAGATAAAGCGTTATTACGCTTAAGGCAAAATTCAAAATCAAGGTTATTGCAATCTTATTTGTAATATTTTGATTTGCCGGATGTAGAACACACCCCTGCCCCTCTCAAGAGGGGAACTTAAAGACACAAAAAAAGCCAGACAAATGTCTGGCTTTTTTTGTTGGCAGCCTATCGGCCTATTTCATATTATCTTTTATTTTATTGATAGCGTCCAGGTGCATTTGCACCTTTGGGGCTGTTTGGGCGGCGAAAGCTTTTAATGTGCTGTCTTGACCGTTTTTGGCTTCGTTGTTCATCAGGTCTAGCGTTTTCTTGTGCCCATCAATCATTGCGCTTACATATTGCTTGTCGAAATCAGCTTCGCTCAGTTTGCTTAACTCATCAGCTTTTTTCAGGTGGGCGCTATCCGGTTCAGCAGGCAGGGTAATATTTTTTGCTTTGGCAATGGCCGCCAGCTGATCATTTACTTTACTATGATCGGTGACCATCATGTTGGCAAAATCTTTAATAGCCTGGTTAGTGGTTTTGGTAAGCGCTAATTTACCTAATGCAACTTCGGCAAGGCCGCCGTTTGCCGCTGTGGTAGCAAATTTAGCATCGTCGCTGGTTACCGCTATACCGCCAGTTGCAGCAGCGTTAGTGGTTGTGTCTTTAGTTTTGTTAAGGCTGTCGGCGCTATCTTTTGCGTCTTTTGCACCATGGTTACATGATTGGAAGGCTACTGCCGCCGCCGCGATCATGAATACATAACTTAGTTTTTTCATGTTAGTGGGTATATTGGTTTGTTGTAAGTTAACATATTATTTAATAATAAGTTTCATTATAGATACTGCTGAAATCCTGTTTCGGTTGCCCGGGCCGTCAATTAACCAGCTTAATTTAAACTGGGGCTGCGGTTAATGCCATTAAGTTAAGTGGGGCTAGCCCTACTTTTATTTCGGCAGAGAAAAACATTTTTACTTTTAATTTATTATGATGTATTACATATCCCCCATCACATGAAAACAACCTTTACCATTATCGCCCTATTGTTTTGTACTTCTGGCTTGTTCGCTCAAAATAATGTATCAGCTACAATGGGCAAAGCAATTTTATCACATCAGTCAAATTCAAAAACCACAGCGGGCAAGGATACGGTGATCGAATCGGACACGACCAAGGAGAATAAAGAGCCGCAATACTTTTATCTATCGGTAAATACAGATGTGTTTGTAAATACCAAAGGCGGTGTTGCCAAACGGTTTTCGCCGGCGGTAGAGTTTGGGCGCACCTATGGCATATTTGATATAGGGCTAGCCACAGGCACCACCAACACACTAAGCCGGGGTAATGATACGGCGCATTATATTGAATTCAGACCGACGATTAATATATTTAGCAAAGGCCGCTTTAACGAAGGCTTATGCCTTGGCGGCGGCTATGTATTTAATGCCAAGCAAGGGCTTATGACCGAGATATGCAACAGCATTAACTTTAACCTTACTACAGTTGTAACTGTGGCCGTAACGCAAGGCTATTATTTTTTTGATGGTACTAATAGCAGCAGAAGTACACAATACATGGGGTTTTCTGTCACCTATAACTTCCTGAGAGCGCATAGTACCAACAAAAGGCGTAAGAAAGCCGCGATAGTTAGCGACAATTGATAATGAGTTTATGCAGGGTTAACAATTTGTTACAATTGGCTATATACTGATGTGCTTATCTTAGCAGCCATTTTAATTTGATCATGAAAAAATATTTGTTGCCAGGGTTCGCAGTTTGTTTATGTGTTGGTTTAATATCATGGGGTGTTACAGGCCATCGTACCGTTGGCGAGATAGCGGAGCGCCACCTATCGCCGGAGGCAAAAACAGCTGTTGATAAATTATTGGGGCATGAAACCATGGCCGAGGCAAGTACCTGGGCCGATGAGATTCGCAGCGCTAACCCGGAAACCGGCGCGTGGCATTTTATTAATGTGCCTTTAGGTTTAAGCTTCACTGATTTTGAAACGCAAGTAAAAAGCGCCGCGGGCACAAATGTTTATAAAGCACTGCTTAATGCCGAGTATACGTTAAAGGATAGCAAATCCAACCAACGGCAGCAGGTGGAAGCACTTAAATTTATTATACATTTTGTGGGCGATATGCACCAGCCGATGCATGTAAGCCGAGCCGAAGATAAAGGCGGCAATACCATACAATTAACATTTAATGGCGAAGACACCAACCTGCACGCCCTGTGGGATAGCAAACTACTGGACCATGAAGGCCTGAGCTATGATAAACTGGCAGATAAATATGACCATGCCACGCCGGAACAAATAGCCAAATGGCAAAGCGATCCGATTATTATATGGGCATGGGAAAGCTACCAGGTAAGCACGATACTGTATGGTGAGGTTAACAGCGATGGCAGCACAAAACTGGATAAGGCCTATTATGATGCGCACATAGGCGTGGTGGAATCAAGGATAGAGAAAGCGGGCATACGTTTAGCTGGTTTGTTGAATGCGCTATATGATACGCCTTCGGCTGCAAAATAACACATCCGCTCCCCAATTGTACTAAGATAATAATACAAACGCCGGACCCTGTGGTCCGGCGTTTGTATTATTAATCCTGGTTTGGTACTGCAGCTGTAGCAGTGGTTTGCCCTTCGCCAAATAAACTAACGCCAATAGCGATGCCAATCCAGGGCTTGCCCTGATAGTTAAATTGCGCCGATTTTGATCCGGCCAGATCCACGCCGCCGAATAAACCAATTTGAAATTTACCATATTGAAACATGCTTCCTATCGATAATGAAACCGCGGTGGTTGAAGTGGAATCCTTAAGCGGCACATTCACTACTGATACCCCACCTAAATAATTAATAGACACATCGGCTGTTTTGGCAAACTGATGCTTATCGCCGGCTGTTATTCCAAATTGCAGGTTCTGTTCAAAATCAAACGGCCCCCGGCTATTGCCAAAACGCATTTTTAATGGCAACGACAGAAAACCCCAGGTAAATGTATCGCTACGGGTATAAATAGGCACCACCTTGTTTTCTGAAAAAGATGTAGCCGGTAAGAAAAACGTCCACCTGTTGGCCCATGAATCTAAAAATGCCAGATTATCCAATTTTGCCGCCTGATTATTGACATTTTCGGGGGTATCCAAAACGTCGTTTATCTGTTTTTTGGTGATTCTATAGGCATCTTTATCAAATTTTAGCCCCGGTTGGCTTTGCCCCTGGTTGTTATTAACAAGAGATTTTATACTAGCTAGTGCGTTTTCATATTTTCTTTTTGTGCGTGTAAGTTTAACAGAATCTGCATGAGCTTTTTGTTTCACGGTATCAAGATTAGCTTTAGCAGCCTGATAATTTGCCAAACTTTTGTTAACACCTTGATTAGTAAATCGCAATGGCTTAGCGGCTTCTATCAGTTGCTGTTTTAATGCTTCAGGCGGCTCGTTACCGTTATCTAAGTGCGCTTTTACTGCCGATTGTTTAGCTGTAAATGACTGTACTTTATTTTTTGTGCTAATGTCATTTTTTTTAACCGGGGCAATAGCTGTATTCGGGTTCAAATAAGCAAGCGAATTAAACAACATCTGATTTTTAGCCTTTACAGCGGCCGAAGTATCGGCAACTGCCTTATTTGATTGTGTAACCTTAAGCGTATCTATTTTACGCTGTGTATCTAAAGCAGCAATTGTGGCTTTCAAACTCTTTAAGCTATCCTGCAATAATTTCAATTTAGCTAAAGATGTATCACTTTTTACATATTTTGTTCTGTAAAAATCAGCTTTCGAAATTTTCTTATTATGGTAACGTGCGCTGTCACTAAAATTCCATGGCGTTATAATATAACCATTAATAGCCCCTGATATTGTTCTTATATCCACAATCTGGAATTTAGTATTTACGTTGAGCTTAAAGTGTATTGTAGAATCAACCTTAGGTTTTCTGCCGGCTTGATACGGAAAAACATCTGTTACTACATTGGTGGTGTATGAACTGCCGACTGCAGGGGTTGATTGGGCGTGACTAAGCTGGTAGGAGACCAACATAACCACAAAGAGTGTGATTAGCTTTTTCATTTTCGCGATAAGTTTTGGTTACCTATAAATGTAACTAAATCAAATTATCACAGCAAAAAATAATTGAAAAATTCAAACACAATTAATTTATAATCAACACTTTAAACCTTTCTTTAAAATTTAATTAGTTCAGGGCAATGTACACAAAGGTTGTAAGCCTCAATTATATCATTTTTTTAGTTATTTGATTATCAATAACTTAACGAGCAGCTTATTTATGCAGTTATTTAATAAGATGACACTGTCTACGTATTAGTATATCAAACTTAAAACACCTGGGCGCTTTATTTAAAAATGATACCAAAACACAATAAACAGATAACAAGAGCTTAACAACTAAAGGTTAATATTTGTCTTGAAAACAAAAAACATAACCTTTATGAAATTAAAACATTTACTTGCACCACTCGCGATCGCGCTGATGCTGGCTTCATGTCAGAAAAATGAAACCACACCATCTGCGGAAAAACTCAATCCAAGCTCTACTAACACAACAAGCGGTAGCTATGCCAGCACACAAACTTTTGATGAAGGCTTTGAATCGGCAGGTAAAACAGCTTATGCTGATGCCAATGTAACCTTCACCAGCGGATCATGGGATCTGAATTCTGCTCTTGTAGGTATCAGCGCATCAGATGCAAAAGTTGGGAGTCACTCTGTTCGTATTGAAAATACCGGTACACTAGGAATGAACTTTGATGTAACAACAGGCGCATCTACCGTTACTATGGAATACGCTGTTTTTGGCAGCGACGGTTCATCGGCTTTCCAGTTATGGGAATCGACAGATGGCGGCAGCACTTATACGCAGGTAGGTACAACCTCTATCACCGCGAGCAGCACTACTTTGGCTACGGCGACCTTTACGGTTAATGTGGCTGGTACTATCCGTTTCCAGGTACGTAAAACAACGGGGGGCAGTAACCGCATCAATATAGATGAATTCACCATCAATAGCTACAGCAGCACAGGCGGCGGTACTGGCGGTGGCGGAAGCTCGACAGCGGATAATACCAATTTGATGCTGGGTAACCCAAGCAATGCTACGGCCGACATCAGCAATTTTGATAATTATTTATATGATCATACCTATTACGTAGAGTCATACAATCGTGATAGGAACGAACCAAACTGGGTGAGCTGGTATGTAGGTTCAACCAGCCTGGGCTCACAGGATAGGGCAAATGATTTCCGTGCAGACCCTAATTTGCCTACGGGATGGTATGAGGTTCCCGCCACAGCATACAGCGGCAGCGGCTTTGATCGCGGGCATAACTGCCCATCGGGCGACCGCACTTCTACCGTGGCGGCTAATGAGGAAACTTTTTTAATGGATAACATGGTTCCGCAGGCACCGCAGAACAATGAGCAAACCTGGGCTAACCTGGAAGAATACGGTCGCTCATTAGTTGCTGCAGGCGACGAGATCTACGTGATCATGGGTAGCTACGGATCAGGTGGTACAGGATCAAGCGGATCGGCTACTACGGTTGATGGTGGTTTGGTGGTTGTGCCATCAAACATCTGGAAAGTGATTGTGGTATTGCCAAACGGCAATAACGATTTAAGCCGCATTACCAGCACAACTCGCGTGATCGCAGTAAATACACCTAACATCAACACCATCAGTTCTGATTGGACACAGTACATCACTACTGTTAAATCTATCGAAACAGCGACAGGCTATAGCTTGCTAACCAATGTACCGGCTAACATCCGTACAGTATTGGAGAATGTGAAAGATTCAGGTACAGGGAATTAAGTTAAGAGAATAATTTTCACCCTCTTTCTGGCTTGCCAGAGAGAGGGTCGAACAGCGCAGCGCGTTCGGGGTGAGTTAACTGTGCGTCACGGTCGCTCGTATAATTTACTCACCCGGTCATTGCTTCGCTTGACCACCCTCTCTTTTGCAAGCAAAAAAGAGGGTAAAAATACTGCCCTTTTAAATAAAAACGCCGGACTATAAAGTCCGGCGTTTTTATGTTTTTGGGTGTTGGATATAATTGGTACTGTAGTTGCAAACTACAGTCTTAGGCATCCGAAGTCACAGACTTCGGACAGCAAGGTTAAATGATATTCGCTACCAACATTTTGCTCCTATGGAGCATCGTTTAAATCACAGTTTCTTTAGCTTAATGACATAGCGCACGCACCAATGACGAGTCCGTTGTTCAATTTTTTAAGTATTATAAACAACCCATATTAGCCCGCAGGTATTTTTTTCATTACATCTGTTTGTACGAAGTTTTAAAACGTTAATTTAACAGCAATTTTACATAAAGACCTCTTATTAAAAAACTGACTTGAAATGAACTACAAGTTTTACCGATTAACATTTATAGCCGGGTGCTTTTTAATGCTGATATTTTTCCAGCTAACCGCATCCGCGCAGCGCCAAAAAACACACTGGGCACCAGATGGCTACCAATATTACCGCAACGTTAGCGGTTCAGTTGTTGAACTGGATACCCGCGATTCCAGCAAAAAAACGGTGATATTAAGTGCCGAAATGCTTACACCGCCGGGGAAAGATCCGCTCAGCATAGCTAATTTTACTTTTTCGGAGGGCAGGACCAAGGTGTTGATATTTACCAATACCAAAAGAGTATGGCGTTATAATACCCGGGGCGATTACTGGGTGTACGATCTGTCTGCCAAAACATTAAAACAATTGGGTAAAGGCCGGCCAGCATCATCGCTGATGTTTGCTAAACTATCGCCGGATGGCACAAAAGCAGCCTATGTGAGCGAGCATAACCTGTTTATTGAAGACCTGGGCAGTGGCAACATTAAACAATTAACCTTTGATGGCACGGATAAGCTTATCAACGGCACGTTCGACTGGGCATACGAGGAGGAGTTTGGTTGCAGGGACGGGTTCCGCTGGTCGCCGGATGGCAGGGCGTTGGCCTACTGGCAAATTGATGCCAGCAAGATTAAGAAATACCTAATGCTGAACACTACGGATTCTATTTATCCTTATGTGGTGCCGGTAGAATATCCTGTTGCAGGCGAAGACCCAAGCGCATGCAAAATTGGTGTAGTGGATGTAAGCACCGCCAAAACTACCTGGATGAATATCCCCGGCGACGCGATACAGCATTACATACCACGTATGGAATGGACCACCGACCCAAATGAGCTGATTGTAGAACAGGAAAACCGCGCCCAAAATGAAAGCCGTATCATAATAGCCAATGCATCAAACGGGACAGCCCATGTGATACATGAAGAAACCGATAAAGCCTGGATAGACGGCAAAGAACGCTGGAACGGCGGCGACCCGATGGGTTGGGAATGGATAAACAAGGGCAAAGAATTTATTTGGTTAAGCGAAAAGGACGGATGGCGCCATATTTATAAAATAGACCGCGATGGCAAAGAAACCTTAATTACCAAAGGGAATTACGACGTAATTACCCTGAGCCTGATTGATGAAGCTAATGGTTTAATTTACTTTTTAGCTTCGCCGGATAATGCTACGCAGAAGTATTTGTATAAAATAAAATTAAGCGGAGGTAAGGCCGAGCGTGTAACACCGGCTGATGAGCAGGGAACTAACGGTTACGAAATTTCGCCAAATGGGAAGATAGCGCTGCATACCTTCAGCAATATTTATACCCCGGGCGAAAGCGAAGTGATCAGCTTGCCAAATCATCAGCATATAAATGGAAAAACCATTAAGCTGAATACCGATGCAAAAAACAAACCGGAATTTTTTAAGGTAAAAACGGCTGACGGCGTGGAGATGGATGGCTGGATGGTTAAGCCTACCAACTTTGATCCGGCTAAAAAATACCCGGTTGTATTTTATGTATACAGCGAACCTGCTGGCGCTACGGTTACCGACTCGTACGGCACCGGAACCAACCGCGAATACGTAGGCAGCATGGCCGATGATGGCTACATCTACATTTCGCTGGATAACCGTGGCACCCCTGCACCGAAGGGACGCGAATGGCGCAAATCCATCTACAAAAATGTAGGCATCGTAAATATTGAAGACCAGGCCATGGGCGCGAAAGAAATTTTAAAATGGCCATTTGTAGATAGCAGCCGTGTGGCAGTTTGGGGCTGGAGCGGTGGTGGTTCCTGCACGCTCAACCTGATGTTTCAGCACCCGGAGATTTACAAAACGGGGATAGCGATTGCCGCTGTAGGCTGGCAGTTAACCTATGATAATATTTACCAGGAGCGTTATATGGGCGTACCGATTGACGATGCCAGTCGTGAGGTGTTTATTAAAGGATCGCCGGTTACTTATGCTAAAAACCTACGGGGTAATTTGCTGTACATACATGGTACTGGTGATGATAACGTACACTATAAAAATGCCGAAATGCTGATAAACGAGCTGATTAAATACAACAGGCAGTTTCAGCTGATGTCGTACCCCAACCGTACGCATGGCATATTTGAGGGTGAGGGTACAACCTTGCACCTGCGCACCCTGTATACCCAATACTTAAAAGAGCATTGCCCACCGGGAGGCAGATAGGCTAGCAATATTTATGAAAAAAGCGGATGATTTTTTAGAGTCATCCGCTTTTTTTGTGGGGTTTGGATATAATTCGGACTGTAGTTGCAAACTACAGTCTTGGTCGTCCGAAGTCACAGACTTCGGACAGCTAGGTTTTTTCCTTCGCGATGGGTTATAGCATCGCCCATATCTTCACGTGCCAGCTCGGCAAGTTCCTGCATTTTTTAACTATTTCGGATGTCGTAACGTTTATCAATCTTACATGTCTCTTAATGCATGGAGATATACTCAACATTTTTGGGCCTTAATCATTTCACTAAAGCGATAAATGGGTGCAATATATCACTGACTACCTATCCCGGTAACAGCGAATACGAGGATTGGCATTCACACTCAAAATGCAGTATCAGCCTTTTAATTGAAGGTAATTACACAGAAGATTTACGTGACAACCGATTAATAAGGAGACCGGGAGATATCAAATTCATTCATACAGGCGAGCAACACAGGTGTTATGGATTTTCACCCGGCACAAAAAAAATAAATTTGGACTTTTCTGATGCTCAGTTGAAAGAAGTGGGTTTTAGTGAAGATAAATTGCGCGAACTAATCCATTCATCGCCCTATTTTAAGTTCGTTCTTACACGCCTTTATCAGGAGGTGGTTAATAATAACCTCGAAACACCTGCATCTGCTTCAATTATATTGCATAGCTTTTTTAATACAAAACAGTTATCAGTTAACGAAAAAAATCCTCCAGAATGGATCAAGAGTTTAATTGAATTATTGCATGATACACGGCAAGCAAACTTCACATTAAATGAGATGTCTCATATTCTGGGCGTACATCCTACCACGATTTCCAGGGCATTCTCTCAACATTTTCCCACCACCTTGAGTAGGTACTCACAAATGATCAAGGTAGATAAAGCACTTGTGCTGGTAAGGTCTTCCCGCCTTTCTCTAACGGAGATAGGCTATGCATGTGGTTTCGCCGATCAAGCGCATTTTACAAGGACATTCAAGGAGATGACAGGTATACTTCCAAAAAACTTCAGGAAAATTTGATGCTTACCGGAAATGCTAATCTCATTCAATTTTCAACGATCAGTTAAAAGTAGATTTGTGTTGTAAATAGATTTGTTATGAGGAGTTCTCCATTTAAATATGCCGCATTAATTTTAATTGCTTTCCTATTGATAGGCGAGAGCTGTAAGGCTCAAAATTTTGATCCATTTGAGGGAAAATCCTCTCAGTACCAGCTGGATTTATCCAGGTACTTTACAACCTCTAAGGAAGAGTTGAATACCCTCAATATTTTATTAGATAGTGTAAAGAAGTTTGAAAACAATACCGCGTGGGATTTGCCTGTACTTGCTGAACGTTTAGATCAGTATGAACATTTTTCAGTTGAGTTGACAAGGCACATATTATATGAGAGGCTTTTATACTATGATAATAAAAATGATACCGCTGCGCGAAAAAGAATGAATTATGATAATAATGTCGCCAGTGAATTAAGAGCTACAGTTAACCTGGCGCTGACGCAAAAGGAATTGTCAACTTTAACAGATGCTGAGATAAATCAATTTCATCTGGATAAATTCCGCTACCTGATAGCAACCATCCAAAATAACACAAGTCACATGCTCCCGGTTGCAGGTACAAAAATTATAAATGAACTTGCCGGGTCGGTTTTAGACAGACTAGATGACCGGTATGATGCATTGATGGACGATATAAACAAAAATCTCATTTTCGATTCAATAGGTAAAAAATTCAATCCAGGGACTGGGATCGCTGCAATCAGACATAACAAGAATGCATATATCCGTGAAACGGGTGCCAAAGCTTTCCTGGATGCCTATGCACAGCATGAAGAAGTATTTGCGGCAACGCTAATTGATATAGCAAACGAAGAAAATGCGTTAGCAAGATTATATAACTACCCGGATGCACCAGCAAGAATGTATGATAAACGTTTACAAGTAAGTGAAGACAGTGTAAAGGGAATGCTTAACGAGTTGAACCAACATGCCGGTGTATTAAAAACTTATCAACAGGTCCAGGCTGAACAAGTCAAACGCGTAACCGGTTTACTGCAAATTCATAGCTGGGATATGGACCTCCCTTTGAATTACACGCCGCAGCCGCAAACTTTCGTATCAGCCCGAAAATCGATTCTACAGGCATTGCAGCCATTAGGTAAAGACTATGTAAGCCATTTTGCTGATTTGCTTGACCCCACTCAGGGTAAGTTAGATATTACAGGTGGTAAAAGCAGAGTAACGGATTATACGGGGTTAGGGTATCCCGGGGTACCAATTACCTTGTATATGAAATCATTTAGCGGCGAGACCGGTAGTATCCGGGTTTTGATACATGAAGGCGGTCACAGCATTCACAGGTTATTAATGAGTGAAAATCACATTGTGCCAACTAATTCTTCAGGACCAAATTTTCTATTTGAATCATTTGCCATTCTTAATGAATTTTTATTGTTAGATGAATTAACAAACTCAAGTAGAAGTTCCGATTCCAAGGCTTTCTATACTAAGGCATTTATTGACGACCTCGCCGATCAGTTATTTACCTGCGCGGAGGAGGGTACTTTTGAGCAGGGAATTTATGATGGCGTTTCCGCTGGCAAAATAAAAAATCAAAAAGACATTGATAGTCTGTACGCGGGGATTATGAATAAATATGATTTATTTTTTAAAGATGAGCCTGAACGCCATGCAGAATGGATCAATAAACGCTTGCTATACGATGATCCCATTTACAATGTGAATTATTTATATGCCTCGCTGGTCGCCTGTAAATTGTATGAACTATTGCACAAGGACCCGGAAAACTTCGCCATTCATTATAACGCGTTGCTCCGAAACGGTTTTAATGCATCCGCTGATGACCTTCTTCAAAAATTTATGGGTTTTAGAATGGATGAAACACAAATGGTTGAAGGCGCGGTAGGATTAATGAGGAAAAAGACCACAGACTTGAAACTGTTATATAATCAGCCAAAGTGAAGTGATAAGCAGCTAGGTTTGATAACATCTTAGATGCTCTTTACCACAATGCGCTCGTAAAAACGAGTGCAAGATGGATTTTTGGCCCTTATTTAGCTGCGGTTTTAAAATTGAGGCCGGCATCGGCCATACCATCTACAAAGCCACTTTTTATATCTCTCCAATGGTAAATTGCGGATACAAGCAGGCAGATGATGATGAGCTTTTTGGTGGTTATTTTATTTGTTGGATGGGCTAGGTTCTGCATAGTATCTCAAATATAGTGTTAGGCGGCGAGATTTGCAATAGGGCTTGCATGGCGCAAATACCAGTCGCACAGCTGACTCACCCCGAACGCGCTGCACTGTTCGACCCTCTCTTCGGCAAGCCGGAAAGAGGGTAAAAAAATGTTTTTCTTAAATTAACAACATTATCCCAAGGGAGAAATTGTACAGGCAGGGGTTTGGTTTTAGATGATGCAGAACACACCCCTATCCCGCTCAAGAGGGGAATTAAAAACTGTTATTTCGGGTCAAAACCCGTATTTTCCATGTCGAAAACCATTAAAAAGCATCAAAAAACAGTGTTTTTTCAACCCGTTTTGGGTCAAAATTGGCTTTTTGAGACCCAAAAACAGGTGTAAAAAGTGCCAAAAACAAGGTATTTTAGGGCGATTTTAGCCCTAAAAGATACCAACTGTACCATGTGTTTCACTTGTACCGTGGTACAGTGGTGAGCTTAGTCCCTATCGCGGCTTAGCTTGGTGAAGGCTAGCGGATTCTCGTTCAGTTCGGCGGTTTCGCGACGGTGTTTTACAATATGTATAGCGGCAAACAGGGCCTCGCGGAAAGATACTTCGGAGGCTTTATTCTTGCCTGCAATATCAAACGCAGTACCATGATCGGGCGAGGTACGCACAAAGCTCAAGCCTGCCGTAAAATTAACTCCTGATTCAAAGGCGATCTGCTTAAACGGTATCAGCCCCTGGTCGTGGTACATAGCTAATACAGCATCAAATTGCAGGTATGTGCCGTTGGCGAAAAAGCCGTCGGCGGCGTATGGGCCCATGGCCAGTATATCGTTAGCGCGGGCTTCTTCAATTGCCGGGGTAATGATATCAGCTTCTTCGTTGCCTATCAGTCCGTTATCGCTGGCATGAGGGTTAAGGCCCAGCACGGCAATCCGGGGTTTACGTATCCAGAAATCTGTACGCAGGCTGGCATCCATCAGGCGCAGCTTGGATAGTATTTTCTCGGTAGTAATGCTTTCAGCTACTTTAGCAATCGGGATATGCCCGGTTACCACGCCCACGCGCAGAGTATCGCTCACCAAAAACATGAGTGAATCGCCGGCATCGCCACGAAATTGCAGGTATTCGGTATGACCAGGGAAGTTGAACTCCTCGCTTTGTATGGTGTCTTTATTGATTGGCGCTGTCACCAGTGCGTCGATATGACCCGCAAGCAAATCATTAGTAGCGCGTTCAAGGGAAAGGAAAGCGTACTTGCCTACTTCCTTGTTAAAAATGCCGGGTTCTATTTTTACATCCTCGTTCCAGCAGTTGATCATGTTGGCACGTTTAGGTAATGCATTTGAAGCTTCAGTAATCACATTGAAGTTAAGCTCATTAACCTCGGTGGCACGGCGGTAGAACGATGCTACCTTGGTATGCCCGTAAACTATTGGGGTACAATAGTCGAATATCTTGCTGTCGGCCAGCGTTTTGATGATGATCTCGAGGCCTATGCCGTTTACATCACCAATGCTTATCCCTATTTTCAATTTGTCCATTATTCTATATGTTGATTACGCTGATAAATCGGTGAAATCGCCGATTTGCAGGTAAGGTTATAATTGTGCTATGTGCTAATAAACACAAATAAAAAGATTTGTTCCTTAATAAAGCGCAAATTATGATTTAATTTGCTTAAATAATCCATTATAATGACATTGGTAAGGGCAAAAAAACATCTGGGTCAGCATTTTCTTACTGATAAAAATATAGCGGCCAAAATAGTAGAAAGCCTGCGCCCCGAGGGCAAATACAAACAAGTGCTTGAAGTTGGCCCCGGTATGGGTATATTATCTGACTTCCTGCTACAAAAAACAGAATACGAGGTTAGCTTGGTTGATATTGATACGGAATCGTACCAATTCCTGCAAAAAAAATACCCGCAGCTGGGCACCCGACTGCTTAATGCCGATTTTTTAGAAATGGACTTCGCGGCACTGTTTGATGGCCCGTTGGGGATAATCGGGAACTTTCCTTATAATATATCATCGCAGATATTATTCAAGGTACTGGATAACCGGGCACAGGTAGTTGAGGTGGTGGGTATGTTCCAAAAGGAAGTGGCCGAGCGTTGCAGCGCTAAAGCCGGGAGTAAGGAGTATGGCATATTGAGCGTTTTTCTGCAAGCATATTATAAAGTGGAATATCTGTTTACGGTAAAGGCAGGGGTGTTTAACCCACCGCCAAAGGTATTATCGGCAGTGATCCGATTAACCAGAAATGAAACTGCAGAGTTAGGTTGCGATGAAAAACTGTTTTGGCTGGTAGTTAAAGCGGGGTTTAATCAGCGAAGAAAAACATTGCGTAACGCAGTATCATCACTCATGAACAAAGAAAAAATGACCGACGAGCCATTACTTGATTTGCGTGCGGAACGGCTTACTGTGGCTGATTTTGTGAAGTTGACTAACTTGATAACAGCTAGCAGATAACCTAAACAATATATAATTGAAAAACCTACCTTTTGATACTGTTGACCTCAGCGCCGACGATGTACAGGCACTGGAGGACACTTATAAATCACTAAAAGCAAATTTTAATATTGAAGTTGCCGATTCAAATAACCACATTAACAAATTTGAGTTGTTTAATAATGCCCAGGAAGCCAGTTTAAGTGCTGCATTTTTGATTAACGCTCCATCTACCGATTGCTACTTAAATTTTGTTAAAATCCGTTATCAGCTCAACAATGGCAGGACCCAACTTGATTACCTAAAAATGCCAGGCCTGGGCTTTTGTTAATCTAAAGGCTGATTTTGGTCGGGTACTTATCCGCAAAGAAACACTCACCGATAAAGTTTTAGAACTGATTCATCATACCGAACTAAAATTTAGTGACGATAAAATCTTTTCCGATAGTTTTTATGTATCAGCCAATGATACGCCAGAAGCTATTGCTGGTTTAACAATGGAATTCAGAGATGTCATAAAAAATAACATGTACGCCAATTTCGTTGTAGAAATTAATAAAAACATACTAGTTGTCCGAAACAACCAACCTATCGATCCAGAACAAACGATTCAACTGGCTGAATTTGCCAGTAAAATCGCTGCACTGAAACAATCTTAATCTACCATTATTACCACTGGTTGCAATTGCATTCCCTTTACCATCTTAGCCATACGCCTGATGAATAAATAGTTGGTAGTACCGCCTATCGCCCCACCAACAATCGGTATTAAACGTTCGGCTGTCCGGGTTCCGAACATCATCAGCATCTTTTCGGCAATACTTTCCATCATGGTTTTGGTGATGGCTATGCTGGCCTCTACTTTAAGCGAAGCGGCTACCAGGCTCATAAATTCTTCAAAGCCGATGTTATATGTACCTCTGTTATGGTACATGATAGCCATAGTTACCCTAAATTGCTGGGTAATGAGGTTTATAAAATCAAATGGGATACCAATCATCATGGTAACTAAGCCACCACTACCAGATATAATGCCCGATCCTGCTGCCAGGTAAGCGCATTGGTCAATAAATTTTTCAAGGCCAAGCCTGTCAACACCTTCTTTAATCTTAAGCTGGTCTGTATGGTTAAATATTTGGTGAAAGCCCTCTTCTGACAGGCTTTTAGCATAACCTTTTATGTTGGATGTTATATTTTTTAGCTGTTGCATAATCTTCGTATTTATTAATACTACAATTAAAACGGTATTAGGTTTATGAATATTACTTCAGACAATATATTGCAACTAAGTGTTACAAATTTCCCTTCGGATGAATATGTTTGTAATTGATATGAAAAAGAACATTCTTATTGTTGATGATATACACCCAATTTTTATTGAACAAGCCGAAGCGCTGGGTTATACCTGCGACTATCGCCCTACGATAAAGACGGCCGAAGCATTGGAAATTATTGGTCAGTATGCGGGCTTGGTTATCCGCTCAAAATTCAATGTCGACCGCAAAGTGATCGATGCGGCTACACAGTTACGCTTTGTTTGCCGTGCCGGTGCCGGGATGGACAATATTGACGAGATTTACGCGGCAGAAAAAAAACTGTTCCTGATAAACGCGCCCGAAGGTAATATGGATGCTGTTGGCGAGCATGCGGTTGGTATGTTGCTATCGCTGATGAACAACTTCCGCAATTCAGATATACAGATCCGCGATGGCATTTGGGATCGTGAGGGTAACCGTGGTTACGAATTAAAAGGCAAAACCGTAGGCATTATTGGCTATGGTTTCATGGGCAGCAGCTTCGCGCGTAAGCTTTCGGGCTTTGGGGTAAATGTAATTGCCTATGATAAATATAAAACCGGCTTCAGCGACCAATTCGCTCGAGAGGTAAGCATGGAGGAAATTGTTAAACACAGCGATGTGCTGAGCATACATGTACCGCTAACCAAGGAAACCGATGGCTTTATCAATGAGGAGTACTTCTTCCACTTTAAAAAGCCAATATTTTTCCTCAACACATCCCGGGGCAAAACAGCCAAAGTTAGTGCTGTGGTTGACGCCGTTAAAAAAGGTAAAATTTTAGGTGCGGGATTGGATGTATTGGAAGTTGAGAAATTCCCTGCATTAGCCGAACAGGAATGGTTTGCTGACCTAAAACAGGCAGGCAAAATATTACTGACCCCACATGTTGCCGGCTGGACATTTGATTCGTACCGAAAAATTAGCGAGGTAATGGCTGAGAAGCTATCGCTTCTAAGTTAATTAGTGATTTGAGACTGGATTAGTTATTAAAATAGTCGTAAATAAAACCTAATCTCTAATTAACTGATTTTTAATCACTAAATTTTAATATCCAAATTTTTGCGGCACGCAACAAAAATTTGGATATTAAAATTTAAATCGCTTATCTTCGTTTTAGACAAAACAAGACTATGTAGGCAATAGCCAATATGGTCTTGTTTGTTTTTACGGTAACTGCGTCCTTCTGTGAACGGGAGGGCGGTTTTTTTTGGTAACCATTATAAATAAAAAGTTTTAAAATTAATTCGTGCGTTATGGCAGAGGTATCATACTATACCAAGGAAGGTTTAGAAAAATTAAAAGAGGAATTACAATATTTAAAAACAACGGTTCGCGCAAGCATATCAAAACAAATTGCCGAAGCCCGCGATAAAGGTGATCTATCGGAAAATGCCGAATATGATGCCGCAAAAGAAGCACAAGGTTTGCACGAGGCTAAAATAGCCCAAATGCAGGAGGCGGTAGCTAACGCCAGATTGCTTGATGAATCAAAAATTGATACATCCAAAGTGCTTGCCTTGTCGATTGTAAAAATCAAGAACATTAAGAATGGCGCAACCATGAGCTACCAGTTAGTATCAGAAACGGAAGCCGATCTGAAAACAGGAAAAATATCTGTAGCATCACCAATAGCTAAAGGCCTTTTAGGTAAAAAAGTTGGCGATACAACCGAAATCATGGTCCCCGCAGGTAAAATGGAATTCGAGATATTGGAAATTACAAGATAGTTGAATGAGTTGATTAAGTGAATGGTTTATTAGTTTTATTTCCTATTTAACCACTCACTTAATCAACCTAATAAACCCAATCAACCAAACAATGAGCATTTTTTCAAAGATAATAGCAGGCGAAATATCAGCCCATAAAGTGGCCGAGAGCGTTGATTTTTTGGCATTTCTAGATATTAGTCCGTTGGCTGAAGGGCATGTACTGGTAATCCCCAAAAAAGAGGTTGATTATATTTTTGATCTGGATGATGAAACCTATGTCGGCCTGCAGCTTTTCGCTAAAATTGTTGCTACTGGGTTAAAAAAAGCCATTTCCTGCAAAAAGGTTGGTGTAGCCGTTATTGGCCTGGAAGTGCCGCATGTGCATATCCACCTAATACCTATGAACCGGGTTGATGATATGAATTTTGCCCGCCCCAAGTTGAGCTTTACCAGTGAAGAATTGGATGCGACTGCTGAAAAAATCAGGGAGGCTTTAAGGGGATAGGTGCCGGTTTCCCGAGCGGGGAACGCCTGTCATACTGATGCGTAGTCGAAGCATGTGCGCGTAAAGGCCTGCCCACATGCTTCGACTACGCTCAGCATGACACAGCCCACACATCTACTTTTTAGCTTTCCCAATCCCTGCAACCCTGCTGGTATTCTCCTTCACAAAAGTTTCCCAACCAGAGTAAGACTTTTTACTACCGCTACTATTAGTTTTGCTACCTGCCGGTTTGCTTACATTAATTTTTTGGAACGAATGACAAACAGCCACGGCCAAACCATCTGTTGCATCTAAAAATTCAGGCGTTTCGGTAAAATTTAGCAGCGTTTTTAGCATAGCGGCTACTTGCTCCTTGGTGGCATTGCCATTGCCTGTGATAGATTGTTTTATTTTACGAGGGGCATATTCCGTTATTTCGATGCTACGTGATAGCGCGGCAGCCATCACTACCCCCTGCGCTCTGCCTAACTTAAGCATTACCTGGATGTTCTTGCCATAAAACGGCGCTTCGATTGATAAGCAATCGGGTTTATAGTTATCAATCAAACCAACTGTTTTCTCAAATATGCGTTGCAGTTTCAGCATATGATCATCCAGATTATCCATTTTGATGATACCCAGGCTGATGAGTTCTATTTTTGAACCAACCTCTTTAACCAGTCCATAACCCATCACAACCGTTCCGGGGTCGATGCCTAAAATAATACGTTCTTTATGGATGATTTGCTGCATATATCTTTTCTTGTCATTCTCCTGGATTCTTATTCCGGCCAATTGTCATTCTTCGCTCCGCTCAGAATGACAAAGTTATTTTTTTATAAAGTTAAATTTTCGTTAGCCATTATCGCGCAGCATCACCATATATTCTTCACGACTTATCATGTGCGCCCCCATTGATTCTAAATGTTCGGTATGTACCTGGCAATCTATTAAGCTATATACGCCTGATTGGCAAAGCCATACTAATGCTGTTTTGGATGCATTGCTCACCTTGCTAAACATGCTTTCGCCACAAAAAACCGAACCTATCTGTACGCCATAAAAACCGCCAACCAGCTCGCCATTTTCCCAAACTTCAACCGAATGTGCATAGCCTTTTTTGTGAAGCTGCTCATAAGCGTTTTTCATTTCATCGGTGATCCAGGTACCATCCTGCCCGGGCCTTTCAACTATTGAGCAGGCTTCTACAACATCAGTAAAGCATTGGTTTTGGGTGATGTCAAATTTGCCGGAACGCACAACCTGGCGCATACTTTTGGATACCTTCAGCTTAGCAGGAAAAAGCACAAACCGCTCATGCGGCGAATACCACAAAATGGGCGAATCATCGCTATACCAGGGGAATATGCCGTTTTGATAAGCAAGTAGCAAACGTTCAACTGATAGATCACCCTCAATTGCCAGTAAACCGTCGGGCTCTGCCAGTTCCGGATCTGGGAATATTAAACGTTCATCTAGCCTGAAAATCATCAGGGCAAATTTACGCCTTGTGGCGTATTACCAGCTTTTTATTTTGCGCTTTTGCAACAGCATCCAAATATTGCTGCATCTCATTATATTTTGCAGCGGGTATTACATGGCTTAACAAATTAAATCTTGCTTTGCTAATTATCTGGTTTTTAGCAGCATCATACGTATAACTTATTTCGTAATTACCATATGTAAATTTTAGACTCTGATTTGCCGGAAGCGTTTCAACAATATAACCCGCAGGCAGGTCAATTGTAGTAATACATGTTCTTTGCATCGGAAATTCAAAATAAAAATCTGTATTTCTTTTATCAACAACAGGTACGGTTATGTTACACAGGTCGAATGCGTGAGGACGATAAAATAACTTATCACCAGTGGCAATATCGCAGAACTTATCATACTCCAATTTAACATCCATTTCTTTAACGCCATCAACATCGCCGGCATACGCGATATCGAAGACTGATGGCTGTTTGATATTAAGCTGATGAAATAATTTCTCCTTTTGTTCCTCCTGTTTTAACGAAGCCCTGTATATATATTCTTCTCTATATTCACCTGTGCTAAATATTTTTATATCTGCCTTTGCTCCGCCGGTCGAATCAAGCGCAAGATGTACTTCACTATTAAATTGATTCTCCGACGCTACACTTCTGGGGGTATTTACTAATTTACCGCCATCCTCTGTAATTAATAATGCATTACGATCTTCGGTAAATGGCCCCGGATTACCAAACTGCCTGGTAGTCATGGTACAATCAAGCCAGGTGGTGTCATTTTTAAATGGGACACATAGTATTTCGTGATTGAAGGTGTTATGAGGAAAGCCGACATCTGCACCGTATTCGTTAAACCCAGCCCTTACTACTGCCCAATACGATTGAATGTTAACTGCTTTAAGTAAGGCGTACATGTAGTTAGCCAATGCCTTGCAATCGCCATATTTTTTGGTGTCGACAAAATTGGCATCAAATGGCTTCCATCCGCCTATACCCAGTTGTATACTTACGTAACGCGTATTTTTTTGCAGATACTCATATAAAAACTTAGCCTTAGCTTTATCAGTTTTAATAGTATCTGTCATTTTCTGTATTTCGGCAACACGGGCGGGGTTCAAGGTTGATACATCTTTATGTAATCCGTAAATCCACTTACTATATCCCTGCCAGGTGCTAAAATCGCCCGGGTAGCCGTCACAATTAAACTTGTTTATAGCAAATGAAATAGATGGCAAAACCGTCCATGCTTGTATACCCTCCTCCTTTTTTATTGATCTGCTATTATTTATTTTCCATATATAAGATTCAAATCCATTTGTGGTGTCTTTGACCGGTTTGATATGAATATTTTTATTAAAAAATTTGAACCCAAGTCCGGGCTTTACCAAAACCTTATAACTTTCGCTCTGCACCGATTGTTCCATATCTTGTATATCAAATGAACCGGGGTCGATAAAACTATTCACCTCTATCTCATAAGTTAATTCAATTGTTGTTGGATAATTTGCAACGGTATGTTTTAAATATAAAAAACGTTCATCGCCAACCAACGTCTCGTCATCAACCGCCAGGCCATCATAAAAATCGCTTTTATGATATTTTTTCATCAGAATACCATCTGCATTATATGCCTTCACCTCAATATTACTATAGCTATCATACTTTTTGTTGTAAGGCAATACTGTTACAGCTTCATTATCGCCATTCTCATTTAAAATAGTGATGATACTGTGATGCTTAATAAGCTCCTGCCCGGGGCCGGTAATTGTTACCTCATCATTTGAATACCTGATCACCGAATTAGCATCTTCTTTTAACGAGTCTGGTATACCTGCTGCGGTATATAGCTCTTTGGGGATGTCGTTCTGGCCATAACTTATTTTAGTTGATGTAGCTGTTATAAAAAGAGCAAATACCAACCACTTAAAATACTTCATCTTACTCATTATGATTTTTTAAGCACTATTTGTTCATTAATCATCTGGAACATTTGCTTAAAAAACTCATGTATTTCGCCATAGTTCTCTTTAAAGTAAATACTCTTGTTGTAATTTATTACATATCTAACTACTATTGAGCCACCCTGCTCACCTATTATCCTTTTAAAAACGATGCTTTTATCTGGCATGGTCATGCTGATATTTTTAGGTAGCGCGTCAACCTTGTACCCTGCCGGCTCCTTGTATATGCCGTTTATTACTAAAGTTGATAGATAACCAAAATCAATATCGCTGCTGCGTGTTTCGCTTAAAAATGGGTTTTTATGCAACGAGCTAAACAAATTTGAATTAAAATAAATGTAGTTATCGTCTGATCCTGTTAAATCGAGGTTAAAGTTTACATCTTCAACAAGTGGCAGGCTATCCACCTCCAAATTACCCATTTTAAGATCTTTTATCTTTAAATTATTGTCATCATCAGTTAAGCTGGTAATGTATTTTTTTTCACCATCCTTTTGGTATTGTTCTATCCGGCTACACCTGTCATAACTTGTGCTGCTTATTTGAGCGTTACCATCTATTTTACCATCCGGTTTTATTTCTGCATTTATAAAAATTGATTGTCTGATAGGCCTTTCGTTATCCAAAAAAATAAGATCATAGTTATTATCTTCTTTGTCCAAATAAAACCCAGAGGAATTTAGCAGGTTAAAAGGTGTTTCATCATATACATTATATTTACTTGAAGCATCAAGAATATATTTTTTTGTACTATCAACCGGTATGTATACCACCGTACGGTTAAATTGCTCAATAAACTTAAATATTGGGTTTACCCTTCCATTATCACGTGTGCTAACAAGCATTGGCAGGGCCTTATTAATACCAGACTTATAAAGCAGGTGATAAAGTATTAAATTAATTTCTGTTGAATTCCCTGTTTTTTTATTCCACGCATCACTCGTGCCATCAATAGTATACCAACGATCAATATCATTCCATTTCATGCTGTTTTTAACCGTATTAAAAATATAGGCTATCTTCTCATCGTCAGTTTTAAAAGCTTTAGCCTTATTTATTATTTCCTCTTCGCCGGCAAGTTTTTTCCTTAATTGCGACCCAAAATCCTCATCCTCCAAAATCCGCTCTCCCAGTTTTGTCCAGGTATTCGCAAAATCGCTGACAAACCCATTTGGCGGCCTAAATGACGCCAGATCAAAATGAATACTAAGTAAATTGTCTTTCATCGAGCTCATGTGTGGCTCTTTATTAAGGGAATGGATATTAACTAAAACACGTTTAGCCTCACTTGTACTGTACGTTAACACATTGCTGCCAGAACCAATATTGCCTGATCCTGTTGTGTTAACATTTGTGGTAAAGGGGGTGAGTAAATTGGATTTTGTTTGAAAATTAAAATATTCCGGAATTGCTGTATCATATTCACTATATCTAACTGGTATTTCATCTTGAAAATTCCAGCTTGGAATAGTTGAGGGGTCAAGTCTTGTTTTGGTATATTTAATATCAATTATTGACCCTGGTTTTACATTAGGCATAGTAAACACAATCGCACTATAATATTTATCTACTACCTGGTTATAAATTTGCTTTTTATCAAGTTTAATAATTTCAGGTTTACCGTCTACTAAATTAATGGTTTCAGCCTGCAGTCCGCTAATATATTCTTCCCTGTTATAGCTACGATACTCAAATTTAAAATCCGCGTAGCCTTTCCCTTGCTCGTTAAATATCTTAATGCGTCGGTGGTTTTCCAACACAACATTAAAATTTTGGTCATAATACATATCGCCTTTATCAATCAATACTTCTGCATTAGCATCTTTTTCAAAATCACAGGCTTTCATTTCAAGATCCGATTGATCAATTTTTCCGAAATCTTCGTCTTTAGGTATTGGTTGTTGTGCTTTTACCATTAGGGTAAATACGCACAACGTTAACATGGTTAAAAATTTATTCATTGTGTGAGGTTTAATCGCTACTAATATAAAAATTATTAATTAGCACCTAACATTAAACCTATTGTAAATCATAATGTCCTAGTAGTAAGCATGAAGGACATTAAACAAATTAAACACCTGTTTGCAAGAGCCGGTTTCGGGATGCGTTTCGAGGATTTAAGGAAGTATAAAAACGCTTCTATAAATAAAGCCGTGAAAGAGTTGTTTGACAACAGTGACACTGACGACCCAATAGCCATTGTTACGCAAACTGTTGATGACATGATGCTTGCCAAGGCCGATGCTGACACCAAAAAGAAGTTCTTTCAGATGGAGCGCGAGCAGGAAAAAAACCTGAACATAGGCTGGATAACCAAAATGAGCACTACTGATGCCATACTGCGCGAAAAGATGACCTTGTTTTGGAGTAATCATTTCTCGTGCCGCGATGGTAAGGCGGTTTATATACAGCAGTTAAATAATATACAACGCACCAATGCATTGGGCAATTTCCGCACATTGCTTATACAGGTTTCACAATCACCTGCTATGTTGTTGTTTTTAAATAATCAGCAAAACCACAAAGGGCATCCTAATGAAAATTTCGCCCGTGAATTAATGGAGCTATTTACCATTGGTCGCGGTAATTACACTGAACAGGATGTGAAAGAGTCGGCCCGGGCATTTACCGGATGGGGCTTTGATAAAGATGGCATATTTAAAATGCGGCCTTTTCTGCATGATACCGGCGTAAAAACTTTTATGGGTAAAACGGGTAATTTTCAGGGCGAAGATATTATTGACATTCTGCTATCTAAAAAACAAACAGCCCGGTTTATAAGCACTAAACTATACAAATACCTGGTTAACGAAATACCGGATAACGCGCATATTAACGCGATGGCCGATGTGTTCTTCAACGCCAATTATGAGATAAAACCTTTGCTTGAATTTGTGTTCACCGCCGATTGGTTTTATGATGATAAAAACACTGGTAACCTCATTAAATCGCCAATTGATTTTATAGTTGGCTTAAACAGGCAGTTTTATGTCACCTATCAAAAACCCGATGTTTTGTTATTATTTCAGCGGGCATTAGGGCAGGAATTATTCTATCCGCCAAATGTGGCGGGATGGCCGGGCGGGCGAAACTGGATAGACAGTTCATCACTCATGTACCGGCTTAAAATTGCTTCAACCGTTTTAGACCAGGGGTTAATTGACTTTACCGGCAAAACCGACCCTGAAGATGAGGCTTTTTTGGCAACAGTACGCAACCAACAGCATGTGGTAAATACAAGGGTACAAACCGACCCCGATTGGGACAGGTTTTTTAGTGACATCCCAAAAGATATGTCGAAAGTTGAAATAGCGCAGTTTTTATTAGAACCGCCATTAAATGGCACGGTACAAAATACAGTGAACGAGGATAATGATTTAAAAATAATGGTAGTTGAGCTTGTTTCAACACCCGAATACCAACTTTACTAAATATCAGGATCATGAGAAGAAGGGATTTTATAAGGAACACGGCTTTGGTATCAGGTGCATTTATGGTGCCTGCATTTTTAAAACCGCTTGAGGCCATGGCCATGAGCGGCTTAACTGGCTATAAAAACTTAGTGATCATTCAGCTTTCAGGTGGTAACGATGGTTTAAATACCATTGTACCTTATTGCAACGATATTTACTTTCAAAAACGCAACACCATCGCCATAAAAGAAACTGACGTGATCCCTTTGGATGATATGCAGGCCTTTAACCCCAACCTATCCGCACTGAAAGAAATTTACGACCAGGGTTATATGAGCATTATCAATTCTGTTGGTTACCCCAATCCTGATCGCTCACACTTCAGGTCGATGGATATATGGCAAACGGCCAGCGATTCGAATCAATTCTTAACCAATGGCTGGATCGGGCGTTATCTTGATGCCAATTGTCAAAACAACAAAAGTCAAAGCCCCTATACCGCGATAGAAGTTGACGATACCCTTTCATTAGCCATGAAAGGCGCGAAAATGAAAGCCATAGCTGTGCAGGACCCTTACAAGCTATTTCAAACTACACGTGAACCATTTTTTAAGGATCTGGTTCACAGCCAAAATTCCGAGCACTTAAACGAAGACAATTTAGGCTATCTGTACAAAACCATGATAGAAACCTATTCTTCGGCAGATTATATCCAAAACACATCCAAAACTTATAAAACAACCGCGGAATACCCGGCTACGCAATTTGCCAATCAATTAAAAACGGTATCAAAGTTTATAAATTCAGGCCTGCAAACAAGGGTTTATTATGTATCGCTTAGTGGGTTCGACACACATGTTGGCCAGCAAGGGCAACAAGGCCGGCAGTTAAAAATTTATGGCGATGCGGTTGCCGCGTTTATTAAAGATTTGAAGCAAACCAATAAACTGGATGATACGCTGGTGATGACCTTCTCGGAATTTGGCCGCCGTGTAGAGCAAAATGCCAGCAACGGCACCGACCACGGTACCGCTAATAATATTATGCTATACGGCGGAAAGCTAAAAAAAGCTGGTATTTACAACTCTGCCCCCGATCTTTCAACCCTTGATAATGGCGACCTTAAATACCAGGTAGATTTTAGAGATGTTTACGCCACCGTTTTAGACAAATGGCTAAATGTAGATAACAGCCTGGTACTCAACAAAAAATTTGCAGGCTTACAATTTATTTAAACAATAAACAGCATGGTGAGTTCGTTTTGTTAACCTGTTGGATAGTTAGTATTAAATTTATAATTTTAATGCAACAAATTAGCACGGTTTTATAAAGTGTTAAACTATTCATATAATTGTTCGTCTATGTTATTATACATCATATAGATGTACAGCTATATAAATCTTACTCATCATGAAAAACATAATTAAATCATTATCATATACGGCATTAGCCGTTATGACAGGTCTGCTTTTAAGCTTTCCGGCAAATGCTCAGCATCGCGATGGTGGCGGCAATTCAAGCCCTGCCCCTCAACGATCTGCTCCGCAAAGCGCTCCCGCCAGGAGTTTCACTCCTCGTGCCAGTACAGCTGCCCCGCAACGAAGCAACTCATATTCAGGCCAACGAAATTATAATAATGCCCGCCAAACTACAACGCAAAGAAGTACTAACGGAATAACACAAACAAGGCAATACAACGGCGCTACAAGATCTACGGTACAAACCTACCGCCCGGCTACCAGAACAACACAAGGTTCCTATTATGGCCATAACCACAGTGGTGGTTTTTCAGGCGGCGTAAGTGTACGTGCAGGCTTTACAGCCCACGGCAATACTTATTACCACTATAACCGTGGTTATTATGGCTCGTACTACGCGCCAAGGCTTGGGTTTAGTGTAGGTATTTTACCTTATGGCTATTATCCATTTTATTATGGTGATTACCAATATTTTTATAGCGGCGGTTTGTTTTATCAGTTTGATAATGATCAATATACTGTTGTTGAGCCACCTGTAGGTGCAGAGGTTACTACCTTACCATCAAACGCGCAATCAATTGTAATTAATGGCCAGCAATATTATGAGGCCGATGGTGTTTACTATGCTCCGATAACAAAAGATGACGGCACCTTAAGCTACCAGGTTGCAGGCAAAGATGGCGAGTTAAATACTGCCGATGATCAATCGGTTGATAATGCCCCTCCGGCTCCGCAAATTGGCGACGTTGTTACCCAGCTGCCCCCTAACTGCAGGAAGATTAGCGTTAATGGCACTAAATTGTACCTTTCTCCCGATGGCATTTACTATCAAGCACAGGTAGACCAGAATGGCACCAAAACTTACAAAATTGTAGGCCTACCTGAAGACGATGATCAGAACCAGCCTGACCAAACAAGTAACTAATACAATCAAATAATATTTTAGGGCGATACTTAGCAGTATCGCCTTTTTTGTTTCTGCTGAATAAAATTAGCATTAGTACTAAATTGTACATTAAACGCTCAAATCGGCCCCTAAAACCCATTAATTATAAGTACCTTTAGAAAAATCCGGTACTTATATGATTTTGTTCTCAAAAAGAAATTTGCATTATTCCGATTACAAATGGAGCGCTTATCCCCATAACGATCCGCATGTATACGGAAAGCCGGATGCAACACACTTTGATAAAGAAGAAGGCAACGAAATGGTTTACCTGATAAACCGTTTAATGATACTTTGGGACTACCGCTTTGCCAACACCGGTAACAAAATCGAAAAATTAATTCACGACCAGCTACCTGCGGACATTAGTGCCCAGGAAGAAGTCCAAACCTGGGTTAAAACTAATCTTAAGTTTTAGTTTTCTATTTTTCTTAGGGGTAAACATTTTTTCGTTCAGCGTTTATTTAAATGCGGGTTATTCCTTTTTTGCAATTCCTTTGTAAAAAACCTGTACATTTTATCTTAAAAAAAACAAAACCATCACTATTGTATTCTAATAGTGTTTATTTGCTTGTGCAAATAATATCATTTTTAATAATGATTTATTATTAAAAGTGTGATATTTGGGTCTCGTTAACGGCCCACCTGACATATATTTTGTTTATCAACCTTTTCTTAAATGAAAAACACTTCTGCCATTGTTAAAATCCTTTCAATCGATATTGGAGGCTCCCATATTAAAGCAACCATCCTTAATGACAAAGGCGAATTGCAAAAAGCTTACGATAAAGTCGTAACCCCAATACCGGCAAATCCTGCGAATGTTATAGCCTCCATTAAAACACTGGTATCAGGATTTCCTGATTATGACCACGTTTCTGTTGGTTTTCCGGGTTATGTACGCGATGGTGTAATAAAAACGGCGCCTAATTTGGGTTCTGAGGACTGGAAAGACGTTGACTTTGCTGAAAAATTAACACAAGAATTAGGCAAACCCACCAAAGTAGTAAACGATGCCGATATGCAGGGCTTAGGTGTTGTTAGCGGTAAAGGTTTTGAAATGGTGCTTACTTTGGGTACAGGTTTTGGTACCGCCCTATTGATGGACGGCCATTTATTACCACATTTAGAGGTATCGCAACACCCCATTTCGAAAAAAGAAACTTATGACGATTACATAGGCGAAAAGGCGCTTGAAAGAGACGGCAAAAAGAAGTGGAACAAACGCATGGAAAAAGTTTTTGAAATTTTGAAAACAGTATTTAATTACGACACTTTATACATAGGCGGTGGTAATGCGGATAAGCTGACTTTCCCACTTGATGCAAACATGAAAATTGTTACCAATGAGGATGGCATAAAAGGCGGCTCAAGATTGTGGACATTAGAGCATAATACAAAAACAGCAAACCCTTCGGCATAGGGAATTTACAAATCAACCTAATAATACTATTATATATTTTTAAAAAATGGATACAATAGCAATCCCAAGCATTGAGGAACTGGGCATAAATACAGTTCGTATTTTATCAGCAGATGCTGTACAAAAAGCAAATTCAGGACACCCGGGTACTGCCATGGCCCTTGCGCCAATGGGCCACGTACTTTGGAAAGAGTTCATGAACTATAACCCTAAAAACCCACATTGGGCAAACCGCGACAGGTTCATTCTGTCATGCGGGCATGCCTGTATATTACAATACAACTTTTTATATCTTACAGGATACGATTTATCGCTGGATGATATTAAGAATTTCCGCCAGTTAAACAGTAAAACTGCCGGTCACCCTGAATATGGTTTATGCCCGGGTATTGATGTAACAACCGGTCCTTTAGGCCAGGGTTTTGCAAATGGTGTTGGTTTTGCTATCGCGCAAAAACACTTAGCGGCACGTTACAACAAACCAGGTTTCGACCTTTTCAATTATCACATCTATGCTATTACCAGTGATGGCGATATGATGGAAGGCGTAACTTCAGAAGCAGCTTCATTAGCTGGTCACCTGGAGTTAGGTAACATCATTTATTTATATGATGATAACCACATCTCTATCGAAGGTTCAACCGACATCACGTTTAACGAAAATGTAAGCGAGCGTTTCCGCTCATACGGATGGCATGTGCAGGAAGTTGCTGATGTTAATGATGTACATGCATTAGAATTAGCGCTTACAAACGCGAAAGCTGAAACACAAAAACCATCATTAATTCGCGTTCGTTCATTGATCGCTTATGGCAGCCCTAATAAATCAGGCACAGCCGGATCACACGGTTCTCCACTTGGCGCTGATGAAATTAAATTAGTAAAAGAGTTTTTTGGTTTCGATCCGGATAAATCATTCAATGTACCTGCCGAAGTATTAGAATACTATCACAAAGTAGGTTCAAGAGGCGAAACTACCGAAGCTAAATGGAATCAATTATTTGCCGATTATAAAGTACAATACCCTGAGCTTGCAGCAGAATATGAAACAGCTGTTAAAGGCGAATTGCCAAAAGGCTGGGCAGATTCATTACCTGCATTTAAGGCATCTGATCCTAAAATGGCAACCCGTGTTGCATCAGGTAAAGCTTTAAACGCACTTGCTGATAAAATCCCTTATTTAATTGGTGGCGCTGCCGATTTGGCACCATCAACCGAAACTAACTTAAAGAATTTCGATTCTTTCACATCTGAAAACAGGGCTGGTCGTAACTTCCACTTCGGTATCCGCGAGCATGCTATGGGTTCAGCAATGAATGGAATGGCTTTAACAGCAGGCGTTATTCCTTTCGGTGCAACGTTCCTGATGTTCTCTGAATACATGCGCCCGCCGATCCGTTTGGCATCCATCATGAAGATAAGCCCGATCTTCGTTTATACACACGATAGTATTGGCTTAGGCGAAGATGGCACCACTCACCAACCGGTTGAGCAATTGGCGTCATTACGTTCTATCCCGCGCATAACAGTTATTCGTCCTGCTGATGCAAACGAAACTGTACAAGCATGGAAAACCGCAGTTGAGCATAAAGATGGTCCGGTTGTATTGGTATTCACCCGTCAGGGCTTACCAATCCTTGATCAGGATAAATATGGTAAAGCAACCAACCTTGCAAAAGGCGCTTACATACTATCAGAAGCCAGCAAAAACCCTGATTTGATTTTAATCGCAACAGGTTCTGAAGTTTCATTAATTATGGAAGCTCAGGCTAAACTGGAAGCAGAAGGTATCTCAACCCGCGTGGTAAGCATGCCATCATGGGAATTATTTGAAAAACAAAGTGCCGCTTACAAAGAGTCGGTTTTCCCTAAAGCTTACCGCAAACGTTTAGCTGTTGAAATGGCATCACCAATGGGATGGCATAAATATACAACCGACGAAGGCGATATGTTAGGTATGGAAACCTTTGGTGAATCAGCTCCGGCAGAAGAGCTATACAAACACTTCGGCTTTACTGTTGATAACGTAGTTAAAAGAGCGAAAGCTTTATTATAAATAGTATTGAGTAGCAAGTATCAAGTAGCTAGACAATCAATGCTACCTGATACTTGCTTTTGTTATAAACAAACATCTTGATACTTGATACTAAATACTCGATACTAAACAATGAACTGGCAAAGTGACATACTCAACACCCTTGAATGGTCAGGAACCATTATCAACCTTGAAGGAAAACAAAAGGTTGCTGATGAGATTGCCACCAGGGTTAAGGATGGCGATATATTGGGCGTAGGTTCAGGTTCAACAGTTTATGTGGCGCTGATAGCTATCGCTAAACGGATAAAAGAGGAAGGCTTAAAAGTGAAAGCTATACCTACCTCGATTGAAATTTCGCTGTTTTGCGCTAAACTTGGCATCCCCTTAACAACCCTTTTCGAAAACAAACCCGATTGGTTGTTTGATGGTGCCGATGAGGTTGATCCCGACAAAAGTTTAATTAAAGGCAGGGGCGGCGCTATGTTTAAAGAGAAACTGCTCATCAGCTCAAGCCCTAAAAATTATATTATTGTTGATGACAGCAAACTGGTAAAAAAGCTCGGCACTAATTTCCCGGTACCTATTGAGGTTTTCCCTACGGCTTTACTGCATGTAGAAGAAGAACTAAAAAAGATAGGTGTAAGTGAATTATTGCTAAGACCAGCAAAAGGTAAGGATGGCCCTATAATTACCGAAAATGGTAACTTGATTTTGGATGCACGTTTTCATAATATTGGTAAGGATATGGAACAGGCTATAAAATCAATAACCGGGGTAATTGAAAGCGGCTTATTTATAAATTACAATGTAGAGATTTTAATGGCTTAGAAATATGACATTTACCTACAAACAGCATAAATAGGTGGTACACTTATTGACGCTAAATACACACAAAGCACTAATTAATTAATACACATATTTATAATGGAAACTAACAAAGTAAAACAAATACACAGCTTTGGTCAAAGCATCTGGCTGGATTTTATAGATCGCGAAATTATTGCATCAGGTAACCTGCAAAAGCTTATTGATGTAGAAGGCATCAGGGGGGTAACCTCAAACCCGGCTATTTTCGAGAAAGCAATAACCAGCGGTACCGATTATGACAAGGATATTGTTGAACTGGCAAAAACGCATACTGATAACGAGGAGATCTTTTTTGGTCTTGCGGTAAAGGATATTCAAAATGCTACAGCATTGTTTGAAGGCGTATACAACGAATCAAAAGCTGAAGATGGTTATGTAAGCTTAGAGGTATCTCCATTTTTAGCGTTAAAAACTAAAGAAACCGCTGATCAGGCAGAAAAACTTTGGAAAGAAGTTGCCCGCAAAAACGTAATGATCAAAATCCCTGGAACACAACCGGGTTTAGCGGCAATTCGCCAATCGATAGCAAAAGGTATCAACATCAATGTTACTTTACTTTTTGGCTTACCACGCTACGAAGCAGTAACCGAAGCTTATATCTCAGGTTTAGAAGATCACTTGGCAGCAGGTCATAAAATCGCTCACATATCATCAGTAGCAAGCTTTTTCTTAAGCCGTATTGATGTTTTGGTTGACCCGTTACTTGACGAAAAAGGTTTAGGTGACCTGAAAGGCGAAGTTGCTATCGCGTCAGCTAAAAAAGCATACGAAATTTACAAAAGAGTATTCAGCGGCCCGCGTTGGGAAAAACTAGCTGCAGCAGGCGCTCAGCCACAACGTTTGCTATGGGCAAGTACCAGCAGCAAAAACCCTGCATTTAAAGATACCAAATATGTTGAAGCTTTGATCGGCCCTGATACTGTTGATACCGTTCCTTTGGAAACTATATTAGCATTTGCTGATCATGGTATTGCTGCTAATACTTTAGAACAAGGTTTGGATAAAGCGACTGAAACTTTAGACAGAATTAAAAAAGCAGGTATCGATATAGACAAGATCACTCAGCAATTAGAGGACGAGGGTATTGATAAATTTAACAAACCTTTCGAAAAATTATTACAAGCTATCGAGGATCAAAAAAACAAATAATCTTGGTGGAGACATTAGCCATAAAATTCCTGTTTTTTGACATTGGGGGCATTTTGCTTACCAATGGCTGGGGCCACGAATCCCGCGAGGAAGCGGCAAGAAAATTCGGGCTCGATTATAACGAGGTTAAAGAACTGCACACCTTTATTTTTAATGTGTACGAAGCGGCTGGTGTTGACCTTGACGAATACCTGGACACGGTAGTTTTTAATCATCCGCGCGATTTTACCCGTGAAGATTTTAAGAACTTCATGTTCGAGCAATCAGTCGAATTGCCTGACATGCTGGCCTGGTTAAAAGAATGGAAAAAGGATTGTGGTTTCAGGATAATTGCCATCAATAACGAAGGAAAGGAACTGAATGATTATCGCATCAAAAAATTCAAACTGCACGATGTATTCGACGCGTTTGTTTCTTCGTGCGAAGTAAAGATCCGCAAGCCCGATCCTGCTATATTTAAATTGGCAATGGGCATAGCCATGGCTCAACCACAGGAGTGTGTGTATTTCGATGATCGTAAAATGTTTGCGCTTGCTGCCAAGAAATTGGGCATGCGCGCGTATCAGCACACCGACTTCAAGATCACAAAAAAAATACTGGAAGATTTAAAAAAAGAACAAACTCAAACAAAATGAGCGACACAATAGATAAATACGATTTTGGCATGATAGGCCTTGGTACCATGGGCCGCAACCTGCTGTTAAACATGGGCGACCATGGTGTTAAAGGTGCCGGTTTTGATAAAGACGCCTCAAAAGGCCAATTATTAGAGCAGGAAAGCACGCATAAAAACCTTAAAGGTTTTAGCGAAGTTGAACCTTTTGTAAAAAGTCTTAAAAGTCCGCGCGCTATAATGATGCTGGTTCCGGCCGGTAAAATTGTGGATGATGTAATTGCTGAGCTATTGCCTTTACTTGATAAAGGTGATATTTTGATAGATGGCGGTAACTCGCATTTCACTGATACCAACCGCCGTGTTGACGAGCTGGAAGCTCAAGGTTTCCATTTCTTCGGTATGGGTATATCAGGTGGAGAAGAAGGCGCGCGTCGTGGCCCGAGCATGATGCCGGGTGGTGATAAAGATGCTTACAATGTAATGAAACCGATATTGGAATCTATCGCTGCTAAAGTTGATGGCGCTCCATGCGTAACATACATTGGCCCTGGTGCATCTGGTCACTTTGTTAAGATGGTTCACAACGGTATTGAGTACGGTATAATGCAATTAATTGCTGAAACCTACGAGGTACTTAAAACCGGATTAAAGCTTGACAATGAAGCCATCGGTAAAGTATTTACTAAATGGAATGACGGTCGTTTAAGCTCTTTCTTGTTAGAGATCACTAAAGATATATTCCACTACAAGGCTCCGGGAACAGATCATTTATTGTTAGATGATATTAAGGACGAAGCTAAAGCAAAAGGTACCGGTAAATGGACATCACAAGTGGCTATGGACTTGCAGGCACCTATCCCAACTATTGATACAGCGGTATCAATGCGCGATCTTTCTAAATACAAAGAAATGCGTTTAGAGGCTGCTAAGGTATACAGCAAAACTGCTCCGAAATTAGACGTTAGCAATACCGATGAGTTTTTAGAAGCCTTAGAGCAGGCATACTACTTTAGCATGGTTATTACTTATGCACAGGGTATGTTCATGTTGTCAAACGCCTCTAAGGAGTACAGTTATGATCTTCATTTAGACGAGATCGCTAAAATATGGCGTGGTGGTTGTATCATCCGTTCAACATTTTTGAATGATATATACAACGCTTACAAAAGCAACGCGAAACTATCGCACCTGTTATTAGATGCCGGAGTTGAAAAGTTAGTTAGCGCGGCAGTGCCGGGTGCAAGAAAAGTAATTTCTTCTGCTATTGCTGCTGGTATCGCTGTTCCTTCTTATGCTGCTTCTATAAGCTACTTTGATAACTTCCGCACAGGAAGGATGCCATCAAACTTAACACAAGCGCAACGCGATTATTTCGGCGCGCATACCTATGAATTGGTTGGCAAAGAAGGAACTTTCCACACCCAATGGGTACCTAAAAGCGATCATTAATTAAACTTTAATTAGCCGATAGAATATAATATCATGGAATCAACTAAAAATCAACCTACAATATTTATCATTTTTGGAGGTACAGGAGATTTGAACGCCCGTAAACTGGCACCTGCGCTTTACAACCTGTTTCTGGACAATTGGCTGCCAAAGCAATTTGCTATAATTGGTACAGGCCGCACCAAACTTACAGATGATGATTTCAAAAAGAAATTGTTAGACGATATCAACCAATTTTCGCGCAGCGGAAAGGCTGAAAAGAAAAAATGGGATGAGTTTTCAAAAAACTTGTATTACCAGGTATCAGACATTAATGATTCTGAAACTTATAAAGAGTTTGGCAAACAGGTAGAAACCCGCAATGCGGAGTGGAAAACTAAAGCCAATGTAATTTATTACATGGCGGTATCGCCTAACTTCTTCCCAATCATTGCTTCTAATATTTCAAAAGCTGGTTTGGCCGAGGATAAAGACCGTACAAGAATTGTTATCGAAAAACCTTTCGGGCACGATCTGGAAACTGCCAAAGAACTAAACACTTTATTGGCTGGTATTTTTGATGAAAAGCAGATCTACCGTATCGACCATTATTTAGGTAAAGAGACTGTTCAGAATATAATGGCATTCCGTTTCGCCAACTCCATTCTGGAGCCGATATGGAACCGTAATTATATTGAGCATGTGCAGATTTCTGTAACTGAACAATTGGGTGTTGAAGAGCGCGGCGATTACTACGATGGCGCCGGCGCTTTACGCGATATGATCCAGAATCACCTATTGCAATTATTGTGCTTGGTGGCTATGGAAACCCCGGTTAATTTTAGCGCCGATGAGATACGCAACCGCAAAGTTGATGTATTACATGCCATGCGCAAATTCTCGCCTGATGATGTACGTAATTCAGCCGTACGGGGCCAATATGGTAAAGGATGGATGGAAGGTAAAGAAGTTACCGGCTACCGCGATGAGCCAAAGGTTGACTCAGACTCAAATACTGAAACCTTCGCTGCTGTTAAATTTTTTGTAGATAACTGGCGTTGGCAAGGTATTCCTTTCTACCTGCGCACAGGTAAAAGGTTACACCAATCATCATCAGTGATCACTATTCAGTTTAAGGATGTGCCACACAAGGTATTCCCTACCGAAGCTGCGGAAAGCTGGCAACAAAACAGGTTGATCATCAGCATTCAACCTGAAATGAGTATCCGCTTACAAGTACAGGCAAAACGCCCGGGTCTGGATATGATATTAAATACGGTTGATATGGTATTTGATTATAAAGGCACTTACACCAGCCAGGCTCCTGAGGCTTACGAAACCCTGTTGTTAGATACTATGCTGGGCGACCAAACGCTATTTATGCGTGGCGATCAGGTAGAAGCTGCATGGGATTTGATTATGCCGATACTAAGCACTTGGACCAATAAGAAGAGCTTGAATTTCCCTAACTATTCTGCCAATTCATGGGGACCTGAAAGTGCTGAAGCATTGATAGCACGTGATGGTTTTACCTGGTTCTCACTGCCCTTAAAGGACAAAAAATAAGCTATGAAACTAAATATTTTCAATACACCCGAAGATGTACTGGTTAATCTAGCTACTTATTTTGTAACGCTGGCAGAGCAGTCTATCGCTAAGCATGGTAATTTTTCGGTAGCATTATCAGGCGGAAGCTCACCTAAAAAATTGTATGAGCTTTTGGCTTCAAATGATTTTAAAAATAAGGTTGACTGGGAAAACGTATATTTCTTTTTTGGGGATGAGCGTAATGTACCGCAGGATGATAAAGACAGCAATTATTTAATGGCAAAAACAGCTTTGTTTGATCCATTGCAAATTGATGATTCTAATATTTTCGCAGTTGATACTACACTAAGTCCTGCTGAAGCTGCGACTGAATACAAAAAGGCTATCGACCTGTTTTTCGACGAACAGTCTTTAACGTTTGATCTGATCCTGCTTGGTTTGGGTGATAACTCGCACACGGCTTCATTATTCCCTTACACACCGGTTTTGCATGAAACTACAGCCACCGTGAAGGAAGTATTTTTAGAAGACCAGCAAGTGTATCGCATCACCTTTACCGCCCCATTAATTAATCAGGCACACAACATAGCCTTTTTAGTTTACGGCGAAGGTAAAGCGATAGCAGTTCATCATGTATTGGAAGATGCCAGAGATATTGAAAACTATCCTGCGCAACTGATTGCCCCTACCCATGGCAAGATACGCTGGTACCTGGATGAACCGGCAGCAGCCGATCTGAAGAATAAATAGATTATTCATTAAAATATTTATGCCAAAGGCGATAAGATGATCTTATCGCCTTTTTTATTGAGCTATTTAGCTGTTAAACAGGAAGATAATTAGACATTAATTATATAGATTTTATCTATATAGTATAGAAATTATATATTCAACGACTATATAGTTATTTGTATATTCGCAACAAATAAAAACAAAAATTAAAAATATGATTACTATAGGACAAGAATTCCCTAAATTCTCTAAAACTGCGGTTGTTAGTATCGAAAAAGGAAAAGAGTTTGAAACTATCAACTCTGATTATTTCACTAACGAGGATAACGTTTGGACTGTAATGTTTTGGTGGCCAAAGGATTTCACTTTTGTTTGCCCTACTGAAATAGCTGAATTTAACAAAGCTTATGGCGAATTCCGCGACCGTGATGCACGTTTAATTGGTGCTTCAACTGATTCTGAATTTGTACATGCTGCATGGAGAAGAGATCATGACGATTTGCGTGATTTGAAATTCCCGATGTTGGCTGATACTTCAAAATCATTAGCGGAAGAACTAGGTATATTAGAGCCCAATGAAAAAGTTGCTTACCGCGCTACTTTCATCATCGACCCTACCGGTATTGTACGTTGGGTTTGTGTTAACGACCTAAGCGTTGGCCGTAACGTTAAAGAAGTATTACGTGTACTTGATGGCTTACAAACTGACGAGCTTTGCCCTTGCAACTGGGAAAAAGGCCAGGAAACATTAACTGTATAATTTGTTTGAATATTGATAATCCCCGTGCCGTTGGCGCGGGGATTTTTTATGCATTAAAAACACAAAAAGATGAGCGAAGTTACCGAAACTATAAACGAGCTATTGCAAAGCATAGGCCTGGATACCGATTACCGTACCGAAAGTCTTACCTTACTTGAAAAAGGCGAATCGCGCTATATACGCGACTTTAAATTGAATTTCAACAGTACATTAACCTCTGAACATTTAAGCGCTAAGGAATGCGCTTTATTGGGCATAAGCGTTGCTATAAACAATACCAACAACCCGCTTACCCAGTATTATACCAAATATGCCGAAGAGCAGGGTGCAACCGCAGCAGATATTGCTGAAGCCGCCGCATGCGCATCGTTACTGGCATCAAACAATGTGTTTTACCGTTTCAGGCATTTTACCCAAAAAGATAAATACAATCAGATCCCGGCACGTATCAGAATGCAGATTATGATGAAACCTGTGACTGGTAAAGAATTTTTTGAACTGATGAGTTTAACTATTTCGGCTGTTAACGGTTGTGAATTATGCGTAAACGCTCACGAAGATTCACTAATAAAGATGGGTACTACCGAGGAAAGAGTTTTTGACGCGATACGAATAGCATCATTAGTTACAGCAAGTGGAAAGGTTATTTATTGATATTGATGTAAAAAGCCGCTATATAATAAAATTTCATAATTTTTTCATTTAGTGTCTTTTATTCCGCTACAAACTTGCTATTTACAATTAAAAACTATTAATTTTATAGCAAGATTAAACACCCCCGCTTCCCATATATATTTAGTAATAAGCATTGTGATTCTGTGGGGCTTATAACACCAAATTTAATTGTTAATTTTTTTGAGAAAGCCGCCCTATGTAGTAACAGGGCGGCTTTATCTTTTAGTGCGTATCTACCGCGGCTTTTTGGCCTTTTTTGAATGGCTGCAAGTATAATAATGGTATTGAGAATAGCATTACTAAACCTGATATCCAATAAGCATCAGCATAAGTTAACAGCAATGTTTGCTTAATTACCATACCTTCAATAGCCTGATAAGCCATCTGCGTGGCATCGCTTAATGATTTGCCTTTGGCTTCAAAATTTTGTATCAAATTATTAAAGCGCAATGTAAATGCATTATTATATGGGTTAATATTAGTTAATAAGTTGTTGCGGTGTACTCCCTGGCGTATGTGAATTATGGTAGTTAATGTAGCTATACCAAAAGCACCACCAAGCTGGCGCATCATATTATTTAAACCAGTACCCTGTCCAATCTCAGGCCCTTTAAGGTCGGCAATTGCTAAAGTGGTTAACGGTACGAATAATAATGCCATACCTATACCCCTTATCACCAACGGCCAAAAGAAATCGCCTGTACCTGAATTAAGCGTTGACTTACTCAACATTGTGGTAAATACAAAAAACAGGAACATACCTACGGTAGCCATAAATTGCGCCGGGATGCCCTTATTGAGCATCTTACCAATAAATGGCATCAATATAATGGTACACAAACCGCCGGGGAACAAAATTTCACCCGTTTGTTGTGCCGAGAACCCTAACAAACTCTGACAGAAAATCGGGAATACGAAAACCGAACCATACAACCCAAACCCGAGCACAAAGGATGTAAACATCCCCACCGCGAAACTTCGATGCCGCATAATGGCAAAGTTTACTATCGGGTGATCTGTACTTAATTCTCGCCAAATAAATAATAGTGTCCCTAATATGGCTGTTATAGTAAGTATGAGTATGTATGTTTTTGAAAACCAATCTTCCGACTCTCCCTTTTCCAATATGGTTTGTAAGCTACCTACTGCAACAGCAAGTAACCCAATACCCCACCAGTCGATCGGCTTGTTTCGCCCATCTCGAGGCGTTGTTCGCACAAAGGTATAGGTCAGGAAAAATGCCAGCATACCAACAGGTATGTTTACATAAAATATCCATGGCCATGAGAAATTATCTGTGATCCAGCCACCTATAGTTGGGCCTACTGTTGGGCCTACAACCGCACCTAAACCAAATAGGGCGGTAGCTGTACCAATTTCTTCACGCGGCCAGGTTTCAATCAAAATAGCTTGTGATGTTGATATTAAACCACCACCTGCAATACCTTGTATAATACGGAATAGCACCAACTCATTTAAACTATGTGCATTACCGCATAAAAATGACGCGACAGTGAACAACAGAATAGACGCCATGTAGTAATTTTTACGCCCGAAGAAACTGCCTAACCAACCCGACATTGGCAGTACAATTACGTTTGCCACAGCGTAACCAGTAGTTACCCATGCAACGTCTTCAAGTGTGGCCCCCAGGTTACCCTGTATTTGGGGCAGGGATACGTTTACTATCGTGGTGTCAATAAGCTCCAACAATGAAGCCATGATCACCGTGATAGTAATGATCCACTTTCTAAAACCTTGTTCAGCCATTATTAATTAATTAGTCTTTGTAGATTACTGAAACATTCACGCTCATACCCGGGCGTAACCTGGCTAAAGTTTCTTTATCAGCTTTTATTAAAATTTTAACAGGCACACGTTGTACTACTTTTACATAGTTACCGGTAGCGTTATCAGGTGGCAATAAAGAGAATTTTGCACCAGTAGCCGGTGAAAAGTTAAATACTGTACCTTCTAATTTCATTTCAGGATAAGCATCAACCTCAATATCAACTTTTTGGCCTGAACGTATTTTATCTAACTGGGTTTCTTTAAAGTTGGCAGTTATATAAATGCTGTTATCATTAACAATAGAGAACAATGTTTGTCCGGCTTGCACTAATTGACCTAACTGAATGTTCTTTTTGGAAACCATACCACTTGCTGGTGCAGTAATTGACGCATATGATAATTGCAATTTTGCAAAATCAACGTCAACCTGGCGTTGTGTAACACCGGTGTTGGTTACAGTCAATTGGTTTTTTGTAGTTCCAATTTGTTGCTCTGCTGCCTTATATTGATCCTGTGCTGCTTTATAGTTTGCCTGTGCAACTTCAAGATCGGCTTTTGCCTGATCAAATTGTTGCTGGGTTACTGATCCGTCTTTTACCAGGTTAGCATAACGCTGATAATCTTTTGATACCTGATCAAGCTTTGCTGCCGCTGATACTACACCCGCTTTTGCAACAGATGAGTTTGAAGAAACTGTAGATATTTGTGACTGACTAACCCCTACACCAGCGCTTGCGCCTTTTTGTGCGGCTAGTGCCTGCTCAAGTTTTACTTTGTAGTCGCGATCATCCAGTTTAACCAATAACTGGCCCTGGTTAACGTGTTCGTTTTCCTGGAAATATATACTATCAACATAACCACCAACGCGGGCAACAACAGGGCTTATATCGCCATCTATCTGCGCATCATCAGTATCAACGTGCTTGCTGAAATATATATATTCTTTTATCCCGAAGATGATACCGCCTATAAGTACAATTCCTAATATAATCGGAAGTACCCTATTCGGTTTCTTTTTTGGTTCTTCTTCTTCTGAGTTGTGTTTTTGTGCCATTGTATTTTGTTATTTTTGAATTAGTGATTTAGTGAATGAGCGATTTCGATTTGCACTTCTGCATATCTATTCATCTGCACATTATTTATTTAGTTTTCCGGTTGATTTCAATAGTGTATAATAAGCAAGTCCTGCATCAGCTTTAGCAAGCTCTAAGTTTATTTGGGCTTGATAAAGTAGTGTTTCAGCATCAGCACGATCGGTAGCTGAAGCTATATTGCTTGCATATTTGTTTTGTAAAATAGTGTTGTTTTCACCGGCTTGTGCAATCGACGTTTGTAAAAGCTGTATTTTGCTTAAAGCGGTAATGTAATTCTGATAATCCTGGTTTACTTCATTCCTCACATTATCCGAAGTTATACCCTTATTGATCTCCACTTCGGCTTGCTGAATTTTAGCCTGCGCCACCTTGTTCTTGTTAGTCCAAAGTGCTGAGAAATCCCATGATAAAGTTAAGCCAACGGTTATCGGCGTAATATCATTACCAACTTTAGGTATTGGGTTACCGGCGATGCCAACATAATATCCTGCTGCCGATGCTGCAAGTGTTGGGCTTAAATTAGCCTGTATACTTTTAATATTAGTTTGGGCAACACGGTTACGCAAATCCAATTCTTGTAATTCCTGGCGGGTTGTTAAAGCGGTATCTATATAGTCGCTTAAAGGGCCTACCGGTTTAGCGGCATCAGTAATCTCATCAATATTTAAATTGGTAGTTTCAGGCAAGCCTAATAAAATATCCAAATTATAATTGATGATTTTACGATTGCTTTCAAGGTCGATACCGTTTAATTGGATGTTAGCTTTCTGTAATTCAAAACGTAACACATCATTTTTGGTAACCAATCCCTGATCAAAGAAACGTTGTGATTGATGTATCTGCGCATCAACAGTTGCAATGTTTTGGTTTACAACCTTTATGCTCTGTAACACTTTATACAGATTATAATAAGCACTGATGATATCGTAAGTGATCTGATCTTTATCGGAAGAAGCGCTTAAACGCGATACCTGTGTTAACAAATCGGTAGATTGACGTGCGTATCTAAGTTTATTACCCCCGAAAATAGTTTCGTTAATTGAGGCTATGCCTAAATAAGCGTTAGCACTAGTAGGTAAACCGATGGTCTCGCCGCCAAAGTTTAATACGTGTTCAGGGATCTGCGCACGGTCATAAGTAGCGCTTACCGAGCCTGTTGGTAGCGATTTATCTTTAGCCTGATTGTATTCAGATACAGCTTCATCAATTTTAGCCTGCGAATATTTTAACGTTTTGCTGGTTTGTAAACCAAGTGAAATTGCCTCGGGCAAAGTAATGGTCCTGTCTTGCGCACCGGCTGTATTTACCAGTATGCCAAGTATAACGGCTGTTATACCGTACAGTTTAAGTGGTTTTATTAATTTATTTAACATATGCAGGATAGGTGTTTTGTGTTTTGTCATTTTCCTTAACCAAGTAGGATTTTAGTAGTTTCTTTTGATACTCTTTAATACGCGGTTTAAATTTTTCTTCCAGATTTTTTTCATCTAAAATATCATAGCCGAGCATCATTGAGGTTAATTGCGGAGCATTAATGATGAAGTTTTTGGTGCCATAAATAGTTGCTGTAACCAGTTCCTTGTCAATATCCTCGTTAAACTCGCCTTTCTCTATACCCTCTTTAAGTATATTATGAAACTGATTAACGTTTTCCATCAGGATACGGGAAAGGTTTTCAGAAAGTTCTCCTCTTTTATTCATTGACATTTCCTGATACAGCATTTTTTGGAAACAGTTATTGTTTACCACACGCTCGGCATACATATCAATGTAAGTTGAAACTTTATCCCACGCACTCAGGTGCTCGTCATTACCAAGGTCTTGCAAAAGGTCTCTGAACGAATTGATCTTCCTATTAAAAACCGCCAGGAATAAACCTTCTTTTGAACCGAAGTAATAGTTCAGCATAGCCATATTAACTCCAGCCTCGCCTGATATAGAACGGGTTGAAGCGCCATCAAATCCCTGATCCGAGAATACCTTCTCGGCTACGTCAAGGATATGATCTTTCTTATCTATTTTATCTTTGTCCATTGTTTTAACGGCACAAAATTAATCAAACGATTGATTAATGCGAAACTTTTTTTGTAATTTTATTGTAATATGCCCGTGTTTAGATATAATTATTCAATCAAAAGATTGCTATCTATATTAAACAGATAATCATTTAATTGTTTTTTTATTGATACAATAAATATGCCTGATTATCTTTCATTTATATTTGTTTCTATGAAGCGTATTATATCTTTTGCCTTATTCATATTTATCAGTAGTTCAGTATTTTCACAAACTGCTCCCCCATCGGATCTCGCAACCATTGAACAAAGCTTTAAAAAGCTGGATGTATTGGGCAGTGTACTGTATGTTGCCGCACATCCCGATGATGAAAACACACGCTTACTGGCATATTTGGCACAGGAAAAGCATTATCGTACCGGTTATTTATCTTTAACCCGTGGCGATGGCGGCCAAAACCTGATAGGAAATGAACAAGGTGAACAATTAGGACTGATACGCACCCAGGAGTTATTGGCAGCCCGGAGAATGGACGGCGCTGAACAGTTTTTTAGTCGCGCTAATGATTTTGGCTTTAGCAAAGGGCCCGGCGAAACGTTAAAAATATGGGATAAGGAAAAAGTTTTGAGTGATATGGTTTGGGTGATCCGGAAATTCAGACCCGATGTGATCATCTGCCGTTTCCCTACAACCGGCGAAGGAGGTCATGGGCATCATACCGCATCCGCAATATTGGCACAGGAGGCCTTTACGGCGGCGGCGGATCCTAATCGTTTCCCCGAGCAGTTAAAATATGTGAAAGTTTGGCAGGCAAAACGCTTATTATGGAACACCTTCAACTTCGGCAGTGTAAATACTACCAATCCAGATCAGTTTAAGTTAGATATTGGCGTATACAACCCCATCATCGGCAAAGGATACGGCGAGATAGCTGCTGAAAGCAGATCTAATCATAAGACACAAGGTTTTGGATCGGCCAAGCAAAGAGGTGAAGCCATTGAATACTTTAAAACCATTTTGGGTGATGCGCCAAAAACTGATTTGATGGATGGCGTTAATACCACCTGGGGAAGAGTTGGGGCAGACGATATTTCAACAGATCTATCTACAATACAGAAGAGTTTTGATATTGATCGCCCTGATAAATCTGTACCCGCGTTAGTTAATTTGTTAGATAAGGTTGAAAAAGTGAAGGATGACTATTGGCGCAAACAAAAAACAAAAGAGTTGGATGATTTGATCGCGGCTTGTGCAGGATTATGGTTTGAAAGTTACTCGGTAGAGCCAGTTTATGCTGTTAGCGATGCTATATCAGTTAAAACACAATTTTTATTAAGATATAATATTGATGTACAGCTAACAGATGTTTATTATACTTATTATAACGAAACGAATCCTGTAAAAATAATTGATGTATTTGGGAAGAATGATGCATTAAATTATATATTAAATAAAACAGTTAATGTTATGCAAGACTTTGATTCCAAATTTCAAGCGGGATCAATAACTCAACCTTACTGGCTTTTAAATCCTCATGCTATAGGTACCTATGATGTTGATTATTTAACAGATATTAGTAGTACAGCCCCACGAGCATTACCCGAAAGTATTCCATATTCAACGCATTTAATCTTTAAAATATTAGGTAAAGAGATTGAATTTGAACGGCCAATTGAATACAAACATGTTGATCCCGCTCGCGGCGAGCTTTATGATGCGTTAGTTATCGCCCCGCCGGTTACAGCTAATATTGGCGATAAAGATTACATCTTTAATTCCAACAAACCACAAAGTGTAGAGGTAAAACTAAAAAGCTTTACTACTGCAAGTGGCAGCATCAGCATAAAACCTATTGATGGCTGGAAAATAAGCCCGGATAAAATAGATTTCGCCGACAAGAAAAAGGGCGAGGAATGGACCGTAGATTTTAAAGTTGAATCTACTGACAATAAACCAAAAACAAGCGTATTTGAAGCGGTAGTAACCGCGAATGGTAAACAGTTTTCAATGGGGATAAAAACCATCGCTTATAATCATATCCCTACCATAACTTATTTTCCATCTGCACAGGCAAACCTCATCAACATTGATTTAAAAACTGCCGGTAAAAAAATCGGCTATATAGTTGGCGCTGCCGATTTGGTGCCTGATGCTTTAAGGCAGGTTGGGTATGATGTACATATTCTTACTGAGAACGAGATCATGAACAGCGACCTATCAGTTTATGATGCTATCGTAACAGGTGTACGTGCCTTTAATGTAGATGAGCGTTTACCCTTTGAGCAGCCTAAATTGCTGGGGTATGTAAAAAATGGCGGCAACCTGGTTGTACAATACAATAATAATGCGGGGGTACTTGTTCCGCAAATCGGGCCATATCCATTTCGCCCGGTTAATCAGCGTGTAACCGATGAAACGGCAAAGGTTACTATTTTAGATCCCGCTAACCCGGTGCTTAACTATCCGAATAAAATTAATGATGCCGATTTTGATGGCTGGATTCAGGAACGTGGTTTATATTTTGTGAGCGACATCGATCCTAAATACCAAACCCCGCTACAAATGAATGATCCGGGTGAAAAGCCTAATAACGGCTCTTTAATTGTAACAAACTATGGTCAGGGAAGGTTCGTATATACATCATTGGCGTTCTTCAGGCAGTTGCCTGCAGGGATACCCGGAGCTTACCGATTATTTGTTAATTTATTAAGTAACCCTAAAAAGTAAGATGCCAACATTGTAATGTCTGCGTCTTATTTTTATTAATTATATAATTTTTTTGATACACATATTGTTATACATCATTTAATCATATACTTTTGCGGTCTGCAATAACAAGATTATGAAACATCAGCAAGAAGAAGAAAAAAGCTACGACTTTGTATATTACCTGTTAGGCCTGGTTACAGGTGTTTTTACCGGTGCTATATTAGACGTAGGAATGATATGGGCTTTAGTAGGCGGCGTTTTAGGCTTACTTTCAGCCGGTTTATTCCTTAATGTATTAGTTAAAGGTCGCGAAGAGGCATAATACCTCTACCAAGCGCTTACGATATAAAACCAGTATATGGCGTTGCCGTATACTGGTTTTTTGTTTTTATACTTATTTATTATGTTGCAATTGCTTGTGTAACCTTCGGTGGGCAACGGCCTTGGCAGGTTTGGGTTTCTTCCTTTTACCCAACCAGATTATAAAACCAGTTATGGGTAAACTCGCGCAAATCAGACTGGCTAAAAAGGCAATTATCTTCCCAAACAAACCTAAAGCCTGGCCTACATGTATGTCGTAATTCAGGTCGTTTAGTTTCATACCCGGGCTTTTTTTTGAGTTAGGCAGATATTGCATCCGTTTACCGCTGTATTTATCAAACACAAAAAAATCGCTGTTCCCAAAATGCAGGCTTTGGTTATACGCTGTAATATTTATTACGCCACATGATGAATTATCCTCGCCAATCAAAAACATTTGTGCCTGCGGCGATTGTTTTTCCGCAGTCAAGAATATCCGATCTACAACCGGCTTGTCTTTTATAGCGGATTTGAATAATGAATCGGATTTAAAAGTACGCGTTTCATTGGCATAGGTTTGCCCCAGATTGGCCACTTTATAAATCCCCTTATCCATCCAATCAAAATCAACCCCTAAGCCTGTAATAGCTAAAATAATCACAATGGAGGTGGCATAAAAGCCAAGCACATTATGCAAGTCGTAATTCACCCGGCGCCAGCGGCCATTCCATTTGATGGTGAAACTGCGCTTGCGATCACTCTTGCGCTTTGGCCACCACAATACGATACCCGTTATCATGATTAATACAAACAGGATAACAGATATGCCAACCACCAAGCTACCAACATTGTCGGGCAGCAATAGGTAAAGGTGTATATCCTCTATCACCGTAAAAAAATTATCCTTCAAGCCTTCGGAATGTAAAACCTGCCCGGTGTAGGGATTAAGGTAGATGTAGGTATATCCCTTTTGAGGGACATTTGCTATAACCGAAGCAGGCCTGTCGACACCAAAATAATACATGTAATTGGCCGTAGCACCAGGATATTTACTCAGCGCGATGCTTTTTAAGGCCGATGGTTCAAGATACGGCCGCTCCACCGGAACAACCTTGCGCCAGGAATGCACGGCATCCTGTATCTCATCCTGAAAACAAAAGATACAGCCGGTAATACTCACTATAAACACCACCAGCCCGGTTATAAAACCGAGCCAGCGATGAACAAAGAGTATGACTTTTTTAAAAGACATGTTTAGAACCTGTACGTTACACTACCTACAACGCTGCGTAATTGTTGCGGATTAAAGGTTGAATAACCTATCCAATATTTTTCGTCGCCAATGTTATTCATTTTAACGGCTACCCTAAATTTGGTGAAATCGTAAAATGCAGACGCATTAAATACAACGTATTGCGGCAATGTGAATGTACCAAGCGTGTGGCTATTCACAACTTCATTATCGCTTGCATAATTACCGCCAAAACCCAAGCCCAAGCCTTTAAGCACGGTGGCAGGCAAGCGGTAGCTTAACCACAAGTTAGCCGAGTATGGTGATGCCGCTGTGCCAGGGCGCAGGCCATCTACATCAGCAGTAGTATTTACGTATTTTGATGCGTTGTAAGCAAAGCCACTTACTATGTTAAACCCATTAAATGGATTCGCTATAATCTCAGCCTCAAAACCTTTGCTGGTTTGGCTACCATTTTGGATAGAATGCAATGCATCATAAGGGCGGATAATATCGTTTACTTTAATATCGTAGTAGCTTAAGGTGCTGCTTAATCTGCCATTAAATAAATCGAATTTAACACCACCTTCAATTTGGTTTGCTTGCTCTGGTTTGAATGGCTTACCTGCGTAATCTACACCCTGCTCATTTGTAAAACCATTTTGATAATTAGAGAATAGCGATACCTGATTTTTAACTAACTGATATACCAAGCCAAATTTGGGTGAAAATGCATTCTGATTATATGCGCCGGTGGTTAATTGGGTAGTCGGGCTATAGCTTCCCTCGTTATTAAAATGATCGAAACGGATAGCAGCGGATGCTATTAACCTATCGGTTATATTTAAAACATCAGCTACATAAGAGCTGTATGTATTTGATTTAAATATGATTGGGTAGGTAAAACCCGGGGCTCCGTTAGCATAAATAGCACCAAGACTACCGCTGTTAAAATTATCATAACTGGCGGCTGATTGTTGGGTTGAAACCTCATCAAATGAGCTACCGAAGAAGTATTGATTTGAGTTTTGCCTAACATAGTCCAATCCGCCTACAAAACGGTTTCTTAAACCTCCAATCTTAAAATCGCCATTAATGTTTTCTTGTACTTCTATAAAACCGTCTTTACTGTTTTTAGTTGATTGATCGTTACGGGATACAGAATCTTTTTTAATTACGTAGAAATAAGGATCATATCCGTTAGAAAAACTATTGGTTGAAGAGAAGTTGGTTTTTGAGGTCCAATTATCTGATATTTTGTAGTTTACCTCTGCATAATAGTTGTCATTCCGTGAATGTTGTGATAGGGACCCATCTGAGTAGGTACTTCTATAGTTGGCATCTAATTGTTTAGCGTTATTTATGCCCAAACTGGCCATGGTTGCACCATATGGAAAGAAATAAATAGTATTGGCTGTGTTTGAGCCCGATGAAATTTCAGCATCAAGAGATATGGATAGCCTGCTATTAACTTTGTACAACAAACTTGGATCGACAACAAAATTGCGATTGTAACCATTTTCAAGAAAACTTCCCTGATAATCAAACGCTGTATTTACACGAAACAATAAGTTCTTTTGTGCATCAAGCGGTGTATTTACATCGGCACTCACACGGTTAAGATGATAATTACCGGCGCTGTAAGTTACCGCACCACCCACAGTATCGTAAGGTTTTTTGGTAATACGATTTATTAAACCTCCATAAGAGGTGAATGCACTACCGAATAAAGTAGCTGATGGGCCCTTTAGTACTTCAATACTTTCAATATTAGCAGCGTCTACAGTATTTGTAATATTACCTGCTAACCCGTTTCTTAACTGACTCTGTAAAATAAATCCTCTTGAATTATAATAACTTCCACCATCACCACCGCGGCCGGTCGCATTCCACATTTGTTGTAAGCCAGGCGCATTTTTAAGCGCATCATCTTCAGAAAAATCAAGCTGATCGGTTATCAGATCCTTGCTTATTGTAGAATACACTTGCGAGTTCTCCAGATTATCCAAAGGTATTTTGGCAACGTCGGTGCTTCTCTTCGTGCTGAACTTATTAGTTTTATTGCCATTAATAGTAACCTGCTGTAAGGTACTGCCTGTAATGCTTATCGTTACTTCGGGTATTTGTGTAAGCTCGTCTGCCTTTACCGTAACTGGCAGTTCCTGCGATTTTGCGCCAACGTGGGTGAAGACCAAGGTATAAGATCCGGCATGTATCTTTAGCTTAAATTTTCCTTCTTCGTTTGTTTTGGTACCGTAAGCTGTGCCTTTTATAGCTACTGATACATTATCTGCAGGTTTATTGTTACCGGTAGTTACAGATCCTGTAATAGTACCTTTGTTTGTTTGTGCCGATGACCAATTATAGTTGAAAATAGCTATTGCGAATAACAGTATAGAACATACTGTTTTGTAAGGAAGTTTGATATACATATCTTATTAAGACTAATTAAAAATTGCGCAAATATATGCACAGAAATCTAATTGCTTAGAATTATTATAAATAAGGCTGTAATTGTCTATATATCAATAACTTCTTTTTTCTTTTTAGTACGCATTCGTTTGGGTACTAGTTCTAATATCTCATTTCTAAGGGCATCAATCATTCTTCTTTTTAAAAAGTTGTTCTGCACAACAATGCTTACTTCTCGTGCCGGCTCGGGTGAACGGAAGTAGCGGACCTTATCTAATTGGTTGTCATTAAGATCAGATAAAGCCAATTCCGGGAGTATGGTGGCGCCGTTATTTTGATCAACCATCCGCTTTAATGTTTCAACGCTTCCTGTATTATATTCAAAATGCTGAAATCCTTTGGTGGCTTTACGTCGCTGACAAATATTTAATACCTGCTCGCGCATGCAGTGGCCTTCGTTTAGTACCCATATCTCCTCCATATCAATATCTTCGGGGCATATGTTTTTCTTTTTTGATAGCTTACTGTTTTTAGATACATAAGCCACAAAGTTTTCATAAAAAACAGGGATCTCTTTCAAATTGCCCTCATGCAATGGGGTCGATAGGATACCGCAATCAATCGTGCCATTTTTTAGTTGCAGGATGATCTGCTCAGTAGTTTGCTCCCAAACGATCAGTTTTACCTGGGGATATTTTTCGACGAAGCCGCGCAATATTTTAGGCAAGATGTATGGCGATACTGTTGGAATGATGGCCACCTTTAACTCACCTGATAACTCTTTCTGTCTGTCCGTGATAATTTCCTTGATCTTTTCGCTTTCAGCAAGTAGCGTACGTGCTTGCGCTATAATATCAATACCTATCTCTGTAGGCGATATCGGTTGCTTACTGCGGTCAAAAAGCTTTACGCCAAGTGTGTCTTCCAGCTTCTGCACCTGCATGCTCAAGGTGGGTTGTGTAACAAAACATTTCTCGGCTGCCATTACAAAACTCCGGTAAGTATCAACAGCTACAATATATTCAAGTTGGACAATGGTCATATATAGATAAAATCTATACAAAGATAGCAATTATTGATTTTTTCTATTGAACTATTATGGTGAAGTTTGTTTATACAAATACCGAAACATTTATGGAGAACAACAAGAAAAAACTAACTACGGCATCAGGTATACCGTATGCAGAGAATGAAAATTCCATGACGGTCGGCCCACGCGGACCAATTCTGTTACAGGATTTTATTTTACACGAAAAAATGGCTCACTTTAACCGTGAACGTATACCTGAAAGGGTAGTACACGCCAAAGGATCGGGTGCATATGGTACTTTTACAGTAACACACGACATATCAAAATATACGAGGGCTAAGCTATTTAACTTCATCGGTAAAGAAACAAAAGTTTTCCTTCGCTTTTCAACTGTAGGTGGTGAAAAAGGCTCCGCAGATACAGAACGCGACCCACGTGGTTTCGCGGTTAAGTTTTATACAGAAGAGGGAAACTGGGATTTGGTTGGTAACAACACCCCGGTATTTTTTATAAAAGATCCTAAAAAATTCGGTGACTTTATCCATACCCAAAAGCGTGATCCTTATACTAACAGTAAAAGTGCTACCATGATGTGGGATTTCTGGTCGTTAAACCCGGAAAGCTTACACCAGGTAACTATCCTGATGTCGGACAGAGGAACGCCATACGGCTATCGTCACATGGATGGTTTCGGAAGCCATACTTTCTCGATGATCAATGCGCATAATGAAAGATTTTGGGTGAAATTCCATTTTAAAACACAACAGGGCATTAAAAACTTCACCGATGCAGAAGCTGCAGAAATGCGGGGTAAAGCACCTGATTTCGCACAGCATGATCTGTTAACATCTATCGATAACGGCGATTTCCCTAAATGGAGCCTGAAAATACAGGTAATGCCTGAAGCTGATGCTAAAACTTACCATATCAATCCATTTGATTTAACTAAGGTTTGGCCGCATGGTGATTATCCGCTGATTGATGTGGGCACATTAGAGTTAAACGAAAACCCTGACAATTACTTTGCCCACGTCGAGCAAGCGGCCTTTGCACCTGCACACGTAGTTGATGGTGTTGGTTATTCGCCTGATAAAATGCTACAAGGCCGTATTTTATCATACCCCGATGCACACCGGTATCGTTTAGGTGGCAACTATGAGCAGATACCGGTAAACCGTTGTCCTTTCGAGGTTAATAACTACCAGCGCGACGGCCAAATGAGGGTTGACGGCAACCACGGTAGCAAACCAAACTATTTCCCTAATAGCTTTGATGATATAGAGGCTGATCACGCTTATAAAGAACCGGCATGGGATTTAGGTAATGCTAAAGCCGATTGGTATGATCGCAACGCAGAAGGAGAAAACGACCATTATACACAACCAGGTGACCTATACCGTTTAATGCCCGAAGACCAAAAACATGATTTGATTGCCAATATCACCGGCTCAATGAAAGGCATTGACGGACCAAAACGCGAAATTATTGTTAACAGGCAACTATGCCACTGGTTCAGAGCTGATATGGGCCTTGGAATGGCCATAGCTAAAGGTTTAGAATTAGACCTGAACGAAACCATGAAGCAAATGCCGCAAACGATGTAAATGCCGTTTGATTATAATAAGAAAGCCATGTAGAGTTTCTGCATGGCTTTCTTATTTCTTAGAAGCTGTCAAAAATTATAAAACTACCGTCATTGCGAGCGAAGCGTGGCAATGACGATCCGTTTTTAGACAGCTTTTTATTAGATGATATTTTAAATTACGATCACCAAGCGTTTACCGCCGGGTATTTCTTTGTGCCACACGGCTTCAATATCGCTTAGGTTGGCCGTTTCTGTGTCAATCTTCAGTTTTCCATCCGCTGCTAGTTGCAGCATCTCGGGCAGCAATTCGGTGAAGAGTTTATTCATTGCATCCGCATCCAAACTACCAAGCCCGGAACCTGAAATTTCAATATCAGAGCTTCTTAATGTGCCTGATGATAATTGGATTTTATCCCCTGCCATACCACCTACGGTAACGTATTTCACTTTGTGGGTTGTACCACCACTTCCACCTAATGCGGCAAGAACTAATTCTGCAGGATGTCCCCACACATAATCAATTACCGAATCAATCGGCGTGGTTTTATGAATTTCTTTAATCTTATTTATAATCTGTTCGTCCTCCTGCTTAAGTGAGATTGTTTCATCTGCCCCTACGGTAAGCAGATGGGTTAAAGCATCTGCATTTCTACCGGTAACAATCACTTTTTTCGCGCCATAATGTTTGGCTATTTGTACCGCGACTAACCCGGTAACGCCGGTAGCGCCATTAATCAGCACCACATCGCCCGTTTTAACATTAGCTCTGAAATGAAGCGCGGCTCCTGCCCCCATCACAGCATTTGGTAATGCAGCTGCGGTTATATCATCTATTCCATCAGGGAGTTTAACTATTCTGTTTTTATCAATTAACGCCTTTTCAGCTATCATGCCTGATACTCCAAAACCATAAACCCGAGTACCATCAGCCAATACTCCTACCCCATCCACACCTGCTACTTTAGGTTCTGTACTGTCGCCACTAGAATAGTGATGACCACTAACGATACCTTTATCCAGATTTTTAACCGCAGCCGCTTTAACTGTGATTACTACTTGATTTTCGTTTTGTGGGATAGGATCTGCAAAATCTAAATATTTAGGTGTATGGCCTGGGATATATACTGCTGCTTTCATGGGTTTATATTTTATATCATTATCAACAATCAAAGGAAAACAATTGTTATCATTTCTACCTGAAAATAAGCCAATAAAAAAGCGATGAGTAGTAATGCTCATCGCTTTTTATTGGCTATAATAGCCTAATATTTTGTGCTTATAAATATTTTGTAAGCTCAGGAGACATTGGGGTCACTGGTGAGCGGAAACGGTGGATTAATTTGCCGTTCTCGTCAATCAGAAATTTTTCGAAGTTCCATTTTATTTCGCCTGTGAAATCGGGGTTTGGAGCTTCGGTTAAATATTTAAATAGCGGGGCGATATCGTCACCTTTAACACTTACCTTTTCGCTTAGCGGGAAAGTTACACCAAAACGTTTTTGGCAAAAAGTTTTGATCTCGGAATTTGTACCGGGATCTTGTTGCGCAAAGTTATTTGCAGGGAAACCTACAACCACAACTTTGTCTTTATAAGTATCGGCTAGCTTCTGTAATTCAGCGTATTGTGGGGTATAACCACATTTTGAGGCTGTATTAACGATCAAAATCTTTTTGCCTTTATACTGGGCTAAAGAAAAGTTTTGTCCGTCAATATCTTTTAATTTGAAGGTGTACAATTCGCTGCTGCTGCTAATAAACATAAAGGCGAATATGAATGCTAATGTTTTCATGATAAAATGCGTTTTTGAGAGATTTATGTGATAAAATTAGCTAATAAAAATTCGCTTATTTAAATAGAAATCCTCTTTTTGTGTCATTTTTTGCTTGTCGGCAGGTGCTTTATCCTTGTAGCCTAACAAATGCAATGCGCCATGAATTATTACGCGGTGCAGTTCGGTGGTTTCGGTAACATTAAACTTTGCTGCGTTTTCGCGGATGCGATCTATCGAAATAAAAATATCGCTTACAATTTTGCCTTCTTCTTCGGAGTTGTCGAAGGTTACAATATCGGTATAAGTATCATGATCGAGGTACTGCCTGTTGATTTCCAGCAAGTAAGCGTCGGAACAAAAAATATAATTAAGCTCCTTTAATTTAAAGCCTTCGGCAATAATGGTATCAGTTACCCATTGCCTTACTTTGGCTTTATCTTTTAGCGTGAAGCTGATGTTCTCCTCAAAAAAACTAATCGCAGGCATTATATTTTAAAATGCAGTTCAACTTCGTTACCTGATGTGTTAAATATACACTGATCAGCAAGATGTTTCATAATAAATACACCACGGCCTGTAAGGCTTTCCAGGTTTTCGGGCGCAGTTGGATCCGCAAGGTGTACGTAGTCGAAACCAGGTCCCTCATCGGTTACCGTCCAAATAATACGCTTGCCATCAACTTCGGCATTTACAATAACTTTCTTAGCGGGGTCCATTTTATTACCGTGCTTAATCGCGTTTATTAACGCTTCGTTTAAGCAAGTCATCATATTGGCAAAGGTATCTTCACTGACATTGTAGGCATCAGATAAGTTTTCTATCAATAACTCTAATTGTGTTATACTTTCCTCTTTTGAAGGTAGTTGTAACGTATATAGTTTTGCTGCCTGAACGTTTGCCTCTTCCATACTATTTGGCATTGATTTGATCAAAGTAAATATTGATTTTTTGTTTGTAATATAAGTTAAGCGCCGGGGATTCTGTTTTGATCTGCTCTGTTTGTTTAGCCTTGACCTGCTGATAATCCTGCAATGCTTTAATATATCCGGGAGGCATATCCTTACCCGTATTACTTTCTCTTTTCTGATCCTGATCACGCTGCTGTTCAGCCTTTTCAGCTTCTAATAAACGCGTTTGGATCTGCTCCTGTCTTTTTAATGCCTCATCGGTAATATGCTTGTTTACGAGATCCCGCTCGTTTTGTTCCATTTGTTGCGAAATTTTATCAAGATTCCCCAAACCTTTGGTTCCGTCTTTGTTATCTTCCTGGTTAATTTGCTGCAATGTTTCACGTATCATTTGCTGTTCGCGCGCCATACGAGCCAATTGTTCGCTCATTGAGCTGCCCTGGCCTTGTTTTTGACCGGATTGCCCCTGTTTGCCCTCTTTTTGCATTTGCTCACGAGCTTTTTGCATATTTTGGTTAAGCTGCTGTTGCATTTTGGCCAATTCGCCCAGCGTTTGCTGTTTTGACTTGCCTTTGCCCGAACCATTTTTAGCTTTTTGCAATTGTTCGAGCGCTTCACTCAACATTAGTGCCAAATTATTCATAGCCGTCATTGAATATTGTTGGTTGCTTCCCGCTTCGGCTATTTGCCTGTCGCCTAAATTTTGCAATGCCTGGTCAATATGATCATTTATACTGGTAATTTGTTTATTAACTGTAGATTGTATCTGCGGCACGCGGCGACTTATCGCATACAGGCTATCCTCGGCTGTTTTTAAATTGTCTTTAATATCTTTTTGTTTTTGGGCCAGGGTAATATAATTAGGGTCGGTAGTGCTTGTTGTTTTTAACGTTTGCATTACCGATTCCTGCTCAAAAGAACTATTAACGAGGTTTTTCAACAACTGGCGCAATTGCTGAATGTCAATTGTGTTCTGGCTATCTTCCCCTTCCTGATCCTGCTGCTTCATTTTATCGGCCAATTGCTGCATTTGCTTAGCTGCCTGCTGCTGCGATTGCGACGCTTTGGGGCCGGCATTCTTTTTCAAATCATCACTACTTTGCTGCATTTGCTGATCTATACTTTTTTCCTCTTTCTCCGGATTTTCAAAATCCTTTTTCCGGTCGTTTTGCTCGTTTTCCTTATTCAGCTCATCCAATGATTTTTTCACTTCCTGAAAATCATCATTCAATTTTTGCTGTTGTTGCTGTGCCGCCTGGGGGGTAGCGGTTGACTGTTTTGTTTGATCAGCTAATTTTTGTTGTTGTTGCGCCAATTGGTTCAACTGTTTAATGTTTTGATCCAGTTTTTGGTCGAAAGCGAGCCTTTTGTAAAGCTCCAACATCCTATCTAACTCTTTTTTGAGCGATTTGTTATCTGACTGCATTTTTGAGAGATCTTCCCGGGTAGCGTCTTTCTGATCTTGCTGCAACAGTTGTTGCAGATTTTGAAGCAGTTGCTGCGTTTTTGGATCAAGCACGTTATTGAATAATTTTTCCATTTCCTTTTGCTTTTCGGTTATGGAGGGATCCTGCTGCAGATTTTCCTGGCGGTTAAATTCGTTTTTGTGGTTTTCGTCCTGTATTTGCTTCACCAGGTCGTCCAGATCTTTTTTCTTTTGCATCAGATCGGCTATCTGTTTTTTTTCATCAAAAGAGAGGTTGTTTTTATTCAGTAATAGCTCATTTAATTTTTGCGATTCGCGCTCAACCTGCCCGGCCAGTTTAATTGCCGACTGCATTTTTTGCTTTACCGCCTCGGTACCCGTGTTTAACTGCTTGTTGATCTCGGTAGCATCCGGCATATTTAAGGTATGTTCAGCCGAGCGCACTTTCTTAGGGCCGTTTACTGCATCGTTATCGGCTACTTCAAAGTAATAGGTTACCTGTTCACCGGGTTTAATACCTATCTCCTTTAAATTCCAGTAGTAGAAAAAATCAGACTGGGTTTGGTTCAGATCAGCCTTTATCGCCTTTGAAAATACATGCGCGTTTTTATCTGTACCTATTTTATAATAAAACACTAATGATGAAAACCCGTGATCGTCCTGTATCTTACCATTAAAATAAATGGCTTTGGTGCTTACTGAATCCGGTTTTTCTTCCACATTGATAGTTGGCGGTTCATCGGCAATAACGGTAATGCGGTAGCTTGCCGAATCGCTGTTTTTTACCAGTGTGTTTAACGGGTTAATTTTATACGCGGTATTTTTGATTATTCTTTCATGATGGTCAAATACATCAGTCGAAGCAGGACTAAGCAATTGTGTTTTATCGCCCAAAGAAAAATATAAGCCGGTAGCATTTTGTGTATGAAAGGCCCAGTTAACCGTTGTTCCTGCCGGAATAGTTAAATCGCCGGCATTGGCTATTATTTCATTTTTTTTGTGGAGATAGGCGGGATAATTCAGTTCCACATCAAAATGCAATAACGATGGGCGCAGGTTAACTTTTATTTGATACAGCGCGGATGTAACCCCATTTGCCGTTAACCTGAAAATCTGGTTTTGTTGAAGGTTAGAGAATACATAATGGAAGTTGGAAATATTCTCTTTATCCAGTTTAAATGTATTACCGGCTGTTTCTATATAAACATCGGCAGGGAATTTGTCGCCGGTTAATTTTAGGTCAAGCTTAAAATCCTGCCCTTGTACAGCCGATAAGGATTGATTTTGAACCACGAACTGAAATGGCGATACGGGTGCAAAATATTCGTTATGCCTGATGAGCCTTTTAGTGCTTTCCGTTAGGATTGATGGGGCAGCAAGCGCGATCACACAAATGATGGCAACCGGCGTAATGATCCATTTTAAATACCTGTTGTTTTCGCGGATGTTGATGGCCGAAGGGAAGCTGACGGGTTTTAGCTGTTCTATTTTTTGGTCGATACTGGCTTCGATGAGGGCACGGTGTTTTTCATCGTCGATAGCCTGCTTTTTTAATTGGAGTGTATTGAGCAATTTATCATTAACACTGCTAAAATGCTTGCCTATTATTTCCGCAGCTTCATCGTGTGTAAGGTTCTTACTCAACTTGAGCCAGGCAAAAAGAGAAGGGATTACCAGCCAAACAATAAGCCCTAAATTCAGCAGGATAAAAGCGTAAAAAAGAATGGTGCGAAAGGCTGTATTGAAATTGCCAAAGTATTCGCTTAGGGTGATAACAACATATGCCGAAAATAAGCCAGCGCCTAAAAATATCACCCCCCGTAAAAGATTATTTAAATAATACTTACGGATGAAGGTATTGATCTTGCTGATTAAAAGCTCGTAGTTTTCGGTAGCGTTCATTTGGCAGCATTTGTTTCCTGATATTTAATTAACGCCTGTTAGCGATATATCGGGGTGTTCAAGATAAAGAAATAATATTTACCCTTAAAAACATTTTGAATTTATATAACATTAAGATGATATGTGATTATTGTGTGGCTGGCAAAATCATTGTATATTTGTAAGGTAAACTTATTAGTTTAATTTATCAAAATGAGTGCGAAAGATCTTCAGTTTGCTTCAGACCTGCGTACAGTTGTAACACGGCTGGTAAAAAAATTGCGTAAAAAATCGATTACCGGGGAACAGCTCTCACTTACCGAGCGCTCTACACTGTCGTTGCTACTATCCAGCGAAAATGGCATGTTACCCAGCGAACTTGCCGCTATGGAGAAAATAACCAATCAATCCATGTCGCAAATATTGAGTAGCTTTTTGGAGAAGGGATTTATTACACGCACCTCTTCGGAAACTGACAAACGCAAGGTGATCATATCCTTAACCGAAAAAGGTAAGGCGATAATTTTGCAGGTGCTTAGTGAAAGGGATGAGTGGCTGAACGAGGCATTACGTGAAACTTGTACTGAAGAAGAAAGAGAGCTCATTAAAAAAGCACTGGGGCCATTAACCAAGCTGGTTGATTTTGAGTAAATAACAGATTTGATAATTTTAGAGGGTGATAGATGAACATAAGTACATTCAGGGCATTTAAAAGCAGGAACTACAGGTTGTATTTTAGCGGGCAATCCGTATCATTAATAGGTACATGGATGCAGAAAACGGCGGTGAGCTGGGTTATTTATACGCTCACCCACTCTACCCTGATGTTAGGGGTTACACTTTTTGCGAGCCAGTTCCCTTCGTTTTTATTTTCACTGTATGGTGGTGTGGTATCCGACAGGTATAACCGCTACAAGGTTTTGCTTACCACACAAATACTATCATTAGTACAGGCGGTTTTATTGGCGGTTTTGATATTATTGAAGCACTACGAAGTATGGGAAATACTTACGTTGAGTGTGTTTTTAGGGGTTATCAATGCTTTTGATGTGCCGGCCAGGCAATCATTGGTTTATGAAATGATTGATGATAAAGACGATTTACCAAATGCACTGGCGTTAAATTCCTCCATGGTAAATCTTTCCAGACTGATCGGGCCCGGCATTGCGGGTATAATTTTGGAAAAGGTTGGCGATGGTGCTTGTTTCTTATTAAATGCCTTAAGCTTTGTGGCTGTAATAACCTCTTTATTAATGATGAGGCTGCCAAAATATGTAAGCAAACCGCATACAAAAAATGTGTTTGGTGAACTTAAAGAAGGTTACAGCTATATCAGGCGCACACCGGAAATATTATTTGTAATTATTATGCTGATGTTCATCAGCTTATTTGTGTTGCCATACAGCACGCTTATCCCTTTTTATGCAAGGGATGTATTTCATGGCACAGCATCAACCTTTGGTATAATTGACAGCTTTATAGGGCTTGGTGCCTTTTCGGGTGCTATATTTTTAGCATCGATAAGGCCGGGGCATGATCTTAAAAAAATACTCGCTATAAATACACTGGTATTTGGCGCGGGGCTGGTTTTATTCTCACACGAGAATCATTACGTACTCGCGTTGCTATTCTCGGCGCTGGCGGGCTTTGGCATGATGTCACAAATTACTATCAGCAACACCTTACTGCAAACCACAGCCGACGTAAAAATGCGGGGCAGGGTGATCAGCTTTTATGCTATGGCCTTTTTCGGAATGCAGCCATTGGGCGGTTTGATAATTGGTTATGTATCTAAAATAATTGGCACAAAAAACACCATGTTAGGCGAAGGTATTATTGCTTTGATAATTGGCATAGTACATTTTATATTTTTACGCAGGGCCCGATTAAAAACAAAACGAACCCAAATTATTGAGTTACCTGCTGCAGCTTCGGAACATATTCCTGCTTAGTTTTTGCCTAAACGGATGTTTACCGCACTTCTTTAAGTATCTTCTGTGCCAGAGATTAATGAACACTTAATGCAAAAGTTTCATTAATAAAAAGCCATATGTCGCGTTAGCTGCAAAAACGAACTTAGTATCGAAATATAGGGAGAGCGTTGGGCTAAAGCCAGCCTCTGATTATACATCCTTAGCCCGTTGGCTTTAGCCAACGGCAATGATAATAAAGCAAATTTATCATTGCCGTCACATTTATGTGCGGGCTTATAAAGAAAGTAGTATGGCTTTAGCCTAAAACCGCCACCATAGTTATTTTTTAAAATCGATTGCCTCCAGTCCAGTCTTCACTAATAATTAAAGGATTAAATAAAGCATGCAATACCGACAATTCTGCACCTCCGGTAAAAATGCTGATGTATAGCATTGAATGAGCTAACAATATTTATATTGCATCACAATTTATAGCCAATTATAAATCAGCCAGAAATAAAATCTGTTATGCAAAACATTAAAACAAGTAAACTATTTGTCGCTAGTTGTTTGTCGTTATTAGTAACCTCCCTATCATTCGGCATCAGAGCCGGTATTATGGGGCAGCTGGGCACGCAATTTTATTTGAACGCCGGCGAGTTATCAACCATTACCGCTACCGCGTTTTGGGGCTTTCCACTGGCTGTAGTAATTGGAGGTTTTATTGTTGACCTGATTGGTATGAAACGATTGCTGGTAATGGCGTTTGTATTTCACCTGTTAGGTATAGTGCTTACCATTTTTGCGCAAGGATATTGGACACTCTTTTTCTCTACATTGTTAATCGGGATTGCCAACGGAACGGTTGAAGCCGCATGTAACCCACTGGTAACAGCTTTATACCCTCAAAATAAAACCACACGGCTTAATTACTTTCACCTTTGGTTTCCGGGCGGCATCGTTTTAGGATCGTTACTGGTACTGTTGCTAAGCCATATTGGTTTAAACTGGCAGGTACAAGTTGGTGTAATGCTGATACCTACAGCTATTTATGGCTACCTATTCTCAAAATTAGATTTCCCTGTTACGGAGCGAGTTTCCGCAGGCTTTACCACTGCCGATATGTATAAAGGGGTGCTTACACCACTGTATCTTTTCATGTTGGTTTGCATGTTTGGCACCGCTATTACCGAGTTGTTTACCAACCAATGGACAGGAGTACTATTCAAAACGGTTACCGACAACGCACTTTTAATACTCACCTTTGTAGCTACCATACAGGTAATATGCCGGGCATTTGCAGGGCCGATAGTACATAAGTTAGCCCCTCAGGGTGTTTTGCTTATATCAACCATATTATCGGCATTGGGCATTTACTTGCTGATAAACCTACACGGCGAGTCAATATTTTTTGCAGCAGTAGTATTTGGCCTGGGTGTAGCCTTCTTTTGGCCATGCATGATAGGTTTTGTAGCTGAGAATATTCCGCAATCGGGCGCATTGGGTATAAACCTATTGGGCGGTGGCGGCATGCTGGCCGTTTCATTTTACACCATTTTTATGGGTGGCTTTTATGACAGGCACACGGTACAACATTTAACAACAGGCGCAGTATTAGATAACTATCAAAAGGCAGCTACGGGCACACCAATGGCCAACGAGCTTGCACATGCACAAAGCCTGGCTGGTTTTGATGTATTGCATGTTACCTTGATTATTCCGGCGGTACTGATTATTGCCTTTGCCGGCTTGGTATTTTATATGAAGGCCAATCGCAAAAAAGCAGTTGCAGCAAATTAAAAATTTCACAGAATAACGCTACACAGCTTCACACCGGATAGGTTATTGTTGATATTGGGGAGATACAGCCGGATAATAATACTTTGTCTTGATAGGCTACAGAAGCTGTTAGCAATAGCAAGTTGGCTTGTAATATTTTTGCTAGACAGGCTTAAAAGTCGCAGGGAATACTTCGCTTTGCTGTAAATGCATAATTTGCGTAAAACAAGGGCGTTATATTATTGGTTATTTATATGGTTTCCTAAGAAAAGTTGTTTACCAGGAAAGTTATCTATAGATTCACATACTAGTTGTGTAAAATGAACAAATCTGCTAAAAAAATCGTCATTTTTGATGATGATGAGGACATCCTTTCCATTTGCGTTTATATTTTGGAAGAGCAAGGATGGGAAGTGTACACCTACACAAACTGCAATAATATTGTTGAGCGCATTAGCGAGATAAAACCCGATGTTATTTTGATGGATAACTGGATACCAGACGAGGGAGGTATTATTGCTACACAAACATTAAAGAAAGAAGAATCATTGCAACACATACCTGTAATCTACTTTTCGGCTAATAGCGATATACAGTTACTAGCCGAGCATGCCGGCGCTGATGGTTACCTGGCAAAACCATTTGACCTTGAAGAGCTTGACCGAGTTATTGGTAATGTAATGGTAAAATAGAGATAAACATACCAGCTATAACAAAAGAGGCTCAACTAAATTAGTTGAGCCTCTTTTGTTATAGGAATATTAAAAGCCAGGGCCTCCGCCGGGTCCGCCGCCACCTGGGCCACCACCACCAGGGCCGCCGCCGCCGCCCGGGCCATTACCATTATGCCTGAAATTATGCATGTTGGGTTCTTGATTTGGGGCTTTGCCTGCAAATTTCTGCAAGCGTAAAGTGAATGTTCCAAGATAATAACGAGCAAGCCTGTTTACACGGGTTTCGGTAATGGAACTTGCTGTTTGAGAACTGGTAAAACCTGTGTTTTGGTTAAACAAATCAAATACTGATAAACGTATAGTAGCGGCGTTGTTTTTCAGGAACCTGCGTTCAAGGTACACGTTTAAAATATTGGGGTTAGTTGCATTTACTGAACTGGCATAACCATAGTTAACAGTCTTGGTGTAGTCATAACTAAATGTCCAGTCATTAAAATAGTTTTTTCCGTTTAAACCAATAGTCCATGTCCGGATATTTGTATTACCGCTTGTTAATGAATCTACAACACTATTATTTGTACGATTGATGGCGTAGTTTGTTAAAAACTGGGCATCAATAACTTCCGGAAGGTCAACCCTAAATTTCAATCCAGGAGTAACCTGCAAATTTTTAGAGATGTTTTTTTGTGTAAGCGAATCGGCAGTGGTTACATCGGTTAAATAGCCGGCTGTTGAGGTATACGTGACAGCTGTAGAAAGCGATAGTGTAAATTTGCGCTGTTCCCAAGGTTTTGCGTAAACAACGTTTCCAGACACGCTAGTGTATCCAACACCGGGAGTATTTAAATACTTGGTTAAAATGGTATTTTCAAACCGTTTTTCACGCGGAAAAGTACCAGGGTAAGAAATAGTATTAGAAGTTATATAATTGCTTATCTGCTGAAAAGCCAAATTGGTAAACAAAATATTCCCTGAAGCAAAATCAAATGAGTTGTACCTCATAGAAAAATTGTTGGTAAACTGGGGTTTAAGATCAGGATTACCTTCAACTGGATACAGCGCATTCGAGAAATTGACCACCGGCTGTAATTGTGTAAAACTTGGCGAGCTGCTTGATCCGTTATAATTTAAGCTAAAAGCATGGCTCCTTGAAAAATTATATACAAAACGGGCGGTAGGTATAACATCAAAAGTATTAATGTTCGTTTGTACACCTGTTACCAGGGAGTTACCATCTAATTCCGCCGGTTGAACAGCAAGCCCTAATGTGTAGTTATATTTTTTCTGTATAAAGCGATAATTTAATCCAATTCGGTTAGTTAAAAAAGAAAAATTATACCGGGTACTTAAAGCGCTATCGGGTAAAAGCAATGCGTTTGGTGGTATAGTTAAGCTGGTGTCCGTTATTTGATTATTTGTTGTTGCAGCATAATTAACCGCGTAGTTTAATTCCAGATATGAATATTTACCTATAGGTGCGATGTAGGATAACGTTGCGCCTACGGAATTTGTACGGCTGTAAGTAGTTATAACTTGATCTGCCGCAGATATTGGCACACCGATAAGATAATCATTTATCGGATTTTGATATTGATTACTAACAGACGAGCTTAAAGTAATATATGCGCTAAAATTATGCCTGTGCGGAAGTTTATGGTTATACAAAATATTTAAGCCATAACTAGGTGCAGACGATGTTGCGTTGGTATTTGATGTGTATTTAGAAACTGCCGAGTCCACAGCATTTGTTGATGGCCTCCGTCTTAATAGCGTATTAAGCTCATTATCGGTGGTATTTACACTTGCATATGAAAATGTTGGGGTAATTTTCAGATAGTTGATAGTATCCGGAGTGTATTCCATGTTCCATGTAAACCGATGGTTAACATCTCTGTCTGTTTCATTACTTGTTTGATTGTTTATACTTGGATTAGCAGGCGAAAGGTTCTGCTGATTGTTTGTACTGTTTGTAGTAACAGTATTATCGGCAAAACTATAGCTGCCATATACCGCAAGGTGTTTCCCCCATTGATCGCGGAAATTTGCTCCCAGAGAATGAGCATCGGTTATACCGTTTTGAGTAGTAGTCAAACTTCCTGAATTTTGCGAGCCTCTCGCCGCGTTGCCACGACCACCACCGCCACCGCCGCCACCACCGAATCCGCTGCCACCACCACTTGAGCTTGACCCAAAAGAAAAGGTATTAACATTGGTGTTGTTTACGCTCCCTAATAATGCTATTTGCTGATCGCCGTTGAAAATGAAACTATTCAAGGTGGTTAAATAACGATTGTCATCCGGTATTCCCTGGCTTTTAGGTAAAGCATCTTCTCCATCACCAGCGGTACCTTGTAATGTATAACCGTAGTTTTTATCTTTCCTGATGGTGATATTTAATATTTTATCCGGTTCACCTGTTTTAATACCGGTTAAATTGGCCTGATCGCCATAATCATCAATTATCTGAATATTATCGGCAACATCAGCAGGCAAATTTTTTGTGATAGACTGTACATCGCCCCCCATAAAATCTTTACCATTAATACGCACTTTAGTAATTTGTTTACCCTGGGTTGTAATATTGCCATTCACATCCACATCCACACCCGGTAGTTTTTTAATAACATCTTCAATCGGTGCATTATCGCGCACCTTATACTCGCTTACTTTGTATTCTGTTGTATCTTCTTTAAAAACAACCGCCTCCGTGGCCACAATATTAACTGTTGCAAGCGTATTTGTCTCTGCCTTTAAAATGATTGGTGCAAGCACTACTGGTTTAGTATCGGCATCAAAAGTATAATGCCTGCGTATTGCCTGGTAGCCAATAGATGTGATGCTAAGTGTAAATTTGGTGCCCCCAACAGCAGGAAAATCAAACTTCCCATTGGGGTCGGTTGCCGTTAATGAGCTATCCCCTTTATCAGAAATAACCTTAACAATTGCCCCGGGAACTGATTGTTTGGTAGAATCTATAATTGTTCCCCCTACTTCGCGCGTACTTTGCGCTCGCGCATTGATAAAGAAGAAAAAAAGAATTGATAAAGTTAGTAAAGCTGGCTTCATAAGTTAAATAATATCTATTAAGTTGTATTAATACAACCATACACAACAAAGGTTGTATTTTAATATTATAATTGATTAATAATCATATCATTGTTACACATAACAACAAAAAAGGGGCAGGATATTATCCTGCCCCTTAAACAAGTATTATTGAATATTAGTTACTTAAATGCAAGTATGATGTTACGCTTTGCAAACTGTTAATATCAATACCAGGATGCGCTATTTGTATACTGTTAAGTGATGTACCAGGTATAATAACTATCCTAAATTGCGCGCTGTTGTTGGTAATATTTTGATTTGCCTCAAGCAATACATATCCAACACCATATGAATCAAAGCTTATTGAAAGGCCTGATGAGTTAGTGAAAGGTAATACGGACCAAGCGCTACCCCCCATTGGCCTGTAGTATACCAATACTACACCATTATCAACAATATCTTGTGTTATAGCAGGAACCACATATGGAGCGGATACTGTAGATACATTTTGATTAGATAGCGTATAACTTGACGCGCTAGCACCTGTTGCGCCTGTTGCACCCGTAGCACCTGCTGCTCCCGCCGAACCTGTTGCTCCCGTCGAACCTGCCGCTCCGGTTGCTCCTGTAGCACCATTGCTTCCATTAGCTCCCGCCGCTCCAGTTGCACCTGTAGCACCATTGCTTCCATTAGCTCCGTTACTTCCGTTGGCTCCGGTTGCACCTGTAGCGCCATTGCTTCCATTAGCTCCTGTTGCACCTGTTGCGCCGGTAGCTCCGTTACTTCCATTGGCACCTGTAGCGCCGGTAGCTCCGTTACTTCCATTAGCACCAGTTGATCCGGTAGCACCTTTTGCACCGGTAGCACCTGTTGAACCGGTAGCACCCGTTGAACCAGCACCGGTAGCGCCTGTTGCACCTGTAGCTCCTGTATTTCCTGTTACACCTTGTGCTCCAACACCTGGACCAGTAGCCCCGGTTGCTCCGGTTGAGCCCGTATCTCCCTGAGGGCCGGGAGTTTTGTCTTTACGACATGCACTTATTGTGAATGCAATTACAAATAAGATTGATAAAGTAAGTTTTAGTTTTTTCATAGCTCTAATTATGGCTTAATGACCTGTTCTACGAGAAACGATTGAATTAGTTACAATTTTTTAATATAGATTAAAAATCCAGCAAAGTTTTCCACAAAATTTCTAACATTTGTTCGAAATACATTTACCATTAGTTGAAACACTTGGCTGTATTTTTCGTTAGTGTAAATAAAACATTAACCCATGAATAACATTAGTGTAAACCTGCACGCCCGTGTGCATAACTGGATAGACAGTGTTGGTTTCAGGTTAAACACCTCGCAAACCAATAGAAGGAGCAATATTACTACTAATCATTATTTTTTTGAGACCTTCAATTTTTTTGAGCGCGCCAAGAATAACGACTTGCAGCATTCAAAGTTTTTATGCTTTGATATGTATGGCGAAAAGATAAATGTGCGTTCGCTGCTGGACTTGCAGACCGCGTTTTTTGAAAATATAAGCCAGTTAAAGTAACTAGCCGGGTATGGGCTATTTTAATTTAGATTCTTCTTTTTAAGGTAAGTATAATATTATCGTACCTATTGTCATGATATATTTCAAGCAATAAACTGCGCCCATCTCTTGATTTAAAAATGGTATCAATATCCTCTAAACTCATTTTTGAAACAGGCGCCAGGTTAATCGTTACAATTTCGTCGCCCTTTTCTAACCCAACCTCATCTGCTGGCGACCCTGGTTCAACCCTGCTTATAATAACATGTTTATAACCATCCCCGTCTGAGTAGTATTCCATTCCGCTCATATCGTGTTCAAATGGTTCTTTATACAATGGGCCGGGCTTTAAGTACATGGCATTGTCCGGATAATCAAAAATCACTTTAAATTTTTTAAGCATCCCAATACCAAGGTTTCCATCCCTTGGTACCGAGGTTTCCACTTGTTTCTTTGTGTCATCAGGGAATGATGCCAATACGTTCTTAACTTTATATTTTCCTATTTGTATTTCATCTATGCGGCTTAAATAGCCATCAATAGGGCCATTTAAGCCGATCCCTAAATTGGCCGCTATAAATACCTTTGGCAAACCATTGTTTTTAACCATGTTCTCAATGGATACCGGATGACCCGCTCCTATGTCAATAATTAATTTGCTATCTACTTTTTTCTCATTCGGAAATGTTATAATAGCATGCATATATGGTTTTCGGTCTTCAATGGTTATAGGAATTTTGTTCCCCTTTCTAAATGGGTGTAAATCCGCCGGGCGGCATATATTAAGCGTGCTGTCGCTAAAATCAATGCCAATAGCAAGATTGTCAAAAAACTCATATCCTAATAAGCCATCAATGGGCATACCGGCATAGTTGGAAAGGTTAAAGTGATCTTTTTTTAATATCGCCGCATTTACCTCATGGCTCACCAAGCCCGGAATCTGAACATTAAGCGCTGAGGTTATATACGCCTCTGCATCATCACCCTCGCCTAATCCGGGTATTTTTACCATTCTTTTTGATTTCAGGTTGATCGAGTCAACCAAATTCGGCTCTGTAATTATCATCAGTCCAACACCGGTATCTAAAACAAAATTAAATGGTCCTTTATCATTTATATTCAGCTTTATAACAATCATATTCCGAACCAGCCGAAAGGGGATTCTTATATGCTTTCGATTTTGGGGCAAATCAAAATATTGGGCATGCGCAGATGAAAAGCAAAAAACAAAAATAAACATGGGCATTAACAAATGCACCCGCTTTAATTTATTTAGAAGATTACGCGACATGTGTTATAATTGGTTGATTAAATCTACATAAAATAGACCATTAAAACACAATGATGTTACATCCAAGACTGTGAATAAACTAATACCCCGTTTATAGCATTAGTTTATTCCGGCTTTTTCAAATTATCTTTTATATCAGGGTGTTGAGTTGGCAACTTGGCAACTTCCATTTCAATTTCTGTTTGTTTTATGGCTACGGCATACTCTGCCGGTTCAATTTTACTTCCCATTGCTTCCGCGTAAACCTGTGTAAACTCCGCACCTATATATAATATAGCCGAGGTATAATATATCCATGTAAGTATTACTATGATTGAGCCTGCAGCCCCATAAGCGGAGCTATTAGCAAAGTATTGAATATACTGCCCTATTAAATATTGCCCCAACATAAATAGCAGAGCGGTAAATATTGCCCCCGACCTCACGTCTTTCCATGAAATTTTAACATCAGGAAGTACTTTAAATATAATACCAAAAAGCGTAGTAATTACTATAAATGTAATAGCAAGATTAACAACATATATTATAATATGTATGCCCGGAAAAAAATACTGTATTCTATTGCTCAAAGCAGAAATCAATATATTTACAATAAGTGATACAACTAACAAAAAACCAAGGCTACCGATAAGCGAGAACGACAAGAACCTGTTCTGTATTAATTTTAACCATCCTTTTTTAGGTTTAGCCTTAACCCGCCAGATGATATTTAAGGAATCCTGTATCTCGACAAACATGCTGCTGGCTCCTATCAATAATACAATAATACCTGAAACCAGCGCTGGCCCGCTTTTGCTGTGCATAGCATAACCTTTAATAATATCTTTTATTTGAGTGGACGCTTGAACCCCCATATAATGTTGTACTTGTACATATAATAACTCCCGGTTTGCAGGGTCTCTTAAAAATATTCCGATTAGCGCCAGCACCAGTACTAATAAAGGCGCGATAGAAAATATAGTATAATATGCCAGCGAAGCACTTAGTTTAAGCCCGTTATCATTTATAAAGCCCATAAATGTGGCCATAATTATTTTCCACCACCGCTTTAAATATGCTTTTCTTAAAATCTTCATGCGTATCAAATATATTTGTAATAAAGGGTATATATGCTTTATTATGATAGCTTTATGTAATAAAACAAGCCCCGTATAATAACCATACTTTGTGCTAAACTTTAAATCATTAAATCCATGATAAAAAAAGTGCTTTTTTTGAGCAAACTACTAATACTTATCCCTTTTGTGTTATTCCTTAGCAATTTTAGTGCCTTAGCACAAAAAACTAACGTTTGGATAGTAAACAATGCGGAGAAGGCTAAAGGAATAGATGCATTATCAGACACGGGTAAAGAACGGGCGGTTGCCCTATTTAAAACACTTAAGCATGAGGGTGTGCAGGTTATTTACATCACTCCTAAAAAAATATCGGCAGAAACCGCGGAACCATTGGCTACGCGAGATAAAATTTTACCCCGAGTATATACTGATAGCGTACAAAAATTCGCGCAAATTATAAAGCTGAACTTTATTGGCAAGAATGTACTGATAGTGGCTAATTACGATACCATTATTCCGCTAATATCGGCACTGGGTGGTGATACGCCATTTGACGAACTGGACAAAGGAGATCACGATCAATTATTTTGTTTAACCATAAAAAGTACAGGCGATGTAGATTGCACCGTGCGGTATTATGGCAAAAAGCACCACGTAAATGAGATACCTCAAAGTTATATTTTAGATAATTATTCGCAGGGAGTACCGGGGCGATAGTAATTACAGATCGGAAAAGGGAACATCAAGCAATTCATAATTTTTCCAACCGTTAAAATCAAAATGCCACCACTCGGTTGGTAATTCGGTAAACCCATGCGCTACCATAACTTTTTTTAACAGCGTACGATTTGCGATCTCCTGTTTTGGTAAATCTGTATTATTTGATGCCGCTTTTTTGCTGAAACTGTCGAACCCGGTTGGCATATCCAATTCTTTACCTGTTTTCAGATCTATCAAACTCAAATCAATGGCACAACCGCGATTGTGTTTAGAGCCTTTTGCCGGATCGGCAACAAAATTAGTATCACGTATCAGCTCATAAAACTTTACGGTAACCGCGTATGGGCGGTAAGCATCATAAATTTTCAAGCCCAGGCCCTGAAGTTTTAATGCCGCCTCCACCTCTTTTAATGCAATCACAACCGGCAGCCTTGCATAGGCTTTTGCCTGCGGATACATTTTTTGATGCGCAAAGTTGTTAATCGTGGCATAACGAATATCCAGCACGATACCTGGTATATACTTTTTTATTTCTACCAGGCGTTTTTCTGAATCGGCTTTAACTTCGTTTTGATAAGCCAGATTTGTACTTATTAATAATGCATGGCTATAAAGCTGCTGCGCGGTTGTTTTACTTATACCAAAGGTGCTTATTACTATTGCTATTAAAACAAACCGAACGATGTGCCTCATATTTTTTATATGACTTAACTATCTATGTGAAACGATAAGCAGATCAAGGTCTTTAGTAGGAATAGAGAACCGCTCGCCAATATATTTGCTGGTTAAATGTCCCTGGTAAATGTATACCGCATTGCGCACACCGGCATTTTGCCATATTACATTTTTAAGACCGCCTTGCTCGCCAATATCTAACAAAATAGGGGCGAAAATATTGGTTAAGGCATAAGTAGCGGTACGAGCAACCCGGGATGCTATATTAGGTACACAATAATGGATCACATCATACTTGCGGAAAACCGGATGAGTGTGATTTGTAATCTCGGATGTTTCAAAACAACCTCCCTGATCAATACTTACATCAATAATTACCGAATCGCGTTTCATTTTGCTAACCGTTGTTTCTGATATGATGCAAGGGCTGCGGCCGTCTTCGGCCCGCATGGCGCCAATGGCTACATCGCAGGTAGTAATAGCTTTTTCTAAAACGATGGGTTGCACTACAGATGTAAATATCCGTGTACCGATATTGTTTTGTAACCGGCGAAGTTTATAAATTGAAGGATCAAACACCTTCACCTCGGCACCTAATGATATAGCCGTTCGTGCAGCGTATTCGCCTACTGTACCGGCTCCTAATATTACAATTTCGGTTGGTGGTACACCGGTGATACCGCCAAGCATCAAGCCTTTACCTTCAAAAACATTGCTCAGATATTCGGCAGCTATCAGGATAGATGTTGCGCCAACAATCTCGCTCATGGCCCGCACAACTGTTAACGATCCGCCCTCGTCCTGTAGATGCTCAAAGCAAAGCGCGGTGATTTTTTTATTAAGCAGGGCCTGTAAACAATCAGATTTTAGCGTCGAGATCTGTAGGGCGGATATTAAAATTTGCCCTGGTTTCATCATTTCAATTTCGCTTAGCGTAGGCGGGGCTATTTTGATGATGATATCGGCTTCGTAAATTTTTCGGGTATCGTGAACAATTAGGGCTCCTTGTTCGCTATAATCTTTATCCGAAAAGTTAGCGGCCTGCCCGGCATTGCTTTCCAGCATCACATTATGCCCGTTATTTACCAATAGCGCGACGGACAAAGGCGTAAGCGGAATACGATTTTCCTGGAAGGAAACTTCTTTTGGAATACCGATGTATAATTGGTTTTTTTGAGCCTTAACCTCCAGCATCGACTCCTGCGGCTGCATCATTGCTTGCTTAGCAATATCAGAAAACCCACTGTATTTCCCTGAACTCATTTTGGTCTATTTTCTGGATGTTGAAGATAGGAAAAAAAAGGATTATTGTTAAACTAAATATGCTTAACAGTTATATACCTGGCACCATCCGCAACAACCTGGATGTTTATGCTGATATAGCTTTCAGGTAACAGCTCCGGCACCTTTTCCGGCCATTCAATAAAGCAATAATTACCTGAGTATAGGTATTCTTCAAAACCCATATCCATGGCCTCGGTTTCTGTTTTAAGGCGATAAAAATCGAAGTGGTAAATGGTATTATTGGCCGCCTTGTACTCATTTACAATAGCAAATGTTGGGCTCGAGATATTGTCGGTAACGCCTAATGCTTTGCATAGCGACTTTATGAGCGTGGTTTTACCAGCCCCCATATCACCATAAAAAAGAAAAACACGATTGTTGGGTGCAAAAGATAAAATAGATGCTGCTGTGGCATCCAGTTCATCGAGGCTATTTATGAGCAGTTCCATGCGCCAAAAATAAAGAAACTTAATTGTCATTCTGAGCTGAGCGAAGAATCTTCTTCGACTTACAAACGAATATGCTTGGTGCAGAAGATTCTTCGCTGCGCTCAGAATGACAAAGGGTTACTGGCTATTACTTATTTAGGTCCGTAGGTAGCAATCGGAATGATCATTTCTTCTAATGAGATACCGCCATGCTGGAAAGTTTCATTATAAAAGTTAACGAAGTGATTGTAGTTGTTCGGGTAAACAAAATATCCATCTTCCTTGGCAAACACAAAGCTCGAGCTTACATGCAGCTTAGGCAGCATAGCATCATGCGGATTGCGGATGTGGAATACATCTTTAGCGTTAAAATTTAAGTTACGACCCTGTTTGTAGCGAAGGTTGGTGTTGGTGTTTCTGTCGCCGATAATTTTACTTGGTTTTTTTACACGGATAGTTCCATGATCGGTAGTAATTACTACGCGAACTTGTTTCGATGCCAAAAACTTAAGTAACTCAAACAACGGAGAATGCTCAAACCAGGAAAGTGTTAATGAGCGATAAGCAGAGTCATCACTAGCCAACTCACGGATCATTTGCATATCTGTACGGGCATGTGAAAGCATATCAACAAAGTTGTAAACAACCACATTCAGATCGTTATTCATCAGGTTATTTACCGATTCATTCAGCGCCCGGCCTTCGTCAATATTCAGGATTTTGTGATAAGACAGTTTGATGTCCTTACGAACCACACGTTTCACCTGGTCGGCAATAAAGTCTGCCTCGAATAAATTCTTGCCACCTTCGTCCTCATCATTTTGCCACATTTGCGGGTAACGACGCTCCATTTCCAACGGCATCAGGCCAGAGAAAATAGCATTACGCGCATATTGTGTAGCCGTAGGCAGAATACTATAATAGGTATCCTCTTCCTCTAACCTAAAGTATTCAGATATAATCGGGTTGATGATCTTAAACTGATCATACCTTAAATTATCAATCAAGATAAAAAACACCGGCCCTTTACCATCCAGTTTAGGGAAAACCTTCTTTTTGAATAACTGCGGTGAACTTGTTGGCGCGGTATCCGGATTTTTAATCCAATCCAGATAATTGCGTTCCACAAATTTGCAGAACTGGGTATTGGCTTCGGCTTTTTGCAGGGTTAAAATTTCGTGCATGCCGCTATCCTGCAATTGTTGCAGCTCAAGCTCCCAGTAAATTAGCTTTTTGTAAACATCAACCCATTCCTGATGGCTAAGGTTATCATTAAGCGTCATGCCCAGGTTACGAAAATCCTGCTGGTAAGCCATGGTAGTTTTTTCAGTTACCAGGCGCTTGTTATCCGTAAGTTTTTTAATGGTAAGCAGTATTTGCTTTGGGTGTACCGGCTTTATCAGGTAGTCATCAATTTTGGAGCCAATGGCATCCTCCATTAAATACTCTTCCTCATTTTTAGTGATGAGCACGATAGGCACATCATTATTAATGTTTTTAATTTGCGATAAAGTTTCCAATCCGGTTAAGCCGGGCATATTCTCATCTAAAAAAACAAGATCGAAAAAATTATTTTTGAAAGACTCGACAGCATCCATACCGTTGGTTACGGTGGTTACTTTATATCCTTTTTCGTTTAAAAATAAAATGTGGGGTCTCAACAAATCAATCTCGTCATCCGCCCACAATATGGTTGTATCTTGCATGGTATATAGTTAAAGTCTGAATCAGAATTAATATGATTCAAAAATTTACAGCATCTTTCAATTCTATAGCGCTATAAATTCTGATCTTATAACCTTTAAGCAGGGCATTTGTTGTTGCTATTAAAGGTATTAACAAAATTTTAACAAATATAAGACAACGTTGTACCTTTACTTCACATTTTTGCAGGATATATAAATACATTGAATAAAAAGAAAATTATAAACGATCCGGTTTACGGGTTTATCAGCATCCCGTCGGATCTTGTGTTCGACCTGATAGAACATCCTTATTTTCAACGATTAAGGTATATCAAACAATTGGGCATGACGCATTTGGTTTACCCCGGCGCTCTACATACCCGTTTTCACCATGCTTTAGGCGCGTTGCATTTAATGAGCCTGGCGGTTGAAACCTTGCGTTATAAAGGCCAAATTATAACCGAAGCAGAGGAAGAAGCCGTTAGCGTAGCCATATTATTACATGATATTGGCCATGGCCCATTCTCACATGCTTTAGAGCAAATCATCGTTGATGGAGTTTGGCATGAGGATATATCAAAACTCTTGATGAATGAGCTGAATAAACAATTTGATGGCCGTTTAACTATGGCGATTGAAATATTTAACGGCACTTATTCAAAAAACTTCCTGCATCAATTGGTATCCAGTCAGCTGGATATGGACCGCATGGATTATTTGAATCGCGACAGCTTTTTTACCGGTGTATCCGAAGGCGTCATTAGCTCCGACCGTATTATTAAAATGCTTAACGTGGTTGATGACCATGTTGTGGTGGAAGAAAAGGGCATTTATTCGATAGAAAAATTCTTGATTGCCCGCAGGTTGATGTACTGGCAGGTGTATCTGCATAAAACAGTGATAGCCGCAGAAGTGCAGTTAACTAAGATATTAAAACGTGCCCGCGAAGTGGCTTTAAAGGGCGACCAACTGAATTGCACCCCGGCATTAAACCATTTCCTGGTAAACAGCATCAATAGTGAGGAATTTATTTTGGAGGATAGGAACCTGCAAACTTTTGCCGGCCTGGATGACACAGATATTATGGCCGCGATAAAGGTTTGGGAAGGCAGCAAAGATTTTGTTTTATCGAAATTATGCCGCGATCTGATACAAAGAAATTTATATCATGTAGACATAACGAATGAGCTGCCGGACCAGAAAAGAGTAGACGATTTGACGGCTAAGGTTGCAGAAAAGTATGGCATCAGCATTCATGATGCATCGTATTTTGTTTTTACAGATGATGTGCGTAACAATGCCTATAAAACCGGCGATGGAAGCATACTTATTTTGATGAAGAACGGCACCGTGAAGGATATTACAGCAGCCAGCGATAATTCAAACCTTGAAGCGTTAGCTAAAACTGTAAAAAAATATATCCTGTGCTATCCGAAGGATTTAGTTTAAGCTTTGATTAGTTGGATTTTAACAAGTTAAAAAGATTAAATTATCTGCATTAATTGAAGCATAAACAGGCTACTTAACCCACCAATTATAAATTTGTCACTTTAGTTTTAACCCTTAAATTTGCCGGATGCAATTTACTGCGCAACAGATAGCTGCTTTGCTTAACGGAACAGTTGAGGGTAACCCTTCGGCTGCGGTTAGTCAGCTGGCTAAAATAGAAGAAGCTACCGAAGGCTCGCTTTCGTTTTTGGCGAACCCCAAGTATGAGCAGTACCTGTATACCACAGATGCCTCGATTGTTATTGTTAACAATGATCAGCAACTGGCTGAAAAGGTTAAGGCAACACTCATTCGTGTTGAAAATGCCTATACCGCTATATCGGTATTATTAGAGATCTATAACAAATTTAAACTCGATAAATCGGGTATTGAAGACCCTCACTTTATACACCCAACTGCCAAAATTGGTAAAGATGTATACATAGGCGCTTTTAGCTATATAGGGCCGAATGTAAAAGTTGGTGATAACTGCAAAATATATCCTAACAGTTATATAGGTGACGATGCTATTTTGGGTGATAACGTTACACTATTCTCTGGCGTAAAAGTTTACTTTGACTCCAAACTGGGTAACAACGTAATTATCCACTCGGGAGCGGTAATCGGGAGCGATGGATTTGGTTTTGCACCTACCGCCGATGGATCGTACAAAAAAATTAGCCAGATAGGCAATGTTGTGATAGAAGATGACGTTGAAGTAGGCTCGAATACAACAATAGATAGGGCAACCATGGGCTCAACCATTATACGTAAGGGTGTAAAGTTGGACAACCTGGTACAGATAGCCCATAATGTTGAAATTGGTATCAACACCGTTATTGCCGCGCAAACAGGTGTATCGGGCAGTACTAAAATAGGCGAGCGTGTTATTTTAGGCGGGCAGGTTGGTGTTGTTGGGCATATTAATGTACCAAATGGCACACAGATGCAAGCGCAATCAGGCTTAAGCCGATCTATAAAAGAGGAAAACCAAAAATGGGCTGGTTCGCCAGCCTCAACGTATAGTTCGCACATGCGATCTCAGGTGGCATTAACCCGCTTACCTGAATTGGAAAAAAGAGTTTTAGAATTAGAAAAGATTATTGCAGAACTGCAAAAAGCAAAGACTGATTAACCTTGCAGTTAATATTTAAGTTATGAACGTAAAACAAAGGACTATTAAAGCGCCTGTTTCAGTTTCGGGTACAGGTTTACATACCGGCGAAAAAGTAACCATGACCTTCAATCCCGCTGAGGAGAATCATGGCTATAAATTCAGGAGAGTAGATTTGCCGGGCTCACCAGTTATTGATGCCGACGTAGATAATGTTACTGATACTTCACGCGGAACAACCATTACCGAAAATGGCGCCAGCGTAAGTACTGTTGAACACGTATTAGCTGCCCTGGTTGGGTTAGAGATAGACAACGTGATGATTGATCTGGACGGACCGGAAACGCCTATTATGGATGGTAGTTCTATCAAATTTATTGATGCCATAAATGCTACCGGCTTTATTGAGCAGGATGCAGACCGTGAATATTATCATATCCCTTACAACATACACTATACCGAAGCAGACCGCAAAGTTGAAATGGTTGCCATGCCTTTAGATGATGATTACCGTTTTACTTGTATGGTTGATTATAACTCGCATGTATTGGGTAGCCAGCATGCCAGTATATCTACTATATCGGAGTTTGTGAAAGAGATCGCCTCATGCCGCACATTTTGCTTTTTGCATGAGTTGGAGATGCTGCTTAAGCATGATCTGATAAAAGGTGGCGACCTGAACAATGCGATTGTAGTGGTTGATAAAGAGGTAGATGAAGCTGAATTAGCACACCTTGCCAAAATATTTAACCGCAAGGATATAAAAGTAGCGCCACAAGGTATACTTAACAATATCGATCTGCGTTATCAGAACGAACCGGCCCGCCATAAGTTACTGGATATGATTGGCGATCTTGCTTTGGTGGGTACGCCATTAAAAGGTCACATCATGGCAGCAAGACCAGGGCATGCGGCAAACGTTGCCTTCGCTAAAAAAATTAAGGCGTTGATAAAAAAAGAAAAAAGCAAAAAACGCTTTAAAGCATATGACCCTAATGCTAAACCCGTATACGATACGGTAGACATTATGGCCAAACTGCCACACAGACAACCATTTTTGATGATCGATAAAATAATGGAGATCTCGAAAACACATGTGGTTGGTGTAAAGAATGTTACCATGAATGAGGATCTGTTCCGTGGGCATTTCCCGGGCGCACCCATATTTCCGGGAGTATTACAGATAGAAGGAATGGTACAAACAGGTGGCATCATGGTATTAAATACCGTACCTGATCCGGAAAATTATCTTACCTTGTTTTTGAAGATTGAGAACGCCCGGTTTAAAAGTAAGGTAGTACCCGGCGATACTATAATTTATTATTGCGATCTTACCTCGCCAATACGCCGTGGAATAGCGCAAATGAAAGGTGTAGGTATGGTTGGCGACAGGATTGTTGTAGAGGCCGAGCTAATGGCACAAATAGTTAAAGTAAAAGAAACAGAAGCATAGCATGATACAACCGTTAGCATACATACATCCTCAGGCTAAAATAGCCGATAATGTAGTGATTGAGCCATTTGTTACTATACATAAGGATGTAGAAATTGGCGAGGGTACCTGGGTCGGCTCAAATTCTGTTATTATGGATGGGGCCAGGATAGGCAAGAACTGTCGTATTTTCCCGGGAGCTGTAGTATCTGCACCACCACAGGATTTAAAATATCGGGGCGAGCCAAGCACTGTTACTATAGGCGATAATACCGTTATCCGTGAGTGCGTTACCCTAAACCGCGGTACCGCGCTTGATAAAAACACGACCACCATCGGCAATAACTGCCTGTTAATGGCTTATGTACACGTAGCGCATGATTGTGTTATTGGCGATAACGTTATTATAGCCAACTCTGTACAGCTTGCAGGGCACATCAATGTGTACGATCATGCTTTTATCGGCGGCACATCTGCTGTACACCAATTTGTTGAAATTGGCGCACATTGTATGGTATCCGGCGGATCCTTAGTTCGTAAGGATGTTCCTCCGTTTACAAAAGCTGGTCGTGAGCCATTGTCTTACATCGGCATAAACTCTGTTGGCTTGCGCCGCAGGGGATACTCGGCAGAAACCATTAACGAAATACAGGAGATTTACCGTATCATCTTCCTGAAAAAATACAACATCACCAAGGCATTGGATATTATTGAAGCCGAATTTAACCCAACTGTTGAGCGCGACGAAATCATCAATTTCGTATCAAACTCACAAAGGGGTATTATGAAGGGCTTTGGGAATTCTTAATTCAGTTCATGGTTCATAGATGATGGTTCATGGTAGAAATATCAACCGCCATCTACTTTCTATGAACTATGAACCATCAACTATCAACTAGTGAACATCACCCTCCAAAACATAGGTCGCCGTTTTAACCGGGAGTGGATATTCAGAGGAGTGGAATATACCTTTAGGGGAGGCGAAAGCTACGCCATTTTAGGTTCAAATGGTTCAGGAAAATCAACGCTATTGCAGGTTTTGAATGGCAGCCTGACCCCATCCGCAGGGACCATAAGCTATGAACTTGACGGAAAGGAAGTCGCTGTTGAAGATGTCTTCCAACACCTGAGCCTTGCCGCGCCATATATGGAAATGATCGAGGAATTTACGCTTGCGGAAATGATCGATCTTCATTTCAAGTTCAAAAGCTATAAAGCAGGGATGGATAACAAAGCGGTTATCGATCTGCTGGCGATGAACACCAATAAAAACAAGCTGATCAGATACTTCTCATCCGGCATGAAACAGCGACTTAAACTGGCACTTGCTTTTTGTTCCGATACCCCTATATTAATGCTGGACGAACCCACCAGCAACCTGGATGCGCAGGGGGTAGACTGGTATCTCGGCCTGGTAGAAAAATTCGCACTAAACAGACTTACCATCATCTGCTCCAACCAACCACATGAGTATGGTTTCTGCGGGCATCAATTAAGTATTTCAGATTATAAAAAGTAGTACTGTACCCTGAAACAGGTGGAGTTCATTGGTACACTTTTAGGGCGAAAAACGGCGTTTTTGATGACAAAAAGGGCATTATTACACCAGTTTTAAAAGCGATTTTAATCTAAAAAGCGGCATTTTTGATGAAAAATCAGTTAAAAAGCATTGTTTTTCGTCTCTTTTTCATCGGTTTTTATGCGAAAAATGAGGAATTTTACCGATAATCCATGACCGTTTTGTTTCAGAATTAAACACTTTTTTTGTCATTCTTCACTCCGTTCAGAATGACAAAGGGTTCTACAAACCTTAAAACTCCAGCTCCACCAACATCGGGCAATGATCCGAATGCTTAGCTTCGGGTAATATCGCAGCGCGTTTAATGTTGCCTTCCAGTTCCTTACTGGCCATGGCATAATCAATACGCCAGCCTAAGTTTTTAGCTCGGGCATTTGCGCGGTAGCTCCACCAGGTATAATTATGCGGTTCTTTGTTTACGTGGCGGAAGGTATCCACAAAACCCGATTCAATAAATTCTTCCATCCAGGCACGCTCTTCAGGTAAAAACCCGGATGAGTTGGCGTTTGATTTTGGGTTATGAATATCAATCGGTCGGTGACAAATATTGTAATCGCCGCAGATAACCAGGTTAGGATGTTCTACTTTTAATAAGGTGAGGTATTTGCCAAACTCATCTAAAAAACGATATTTAAATACCTGGCGTTCATCGCCGCTTGAACCCGATGGGAAATAGGCGCTCATTACGGATACTTCATCAAAATCAACCCGGATGCAACGGCCTTCGCGGTCAAAGTCAGCAATACCACAGCCGTATTCAATATGTTTAGGGGTTTGTTTGCAAAAAATGGCTGTCCCGCTATAACCTTTCTTTTCAGCCGGAAACCAGTAGTGCTGGTAACCCAACTGCTCTACCAATAACAACTCTTTTATATCGTCTTTAGTGGCTTTTATTTCCTGCAGGCAAACCACATCAGCATCTGTAGCCTGGAGCCATGCCAGCCAGTCCTTATTTATTGCGGCTCGAAGTCCGTTAACGTTGTAGGTGATTATTTTCATGTGTTTTGTTTCTTTTTGTCATGCTGAGGACGAAGCATCTGTACGGTGCAAACTACTTTACAGATTCTTCACTACGTTCAGAATGACAAGGGGTATATTATAGCTGAAGCAAATTATCCACCTGCTTACATTCCTTTTTGCTAAGTACTTCCACTGTCATCGGTACATCTACTAATGGGCGGTCGTTGCTGTCTTTTTTTACAGCAGCTATCAAATCTACCATATCTAAACCAGCAACCACTTCGCCATAAACAGTATAGTTGCCATCTAAATGCGGCACACCACCAACTGTGCGGTAATAAGCGCGTTGCCATTCCGGTATTTTACGCCCGCTTCTTTTTTCGGCTTTGTTGATCATCGTATCCGTCAACCTTTTACCCTGCACAATATAAAACTGGCAGCCGCTTGATGCTTTTTTAGGATTATCATCCCGCGCAGCGGCTAAAACCCCTTTTTTATGAAACAAACTATCGCGAAACTCCGCAGGGATCGTATAGCCAACATCACCATTTCCCAATTCCACATTAGGCTTTGCATTTTTCGAATCCGGATCACCGCCCTGTATCATAAAATCTTGTATCACCCGGTGAAAAAGCGTACCGTTATAAAAGCCTTTTTTGGCCAGCTTTATAAAGTTATCGCGATGGAGCGGGGTTTCGTTATATAAACGGATGATGCATTCACCATAAGGGGTTTTAATACGCACATATTGATTTTTGGGTGGTTTGGCAAAAGCCGCAGTTACTGTGATCAGTAAAATGAATAGCGTAAAAAGTTTTTTCATGTTATAGAATGTGTCAGTTAAAATATTTCAATGTTTTTTACCCTCTTTTTTGCTTGCAAAAGAGAGGGTGTCTGCGCTTTTGTTGGTGTTTTCACCAACAAATTCTAATTGGACAAGTGGTTTGTTGGTGACAACACCAACAAAGGCATTAAGGCGTTATCCCTTCGCGATCAAGCTCTCTCCACCATCCAAATCCCTCTTTGCGTCGCAGACGAAGAGAGGGTGGTCAAGCGAAGCTAAGACCGGGTGAGTAAATTATACAAGCGACATTACCGCAAATGCCATGGCGCACAGCCGACTCACTCCGAATACGCTACGCTGTTCGACCCTCTCTCCGGAAAGCCGGAAAAAGGGTGAAAAATTATCCTTCCTAATTGCATTACCCTCTATCCGAAGAACCTAATAGCAAGAGCCTAATTTTTCCGAAATTTAGTTATTTTCCATCGAATCAAAATAGTCAATCATCAAAGATTTTAACACCATTTCCTGTTCAAGCAAGGTATAATTAGGGATTACACCAACACGTTTCCAGTGCGGCCAGCCGTCCTGATCCAGGCCTTCCAATTCGTAAAAACCCATCATGCTAAATAATTTGCAGTTGGCTATATGCATCAACTCTTCTTTTTGGCGCTTGCTGAACTTTCGCGGGCCCTGCCCAAGCTCTTGCACCCCGATGAGAAATAGCATCACTTTAAGGTCGGGTTTTTCATTATCAAAATCCTCAGCAATACGTTGCTGAAGCATACTCCATTTCAAATTAATTTCCGCAGGTGTCATGCAACAAAGATATGAGCAGTTTGCTGTTTGCCGTCTTCAGTTTGTATTTTTTTACCCAAACTGTTCCCGTCAACTGCAAACCCCTAACTGCAAATCACTTTAATTGCAACTTAATTGCAATTGATACTTGTTTAAAGATTTTTTTATCTACTTTTGCGTAAAGCCGTTAAATGGCCTGCTGACTTGAAAAAAAACAAATCCCATATAATCCTAACATGGATGCTGATGCTTTGCTTTGTCGCAGGGCAATATATGGTGTATTCGCATACCCATGCGGTTAATACAACAAGTAATAAGGCAGCATATCACAGCCCTGATACACAACCCAAGCAAATCGTTACCGAAAACTGCCAATTGTGCGATGCCATGCATCATAACGTAATGGAAGTATTTAGTGCGGTATATTTTGCACCGGTTACCGTAAGCAGGTATTATTACAAAGCGGTTAAACATAATTTTATAAGCATCGCCCTCGTCCTATCAGCAGGGCGTTCTCCTCCCATAGCTTAATTTTCATACTTAAGCATTCTTTTAATATTTATTCCGTTTAGGTTTTACGCTAATAGTACGCCCCGGAATAAATTTTGTTAATAACACATGGCCCATGGTCATTTCCCGGATTTTTACTTGTTCAGATTTTTTATGAAACTTATAAAGAGACTCTCATCGATATTTTACATACTGCTTTTTCTATCAACGGCGGCAAGCGCTATTGATAAATTACCACCTGGAACCAAAGGTACAGGCACACTAACGGGTATAGTAACTGATAAGGCATCAGGAACCACTATCCCGGGCGCTACGGTTTCTATACCGGATTTACATACCGCCACATCTACCAATGCAAGTGGTAAATATGCCTTAAGAAATTTACCTAAAGGGGTATACCTGGTATCTGTCACTTTTGTTGGATATGCCGCATATACCCAAAAGGTTGATCTTTCAACAACAACAACATTAAATGTTACCTTATCGGTATCAGCAATAGAAGAAGCCGAAGTGGTTGTTACCGGTGTAAGCCGGGCCACCGAGTTAAAAAGAGACCCTGTGCCAATGGTGGCAGTAGGTAAAACTTATATCGACCAGCACTCGGCATCAGGAAACGTGATTGATGAAATTGCAAACCTGCCGGGCATTAGCGCGGTTACTACAGGACCCAATATTTCAAAACCATTTATACATGGCCTTGGCTACAACAGGGTGGTGACGTCTGTTGATGGTATTCGCCAGGAAGGGCAACAATGGGGTGATGAACATGGTATTGAGGTTGACCAAAATTCGGTTGACCGTGTGGAAATTATAAAAGGCCCGGCCAGCTTAAGCTATGGCTCCGACGCGATTGGCGGGGTTGTTAACTTAATATCGCCGCCCCCGGTTGCTGAGGGACAGATTTTAGGATCGGTGCAGGAAATATATGGCACCAATAATGGTTTATTTAACGAATCATTGCGTTTGCAGGGTAATAATAACGGTATCGTTTGGGGTACTATATTATCAGATAAAATGGCCAAGGATTATCAGAACCAACACGATGGCCGCGTATATGCTACCAATTTTAAGGAAAAAGATGCGAGGGCAATGGTTGGCTTAAATAAATCATGGGGATATTCTTATTTGAATTTTTCACTGTTTGATGATGAACAGGCGATACCTGATGGTAGCCGTGATTCGCTTACCCGCCAGTTTACCAAACAAATATCTGAGGCTGATACTTATAGGCCAATTGTACCCGAATCGGAGTTAAATTCTTATTCTTTACCTACACTACACCAACACGTACAATTATATCGCATTTATGATAACAGTAATTTTATTATCGGTAGCGGTAACTTAATTGTGAATCTTGGTTATCAATACAGTCATCGCAGGGAGTTTACACACCCTGATAGTGCAAACGTACCGGGACTAAACCTACAACTAACTACCTGGACATACGACGTTAAGTACGACTTTAACATTGGCAAAGGCTATGAAACTACCGTTGGTGTTAACGGTATGTATCAAGTCAACTCCTTAGGGTTTAGTACAGATTTTCCTATACCGGCATATAACCAGTTTGATATTGGGTCATTCTTTATCATGAAAAAGAGTTTTGGCAAATTAGATCTTTCGGGCGGAGCAAGGTATGATACACGGTCATTTTCAGGAAAGGCCGCATATATTGATACCGCTAAACAATATTTCCCAACATTATATACCGGCCCCAATCCAACAAGTACAGCTAACGTAACACAACAGTTTAGCGCGTTAAATAAAACGTTCTCTGGTGTATCGGGTAGTTTCGGCGCAGCATATAATTTTTCGGACTCGTTTTTATTGAAAGGAAACATAGCACGGGGATTTAGAGCACCGAGTATTGCTGAGTTATCAGCCAACGGTGCTGATCCAGGATCGCAAATATACCACGTAGGAAACAGCAATTTTAAACCTGAGTTTAGTGTTCAGGAGGATTTAGGGGCTTTCCTTACTTTACCAAATGTTTCTGCAAGTGCAGAGGTTTTTGATAACCATATCCAAAATTATATTTTCCAGGAGCAAATATTGGATGCCAACGGAAATCCTGAACGCGTTGATGCCAATGGCGACAGTAATCCAAACGGACAGTACAGTAAATTTACTTATGTACAAAGCAAGGCACGCATAAGCGGTGGCGAGTTTAGTTTAGACGTTCATCCGGTATCTTGGTTGCATTTTGAAAATGCGCTTACCTTAACCTACGGCACCAATTTAGGTACAGGCGGCAAAGTGCCTGATAGCTTGAAATACCTACCGTTTATACCGCCGTTGCATACCCACTCTGAATTGCGTGGTACTTTTGCTAAGGGGCTAGGGAAAACATTTAAAAACCTTTATGCTTTTGGTGGATTTGACCACTACTCTGCCCAAAACCGTTTCTTTGCGGCCTACGGAACAGAAACCTATACCGCAGGATATAACCTGTTAAGCGCAGGCATAGGTGGCAACGTTGTAAATGCAAAAGGAAACAAAGTGCTTGAGTTATTTATTGAAGGAACCAACCTGGCCAATGTTAACTACCAATCAAACATGAGCCGGTTGAAGTATTTCGACAATGCTACAGTACCAGCCGGTGTACAACCGGGTATATTCAACATGGGCCGGAATATCAGCTTTAAGGTTGTAATTCCTTTTGATTTGTCACCTAAAGAGAAAGCTATATAGGTTACCCCCCAGATGTCATTTCGACCGGAGGGAGAAATCTTCTAAAACAGGCAAAGCGAACAGGCTAGCGAAGAAGATTTCTCCCTCCGGTCGAAATGACACTCTCCTCAAAAACAAAAAACCCGGCTTATGGCCGGGTTTTTTGTTTGAAATTATTAATCACTATTTATTATTGAACCTGGAAGGTATTGCTAAAGCTGGTGCCATCAGGATATAGTCCCGATATCACTAATAAACCATTACGTGTATTAGTTATGGCGGTATCCATATCTGCGATAGTGCTTATGGCATGCCTGTTTATACTGGTGATAACCGAACCTACAGGTATTTGCGTATCGTCAAACAAACGGCCCGGACGAACTTGCGTAACCACAACACCAGATTGAATATGGAATTGCGCTTTTTGTTCTTTGGTTATCGGCATAAAGCTTGCCCCTAGTTTATTAAATAATTCAGATGCAGACTTGCTAGTCGCTGCTGTACGTGTAGCTGCAGGCAAATCGCCTTTTAAGGTTACAGTAAAGGTTTTTTCAGCTCCGTCGCGCAATACAGTTAAATGTATCTTATCGCCCGGCTGTAATTCACCAACATGCTCCTGCAAATCTGATGATTCATAAACAGGTGTACTTTCAACCTTAACAATTACGTCGCCTGCTTTAATACCGGCTTCCTGTGCGCCGCCACCCGGTACAATGTCTCTTACATATAAACCATTGGTTACGCTTGTTTTCAATTGCTCTGCAACATCCGGGTTAAGCTCGGTAAAGCTAACACCTACGTAACCGCGTTTAACAGCTCCATATTTTTCAATATCATTCAATACCTTTTTAGCAAGATTAATAGGTATAGCAAAACCATAACCCTCATATGAGCCGGTTTGTGAGGCGATAGCCGAGTTAATACCAATTAGTTCGCCCCTGGTATTCACTAATGCGCCGCCGCTATTGCCAGGGTTAATAGCCGCATCAGTTTGTATAAACGACTCTATAGATTTATTGGTTCTAGGACCATCGTTACTCGTACGGCCAAACGGATTTTGATTCTGATCGTCCTGGCTGCCAATAATACCAATATTACGGCCCTTCGCGCTAACAATACCTGCTGTAACAGTAGATGTTAAATTGAATGGGTTACCAACTGCCAATACCCACTCGCCTACTTTAGCATCATCTGAGTTACCTAATTTAACAATAGGCAAATTAGTCGCTTCAATTTTTATCAACGCCAGATCAGTATTAGGGTCAGTACCGATAACTTTAGCCTGGAAAGTACGGTGATCATTTGTATTAACCGTAATCTTATCCGCTTTTTCAACAACGTGATTGTTGGTTACGATATAACCGTCAGGCGAAATAATAACACCCGAACCCGATGCCTGTTGCACACCTTGCGGGCGCATTTGCTGGCCAAACATGTTGCCAAACATTTGCTGTAACTCGCTTTGCTTGTCGTCGCCTGCATCATTTTGATAGGTAACGCGGATGTAAACTACCGCAGGTGTAACCGCGGCTGCCGCTTGTGTAAAATCAACCTCGCCTGCCGAAGATGTAATCGGTGCCGACGGATTGCTCGTGAAATAAACTTTCTGGCGATCTTCGAAACTCATGTTGTCAGCATATTTGTTTTCGATCACCTTGTAAGTACCCAGGGCCATAGCCCCGCCAATAAAGGCTGTTAATAGTGTTAAACCAAACTTTTTCATTTTCTCTAATCTGTTTTTTAATGGTAATGAAGCTATTATGAGGTTGTTTATTTTAAAGGAAGCTCATAATGGTTTCATATTATTATTCACTTTTCTTTTGCGTTATTTATTTTAACAATTCAAATATAATACCATATAGACTGCAATGTCAATAAGATGTTATTTGCTGTTTTGTTAAAAATTGTTAAATCAAAAATTGCTTTAGGGAAAGGTTCGTTTTGTTGATGCTTTCTATAGAAGCACATTGCTACTTAGTTGAGCATCAGTTATAAAGTTACCACATAAAAACGACAAACTTACTCCCGTAGTATGTTGCCTATTGTCAAAACTTCAGTTGTTAAATAATAGTAGTAATATTAATATCCGCCTCCAAAATCAAACACTTAACAAATATTTAATATTAAATACTTTCAATTGCTGTAAATTCTGTTTACGTTTGAATTTTTTGTTGATGTAGCTTCTATAAATTTTTGATAGAAACGGATGCTACGAGTTGACAGTACAAAACCTTGCCAGATAATTTATGCTATAGCGCGGCATGAGTACCTGTCGTTCGTTATCGAGCCGCACATCGTTCAGCTCAATCCTAACGGCGAATTCTCCCTTACCTACCAGCGCTTATTCTCCAACACAGCAAAAGAGTTTATCCATTGTCTTGATGATACCGACATCAAGCTGATAAAAATGCTCGAAGAGATTGAGCAGGGTAACGTCATCAAAAAATATTATAAAAAGCCCATCCGTCCATTTGAGTTTTTTACCAAAATATTTAACGACCAGCTTTTTGATACCATCCGCCCAAAAATGGAAAAACGGATTGGCGAAGCGCTAATATTGCTTGCCAATAAGCCCATTTATTTAATGAGCAAAGAGGGTTATCCCGCGGAGCGGAAACTGCAAATAGCCACCGAAGCGGCAACTGTACTATTCCATTTCAGGCGCGATGCCGAGGAGATCAGGTATTTCCCCACCATCAAATACCAGGGCATGCGCATTGAGTTCATGTTCAAAAATGCCGAGATCATCAGCAACCACCCGGCCTGGATGCTGCTGGAGGATACCTTGTATTATTTTGAAAAGGAGATAGAGGGCAAAAAGCTGCTCCCCTTTTTGAACAAACGATACATTGCCATACCCCGCTCTTCCGAACAATCGTATTTCGAGAAGTTTGTAATCCCGCTGATAGAAAAACATAGCGTTTATGCTGAAGGCTTTACCATCAACACGGAGAAACATGAGTCGCAACCTATCATAAAACCAATTTATGTAGAAAATGGCACGTCTCAGTTGCAGCTCTATTTCAAATACTCCGGCTATACTTTCCCTTATGGGGATGGGCGGCATGTTTCGGTGAGGATGGAGAAGAATGGCGATGAATACATTTTCCACCGCATCAAACGCTCCCTCACCTGGGAGAAAAACAAGATGGCTGAGTTAGAGAAGATGGGGCTTAAAACCGCATCATCTCTTTTCCAGAACCTCGAGGTTGATCTTAAGGATGAAGATGCCGACCGCTCATTCTCGATCTTTGAGTGGCTCAACCAGCATCACGAAGAACTCTCGCAGCTTGGTTTTGAAATAGAGCAGCCCGAAGGCCAGAAACGATATGTCTTCGGTACCAGTAAAATAGATCTGGAGGTTAAAGAGAATAATGATTGGTTTGATATTTACGCGGTGGTCTATTTCGGCCCGTACCGGATACCATTCATCCAGCTAAAAAATCATATTCTTAATCACAAAAAAGAATTCACTTTGCCATCAGGTGAAATAGCCGTTATTCCTGAAAAATGGTTTTCGCAATACGGCAACCTGTTACATTTTAGTGAGGGTAGTGCCGAGCTTAAGCTGCGCCGCCAACATATAGGCCTGGTAAATGAATTAGCCGAAGGCGAACTGGCCAACATCACCATGACCCGCAAGCTGCAAAAGCTTACCGACTTTGAAACCCTTGAGGACATTGACCTGCCTAAGCACTTTAAAGGCGATTTACGCCCTTATCAAAAGGCTGGTTATAATTGGTTTCACTTTTTAAAGAGCTATCATTTTGGTGGCTGTTTGGCCGATGATATGGGTTTGGGTAAAACCATCCAAGCACTAGCCCTCTTGCAAAAGCACAAGGAAGATACCGAAGCGGGCGGCACCAAAAGCACATCGCTGGTTATTATGCCAACATCGCTGATATACAACTGGCTTAACGAGGCCAAAAAGTTTACGCCGAAATTAAGGCTGATGGTACACACCGGTACCATGCGTTATAAATCGCCGGAGGTATTTAGTAATTATGATGTGGTGATAACTACCTATGGCATCAGCCGGATAGATATTGATTTATTTAAAGAGTTCTTTTTTGATTATGTGATTTTGGATGAGAGTCAGAATATCAAGAATCCATCGTCAAAATCATATCAAAGTGTTCGGCAGCTTAAATCAAGGTTTAAGCTGATATTGAGCGGTACACCGGTAGAAAACTCGGTAAACGATTTGTGGACACAGATGTCGTTCATCAACCCCGGCTTGTTGGGCATACAACAATACTTCCAAAATGAGTTTGTTACACCGATAGAAAAGAAAAAAGATGAGGACAAAGCCCGCAAACTACAGGCATTAATAAAACCCTTTGTTTTACGACGGACCAAAGAACAGGTTGCCACAGAATTACCACCAAAAACCGAAACATTGCTTTATTGCCCAATGACAGAGGAGCAATCAACGGTTTACGAAAAGGTAAAATCAGAATATCGTAACGAGTTACTGAAAAGCCTGGAAGATGGCACTTATGCCAAAACACAGATACAGGTTTTACAAGGGTTAATAAAATTAAGGCAGATAGCCAATCACCCGTCAATGGTTGATGCCGAGTATGAAGGAGATTCAGGCAAGTTTGAAAACGTGGTGCATACGCTTGCCAACGTACTTGAAGGCGGGCATAAGGTGCTTATATTTTCGCAATTTGTTAAGCAGTTAACTATTTACCGCAATTACTTTGATGAAAAGCGCATACCTTACGATTACCTGGATGGCAGCACACAAAACCGTGGCGATATTGTAAAGCATTTTCAGGAAGATAAGAACACCCAGGTATTTTTAATATCGATAAAAGCAGGTGGCGTTGGTTTAAATTTAACCGAAGCGGATTATGTCTTCATACTCGACCCATGGTGGAACCCGGCAGTTGAGCAGCAAGCCATTGACCGTACGCACCGCATCGGCCAAACCAAAAATGTATTCATCTATAAATTTATCACCAAGGATTCAGTTGAAGAAAAGATATTAGCCTTACAGCACCGTAAGTTAAGCGTAGCCCGGGCCCTGATTACTACTGAGGATAGTTTTATCAAATCACTATCTGCCGAAGATATTAAAGAGATTTTACGCTAAGCGGTTGGAGTATTAATAGGCTTTACAAACCGCGATACGATATATGCGAAAAAACCCTGTATCAACCCAAAAACAGCCCCGAAGATTGGGGAGAAGATCAGCATCACCACACGCGGATGCGAAGGAAATGGATTCATTACCGGGTTGGTGGTCGTCATATCCGCATGATGGGCCATGTACGATTTGAAAAACCAGCCATGCGCTATAATTATCCAAAGGCTATTAACCATGCTTAGCCAGAAGCCATGCCAAAACTGCTTGCTGGCGCATTGCCTGGCAATCACAAAAGCGCAAAAAACAAATATAACCAGCCAGTAAATAAATTCAGTTTTTTCGGGGATCAGGGAGATGGTGCCGAAAGCCATTATCAGTCCGAAAATGGATAGTTGGAAGATAAGTTTCCAGTTCATGGTTCAATTGGTTGTGTAAATAAATATAAGCAATTATTTACACAACCAAATAACACAATCTTGCGAAAAATCTATTTTATTATAACTTGTACCGGTGAGGAGCCTGCTGTTTTTGTAGATATAAGTATTACACCATTTTTTCCCTTTTCACCATATTGCACTATTGCTGCTTTATCTTTTAAAACCGAAACACTTTTTATGTCGCCAGGATTTATATTTTTAAAATCTTCCGGTTTTATTTCTTTTCCGTCAAGAATATAAAGCGGGTCGTTCTTACCTGGTGGAACCAATACTATATTAATCGGCTTTTTAGTCGTGATTTCAATAATGCCTTTATTTCCGGCTGAAGGGGCTTTCGTAAGGTACATTGTTTGAAAGTTTTGGCTATTAACAATAATTTTTGCATCTGACGCAGTCGCTTCTTTTCCATCAACCATATAAGTCACATCTGCTCTTTCAAAAAATTGTGCCGTTGTGGTAGCCGGCTTTTTTGAGGTAATACCTGTAGTAATATATACAACTCCATTAGCTTCTTTTGAACCAGGTTTGGCTGAAGCATCCTTGGTAACATTTATAGTTTGAATTGTATTGGGATTAATAGAACTTATATCTGCCGAGCTCATTTCCTTACCGTCAACCACATACGTTACGTTAGTTTTATCGTTACTAACAACTACGGAGGATATATGCTTTCCTGTATCTGTCTGCGATTTATAACCAATAACCTTCACGCCTGTATTAAAAGCAACCGGTACAGTATACTGTACCCTTACTGCCTGGCCGTTTTGATAACCCGGAGTCCATTTAGGCGATAAAGCCAATACTCTTGCCGCTTCATCACCTGCGCTTGGTGTTGGCGCCCTCAGTATTTTAATATTACTTAGTGAGCCATCTTTTTCAACTACAAACGTTGCTATCACTCTGCCCGAAGTGCCATTGGCAACCATATCCTGTGGGTATTTAATATTATCCGCCAAAAACTGCGCGAATTTCGCTTGCCCGCCCGGGAATTCCGGTTCTTTTTCTACAGCAGAAAAAATCTGCGAATTATCTTCATGCGGCGTATCCGTAACTGCCGCGGGTGAATTATCTGCTGTCAGCTCCTGATTTTTTTTCATGATTGCCATAGTCGCAGGATCGCTCATGGCTGATTCAGTAGATAACTTGGTAATACTGCTTATTGGCGGAGGCGGCAACAACAACACCTGGGTAATTTTATTATTGATCGCTTTTACCGTTTTGCTATTATTTACCGTTGCCGATGTTAATATCAGCATCAACATAAATAACGGTGCGGATAGCCCGTATTTGATCAGCTTTATCCGCTGTGATTTATCTTTTTGTAACATGATGATACGCTGTTTTAATAAACTATGATTAAAGAAACTATTTACAAGGCTATGCGACGGAACATGGAATGTTTGGGTAAGCAGCAACAGGGCGTAATCGGCTTTATTGGCCGCTTGTTTTGTCGCGTGGTCATCTGCAATAAATTCATGAATATGTTTTATTGCCCTGCGATAAAAATAGACGATAGGGTTAAACCAGTTGATGATCATTACCGCTTCAATAACAAGCACATCAATAGAGTGCCATTGCCTTGCGTGCACCTGCTCATGTAAGGATACGATGTTATTATCCTTTACATCATCCGGCAATTTGATCTTGTTGAAAAAGGAATAGGCTGTATCGTGCTGATCTTTTTTGATGATCCGGTTTAAAGCCACGAGCTGCCAAATTAGCCTCCCGAATAAAACCACCACCCCTGCAATGTAGATAGCGCCTAATATTTGCCCGATGTTTAATGGCACATCTTTTACAGGCGCCAATTGCGATATGAGGATTGGGCTACCGTAAACCGTATATTTTATTTCCTGCGTTATAAACAGGTTTTGCACCCAATCCGCCTGCATCATCGGTATAAAAAACGACAGTGCCGCGGCGCTAACCAAATAAATGCGGTTAAGCTGAAAAAAGGTTTCCTTGCGCAGCAGTAAAGCATAAAACCCATAGAACAAAATCAGGTAAACATTTACCAATAACAAATATTGCCACCAGCTCATATCATTTGTTTTTTAGTTTTTCAATCAATTTCATTATCTCATCGGCCTCCTTTAGGTCTATCTTCTCCTTTTTCACGAAGTAGGAAAACATATGCTTTACCGAGTTATCAAAATAGCCGTTCATCAATTTATCGGTAGCAAAATTCTGGTACTCCTCTTTACTGATGATCGGAAAATACTCATGGCTTTTGCCATAAGCAATGTGATCAACAAAACCCTTGGTCTCCAATATCCTGATGATAGTAGAGACCGTATTGTAAGCCGGTTTAGGTTCAGGTAACTCCTCTATAATATCTTTTACATAGCCTTTTTCCAATTGCCACAATATTTGCATCAACTGTTCTTCGGCGCGGGTTAGTTCTTTTATTTCCATGATTAAATAATGTTTACTACAAAACCAACTACTTGTTTAGTTATATAAAGTAAAGCTATAACTAAATAATTAGTTATGCAAATAATATTTTAATTTTCGAACATTTAACGATAGGTTGCAGTTATAAAAGCCGATATCTAAATTATGCATATAACCTTTCATGGCGCCGCGCGGGTTGTTACCGGCAGCAAGCACCTCCTTCAATTAAATGATGGCACTACAGTTTTATTGGATTGTGGCATGTTCCAGGGCATGGGCGAGCAAACCGAAGACCTGAATGAACACTTTGGTTTCAACCCCAAAAAGATCGACCACATGATACTGTCGCATGCGCATATAGATCACTGCGGCCTAATACCACGCCTGGTTGCGGAGGGCTTTGCCGGACAAATCTACTGCACATCTGCTACCATGGATCTTGTGCGGATTTTGTTGCTGGATTCTGCCAAAATCCAAATGCAGGATACGGAGTACAGCAATAAGCACCGTGCTAAAAAAGGCCTGCCGCTTTTAACTTCATTATATACAGAAGATGATGTAAATGCCGCATTGCACTTGTTTAAAATAGTTGATTACCATACTGAATTCGCGATTACACCCCGCATTAAATTCCAGTTTACCGATGCCGGGCATATTTTAGGTAGCGCTGCAATGCATTTAACCGTTTTAGAAGATGGTAAAGAAACCCATATAACTTTTAGCGGCGATGTTGGCCGTTACGGCGATATGTTGCTTAAAAACCCGCAACCCTTCCCGCAAGCGGATTATATTTTGCTGGAGTCGACTTACGGAGATTCTTTGCATAAAGAGCTGGCTCCAATCGAGGATGAGTTGTTCGATATTATAAAACAAACGTGCATAGTTAAGCAGGGTAAAGTTATTATCCCGGCATTTAGCGTTGGCCGCACCCAGGAATTGCTTTATGCCCTAAACGCGCTTGAGCTGAAAGGTATTTTACCGGATGTTTCTTATTATGTAGATAGCCCGCTATCAGAAAAAGCCACCCGCATTTTAATGGACCATCCCGAGGATTATAATAAACAAGTTACCGAAGTTTTAAAAAAAGACCCTAATCCTTTTGGATTTAAAGGCTTGCGTTTTATAGAATCAACAGAGGAGTCAATCGCTTTAAATAGTGATCAAAGGCCTTGTGTTATCATTTCATCATCAGGCATGGCCGAGGCCGGCAGGGTAAAACATCACATTAAAAACAATATCGGCAATCCCAAAAACACAATTTTGATGGTAGGTTATTGTGAGCCAAGCTCATTGGGTGGCCATTTAATAAGAGGCGACCATGAGGTCTATATTTTCGCCGAAAAATATGAAGTTAAAGCCGAAGTACACTCCATCAAATCGATGAGCGCCCACGGAGATTACGAAGATCTGCTGCATTTTATATCCTGCCAGGATCCTAAGAAAGTTAAAAGGTTATTTTTAGTCCACGGCGAATATGAGGTTCAACAACATTTTGCCAAAACACTAAAAGATAAAGGATTTGAAAATATTGAGATACCTTATCAGCATCAAAGGATAGAATTGGAATAAGTATTGGTGTGCAATTTAGGTACCTCAGCATGACACCCCACTCTTCTTTTATAAAAAATTCATTAGAAAAGTTATTACCTATTCCTAATTTATCAGCAACTTGTATCCCCTGCCATGCACGTTGATGATCTCCACATTCTGATCATCCTTTAAATATTTGCGGATCTTGCTTAAAAAAACATCCATACTTCGGCCATTGAAATAATTATCATCGTGCCAGATATTTAGTAACGCTTCTTCGCGGGTCAACACCTCATTTTTACGCAGACAAAGCAGGCGCAATAATTCCGCTTCCTTGGTTGACAGCTTTTGATGATTATCATCGATAGATATGGTTTGGCCGGTATAATCAAACTCATAGCGGCCAACTTTAAAGCGCGATTGCTTTTCTTCTTCTTTTTTCTCTGAGTTTTCGGTGCGTTTTAGTAACGCATTTATCCGCAGCAACAATTCCTCAATACGAAACGGCTTGGTAATATAGTCATCGCCACCTAAATTAAATGCCTGCATTTTATCCTCAATCATCCCCTTAGCCGTAGCGAAGATGATGGGTACATGAGCGTTTATTTTCCTGATTTCCTTACCTAGTGTAAACCCATCCTTTTTGGGCATCATCACATCCAGAATCAGCAGATCAAAAATTTGTTTGGTAAATGCCCGTAGGCCCTCTTCCCCATCTTTACACAAAACAACATCAAATTTTCCTTTTAGCTGCAAATAGTCCTGCAGTAGTAAGCCAAGATTGGGGTCGTCCTCAACTAATAATATTTTTTTCATGTTGTTTATTTAATAATTGCGATAAAGCGGATTAATCTTTCAGACTTGCGATCTTCCAGACTTCCCGACTATTTTTATGCCAGGGGAAATTTCAATTCAAAATCCGACCCTTTGTCTTTTTCTGAGCGTACGCTTATTACGCCATTAAGGCGTTTTACAATGGTATTTACATAGCTTAATCCTAAACCAAATCCCTTAACATCATGCAGGTTGCCTGTTGGTATACGATAAAACTGTTCAAATATTTTAGTTTGCTGGTCGCGGCTCATCCCTATGCCTTTATCCGCTACTTTTATTACTATTTGATCTCCTTTGTTATCAGTGCTGATGGTAATTTCAGGGGTCGAGCTACTATATTTTATAGCGTTATCAATCAGGTTATATATTAAGTTACTAAAATGCAGTTCATCTGCCAAAACAATAGCATTTATAGCATCCAGATGCAAGGTTAACTGAACATCGTGCTTTTGCAATTTAAGCGACATGCTATCAATCACTATATTGATCATTTCATTAACATCAAGCGGTTTTTTCTCCAGCTTAAAATCGTTCTTTTCAATACGTGCCACGTTTAACACCCGCTCTATGTGGCTACCTAAACGCGCGTTCTCTTCGTAAATTATATTGGCAAGCCTTGTAATCCGCGATCTGTCCGCAACAATCTCCTGATCTCTTAATGCCTCGCTGGCTATCATAATGGTTGATACCGGAGTTTTAAATTCGTGGGTCATGTTGTTGATGAAATCCGTTTTCATTTCCGATACCTTTTTTTGTTTGATAATGGAGAAGATGGTATACCCCATGCAAAAAACAAGTATCAGCAATAACCCGCCTGTAGTTGCCATAGTGGCCGTCATCCGGTTTAATATGAGAGAGTTTTTCTCCGGAAAAGAAATTTTTATTTTACCAGGATCCCTGATAACATCCTTACTAAAAATGGATGTTTCATAGGTATTGGCTTTTATAAATACAGGCTTTGCCCCTGCCATATCCATGGCTTTGGAGAAGATAAGAGAGTCATTATTCGCCGTCAATACCTCAAAACTATAGGGCAGGTATATCCCCTGGTTATGCAATTCAAACCGTAGTAAAGTATCAATAAAAACAGCGTTTAAGCGGCCTTTTAAAGGCTCGCTAAAAGTTTGATATTCCTGGGCCAGGTTTTCAATAACGGTTGTGTTCCCGGTTTTAACATTTACGTTTTGTAGCGAATCGGTAGCTAAAAATTTTTCAACGAGTTTAACTTGCCGTTCCCGTGCTTTGCGCGCTTGCTCCTGCTGCCATAGGGGATTTAATTGCGGCACCGAAATGATTTGCTTGCCAAACTGCGGGTCACTGTATACATAGTGCAACGTATCATATTTGTGAAGTACGCGGGGCCTTTTTATTGTAATACTTTTTTGACTGCTCCTTACAATTTCGGGCGTAAACTGGCCTCGTACCACGCCAAACTCATCGGTATATTCATCAATCCTTATCTGGAATTTGATCGAGCCGTTTTGCAACATCCCTTCCAGCTCATCATCCATTTTTTTATTGGCGATCATTCTTTTCAGGCTATCCCGCAATAAGGCAATCCGTTTTTCTCTTAGGGTGAGTCTTTTGCTTTTTTTCTTTGTGGGCTTAAACAATACACTCGCAGTGGTATCGGTATTTTTAAGCATATTATAATGCACCCGCTTTTGCTGATTAATTTTGGCCTTGTCATTTAAAAAATTAACGGCATCCTGCTTAGTAACTTTATTAACCACATTGTTAAGCGCTTCGTTAACAGAACGATCAAAAAGCTCTGATTGCATAAGGTACGACTGCCTCAAAAAATACAACTGCATGGCCACCACGCCCAAAAGCGCGATAGTCATCAATCCTATTATAAGCCTAATGCTTCTCTTTTTCATCTTTCAAAACAAAAATATTTTAAATAACCCGACTAAGTTTTCTTTTAACAATTTTTAACACAATATAGCGTATTATAACGTTGTTGTTACAACTTGAAATACAACACTTTACTACCTTTGACATTAATTAACTAAACATATTATGAAAAAGCGATCATTTAAACCCGGCTATGAATTCATATTTTCACTTTGTATCCTGGCAATTTTAGGATTACCCCCGCTGGTTTCTGCACAAAGCAGCACTAAAGATATGGATATTACCATTGTTAATGGTGATACAACGGTAAACGGAAAAAACATCAGGGACCTTTCAGGGAAAGACCGTAGTGAAGCGTTAAAGGATATTGGTAACATCTCATCTGTAAAAACAAAAAACGTCACCATTGATGCACCGATGGCTAACAATGGCGACATGATGCACAAGCGTAAAAAAAGCGACTCAACCTTTGCCTTTCAGTATAAAATACGCATAGATGATAAGCACCACGGAGAGATGAATGAATATCATCCAATGGATAGAGGCGACCGTATGGGATTTGAGCATAAAAACACACAGAATTTCATATTTACCAGTACCGATAACGAGGGTGTTAGCACCCATGTAATGTTTCATGTATCAGACCATTTTGGCCGACTGGATCCCGATGCGACAAATCATGAAAAAATACAAATGGAGATGCTTGATTTGATGGACCTGACACTGGCTCCAGAGTTTTCAACCGGCAAAGTGTTATTGATGTTCAGTTTACCATCAAAAGCTGTAGCAGAAGTAAAATTAAAAGATAGCAAAGGCACCATCCTTTGGAGTTCAAAAACCACAAATGGCAAATTCAGCACTACGTTTGCCATGGGCTTAAACGGCACTTATTATCTGCAAGTAAAACAGGCGGGTAAAGTAACAGTGAAGAAAATAGTAAAGGAATAGGTTACTTTGCAGTATGCGGTTAGCAGTTTGCAAAATTTCTAAGTATACAAGAAAGAGCCTTTCAGAATATCTGAAAGGCTCTTTTATTTTGGGCTGTTATACAATGCAAACTGCTAACCAGCGACTGCAAGCTAATTAAAAAGGTAAATCGTCATCATCCGGCTGTGAGCTGATGTCAGCAGGCGGGGCATATGCAGGAGTACCGGCTGTTGCGCCAGCGCCTGATAATACGTTCACTTTCCATAACTGTAATGAGTTAAAATATGTTTTCTTACCCATTTTGTCTGTCCAGGGGCGGCCTTTAAGGTTGAAGAAAACTTCAACGTCATCACCAACTTTAGTATTATCCAACAAATTGCAACGATCCTGTATCGCTTCAAATTTTAAATATTCAGGGTATTGAGGGTTCTCAATATATTCTAGTATCAATTCTCTTTTCTTAAGTGAGTCCGTAACCTGCACGGTTGGAGACACTTCATGTACCTTACCTTTAATTTCCATAGCTTTAAAAAGTATTAAAATGTAAAGTTAATGGTATCTAATTAATTTGGGTAGTATTTCATCTACAAATTGCCAATAATATTGCCCAAGTTTTCCACAAACACTCCCTCATGTCAGCAATGACCAGTAACGTGCGTAAAGGCTGTCATACTGAGGTACTCGAAGTATGTGGGCGGGCCTTTCCGCTTATGCTTCGAGTGCCTCAGCATGACAATCCACACCGGACGCACGATAATACTGTATAGCTTAGAGATTATTAATAATGTGTGTATGTTTTATCGGTATTAATGAGCTCTCTTCGATCGATTGTCTTCGTTCTTCGCAATGACGTTTAGACTTAAAAGCACAAGCCATTGTTCACCTCAAAACCGGCATCGTCTGGCTCGATTAGCACAGACCCAACTAAAAGCACTAACAATAACAGAGGCAGGCGCAGCCGGGAGTTTTCTTTGGTTACTTTCTTTTGCGGAAAAAGAACGGCGGAGCCCTCTTGAGAGCCATTGAAAACAATCAACCGAAAAAAGTGACGCTTAGCGCAGCGATACCAAAGAAAGGTAAACAAGAGAAAAGTAAACTGTATACCCCTATTTGCATCGTCGTTCCTCCTCGCAATAACAAATAGTAAAAAACTATTTTATTTAAAAAGGATTCTCCTGCTCATTCCTTCTCCGAATCGCCTCCTCCGTTCTAGGAATAAAATTTTCTCTCACATTTAATTCAGCAACGGCCTGAATCTCCTCAATAAACGGACGTAGATTTTTATTGTAATCCTCAAACGCCAATTCAAAATCACCATTATGTTTTAACAAAGCATCAGCCAATGCTGCAGCCCCACTTATTGACAACGATGCACCCATCCCCGCAGCGGGCGAAGCGCAATACCCGGCATCACCCACCAACGCCACCCGGCCTTTTGTCCACGATGGCATTTTTATCTGGCAAAATTTATCAAAGTAAAAGTTTTCCAAACCCTCCACCTCTTCCAGTAACTCCGTGGTTCTCCAGCCCAACCCGGTAAACTGTTCAGCAATAATTTTTCTTTGCTGTGCGATATCACGATAATCATATGAGATCTCTTTTTCCGAGAAGAAGCAAAAAATAATATCGGTTTTATTATTGTAAGCATTCAGCATAACCGACTTGTTGGGCTCATTATACATCTGCATCGTTTTTTGTTTGATCAGTAATTTATTTACTGTGGTGATAGAGAAATATGCTTCAAGAAAATGCGTGTATTCACTTTCCTCGCCAAACCATATTTTTCGCACACCCGAATGTGAACCGTCGCAACCAAACACCAGGTCAAAAGATCGCTCTGCGCCACTTTTAAAAGTGATTTTTATATCGTCTTCTGTTTCACCTAAAGCGGTGATACTGTCGTTAAAAATAAATTCAACATCATTTTTCAGGCCGTTATATAAAATGCTGATAAATTTATCCCGTTCAATTTCAATATCATCATCAGGAAGCTCCTCATCCTCCTTTCCCGTCGGCATCGAGCGCGCTGCCGTATCATCAGCATTTTTAAATTCTATAAGCTCCACATGCAGCCTGTCTGCTTTTAATTCATCATAAATACCCATGCGTTTGATAACATCCGCGGTTCCGCCACGTATATCAATAGCGGCGCCATTAGTTCGGGGTTGGCTGGCAATTTCAACAACGGTTACCTGGCAACCTAACCTGTTCATCCAATATGCGGCGGATAGCCCGGCTATGCTTGCGCCCGAAATAAGTATTTTTTTATCTTTTAATGATTCCATTTTTATCTGCGTTAATTAATACGACAAAGGAACATCGCGCAGCAATAAGAAAAAATGGCAATACGGCGTAAGTATTGGACTAATCGTGGTTTTTATTTCGAAATGTCAAGGCTGTCATTCCTGTAACCTTACTAAACAGGCGCGAAAAATAAGGATAATCATCATACCCCAAGTCTCTAGCGATCTCTTTTACCGATTTATCCGAATAATAAAGCAAACGTTTTGCTTCTAATATAACGCGTTGCTGTATGTGATATGAAACCGGGTGGCCTGTTGTATTTTTAACACATTCGTTCAGGTAAGATGTGGTTATATTTAACTTTTCAGCATAATCTGCCGGGCGTTTAATTGCGGTATAATTCCGTTCCAATATTTCCCTGAAAGCCTTGGTAATAACTTCAAGACGGGAGAGTTTGTCGGTCGGTTTAGCCAATTCTAAATATTGCGAAGCGACTAACGCCACCAATCCATTACAACTATCTTTTAGCAGGGAATGGTATAATTTATCGCTTTTCCGTTCAGCAAATTTCATAAAAAGCGCTGTCGCTTCAGAAATAATGGAAAACATTTCTTCGTTTAAAATTAATGGCTTTGCAGGGGTGATGCTTTCCAGCAATTTCAGGTATTCCGGGTGCAGGTTTTCATTGGTGATCGCCCAGCTGCATACGGTCATATTATCAAATGCCGTGGTACGATGTACCTGATCAGGGTGAATGTAAATAATAGACGGCGCTGTAATGATATACTTTTGAAAATCAATTTCAATATTAACAGTCCCCTTTTCAAGCAGGAAAAAAGAATGGCTGTCGTGCCGGTGTGCTAACTTTGCTTCTTCCGAATAGTTTAGTATTGCCTCATCCTCAGCGCTTAAAGACATCCTCTCAATAGAAATACCCGCGTCAAAATCGTCGGCTATGGTATTTACAGGAATGGATTGGTTCTTTTTAGGCATCAGCTTTCAATTCACGCTGTAAATATAGCTTTTGTATTATTCTATCAAGCTGTAACCTCTGTTCCGTTTTTAATAGATTGCAGGTTAACTTTTATTAGCTATTTTTGCATTTCATTTATAGTTACTTATCATCGAAAGGCAACAGGAGAATGAATATTTAATGATCGATCCTTTATTTGAGCGCTTATTAATGTACTTATCCGTTACTCGTCTAATTTAAGTAGTTGAATAACAACGCCATGTCAGTTTTCTCCACCGATAGTAAAATCATAATAACCTGTAACAAAAGGCTGTCGCCATATCTTCAACAAGAAGTTGAGGCGCTGGGGTTTACGCCCGACCGTGTTTTCCCGACCGGTATCGAACTTACAGGAACCGTAAACGATTGTATACCGTTAAACCTTAACTTGCGTTGCGCAAGCCAGGTGCTTTATTTACTAAAGAGCTTTACCGCCGCCGACCCGAAAGAGTTGTACGATGGTCTTGTTGAAATTGAATGGGAAAAACTCATTGATTTCACGGGTTACTTCTCTATCACATCCAATGTTAATAACGAGCATATTTTAACCCCGTTGTTTGCCAATGTAAAAGTTAAGGATGCCATTGTTGATCGTATCCGGTCAGTAAAAGGTGTACGCCCTAATTCAGGTGCCGAATCAAACAAAACTGTTATCCACCTATATTGGCAGGATGATAAGGCCGAGATTTTCTTGGATACCTCGGGCGAAACTTTGGCCAAACACAGCTATCGTAAAATACCGGGCAAAGCACCAATGTTAGAAGCTTTAGCAGCATCAACCATTATAGCAACTAACTGGGATAAGGTAAGCACATTTATTAACCCCATGTGCGGTTCTGGCACATTGGCTATCGAAGCAGCTTTGTTAGCTACCGACAAACATCCCGGCCTATTCCGCATGAACTATGCCTTTATGCATATTATGGGTTATGACGAGCAGGTGTTTTTTGTTGAAAGACGCAAGCTGAAGGATAAAGCCAAAAAAGAAATTAAATTTAAAATCATCGCGACAGATATATCACAAGATGCCATCGACATCTCACAAAAAAATGCAAATACCGCCGGGGTAGAACATTTGATAGAGTTTAGCGTTTGTGATTTTGAAGATACCGAAGTTCCTGCCGAGCCAGGTATAGTAATGTTTAACCCCGAATACGGCGAGCGCCTGGGTGTACATACTAAATTGGAGATCACTTATAAGCGTATTGGTGATTTTTTAAAGAAAAAATGCCTGGGCTACAGGGGTTACGTTTTTACCGGCAACCCCGATCTGGCAAAAAAGATAGGACTACGGGCTTCAAGAAAAATTGAGTTTTACAACGGCAAGCTGGATTGCCGCTTATTTGAATATGAGCTTTATGAAGGTACAAAAAGAGATCCAAGGGAATAAGTTTTTTATAAAAGGCAGCATTATCATTGCCTTATTTCTGTTAACATCGGTTTATAGCAAGGCCCAGGATCAACTGATCTTCCCATTTCAGGGAGGCGTTACTATTATGAACCGCTTTTTTAAGGATAGCTTAACTGTATCTCCGGAGATCATACAGAAAAAGGCTACCGGTACGGTGGTTTTAAAATTCACTGCTGATCCTAACGGAAATGTTAAAAAGATCATCATTTATTATGCCGATGATTATGTGCTAACCACACCAGTAATCGAAGCACTAAAAAAATCTAACCATAAATGGATAATACCCGATCATGAAAAACTGCATGATTTTATTATCTCGTTCACGGTTAACTTTAACCCGCCTGCTATTGAAAGTGCAGCCTTAGCAAAAGAGGTATACCGATATTATAAACAACGCCATCCTATTGTATCTGTAAACCAGGTTCCTATTGATGATGTTACTTTGTTGCCGACCATACAGGTTGATTACAACCTACCGCAATAGGTGTTCGTAAGATTAAAAAGGGTGTCATGCTGAGGCACTCGAAGCATGAGCGTAAAGGCCTTTGCCCACATGCTTCGAGTGCCTCAGCATGACACCCCACTCTTTTTACAAAAATTCTCCCTCCTTTGTTGGTGTTGTCACCAACAAATCCCATGTTACTTACCCTTTCACACGCTCAACATAGCCACCCGAGGTAGTATCAACCTTCACCTTATCGCCAATATTGATGAACAACGGAACCTTAATTTCAGCCCCTGTTTCAACAGTAGCATTTTTTAATGCGCTGGTTGAGGTATCGCCTTTAACAGCTGGTTCAGTATAGGTTATTTCTAATTCTACAGAGTTAGGGATCTGCCCCATGATTGGTTCATCGCTTTCAAAAGCAACAACCACGTTCATGCCTTCTTTTAAAAACTTTACAGCGTTGCCGAACAATTTTTTAGGTACATTATGCTGATCGAAGGTTTCATTATCCATAATCACCAATGCATCGCCGTCTTCGTATAAATATTGGTAATTGCTGGTTTCTACACGGGCTATATCAACTTCCTCATCGGTGCGGAAACGGTACTCCACCAATTTGCCCGATTTAACATTACGCATACGTGCCTGGTAAAACGCACGTAAGTTACCCGGTGTACGATGCAAAAACTCTTCAACCTGCACTAGCTCGCCATTAAAGCGAAGTATATTACCATTTTTTATATCAGATGCCTTAGCCATAACTTTTTATTGAGGCGCAAAAGTAAAAATTAGATTTGAGATGTGAGAAATGAGATGTAAGATTTTAAACCCTACGCATTAGCTATAAACAAGATATGAGATCTAAAACAGAATAAACTCCTGTCTCAAATCTCATATATCTCAATACTAAAATCTAAACTACAAAGTAGCTATATCAATCACAAAGCGGTAACGCACATCGCCTTTAAGCATACGCTCGTAAGCTGTGCTGATATCTTTTATATCGATCATCTCAATATCCGAAACAATGTTGTGCTCAGCGCAAAAATCAAGCATTTCCTGAGTTTCGGCTATACCGCCGATACCTGAACCTGCAAGGCTCTTACGTCCTCCCAATAAACTAAACGCGGCAACTTCAGCTGGTTTAGATGGCACACCAACACATATCATGGTACCGTTAGTCCGTAATAACGACAGGTACATATTAAAATCATGTTCTGCAGAAACAGTATCCAATATAAAATCGAAAGTTCCTTTAGCCGCCTTGATCTGTTCCGGGTCAGATGTTACCACAAAATGGTGCGCACCTAATTTTTTTGCATCCGCTTCTTTACTTGGCGATGTACTCAATACAGTAACATCAGCGCCAAAAGCAACACCAAATTTAACGGCCATGTGGCCTAATCCGCCTAAACCTAAAACGGCTAATTTGTGTCCTTTTCCAACTTTCCAATGGCGTAATGGCGAGTATGTTGTAATGCCGGCACACAACAATGGCGCGGTAGCAGCCAGGTCTAACTTATCCGATATGTGTAGGGTGAAATCCTCATTTACAACTATCGAATTTGAATAACCACCATATGTTGGCGTTTTCTTGTCCTGCTCTACACCATTGTAGGTTTGTGAGCTTCCATTCAGGCAATATTGCTCCAAATCCTGCTTACAATTTTCACAAACTCGACAAGAATCCACCATACATCCCGTTCCGGCAAGGTCGCCAACTTTAAATTTGGTTACATGCGAACCTACTTTTACCACACGGCCCACAATCTCGTGGCCAGGAACCATTGGGAATATACCCGGGAACCAGTCGTTTTTTATCTGGTGAAGATCAGAGTGGCAAACGCCACAAAATTGAATATCAAATTGTACATCGTGAGGCCCTACTTCACGTCTTTCAAAATTCCAGGGCGCAAGATCTGTTGTCGGCGATTGTGCCGCATATCCTTTTACAGGTATCATAAAAATAATTTTAGGTAATGTTTATTAAAATAAAGGTAAGGCAATAGATTTTTCCCGGGAAACGATAAATGTCCGTACAATGCAATTTTTGGAACAACATAGGTGATAACAAACCCTATTCGTCATTCTTCCGAACACCTTTGAAGATAACCCAACAAAGGCATTTTATCAATATAAAAAAGAAAAACCCGATAATCTTTACTATAATTGGTTTAAAACAAGTTTCAACCCGGGGATGACCAACAACCTGTATAAAAACCTGCATGCCGAAGGCCTGATAAGTGAGGAATCGCTTGAAAAGATCAGGCAAAAAGAAGAAAAACCTCTACTGTTCTCCGTTCATTGGGAAATCAAAACCCTGTTGTATGTGGGCGTTATGCTCCTTACTGCCGGTTTAGGTACGCTCATCTATGAGAACATTGATAGCATTGGCCATCAATTTGTTTTACTCCTGATAGCACTCATCTGCCTGGGCTGTTTCGCTTATTGCTTTAAAAACACCTTACCATTCAGTACACAAAAGGTAAGTTCGCCCAACGCCTACTTTGATTATATCTTACTGTTGGGTTGTATCACGTTTATAACCTTTGTTGGCTATTTACAATTTGAGTATAAGGTATTTGGCACCAATTATGGCATGGCCACATTTATTCCCATGCTGGTACTATTCTTTATTGCCTACTATTTTGATCATTTAGGCATCCTTAGTATGGCCATTGCCAATTTGGCCCTTTGGATGGGCGTATCTGTTACTCCAAAACAACTATTGATAGACAACGACTATAACAGCGTAACTATAATTTATACCTACCTGCTTTTAGGCGTTTTACTAATCACAGGGGCCTGGTTAACACGAACGTGCAACTTCAAAAAGCATTTTAATTTCAGCTATCAGCATTACGGCATCCATGTTACTTATATCGTGCTGCTCGCCGGTTACTTTCATTATTACGACTCAGCAATCGCTATAGCATTTATGCTCGGAATATTATTTTTATCAGCATTCCTGTATAAAGAAGCCATTAAAGACAAATCGTTCTACTTTTTATTACTGGTGATTTTGTACAGTTATATTGCTGTAAGTAGCCTGGTGATACGGCTTTTTATACAGGCAGAAGATACTGTCGCGGTGTATTTGTTGCTATTTTATTTCATCGGATCGGGTATTGGCCTTGTATTCCTGCTGATAAATATTAACAAAAAACTTAAAACAGCATGATTGTCTATAACAAAACATGGTTAGCCAATATGCGTTTGCAGGCCGTCATAAAAAAAGACCTGCTGCGTGGTTACATCACCGCTAATGAGTTTAAATCTATCACAGAAAAATACCCGGTCGGCTTTTACACACCGAACCTGTTTGTACGGGTTGGCTTAATTATACTAACCTTCATTATTGTTTCGTTTACCGATGGCTTAATAAGCCTCGTCTTTGCAGCAACTGGAGCAGTTGAAACCTTCGGCTGGTTCTTTTTCCTCGGGCTTATAAATTATATCGCACTGGAGCTTATTGTGAAAAACAACAATCATTTCAGATCAGGAGTTGATGATGCCCTGCTGTTTATATCGGGATGCTTATTTGCAACGGGGTTTGTTATGCTGCTTTTCCGCCTCAATTATACCATGAATTACATAGTCCTGGCGGGAATTATCTTTTTATTATGTCTTTACCTGAGTATACGTTTTGCGGATATGCTCACAAGCGTTCTTTGCTGTATTTCCTTTTTTGCCTTTATCTTTTTTGGATGGGTAAGAGTTATACCCGCTGGTTTAGCAACCGCTCCGTTTGTGATGATGATGGTTTCGGGAGGCGTTTATTGGCTTTCCCGGATTAATAGTAAAAAAGGAAAATTTATTAATTACGATAACTGCTTTGTTATCATACAGATTGTAAGCCTTTTAACCTTGTACGCTGCAGGCAATTATTACGTTATCCAAACCCTAAGCAGCGAAATGGCGGCACAAACAGGTCCTGTTCCATTTGCGGCATTGTTCTGGACCTGGACCATTCTATTGCCCTTTGTTTACATAGCATCAGGCATACAAAAAAAAGACGTGGTACTGCTGCGTACCGGCTTACTGCTGATAACCGCGGCTGCGCTTACCTTCCGCAATTATTATCACGTGCTGCCCATTGATGTTACGCTTACTATGATAGGAGCCGTAATACTTGGTATTATTTATGCCATTATGAAGTACCTGAAAACACCCAAACATGGATTTACCTCTGCCGAAACACAGGATGGGCATTTAATGGATCACCTGAAAATAGAATCGCTCATTATTGCTGAAACATTCTCGCAAACGCCGCAAGCCCCGGCAAATGAAGGCGTAAAATTTGGCGGTGGAGATTTTGGCGGTGGAGGATCGAGCGGTGGGTTTTAACCGTTGATATAATATTCTGTAAGGTGTCATGCTGAGGCACTCGAAGCATAGCGGGTAAAGGCCTCTGCGCTCACCCTTCGAGTGCCTCAGGGTGACATCCTAAAACAGTTCGCAAGTAAACATGCCATGGGTAGCATCTACTGACAAAACACTGTCAGCACTTATCTCACCCCATTTCCCGAAATTTGTGTATACCCCAAGCCCAAAGGAAGCATCCGCCTCGTGCGATTCCCGCCCCGGGGCGGGGAAGGGTGGGGTTTAAACGATTGCACAGTCCTCTCCTCTTGTGAAAGAAAAAATACAGTTCTTTGAATTTTTAATTAATACACACATAGTACTGGTTTCAGTCTGTGACTGAAACCCCAAGATTCTGGCAGTTTGTAACTGCCAGGAAGAAGCCCCAGTGAGGAATTTAGTACGAAAGCAAAATATTCATCTTCTCCTCCAGCCTGCTCTTCGCCATAAACTGATCTTCCAATTCTTTATTCATCGGGATGGCCGTATCCAAACTGGCGCAACGTATTACCGGTGCATCCAGGTAAGCAAAACAATGTTCAGCTAAATGCGCCGCTATCTCTGCACCAAAGCCACTGGTCAGGGTATCCTCATGCAAAACCAAAACCCGGCCCGTTTTTTTAGCGCTTGCCTCAACTGCATTTTTATCCCAGGGCTGCAAGCTGCGCAAGTCAATAATTTCGAGCGACAACTCCGGGTGTTTCGCCGCATATTCCAATGCCCAGTGAACGCCCAGTCCATAAGTAATAATGCTTGCTTTTGTGCCAGAAGTAACAACTTTCGCCTTGCCAATCTCCACAAAATAATCGCCATCGGGCACATCGCCCGAATTACTCCGGTATAAATATTTATGCTCAAAATAAATTACCGGGTTAGGGTCATCAATAGCAGCCATCAATAAACCTTTAGCATCTGCCGGGTTCGATGGATAAACAACTTTTAGTCCGGGTGTTTTGGTAAACCAGGCCTCGTTACTTTGCGAGTGAAATGGCCCCGCCGATGTACCGCCGCCTGTCGGCATCCTGATCACCACATCTACATTCTGCTCCCATCTATAATAAGTTTTAGCCAAATTATTTACTACCTGGTTAAAGCCGCAGGTAACAAAATCGGCAAATTGCATCTCTACAACAGCTTTACCGCCGTTTAATGCCAGGCCCATAGCCGCGCCAACAATAGCCGATTCGCAAATCGGCGTATTGCGTACCCTGCCTTTTCCAAACTCCTCCACAAAACCCTGGGTTATTTTAAATGCCCCGCCATACTCCGCAATATCTTGCCCCATAATAACCAGATTTGGATATTTCTGCATGCTCAGCCTTAGGCCATCGCTTATCGCGTCAATATATCTCCGTTTAGTACTGTTAACAGCTGACGTTATAACCGGCGTTCGATAAGCCTTGTACATATCCGCTATTTCAATATTCTCATCCGGTAAAATGTCGGGCTCCTTAAAAGCCTTTTCTATCTCAACGTCAATAACCTTATTAAACTCATTCCTGATAAATTGCGGCCATTCGGGCCGGAGCACAAATTCATCAATTAAATATTTTTCAAAAGTTAACAAAGGGTCTTTTGCTTTCCATTCCGTAAATAGCTCCTCAGGAACATATTTAGTGCCCGATGCTTCTTCATGACCCCTCATTCTGAAAGTCATGCACTCCACCAAAACCGGGCGTGGGCTTACCCGAATATCTTCTGCAATGGCTTTAATAGAATGATAAACCTCCAGAATATTATTCCCATCAATCCGGCGCCCTTCCATACCATAGCCCACCGCTTTATCAACCAAACGTTTGCAGGCATATTGTTCTTTTGTTGGGGTAGATAGGCCGTAACCATTGTTTTCAATAATAAATATCACTGGCAGGTTCCAAACCGCGGCAACGTTTAGCGCCTCATGAAAATCACCTTCGCTGGTTGCACCTTCTCCTGTAAAAACCAGGGTTGCATTTTTTCTGTTGTTTAAAACATCGGCCAATGCTATCCCATCCGCTAAAGCCAATTGAGGGCCGAGGTGGGATATCATACCAATAATCTTATATTCCTGTGTGCCGAAATGAAATGACCTATCCCGCCCTTTTGTAAAACCCGAAGCTTTACCTTGCCATTGGCCCATCAAACGGGCTAATGGTATTTCGCGGGTTGTAAAAACACCTAGGTTTCGGTGCATGGGCAGTATATATTCGTCCTTTTGCATGGCAAGGGTACAGCCAACCGCAATGGCCTCCTGCCCGATACCCGAGAACCATTTTCCAATGCGGCCCTGCCTTAACAGGATCAGCATTTTCTCTTCAATCAGCCTCGGAAGTAACAATTTTCTATAAAAAGCGATTAAATCGTCATTATTTAAATTTTTTCGGTCAAAATTCATATAGCTAAACTACTGATGTTTTTAAAACTTTGTATGTTTACAACCTCAACTCCTTTTATACTATGAAAAGTATTCGTTTGTTACTTTCTATACTTCTTGCCTCGTCAGGTTTTATTGCTCACGCCCAGAATTATTATTTAATTCCTGAAAAGTTTTTTCTGCAAAAAGGCGACAAGCTTGATATGCACATCATAGCAACAGATGATTTTACCAAGCAAACCGACGTTAAGTTTCAACAAAGCAACACACAAAGTGTGTTTATGTATGAGGGGAAAAAAAAATTAGATCTTAATGGCGTTGTTACCGGTGCCGATTCGGCAGTAAGCTACCCGATTAAAGAGGATGGATTAACCCTAATCTCCATGACAACCAAACCTTTGGCCAATGAAATGAGCCGGAGCAAATTTTTAAGATCATTGGATGCCGACGATCCGGATAACATTGCGGATAAGGTAAAAAACAGCAACCAGCTTTTTTATAAAGAAAGATATACTTACTATATGAAAACCTTAGTTCAGGTTGGCGACCCGGGTGGTAAAGCATTTGACAAACCCTTGAACGACGATTACGAGATTATCCTTAAAGACAACCCATATAAATTTAACTATGGCGATGACATATCTGCACAGATAAATTTTAAAGGCAAACCCTTAGCCGCGGCTACAGTAATGCTGTACGTTAAAACCGCAGGTGGAAATGTATACCCTCAAAAACTGAGCAGCGACAATGCCGGTATGATTTACTTCAAGCTTAGTCGCGAAGGAGTATATCTTTTAACATCACGCCACTCAGCTCAGATAAAAGACAAAGACGCCGATTTTGAAAGCTGGCGTACCAGTTATGTCTTTGCCTTCAGCAGCAATAACGAAATGCCTAATACTTATCGCGAGTTTGGGTTTGGTAATAAACATTAATCAGTTAGCAGTTAGCAGCAAGCAGTTTGCACTTATAACAACAATGCAAACTGCTTGCTGCTAACTGCCTACTGCTCCTCTTTATGTTTTTCCTGCCACTGCTCGGTAAACGACTTTTCGGCCACCAGTGGTAATTGTCTCAGATTGCCCCAGGTTTTTCTGAAGAATGTTTTAAGCAGAAAGTTTTTGGTATTACCACTAAAATAATCTTCCATTTTACGTTTCAGCATACCTTTTTTCCAGATAGCCCAACCCCAGCGTTCTTTGGTGGTTACCAGGTTCTCTTTAACCGAATCACGGCGGTTAAGCAGCAACATCTTATGAATGTCGATTTTCACCGGACAAACTTCGGTGCATTTACCGCAAAGGCTACTGGCATAGCTCAGGTGTTTAAAATCTTCCATGCCGCGCATGTGCGGGGTAATCACAGATCCAATGGGGCCGCTATATTCCGTATTATACGTATGCCCGCCGATGTTTTTATATACCGGGCAAGCGTTTAAACAAGCACCGCAACGGATACAATATAAACCCTGCCGCTGATCTTTTTGGGCAAGCAGATTAGTGCGCCCATTATCCAAAAGAATCACATACATTTCTTCGGGGCCATCCGTTTCATTGGGCTGGCGCGGCCCACTTAAAATAGTGTTGTATGCCGTCAGATTTTGCCCGGTACCGTGTGTGGAAAGCATCGGCCAAAACAAGTCGAGGTCGGCAAGAGATGGGATCATCTTCTCGATACCCACAATAGCAATATGAATTTTGGGGAAGCTGGTGGTTAAACGGGCATTACCCTCATTTTCAGTTATCGCAATGCTGCCTGTATCGGCAATCAAAAAGTTTGCCCCGGTTATCCCGGCATCGGCCTGCACATATTTATCGCGCAGTATCTCACGCGCTTTTTGGGTGAGTTGCTCAGGCGTTGAATCAAGCGGGGTGCCGAATTTTTCATTAAACAGCTTCGCTATATCTTCTTTAGATAAGTGCATGGCCGGGGTTACAATATGATAAGGCTTTTGCCCCAGCAATTGCACAATATATTCGCCCAGGTCGGTTTCTAAAGATTCAATTTGGTTATGCTCCAAAAATTCATTTAGCTGAATTTCCTCTGTAACCATTGATTTGGATTTTACAACGGTTTTTACGCCTGCTTTTTTTAGGATATTGAGGATTTCGCGGTTAGCCTCTTCTGCATCATTCGCCCAGATCACTTTTCCGCCACGCTTCTGAAAATTGGCCTCAAACTCGGGTAAAAACTTATCCAGGTTCTCCATCACTTTCCATTTCAGCACATGGCCTTTGCGCTTATTATTTTCCAGATTGATGATCTTCGATAATCCGCGCGCGAAAGCGGCATCATACTTACCAATGTTATAATTGATAATGCGGCGATGACCTTTATCAAATGCTTTTTGCTCACTCGCAACGAGAAACTCTTCAGCTACTATACCCATATTATCAGAATCAAGAGCCAAGATGTAAGAATCAAGACAAAAAGTCTTACACTAAGTTCCCGGCGTTTATGATAACCCAAGATACAAGAATCGGAGCCAAGAAAAATCTTGACTCTTGATTCTTACATCTTGGTTTTACTTTTTATCCATTTTCTCCAGCATGGTAATAATTTTATCCAGCTTGTCCAACTCTATTTTATTTAACAGAACCTGTAATTCTTCTATTTCTTTTTTGGCCTCTACGTTCGTTCTGAAATCTTCATCAGCCTGCGCACGGTCGCGTTCACCCTGGCGATTTTGCGCCATCATAATAATTGGCGCTGCATAAGCTGCCTGTGTCGAGAAAAGCAGGTTAAGTAAGATGTATGGATACGGATCCCAATGATCTACATAAGCAACCACGTTTAAAGCCATCCATAAAATCACAATAACTGTTTGGATGATGATAAACCGCCATGAGCCCATGCCCGTAGCCACAGAATCGGCCAGTCTTTGCCCGAAAGTCATTTCACTTTTATGCTTCTGATGCCAGTTTAATTTTTGCTCCATAATTTTCTTTATTGTTTCTAAGCTAAACATACTAATTTAATTGAAGCTAACGACCTTCATTAAATAAAGATGTCGCGGAAAAGTTTGATGTAAACGTAATTATCGTAACCTATCGGCTGATTTAATCAGCTTTTCATCACGCTGAATGCCTTTTATAGCCAGCAACAGAAAAACAATCGCCAACGGACAAAGCACCATGCCAATACCATAGTTATTGGTTTGCAGCGTAATATCACCAACAACCGCCTTCGAAGCTTGGGCTATCCAGAAGCTATAACCAATAATCAATAGCATTGCGCTATAACATAATGCTATTTGCTGTTTACGATTTTTGAACAGGAAAATAATCACCAATGGAATAAGCGCCGCAATGCCAGTAACGGCAGTAAGCGCCACAAAATGGTCAATCTGAGTTTGCTGGCCGTTCACATCCTGGTAAGTACCGGTAACCATAACAGTAGTAGGTTTATTATCTACATAAACATTATGAACCAACGGAAACAGGAAAAGAGCGAAAATAGCCAGCGAGGCTAAAAAAAGATATATGCTTTGTACGCGTTGTAACATGGCTATTTTTATTGATAAGCAAATATAGAATTGTTTAGTTAAATGATAATCACATTAAATCATTTGAATTAGTTTTGGTTAACGATAAATGTTAAGTAAATTCACAATATAGATGAGTATTGTAATAACTATATTTTTTATTGTGTCGTTTGTGGCTGTATTCCCCGTTTACGGTTATATAGGGCGCAGACTAAAAAAGAATTATATCGTTTGGGGATTTATAGGCTGGGGTGTAATATTATCCTACTCGTTAGTATTGTTCCCCCTTATTTTTTTATTTAAACAGCCCTCTTTCAGACTTATTTTCTGGACAACTGTTGAATTTACCAGTCCTACAGTTAGTTTATTTGTCGCATGGTATATAGCCAGCCGCAACGGCTTCTTAAAGAAAAAAGAGGAGCTGGCTTAACCGGGCACAGGGAAATCACTTTTAAGAATTTATTTGCTTTGCAGATGGTTTTAATCTCCAAAAGTTAATTGCGGGCCATGTGCGATATCTTTCCATAGAATAGGGAAAGCTGGAGTATAGGGCGGATATGCGACATTCTCATTCTTTAGCCCGTTCAAAAATCCATATTTTTGCACCGTGGCAACCCAACGCTTTTTTATCGAACTTGCTTATGATGGCTCGCATTACCATGGCTGGCAATTGCAGCCCAATGCTATCGGCGTGCAGGAAGTTTTGAATAAAGCATTAAGCACCATTCTGCGCGAGCCAATTGAAACCCTCGGTTGCGGCCGTACCGATACCGGCGTACACGCCAAACAGTTCTTCGCGCATTTTGATGCAGAAAAGTTAATGACCAATGGGGTTTGGCAAATGGATAAAGGCGGTTTCCTACGTAGCCTGAATTCTGTTTTGCCGCACGATATTGCCGTAAGCAATATCTTCGCTGTTAATGCTGATGCACATGCCCGGTTTGATGCTACTTTACGATCGTATGAATACCACATTCATTTTAATAAAAATCCATTTAAGCATGGCTATTCCTGGTTGCTGCGCGATGAACCGGACCTGGAGTTGATGAACAAAGCCGCTAAAATCATTATGGAGTATATTGATTTCAGCTGTTTCAGCAAATCAAATACCCAGGTAAAAACCAACAACTGCAAAATATCCAAAGCAGAATGGGTTAAAACCGATAGCGGAATCATTTTCCACATCTCTGCCGACCGCTTTCTTCGGAATATGGTGCGAGCTATAGTAGGTACGCTGATACAAGTCGGTAAAAAAGAAATTGAACCCGAAGAGATACATGCCATTATCCGCAGTAAAAACCGCAGCAATGCAGGCACATCAGTACAGGCCTGTGGTTTGTATTTAACAGAGGTGGTTTACCCCCCAGCCCCCTGAAGGGGGAGCAATTATGTGGTTACTATTTTACCCTTTGTTGGTGTCCCCACTAACAAATATCCCGAACATACCACACATCTTCCGCCTTTTCGCCTTTGTTGGTGTTGTCACCAACAAAACCTAATCTAAAAACAAAGTCAATTTACAATTTGCGATTTTTGATGTTGTAATTATAGCTTACCTTTGATTTAGTGAGCGATAATAAACAAGATAAGAATACAAAGACCGAAGCACCTGCTGCGGCTGATCAAAAAACTCCCCCTTCAGGGGGCAGGGGAGTTACCGGTAAGGCGCTCGACTGGAAACTGCTTGGCCGCGTAATGCATTATGTTAAGCCATACAACACCACGTTTATTATAGCAGTATTCCTTACTGTTTTTTTGGCGGGTGTGGCCATCATCCAACCCATCCTCATCCAAAAAACAATGGATGATTATATTTTAAAGAATAACTATACGGGTTTAGTTTTTATGGTGGAGCTGATGATCACCCAGCTCATTGTACAAACCATCGCCCAATATTATCAAACGTTTATTACCAACTGGCTGGGCGAATCCGTTATCCGCGATTTGCGTATTGATATTTTCAACCACATTACCAGTCTGCGTTTAAAATATTTCGACCGTACGCCGATAGGCGTTTTAATTACCCGCACGGTATCTGATCTGGAAACCATCGCCGATATTTTTTCGGAGGGACTGATCTCCATCATGGGCGATATGCTGCTCCTTCTGGCAGTTATTGGCTACATGCTTTGGGTGGATTGGCGACTGGCTTTGATCACACTAATCCCGATGCCGTTCCTTTTCGCGTCAACCTATGTGTTTAAGGAGGCAATCAAATCATCATTCCAGGAAGTGCGCACCCAGGTAGCGCATTTGAATACTTTTTTGGCCGAGCATATTTCTGGCATCAGCATTATCCAACTCTTCGCCCGCGAGGAGCAGGAGATGCGCAAGTTTGTATCCGTAAACAAAAAATACCGCGATGCCAATATCCGCTCCAACTGGTATTATTCTATATTCTTCCCGGTTGTGGAGGTTTTGTTTGCCATGTGCATAGGTCTGCTGGTTTGGTATGGCAGCAAACGGGTATTATCTGATCAACAGCTGACTTTCTTATCTACCACCGGCAAACCGGTTACACCCGGTACTATTTTGGCCTTCATTGTTTACTTAAATTTACTTTTCAGGCCGATACGCCAGCTGGCCGATAAATTCAATACCCTGCAAATGGGCATGGTGGGTGCCGATCGTATTTTCAAGGTTTTGGATACCGACGAAGTAGCCGTTAACACCGGGCATTTAAAACCCGCCCGCATAAATGGCAACATCGAATTTAAAGATGTTTGGTTTGCGTATAACGACGAAAACTGGGTATTAAAGGACATTAACTTTACCGTTAAACCCGGCGAAACCCTGGCTTTAGTTGGCGCTACGGGTGCAGGAAAATCATCTACCATCAACATCCTGAACCGTTTCTATGAAATAGGAAAAGGTGAGGTAACTGTCGACGGGCACAACATACAGGACTATGATGTAAATTACCTCCGCGCGCAAATTGCTACTGTGATACAAGATGTTTTTTTGTTTACCGATACCATTGCCAACAACATCAGCCTGAATAACGAGGCCATCACCCGCGAGCAGATTATCGCTGCCGCGAAAGATGTTGGCGCGCATGAATTTATTGAACGCCTGCCGGGTGGCTATGATTATAATGTGATGGAACGCGGCTCTACCCTATCTGCCGGTCAGGCGCAATTGATCTCGTTTATACGAGCATTAGTTTATAACCCGGCGATTTTGGTTTTGGATGAAGCAACCTCATCGGTTGATACCGAAACGGAAATATTAATACAAAATGCCATTGATAAACTAATGGAAGGCCGCACATCTATTGTAATAGCCCACCGATTATCCACCATTCAAAAAGCGGATAGAATTATCGTACTGGATCACGGCGAAATCAAAGAAACCGGCACCCACCAGGAATTGCTAAAAATTGAAGATGGCTACTACCGCAAATTATACGACCTGCAGTTTAATTCGGCAGGGATATCCCGATAGTCAGTAGTCTTGAGTCGAGAATTTTGACCTGTGGCTTAAGACTTTGGATTTAAGACTTCCCCTCATTCTGTTTATTACCAGGTCCAACGGGTTGCTCTTCTTTCTCATGTTTCTTTGCGATATCTCCGCCATGCGGCTGATCGGCTCTATATTCTTTATCTGATTTTTTAACCACGCTTTTATGGCCGTTATCATGCGGCCTTTCGGTTGGGGTATCTGTTGGCGACGGTTTATCTGTTGAATTTGCTGGCTTTGTCATTTCGTGTATGGTATATCTGTTATCATTAAACCAACAAGCTTATCTCTTTGTTTAAAAACCACGCTATTTTGTAATAAATTGATTACAGGGTAATTTTGATGCTCCTGATTTGTCTTATTATAAATTCATATTACCTTAAACCATTAAAAAATGAAAAAGCTATTATTCCTGCTGTTATTATCATTGCCGGTTTTTTGCCATGCGCAAACAGACACCACTACTTATCAAAAAAAGATAGCTTACTGTATTGTTGGAATCGGCTCGCCATCAAAAAAATATGTTGTTGCAACATTATTTGACGGGACAACAACAAAAACCAGCGATATAGAAATAAAGGATAGCAATGGCAAACAGATCAGGTTTCCTACAACAATCGCCGTTCTTGATTATGTAACCCAACAGGGCTGGACATTGGTTTCTTCTTATTATGCAGGCGCACAAAATTTTATTTTTGAAAAACCTGTTGTTGCCAATACACATTAAGCCAACTGCTTGTTAAATTTTGTTAAACACGGGCGGCTTTAATATACTAAATCGCAATTAATAACATATAAACTTTTACCTTTAAGGCGTGTTTGTTAATTTCGCACAAACCCAAAGGCATCTATGGAAGAATTTGAAGCAAGCGAATCAGCAAAAAAAACCAAGACGATATACATATCTACCGTTTTTGGTATAGCCATGGTATTACTAATGGTTGGCTTGCTGGGGCTTATACTGGTACACGCCAATAACCTAAAACGCTACGTTAAAGAAAACATCGTGCTTAATATTTTTGTGGATGATGCGGCACACGAAACCGATGTATTGCAATTGCAAAAACAATTGGAAACAAATCCAATGGTTAAGCAAACCCAATATGTAAGCAAAGAACTTGCTGCACGCAACCTCCAAAAAGATTTAGGCGAAGACTTTGTAAAGTTTTTAGGCTACAACCCCCTTTCACCATCCCTTGATGTTTATTTGAAAGCTGATTATGCCAATAATGCCGATATAGAAAAATTCAAAGCCGAATTGCTTAAGAATCCGTTAGTAAAAGAAGTTAAATACCAGCAATCACTGGTTGATGAGATGAATCAAAATATAACCTCTATAAGTTTGGTTATTTTGGTTTTCGCAGGCATATTTGTGATATTATCGGTAGCTTTAATTAACAACACTATTCGGTTAGCAATCTATTCGCAGCGGTTTTTAATCAAATCGATGCAATTGGTTGGAGCCACAAAAGGCTTTATCCGCAAGCCGTTTTTGTTATATGGCATCTGGCACGGCTTGTTGGGCGGGCTTATTGCCGTTATGATTCTAATCGGAACACTATATTTTGCCGATAAACAAATACCTGATCTGATCATATTACAAAGCTATACCGAGTTTGGCATTGTATTTTTAGGCGTAATAGGGCTAGGTATTTTCATATCTGGCTTCAGCACGTTTTTAGCAGTAAACAAATTTTTAAGATTAAAGATATACGACCTTTACAGGTAATCTCTCATTAATAAATCAACATTTAAAATATTATAAATGGCACAAAAAATCACCCAACCGTCTGGCACGGTTAAAACAGCTGCAAAAAACACAGCAGAGTCACAATCCGTACATTTTGTTTTTGATAAAAGTAATTACACCTGGCTTATTGCCGCGGTGGTTGTTGTTATTCTAGGCTTCTTCCTGATGTCGGGCACAACAGATATTTATAACACAACCAAAATTGTTATAGCTCCGCTTACCGTTTTGGCAGGATTCGGCATTGGTTTTTACGCGATACTTAAAAAGCCTGATACCAAAGCATGAGTATAATACATGTTATTATCCTTGCAATTATTGAGGGGATAACAGAATTTTTGCCGGTATCATCAACCGGGCATATGGTTATTGCCAGCTCGTTAATGGGCATCAGCAAGGATGAATTTGTAAAACTATTTGAAATTGTGATACAGCTTGGCGCCATACTGGCCGTTGTTGTATTGTACTTTAAACGTTTTTTCCGCTCGCTCGATTTTTATTACAAATTAGTTGTAGGTGTTATCCCTGCGGTGATATTGGGCATCCTGCTAAAAAAACACATTGATAAATTACTGGAAAGCCCGTTAGTTGTAGCCTATGCTTTCGTTATCGGTGGGGTAATCCTCCTTTTTGTCGACAAATGGTTCAATAAACCAACAGTTACAAAAGAACAAGACATCAGCTATTTAACCGCCTTTAAAATCGGTTGTTTCCAATGTTTGGCAATGGTACCTGGCGTGTCCCGTTCTGCGGCTTCTATCGTAGGTGGTATGTCGCAAAAATTGAACCGTACTGCTGCGGCCGAGTTCTCTTTCTTTTTAGCGGTGCCGACAATGTTTGGCGCAACCTTAAAAGATCTTTGGGACTTTCACAAAGACAATCATCTTGATTCGGCAACACTTCATCATGATATTATCTACCTGCTAATTGGCAGCGCGATAGCGTTCGTGGTAGCTTTATTAGCCATACGTACATTTATTACCTTTTTAGAGCAAAAAGGATTTAAACTATTTGGCTTTTACCGGATATTGGCTGGCTTGGTCATCATAATATTATACTATTCAGGCAATGCTTTGCATAACATGTAAAACATTATCAACAAAAAAGCCTTGCATTACGCAAGGCTTTTTTGTTTCGTAGATGCACCACAATAATTACACTGCGGGTATCCCTAATTTCCCACGCCAGTAATCGTTCACAAAAATCTGTTTAGGATCCATTGTATGTCTCAACTTCATCCAGTCATTCCACTTGGTGTATAGACCAGACCAATAATTTATGGCGGGGAAACCATTGATCATGTCAGGAATGTATTTCCCCCAGTGTGGGCGGTAGCTATAGCTTGCCAATAAATCCCAAAAATTTTGGTAAAATGTTGCCGGATCACCCTGGTTATTACCATACCAAAACACATCGATCCGGACAACATCCGTGCCATAGGCCGGACTTAGCCAAAAAGGACTTTGTTTGGCGGCATAAATTTCGCAGCTAAAGCTAAAGTCTATGCTTATTGGCTGAGCATCATAATAGTTTTTTAGGTCTACCATCAACACCCAGGCCCAGTCCGTACTTATCCATAGCTCTGTAAACCAAACCGGCATCAGTTTATCATTCATCTGGTTGTCCATAGGTATCCCTTTGTACCAAAGGTCTGAAAACAACTGCGGCCCTTTATTTTTATTGGTAGATGTATCAACAGCTACAAAAAGGTCCATTATAGCAGGGAATATCTTTGTAGCATAATTACTCTCTACCAAAGTTTTAATAATTTCATACTCTGTAGGTTTATCAGCCAGAAGCTTTTGCAGCCATGTTGGCCATTGCCCAATAGCATTATATATAAGGTTAGCAACTATATTTGCCGGATCAGGGCTGCCAAAAACATAGGGTACTTCTTCATACGGTTTTAGTCCGTCAGGAGATGGCTGAACGCCCATTAATTCATAAGCATTTGCTGCCCAGGCTTCAGCTCCTGCTTTATCTGTACGTTTTGCCTGCCAAACCACCATCCGCGATAGATCCTGCTGACCGTTTTGCTGCGGCCACCACATTAAACGGGTGTACTCGGTTTGCCTTAAAAAAGTTTCTAGGTCTGGTAAGCCGTTCGATTTATTAAAAAAATCGATCAGAGTGCATTTATCGGTGTATTCAATAGTTTCTGACCCTACAATATAAAATTGGGGGATACACGTAAAAGTTGCTGATACAATAACACCCATTAAGCCTAGAGAAGCCAAGCCTATCGCAAAAAAATGATTTTCAGGCTTGTCGTCCCTATTATACGTAAGTAAACAAGCCTCCCCATTAGACTTGTACGTAACCACATCTACACTTATCAGCGCATCTTCAAACGAATATTGGGTTGAGCCTCCGGATGAACCCGTTGACAAAAAACCACCAACAGTTTGATGCGTTATGCCCCCCAGGTCGGGAAGTGCACGGTTTAACGAAGGATTATTTGTAGCAGTGCCTAAGTTATCTAAAATACAACACAGGGAATTTTCAACAGTGGAGATGCCGGTAGGATCGAATGGGTCGACACCGAGGTGGCAACCGGCCTGAACTTTCACAGTGTTTTCATCAAGCATCTCCACAGCATACATTTTGGAGAGCATAATGTACTTGTAGGGCCTACCGCTTGATGATTTTTGTTCTTTTTCCAGGCCCCCGATTAACGGGAATGAGTGGCCAGAGCCGCGAACACAAATGATCTCGTTTTTGTCTAATGCCTCCTGCACCAGCGCGATTACATCATCGTTGTTTTCTGGTAGCCAATAGGTTGCGCCATTTACAATTATTGTTTCCATTGCTTAAAGGTTAAAGTTTAAGCTAATTTAACTAATAATTATTTGTGGTGTCAAATGATTATTAGCGGAAGCGGCCCTGCATTATATGTTCTTTTTATTCATTTACTTTCCTACTGTTGTCCCGCGGCATTCTGAGCCTTCTTTATCGAATCTTGCTTAGCTTTTAACGCTTTTTTCTTTTTGTTAAAAAAACCTTTCAACAAAAAGTTATGTTGCGCGGCGGTTAAATCCTCATTTAAGGTAGATGTTGTTTTATGCACATTAGCCATGGTAGTTTTGGCCTGTTTAACCGTTGCGTCCAGGTCATTAGCCATTCTATCATTATTTAAAAGGCGGCCCAAACTACCCTTCCCGCTGTTTACCTTACCAGTAATTTCTGATAAGTTTTGTATCAACGTACCTGCATTATCTGCAATACCAGTTAATTTGGCTATGATCTTGTCAGCATCAACCGGAGGTACCGATGGTAGCTGATCGCCATTCTTCACTTGTTCCTGTGTGGTTATACCCCCCGGCGCAATTACAACCAATTTATCCCCCATCAACCCATCGCTGCCGATGCTGATTTTAGAATCTTTTTTGATGAATTTTTTCACATCATCATTTAAAGTAAGATCAACACGCACTGTACTATCATTCATGATAGTAATATTGGCTACAACGCCAACTGTTATACCTGCAAACCGAACGTTATTGCCAATAGCCAAACCATTAACATTTCTAAACGTTCCGTAAACACCAAATGTGGAGCTAAACAGATTTCTTTTATTGCCTATTAAAAAAATAATGGCAATCAAAACCGCTAAACCGGCAATGGTAAACAGCCCTATTTTTATTTTTTGTGATCCCGTTGTTTTCATGATATATCTTTAAAAAATTCCCTGGCTATTTCGTTTTTTGATTTTTGAAGGCTTTCAAACGTTCCTTCGGCTATATACTGCCCACTATCCATAATCACTACCCGGTCTGATGTGATGCGTGCGCATTCCATGTCGTGGGTTATAATAATCGAGGTGGTTTTATATTTCTTCTGCATATTCAGTATCAACTCGCTTATTTCCCGTGATGTTATGGGATCTAAGCCTGTCGTTGGCTCGTCATACAACATTATTTCAGGTTTAATGATCAACGTACGGGCCAATCCAATTCGTTTTCGCATACCTCCGGAGAGATCTGAGGGCATTTTGTCTATCGCGTCAACCAAACCCACCCCCTCCAGCACTTCGTTCACCCGCTCGTCTATTTCCTGCTGATTTTTCATCTTTAAAACCCGGGTTAATGGAAACTCCAGATTCTCTCTCACCGTCATCGAATCAAACAACGCTCCGCTCTGAAACAGAAAGCCAATTTTCATGCGCAATTCCTTCAGCTGATTATCATTCATATCGGTAACCTCGTCGCCAAATACCTTTATTGACCCGCCATCGGGAGTTAATAAGCCCACTATACATTCTATAGTAACCGATTTCCCCTCACCTGATTTCCCCAGTACAACCACATTTTCCCCACGATCTACTTCAAGATTAATGTCTTTCAGTACATTTTTTTTACCAAAAGACTTTTTCAATCCTTTTATCACGATAATCGCCTCTTTTTTAGGCTTTGTAGTGGCTTCCTTCTTTTCCTTTACCGCCTCCATATTATTTATAGAATAAAATACTGGTTACTTGTACTGCAATGGCGTCAATAACAAAAATCCACAGCGAAGCGGTTACCACGGCCGAATTAGCCGCTAAACCCACACTCTCTGTTCCTTTGTTTGAGTTGAAGCCTTTATAACATCCCACAAAACCTATCGCGAAGCCAAAAAAGATGGTTTTAACAAAGGCCGGTAAAAAATCAGAAAAGTCAATCGAAGCCACACATTTGTGCAGGTATAAGGTATAACTAACGCTGTCTTTTATATTCAGTGCTAAAAAACCACCTGCTAAACCAATAATATCACCAATAACCGTTAGTAACGGCACCATAAGCGTTACCGCCAATATACGTGTAACAACCAGGTATTGCACCGGGTTTGCGCCTGATACTTCCATGGCATCAATTTGCTCGGTAACCTTCATGCTACCCAGCTCAGCGCCAATGCTTGATGATATTTTACCGGCACATATCAGCGCTGTAATCACAGGGCCAATCTCGCGGATAAGCGAAACGGAAAGTGTTTTGGGTAACATCCCCACCTGGCCAAAAGATTCTAACGATGGCCGTAATTGTAAAATTAAAACGGCTCCCATAATGAACGAAGTTATACCCACCAGCATCATCGACCGGTAACCGATCTCGTAACACTGACGAATAAACTCCGACCACTCGAAGCCGCCTTTAAATATATTCCTGAAAAACCTGGTGAAGAAAACGCATTGATCGCCAACCTCGGCAAACCATTTTCTCCAACCCGTTAGTTCTAATTCCTGCTCCGCCATAAGGTGTTTATTAATTGACTGTTACAACAAACGATTAGCTATTTGTTTTTTATCCGCTCAAATAAATCTCACCTTGGCGTTAAAGCCGGTTTACATCATTGGTATTTCCATCAAAAGCAAACGGGATTGCGCTTCGGTTTCAATTTTAAGCGAGCTTAAATCATAAACACCCAAAGCGTCTCTTTTGTTTAATATATGCCCGTCGATCTTAGCCGCACCTTCAATAACGAAAATATAAAGGCCATTCCCCGGAATTTTTATATCATAATTTATGGTCTGTCCCGGCTCAAAATCCCCCATAGAAAAAACAGCATCCTGATTGATCCAAAGCGTATCCGCATCCTTATCTGGTGATATAAGCGTTGCCAATTGATTGGATTTTAACACCTCGTTAAAGTTTTTTTGATCATACCTTGGTTTGATGTTTCTTTCCTTAGGGAACAACCATATCTGCAAGGTATTGGCATCCTCTGTTTTGGAATGATTGTACTCCGAATGCGTAACACCTGTACCTGCCGACATGATCTGAACTTCACCCGAATGGATCACACCAACACTTCCCATACTATCTTTATGCTCTAAAGCGCCTTTAATTGGGATGGTGATGATCTCCATATTATCATGCGGATGGGTACCAAATCCGGCTCCACCTTTAATAATATCATCATTCAAAACCCTAAGCGCACCGAAGTGTACTTTTTCAGGATTGTAATATGGGCCAAAACTAAATGAGAAATTAGCTTTTAACCAACCTATGTCGTTGTGTCCGCGTTCGTTAGCGGCATAATATATACTTTTCATAATCGTTTTATTAATTATATGTTTAAACATTCAATTTTTATTCCACAAATTAATTATGTGTATTTTTGCAAAATTATTTGGGTATAATGGCATATAAAGCAATAATAGCAGGCGCAAGCGGACTAATTGGCAGTAGTTTATTAACTATACTGCTAAATGAACCAGCCTATGCTGAAGTTACTGTTTTAGTGAGAAAGAAAACCGGCATCTCGCATCCAAAGTTAACTGAGATTATTGTTGATTTTGATAGGCTTGATGATTTTGCCGGAGATATTAACGGCCATGCATTGTTTTGTTGCATCGGTACAACTAAAAAGAAGACGCCCGATTTAACCGATTATTATAAAATTGAACATGATTATCCTGTAAAGTTAGGGCAATTAGCTGTTAAAAATGGCGTTAAACAATATCACTATGTTTCGTCTATTGGAGCTGATAAAGATTCTGCCGCTTATTATACCAGGTATAAGGGTCAAACCGAATACGATTTACAGCAACTGAAGTTGCCGTCTCTTCATATTTACCGTCCATCAATATTAGCCGGTGAAAGAAAAGATTATAGACCGATGGAAAAGCTTGTCACCGGACTATTGTATATCATTAATCCCTTACTTATAGGCAGCCTTAAAAAATACAGGAGCATACCTGCAAAAACCGTGGCTATGGCCATGTACAAACAATCAACAAATAGTGAAGAGGGTGTTTTTATACATCCATCCGATCAAATAAAACAAATAGCGTGAGCACTTATATTTCTGCCGAAAATCTCGGCCATTCTTTTCATGATAAATGGTTGTTTAAAAATGTAACCATTGGCGTTAACCGTGGTCGCCGTGTGGCCCTGGTTGGTATTAACGGCGCAGGTAAATCAACTCTTTTAAAATTATTAGCCGGCGAATTTCTACCTACCGAAGGCAAGGTTGTGCGCAGCCGCGATCTTCGTTTAGGCTACCTGGAGCAAGACCCGCATTTTAAAAACGCGGTTACCATAAGCGATTATATCTTCCATGCAGATAATGTGCAGCAGCAGGCTATCCGTAAATACGAAGAGCTTTTAGAAAATGATCCTGATAATGCCAAGGCTATTGATAAAGCCATGGAAGAATTAGGCGATGTTGATGCCTGGGAATACGAGTACAAGATCAAGACAATTTTAGGCAGACTAGACATTCATCATTTAAACCAACATATAGATACTCTTTCGGGCGGACAAAAAAAGCGACTTGCCTTAGCGCGGTTGCTTATTGAGGATCCTGATATTTATGTTTTGGATGAGCCTACCAACCACCTGGATATTGACACAATTGAATGGTTAGAAAAGTTACTGACCGATGGGGCAAAAACTATATTGATGGTTACGCACGACAGGTATTTCCTGGATAATGTGTGTAACGAGATTTTGGAGATTGACCGTGGCAAGATGATACCTTACATTGGCAATTATGGTTATTATTTAGAAAAGAAAGCCGAACGTGAAGCTGTTGATGAACTACAATTCCACAAAAACTCCAACCTTTTAAAGAAAGAATTGGAGTGGATGCGCCGTCAGCCACAGGCTCGTGGTACCAAATCAAAAGCTCGTATAGATGCTTATTATGATTTGGAAGACAAAACCAAAGGCGGCGGTCCTAAAGAAAAGGTTGAGCTTAGCGTTAAAACCGCACGCCAGGGTAATAAGATTATGGAATTACACCATATCAATAAAGCCTTTAATGGCATTACCTATACTGATAACTTCAGCTACGTATTCAAAAAAGGGGATCGTATTGGCCTTGCCGGTAAAAACGGAAGTGGTAAATCCACCCTGTTGAATATGATAACGAATGGCTTGCAGCCAGATTCAGGAACGATTGAGCGTGGCGAAACAACTGTAATGGGTTACTTCCATCAATCAGGGATTACCTTTAAAGAGGAAGAACGTGTTATTGATGTAGTAAAAAACGTTGCAGAGTTTATTACGATGGCCGATGGGAAAACCATTTCAGCATCTGCATTACTTACGCTATTCTTATTCCCTCCTGCTAAACAGTACGGCTTTATAGCCAATCTGAGCGGTGGCGAAAAGAAACGCCTGCAACTGATGAGCATCCTGATGAAGAATCCAAACTTCCTGATACTGGATGAGCCCACCAATGATTTGGATATTGACACCTTAAACGTACTGGAAGAGTTTTTAACCAACTACGGTGGCGTATTAATGATGGTATCGCACGATAGGTATTTACTGGACAAATTAACCGATCAGTTGTTTATTGTAGAGGAAAAAGGCCATGTAAGAATATACAACGGCAACTATTCTTCGTACAGAATTGAACAGGAAGAAGCCAGAAAACAAAAGCTGAACCCTGCTCCTGTAGCTGCAATAACCAGCACCCAACCTAAAAAAAGCAAGCTAAGCTTTAAGGAAACTAAAGAGCTTGAAACGCTTGAAACAGAAATTGCGTTGCTCGAAACTCAAATTAAAGACTGCAACAATCAGTTAAATGCTGTTGGTATTGATACCCATTTATTAAATGAGTTGATTGATAAATCGGCAAGGTTAAGTATAGAACTTGATGAGAAAAGCCTGAGATGGCTTGAATTAACCGAGCTAAAAGAAATGTAATTATGAAGGAATCGGATATTATAGCTACTGTAGGGGTTGTGATCTTATTGATTGCATTCCTATTGAACCTATATAAAAAGCTGCCTGCAAATAGCATTCTATATACCCTAATGAATTTTATAGGAGCTGCTACTTGTGGGTATTCATCTTATTTAATAAAATTTTATCCGTTTGTAGTATTGGAAACCATTTGGGCACTGTTCGCACTAGCGTCTTTAATCAAGGTTTCACGTGGAACATCCGGAAATGAACAATAAAAAACAACACGTTCCACGTGGAACGTGTTAAATAATTTAATGGTTTAAGCCATGTTTAAGAAGTATAATGTAATAGTTGTAGGCGCCGGGCATGCTGGTTGTGAAGCCGCTGCTGCTGCTGCCAACCTTGGTTCATCTGTTTTATTGGTTACCATGAATATGGGAACTATAGCACAAATGAGTTGCAACCCTGCCATGGGTGGTGTTGCCAAAGGACAAATTGTGAGAGAGATTGATGCGATGGGTGGATACTCCGGCATCATTACGGATAAAACATCCCTGCAATTCCGCATGCTAAACAAGTCAAAGGGCCCCGCCATGTGGAGTCCCCGTGCCCAAAGCGACCGCGCCCGGTTTGCGGAAGAGTGGCGTTTAGCGCTGGAAAGAACACCCAATGTTGATTTCTGGCAGGACATGGTAAGCTCCCTGTTGGTAAAGAACGGAACCGTTTGTGGCGTGCGTACATCAATTGGTGTAGAAATAGAAGCCGACGCGGTGATACTAACTAACGGTACTTTCCTAAATGGTGTTATCCATATTGGCGAGAAACGTTTCGGTGGCGGAAGATCAGCAGAACGTGCAGCTACCGGAATAACTGAGCAGTTAATCGATTTAGGATTCGAATCAGGCAGAATGAAGACCGGCACTCCGCCACGTGTGGATGGCCGTAGTCTAAACTATTCCTTAATGGAAGAACAGTGGGGGGATGAAGAAAGAGGTCGTTTTTCTTATACCGATGTTGAACTATCAAACGATCAACGTTGTTGCTGGATCACTTATACCAATACCAAAGTTCACGAAACATTAAAAGAAGGTTTTGAAAAATCGCCAATGTTTACCGGTAGAATTAAAGGATTAGGCCCAAGATATTGCCCGTCTATAGAAGACAAAATAAACCGCTTTGCCGAGCGTGACCGCCACCAGATATTCGTTGAACCCGAAGGTTGGAATACTTGTGAGATCTATGTAAATGGTTTCTCGACATCATTACCTGAGGATATTCAATACAAAGCATTAATACAAATCCCGGGGTTTGAGACAGTAAAAATGTTCCGCCCGGGTTACGCCATTGAGTACGATTACTTCCCACCTACCCAATTAGATCTGACTTTAGAAACCAAACAAATCAGCAATCTTTATTTCGCTGGGCAGATAAACGGAACAACTGGTTATGAAGAAGCGGCATCGCAAGGGTTTATTGCTGGTATAAATGCACACCAAAAAATACATGATAAACATGAACTGATACTAAAAAGATCAGAATCATATATCGGTGTATTAATTGATGACCTGGTAACTAAAGGAACCGAAGAACCGTATCGCATGTTTACATCAAGAGCGGAGCATAGATTATTACTTCGCCAGGATAATGCTGATATAAGGCTGAGCCCTATCGGTCATGAACTGGGTTTAATAAATGATGCCCGTTTAGATAAGGTAAATGCCAAAATTAAAAACTCGGATGACATTGTAGCTTATACAAAATCAAGGTCACTCAATCCCGAGCATATAAACTCGTTATTGGAATCTTTAGAAACAAGTCCAATATCTCAGGGTGCAAAATTGTTCGCTTTATTAAGCAGACCACAAGTTAACTTTAACGACTTGAGAAAAGCAGATAGCGGACTAGATGAGTTACTATCTGCCTACGATAAAGAAACTATTGAACAGGCTGAAATAAAAATCAAATACGAGAGTTATTTTGAAAAGGAATTGGATATTGTTGAACGCATGAAAAAAATGGAAGACCGCGAGATCAATACCGAATTTAATTATCATAGCCTGAGCTCGCTTTCAAAAGAGGCCCGCGAAAAGCTGATGAAAATTAAACCACGTACTTTAGGTCAGGCATCGCGCATTTCAGGCGTTTCACCGTCGGATATATCGGTTATTATGGTTCACATGTCAAAATAATATTATAAGGTGTTGATTGTTAATTAATTATACAAATTTTTGTTTAAAGCGATTATTTTTAATTTCTAATATCAATCTCCATCAAAAAGCAAAAATCGTTTATAGCTCATAAAAACTATGTTAAATAAAAAATCGCTTTTTTTCTGCACTTTTTTATCGTTGATAACAGTATTTTTCCTGCTTTCGGGTTGTGCAAACATCCAAAGGCCAATGGGCGGGCCAAAAGACGTGACCCCTCCCCGACTTTTGAAAGCGACGCCACCAAACATGAGCCGGAATTTTAAAGCCAAAATTATCCAGCTTGATTTCGATGAATATTTTAAATTATCGAATCAGTATACAGAAATTTCCATGAGCCCAACTCAGGACAAATCACCGGAATATAAAATTAAATCAAAAAGCCTGGTTATCGTTCTTAAAGACACGCTTCAGAAAAACACCACCTACGTTATAAATTTTGGTAAAGCAATTGCCGATGTAAACGAAGGAAATATTTTGAAGAACTTTACTTATGTTTTTTCTACCGGCCCACATATTGATTCATTAAGCGTATCCGGAACAGTTACCAATACATTAACGCAAAAAAGGGAAAAGGATGTAACAGTAATGCTTTTCCCGGCTGAAAAAGATTCGGCATATTTTGGAAAGAAAAAACCTTCTATTTATGCTACTACAGATACTGCCGGAAATTTCTCACTAAATAACCTCCACGATGGCGATTACCGCATATACGCGCTCGAAGAAAAAACGCCTGATAGGATTTATAATAAGGATGACGAATTGATTGCTTTTCAGAAACAGCCTGTACATTTATATGCCGATACATCTGGCATACAATTAAATTTGTTTAAAGAAGAGCCGGCAAAATTTCGGGCTACAGGAAAATTTGAACAGGATGGAAGACTATCTTTTGTTTTTAATAAAAAGCTGAACAACCCATCGGTTAAAATTATTTATCCCCCGGCATTAGATGATCAAAAAATAGTAGAATTTTCCCCTACTAAGGATACCACTAACATCTATATGAAAAATATGGACTTTGACTCGATAAGGGTAGCGTTTTATGATAATAATAAACCGTTGGATAGTGTATCAAGATTAAAAGGAAGAAAAGAAAGCTTTACAAAACTTTACACCTTTAGATTAAATATAAGCAATACAAATAAATTAAAACCAACATCTGATTTGATGATCATAGCTTCTTATCCTATTGCTTCCTATGATCCCTCACAAATAACTTTATATGAAGATTCGGTAGCTGTAAATAACCTAAACATTATAAAAGATACAAGTAACCTTAAGCGCTATATTATAAAATATAGATGGAAACAAGATTCCAGGTATATACTTGTTGCAGATGAAAACGCTTTCACTTTTATAAACGGCGATAAAAACAAGAAATACCAGAAGCCGTTTTTGATTGATAAAATAGAAAATTACAGTACGCTAACCATGAAAGTTACTGTACCTGATACTTCAAAACAATACCTGGTTGAGGTTTACCAGGATGCTGACCACATTATACAAACAGATAAAATAACTAAAAACACATCTATCGTTTATAAAAATTTTCTAACAGGTAAATATTCATTTAAAGTTGTTTATGATGATAATCATAATGGCAAGTGGGATAGTGGTAATGTGAAACAAAAAAGATACCCAGAAAACATCTGGGTTGACCCCGTACAAATTACCCTAAGGCCAAACTGGGATGCCGAAGAAAAGCTGGATATACCAAAAGAGCAGGTGTTACCTTAATACCTATTCCTTAAACCAGCTGGAATACATAATGTAATTATTAGGCAGGCGTTTAAGCATTTCACGCTGCTCATCGGTAATTGGCTTTATTTTTTTTGCGGGGATACCGGCATATAGATAGCCAGATTCGCATATAGTTTTCTCAAGTACAATAGCGCCGGCTGCTATGATAACAAATGGCTCAACAACGGCGTAATCCATTACTATGGCGCCCATGCCTATTAATACATTATCATGTAAAATACAGCCGTGTACAAGCGCGTTATGGCCTATAGAAACATTGTTACCTATATCTGTACCGGCATGCAGATAAGTACAATGTATCACCGCGCCATCCTGTATATTGGTATTGTTACCTATCTTAATATAATTTACATCCCCACGTATAACCGCGTTAAACCAAACAGAACAATTATCGCCCATTATAACATCACCAACAATGGTGGAATTTTCAGCAATATAACAATCAGAACCCCAAACAGGGCTTTTATCTTTTACTGGTAGAATCAGTGGCATTATTTAATTTTTAATTATATGTTTGACAAATATTAAAGCGGAAATAGCTCAGCTGGTAGAGCATCAGTTTCCCAAACTGAAGGTCGCGAGTTCGAACCTCGTTTTCCGCTCTTAATTAAAATACCGTATCCTCTATCACCTCAGCATGCACAGGATAATCAGTAGTATAATGTAATCCCCTGCTCTCCTTACGTAACATTGCAGATTTTACTACAATATACGATACCTGGATCAGGTTACGCAGCTCACAAAGCTTTACGGATAATTTAGTTTTTTTATAGAAAGATTCAGTTTCTTCATATAATAAACCTAACCTGCGCATAGCTCTTTCCAACCTAAAATCAGAACGCACTATACCCACGTAATCATTCATTAATTTTTGCATTTCACGAACGTTATGTGTCACCAATATATCTTCGTTTGATAATTGAACGCCATGCTCATTCCAATCCGGTATATTCTCTGGTAATACATTCTTTTCAAATTGACCTATAGCATGTTCATAAATACGATGCGCGAAAACCAAAGCCTCTAATAATGAATTTGATGCTAAACGATTAGCGCCATGTAAACCTGTTGAAGAACACTCACCGCAAGCATATAACCTATGTATAGATGATTTACCTACATGATCAACCATTATACCTCCACACATATAATGACAGGCAGGAGCCACCGGGATCATATCCTTGGTCATATCAATACCTATCTCTAAACACTTGGCATATATATTAGGGAAATGAGCCAGTATAT